>Ga0137412_10004046_pt1 | contig 11725 bp, 7 predicted proteins | sample CZODoug2_1_16fun_FD_122160 | JGI IMG/M metagenome (GOLD analysis project Ga0137412, IMG submission 122160) | Vadose zone soil fungal communities from Angelo Coast Range Reserve, California, USA - CZODoug2_1_16fungal (Hybrid Assembly) | ecosystem: Environmental > Terrestrial > Soil > Vadose zone...
CACTTTCACCTTTCGCGTCCGCACCAGCGCCGACTGCACGGTGTAGAACATCACCCAGGCCGCGAACAACATTGCGTGGATATAAAGGATCGTCGGCCGAGGCGACGCAGCATGAATCAATTTCTCATCCAACTTCGGCCCGAATCCATACGCCACCACCACCATCACCAGCAGCGACATCAAAAAATAAAACGAACGCTCCCACGTCTCCGCAGCTTTCCAGCCTGACCGCCCAACCGCTAACGTTGAGTGGCCTTCCGATGATGTCTTGCGGTGAACCGCAATGAAATTGTCGTTTTGTGCGATTTGAGCTCTCCTACTTTTGACAAGTGCCTTTTGGCTGCCAATCCACGTGTGTCGTGTAGGGCAGGGCCGGATCGTGAAGGACTATGAACAGAGCGTCGCGTTTCGATGTGCCCATTATTTTTAGAGTCATTGGAGTGTCCCCGGGAGCGAACGCACCGTCTCCGGCTCGAGCGCGCACAACCCGATCCGGCAGTTCCACGCACTGCTCACCCGTGAACACGTACCAGATTTCCGGTCCCGAATGCTTATGCTGAAGCGGCAACGCATTGATGTCAGGACCCAAATCCGCCTCGGCGACGACCATTTCGTAGGCGGGTGCTGAGGGAATCGGCATCGGTCCTATCTCCGTCACGAACTGACCGCCTTGCGATCGCTCCGCCTTCTTTGCAAAGGTCAAGAGCCAGACCTTTCCTACGGCTTCCACCACAATACTGGCCGGAGTAGCGACAGGTTCCGCAGCCTCTCTCGTCGGAAAACTCTCGACCCGCAATACCACGGCTTCCGGCGGTAACGAAGAAAACTGCCTCCGGGCAAGGATGGCACAATCCCAATTCGCAGGCCGCCTTCCCGGAATCGGAGAATCGCCGCACGGAACGGCGCTGTGTTCATGCTTCCACAATTCGGGAATCGTCTGCTTTTGGTTCGTCTGCCCCCCCGACGCTGACATCATCAGGATGAGCCCGATATATGCGGGCAGGATGGGGCGGGTCATGCTTCCTTCCTCTCAGCTCTTTTCGAGCTTTGGCGCGATGCTAACCTCGGTCTGGCCGCAAGTCAACGCAGATCGGTAGTCCATTGTCGTGTCGACAAGTCTCCCTTGTTCTGTCCAACTTCCACCTGGCCGTGTGGCGGGCCGTCCCCCGGAGTGGCCGTACTCGCCACATTGATGCGAGCCGCTATGGGATAACTCCCGGATAGTCGCCTATCCGTCAGTTACCGCTTGAGCAACGACTCAGCAAAGACCAGTCCCCGTCTGGAAAGATCAGTCCCGAAAGTCGGCACGTGTCCAGGTTTCCCAAACCGAGTTGGACTGGCTCGTTGGCATGTCCCATCCGCGTTTCCAGGACTAATCCTGGAACTAGTGCCCAACCTCTGCTCGATCAGTGCATTGCTCTGTTCGCGCCAATTGAAGCGCGGGCCCGAACGAGCGCATGTGCGAAGTCCGAATTGGCCGCCGCCGGTAATTGATTCGGTGCTCCCCTTGACATTCGACCAGAACAGGGATTAGCCTCAGGTCGAATGTCGACTAGAAAGCCTGACAACCAATCCGGACTCTTGCAGGGCACGCTTGACCTGCTGATTTTGCAAACGGTGGTCCTGGGCCCAGTGCACGGGCACGCCATTGCCCGATCCATCGAAAACCGCTCGCGCGAGGTGCTGCAAGTGGGGCACGGCTCCCTGTATCCCGCACTGCAAAGGCTCATCAAAGACGGCCTCATCGTTGCCGAAGACGGCACATCGGAGAACAATCGCAAGGCCCGGTTTTATCGACTCACCAAGAAAGGCCACAGAAAGCTCTTTGCGGAGACCTCGCGGTGGCATCGGTTCTCTGAAGCGATCGGGTGGGTCCTCACCCCGCTCACGGAGGAAAGCAAGTAACTCGGCGGTAACGCGGAAAGGGTTCCCGGCAATGACCTGGTCGAAAAAACGCGGCGAAGTGTTGAAAGACGAAATCGAAGCCCACATCGACTTCGAAATCCAGGAGAACATCGAGGCCGGGATGCTGCCCGAAGAAGCGCGTCTGGCGGCGATGAGGAAGTTTGGCAATGTTCTGCTGGCACGCGAAAGGTCGCGCGAGATCTGGGGGTGGTTGTGGGCAGAGCGGCTCTGGCAGGACATCCGTTACGCTCTGCGAGGGTTCGGAAGAAATCCCGGCTTCGTAACCGTGGCCCTGCTCTCGCTCATGCTAGGCATCGGCGCCAGTGTTGCGCTTTTCAGCGTGGTCTATGGTGTTCTCATTGCGCCGTATCCTTACTCCAAACCCAACGAAATATGGGCTCCGGCAGTGCTTGCCCCCAACTACCCCCCGCACGCCTGGCACCGGTATACGCGCCGTGAGTTTGAGGAGATTCAAAAGCTCCCTGCATTCTCTGATGTCATGGCCACCGATGTGCACCAAGTGCTAATGACCGGCGACACCAGCACCGAGAGTTTCTACGGAGTGTTCCTTACCAGCGGAGCCTTCAACTTCATTGGAGTCAAACCGCTACTCGGACGCACCATTCAACCCTATGACATCCCTGCCGGGGGCAAACCCAATGCCGTCGTGGTGCTTACCTACGGCTTGTGGCGCAGCATGTTCGACGGCGACCCGCACGTCCTCGGCAAAACGACAATTCTAGATGGTGTTCCACACACGGTGATCGGCGTCATGCCGCCCAGGTTTGGGTGGTGGACCAGTGAGGCGTTTTGGCTGCCGATGCCGATGGATCTTTCGGATGACACTCCGATCAATGTGGTCATGCGCCTGGCGCCGGGAACCACCAAGGAAGTGGCCGAGCAGCAGCTCAACGAACTGAATTTACACCTGGCCGAGGCGAATCCAACAAACTTTCCCAAGGGCCAGATGCGCACCATACTCAACAATTACATGGACATCACGCAAGCGAGCGGCCCGATGAAATCGAGCCTTGACCTGCTGCTAGCCGCGGTCGGACTTTTGCTGCTGATCGCTTGCGTGAATGTCGCCAATCTGCAGTTGGCGCGCATGACCGCAAGGTCCCGGGAGATCGCGATGCGGATGGCAATCGGCGCGGGCCGTGGACGGCTGGTGAGGCAATTGCTCACCGAGAGCGTCCTGCTGTCGCTGCTTGGCGGCGCGCTGGGTGTGTTCTTCTCCTTTGCCGTCGTGCGGGCCATTGTTGCCTTAATTCCTCCCGACAATGTGCCCAACGAAGCGCGCATCACCATCAATGGATATGTTTTGCTCTTTTCGCTGGCCGTTTCCATGTTGACCGGAATCTTTTTCGGGCTTTTGCCGGCGCTTCGCTCCTCGCATCCCGATCTGGCTGACGCGCTGAAGGATGGCGGCACTGGCGCCGGTGGAAGCATTCGCGGGCAGGCCACCCGCAGCGGGCTGGTGGTGTTTGAAATTGCGTTGTCGGTCATTCTGCTCACCGGCGCCAGCCTCGCGATTCGTAGGTTCATCGGCCAACTCCGCACCGATCCCGGCTTCCAACCCGAAAAGACACTGGCCTTGCGTGTGACCTTGCAGCCCGAGAGATACCCGACCGTGGAACAGCGCAACGACTTTGATCGGGATTTGATCGAGAACATCTCGAACCTGCCGGGCGTTCAAGCCGCCGCCATCGGCAATGGCGGGATGCCCTATAGCGGATGGGAATCCTCCTATGCGCTCGAAGGGCAGCCGCGTGTCGACGGGCGGAAGGTTGTGATCTCACTCGTCAGCAGCAATTATCTGCGCTCGCTCGGAATTCCCCTGAAGCGCGGGCGAAACTTTACCCCGGCGGAGGTGGAGAACGGCATGCACTTGGCACTGATCAACGAGAGCGCCGCGAGACTCTGGCCGGTGGGCACAGACCCCGCGGGAAAACGCATGCAGGTCGACGCCCTGGGGCAACCCCTCAAGCCGCCGGTACTGGTGGCCCCGGGAATCGGGCCCGAAGTGACCATTATCGGTGTGGTCGGGGATACAAAAAATGACGGATTGCGGAATGTCACATTGCCGGCAGTCTACGTGCCGTACACGTTAGTCGCGCCACCGGAGCGGCAGCTGGCGGTACGGACATTTGGCGATCCTCTGGGCGTTCTGAACGCGGTGCGGCAGAAAATTCACGCGATGGACAAGGGCTTGGCGCTGGGGCGGCCAATGACGATCGATGAGATGCTGGGCCAGGAGGTCGAGCAGCAGCGTTTCAATATGGCGCTTTTCAGCGGATTCGCAGCCTTGGGCCTCGCCCTCGCCGCCCTTGGCATCTACTGCGTCATTTCGTATAACGTAACCCAGCGCGTGCACGAGATCGGTGTGCGCATGGCCCTGGGCGCATCGCGTGCCGATATCTTGAAATGGGTGCTCCGGGCGGCTGCAAAAGTGGCAGCTGTCGGTCTCTTCATCGGCTTCTGCGGGAGTATCGCACTCGAAAAGCTCGTGCGGTTCAACGTGTTTGGAACGGCAAAATTCGACGGTGTCTCTTTCGCGGCAGTAATGATCTTACTCTCCGTCGTCGCTTTGCTCGCTGCCTGGCTGCCCGCACGACGAGCCGGAAAGCTCGATCCCGTGGCGGCACTTAGAAATGAAGCATGACCCGTTGTATCTGGCCCGCGTCCGGTAACTCCCTGCTCGATCCCGCGGTTGGCTAGCTGCGGCTATGTATGGTTGCCTGGTTCAGCATCGCAAAAGCAGTGTCTTCATGGGGGCGTCGCCATAGTCGTCCAGCCAGCCGCAAGCCTGCCTGACAGGAAATGCAAAGTTCAGGGTGCCTGGCTAACAGCGAAGCCAACGCGCCAGCTACGAGGAGCTTAGCGCCCATCTATCTGATGAAGACCAGGCTTGTGCTGGCAGGAAAATCGAAGCCTGAAATCGAAGCCTGAAATCGCGCGACCAGATGCCGGCGCGCAACCGCTCGCACACCCGTTCCTGAACGACATTGAAACACTTGCATCGTCTCCGGACAATGGGCATATCGCGATGGGAGAACGGTCTCCGGGGCACTTTTTCGAAATCTGATATTTGTCATTTGTGGCAACCCGTTGTAGTTTTGTGTTCGAGTTTCCCCTCACTCAATCGCCCGTGGTGACGCAGGTGTGGTCCGGGCCCCTGTAGTCCCATCTCTCAAATGAAGGTGCGGATGACTATCAACACTCGTTTCCTGGTTCTGTTCGCGGCGGTGGCGCTTCTGGTGCTCTATCCCTCGGGTCATGTCTCGGCTTCGCATGGGGAAGGAGATATATCTGCTACCTGCGAGGCGCTCCCGCCTGCCAGCTCTCCGGGTTTCGAGGCGAAGCTGGAGACCTTCGTCGCCGGCTACTGCTACCGCGCCGCAGGCTGGATGCATGATGCCAACATCCGCTCGTCGGGTGGGGTGCATCCGTTTGTGAAAATCTGGTATTCACCGGAGATTTGGCGCTGGATTACGCTGGAACAGCGCAAAGGCAATCCGCCGGACGGCGCGATGCTGGTGAAGGAGCAGTTCGTCGAGCCCTCGGACTCTCTGGACTCGTGGACCATCATGGTGAAGGACGCGAAGGGCTCTCACGATGGCTGGTACTGGGCAGACCTGAGCCCGTCCAGTCCATCGCCGTCGAACACGTCTGTGGACAGCGACGATACGGCGCGGCGGAACGGCTCCTCTCCGCAGTGTCCACAGGCGTCGTATCCCAGTATTGGATTCGGAGAGTATTGCCTGAACTGCCATGCTTCGGCCGCGGGCTCGACGGCAACATATGCAAACGCGAGCCATGTAACAGGAGCGGAGCCGGGACCGCCCAGTTCTGCTATCCCGCCCAACGACAATATCCATCATCGGCTGGCGCGCAAGTTGTTTCAGCAGGACACGTTTGGCCCAAAGGCGTGCATGATTCCCGAGTCGTTCGATCATGTGGTTCCGCGCCCGGATGTCCCGTCGCATTTTGTCACGTCGGACCAGTGCACCGGCTGCCACAACGCGACCGGCACACTGTCGCCGACCACGGCTGATTTGCCACGTATGCTGTGGCCGAATGCGCTCGCTGACCCGATGGTGAACGTGTCGCCGAACGGTGAGTGGCGTTTCTCGATGATGGGGCTTTCAGGGAGAGATCCGATCTTCTTCTCGCAGCTGAACTCCGAGAATACGCTGCACCCAATTCTGGAAGGGCATCCGAGCGATGCGAAGCCGTTTGTTCAGGACCTGTGTTTGAGTTGCCACGGCGTGATGGGAGAGCGGCAGTACAAGGCGGACACCGGAAACTTCTTCACCAGGGCAGAGCTGCTGAAGCCGTACTCGCCCTACGGTGCTCTGGCGAGGGATGGAGTTTCGTGCGCGGCGTGCCATCATATCGCGGCCGATGGGCTGGGCGAGCCCTCAACCTTCACGGCGAAGTTCAATCTCGGTCCGGTGAACGAGATTTATGGTCCGTACAAGGACAACGTCTCGACATATTCCATGAAGAGCGCAATCGGTATGGAGCCGAAAGCGACAGACCAGAACCAGATTGAATCTGCGAAGCTTTGCGGATCTTGCCACACCATCGTGCTGCCGGTCTTCCGCGCCGACGGCCGGCAGGCGATGCAGAACGGCAAGCCGGCACAGTTCTACGAGCAGACCACGTATCTGGAGTGGCTAAACAGCGACTTCCTCAACCAGAGCTGCCAGAGCTGCCACATGCCGCATGACTACAAAGGCAATCCGCTCTCGTACAAGATTGCGAATATTGAGGACAATACATTTCCTGCGATCTCGACGCGTGCACCAGATAAGGATATTACGCTGGTGCAGCGCGACGATTATCATCGCCACGCTCTGTTGGGCATCAACATCTTTGCGCTGGAGATGTTCAAGCAATTCCGTAGCGAGCTGGGACTGTATCTGCAGGACCCGATGTTGCGCAGCCCCGACACGACGGTGCCGGGGATCGATACGGCGATTGCGACCAGCCTCGAGAGCGCCTCGGAGAAGACAGCGTTGGTTGAGGTTCAGTCGCTGGGAAGAGCGGAGGACAAGATCGTCGCTGATGTGAAGATCACAAACATGGCTGGCCACAGCTTTCCGTCGGGTGTTGGCTTCCGGCGCGCGTTTGTGGATTTCCAGGTGCTGGATGAGACCGGCAAGGTTCTGTGGGAGTCAGGGGGGACGAATGACGACGGCGTGATCACCGATGGAAGAGGATTTCCGCTGACGACGGAGTTCTTTACGTCCTTTCAGCAGAGATACCAGAAGCATCACTGGGTGGATAATCCGATCCGCCGTGAGGACGACGTGCAAATTTACGAGGAGTTGGTGGCCAATCCTGAGGGCTTCCTGACGACGAGCTTTATTGCCCTCGATCATAAAGTGAAGGACAATCGTCTGCAGCCTCGCGGGTGGAAGTCGACAGGTCCGTTTGCCGATGAGACGGGGCCGGTGGGCACTTGCGTAAGCAGCCGTGAGGGCGGCGCCTGCGATCCGCACTACAGCGATGGAAGCGGCACGAACGTCATCCGGTACGAAATTCCACTGAACAGGAAGACCGCGAAAGCGGCTTCGGTGCGGGCGACGTTGTACTACCAGTCGATTCCGCCGTATTACCTGTTCGAGCGTGCGACGGATGCGAGAGGAACGGACACAAATCGCCTGGTGCGCTTCACGCGTGAGATCAAGCTCGACGGCACTCCGGTGAAGAACTGGAAGCTGCCGATTGCTTCGGCGCAGCAGCAGCTTGGGGCTATAGTGACGGAGGTTGCGAACGCGAACCGCGCGAAGCTGGGACGATGAGGTTACGCTCGCTGCAGCACACAAGGGGGTGACTGCCGTTGTTGGTGAAACCGCCCGCACGGAGGTAGCCCGAAAAGGAGCTACTTTGGCGCATGGACCATACACAGTTGGATGGATCCGCTTTCCCTGCGCCGTCGGCCGTGCTAATTTACTGGCAGGCCGTAAAGGCGGCCAACGGTCCGCGTAAAGGGTTCAGCCCACCTGGTACATCAAAATATCGTCAGAGACCCTGACTTCCAGCCCGAGAATCGCGGACCCGGGCAAAATTTGGAAGGAAGGTGTCTATGTCAAACTCGAAGCTTCCGGAACGCCCCTCGCTCGAACATCTCAAAAAGCTGGCAAAGAATCGATTGCAGGAAATGCGCCGGACTGATCCGGACGCGAAGCTGGCGGCTGCTCTTCTTCATGTAGCCCGCGAGCTTGGTTACCCAAGCTGGCGTGCGCTGAAGGCCAAAATTGATGGACAGCGGGCAAGGACAATCGAGAATCCTGTAATGCGATTCCTTGCTGTGGCCAATGTTGACCGAAGCATTGCCTTTTACCGCGACGCGCTGGGATTCGAGGTGAAGCAACAGGAAGGCAGGATCGAGGCAACTCTGGGACCTGCTCGTATCCAGTTCGGAAAACAAGGGTATGGGCCTGGCGACTTTGAGTTTAGAAATCCTCAGCAGCCAGGAACGATGATCCTGTTCCTTCAGTGCGATGATGTTGTCGCGGCACGCACGGCCTTTCGGGCTCGGGGAGCATCACCAAGCGAGATCGAAAAGGTCAACTGGATCAAGATGCGGATGTTCGAAATTCGTGATCCTGACGGCAACGTGCTCTGGTTTGGGCAAAGCTATCACAAGGGGCAAGACTCGCCCAGCCGCCGAGACTCACAACCTCACGGCTTGCGACAGGCATTACCAGAGTTGCCGTTTGATAATGTGCCGGCGGCTGTCCGTTACTATCGCGACGTATTAGGGTTCCGCATCAACTATCAGCAAGACGATCTAGGGGTCATGGATCGAGATGCCATCACCGTGTTGCTGATTGCCCGTACCGAACAACATAAAGGCATCGGATCTTTTGGAACGTATGTCTCGGATGTAGACGCGCTCTACGCGGAGTTACTAGCCAACAACGCCCGAATCCTTGGAGAGCCCGTGAGCCATCCTTGGGGTCTCCGCAACTTTATAGTGCTCGACCTTGAGGGAAATAGAATCACGTTCTCGCAGACATTCGAGTGAACTCGTTCGCCACCATCTTGAAACTTGGAGACACAAATCAGCGACTGACCAATGGAACTTCCGGCTGCACAGATACGCTCATCTTGACCATCGATGTGCGGATTGTGCCGTCGGCTTATCGCCAGTTAAACGTTCCGGGCGAGTCACCGCCCACCCGGAAGTTACCCCAAAACGGGTGTAATGTCCGGATTGGCGACCAATCCGGGAGTTGTCTGAAAAACAAGATGAGCAGAGAGCAATGATAGGAGCGTTGTTGCGTGGCTTAGCGCGACCAGGCAGCCACGCCGCCATCAACAATCATCGACAGCCCCGTTACATAGGAGGCAGCATCGCTGCACAGCCATAGCGCAGCTTGCGCCGCCTCGTCTGGTCTGCCAATGCGGCCTGCCGGAACCATTCCAACAAAACCCTTCAATACTGCTTCGATCTTTGCGGCGTCACCGCCTACAGCTTGGCTCACGGCGTTATGTAACAACTCCGTGTCGAAACCACCCGCGACCAATGCATTCACCCGGATTCCGTCCGCCGCATATTCTTGTGCCGCCGATTTAGTCAGACCTAAAATCCCGGCCTTGGACATCGAGTACAGAGCTGCCCCTCTTGCGCCTCCAAGTCCGTTTACCGAGGAGGTGTTTACGATCACGCCTCCTCGCGGTTCCTGGCTCTGCATCTGCTGCAATTCATACTTCATGCAAAACCAGACACTCTTCAGATTGGAGGCTACCTCGGCATCGAAATCAGCTTCGCTGAAATCGGCTGTGCGGGTGTTCTTACCCAAGACAGCAGCATTATTAAAAGCACAGTCGAGCCGGCCAAATTGTTCGACGGTCTGCGCAATCAGAGACTTTACCTGTTCGGACTGAGATACGTCGGCCTGCACGAAGCGAACATCCAAACCGGCTTGCCGCAGCTCCTGTTCGACTCGCTGTCCGCGTTCGGCTCCGCGCGCGGCGAGCGCGACGCTTGCTCCGGCCTCAGCGAAGAGCTTCGCCGCAGCCTTGCCGATTCCGGCACTTCCGCCCGTAATCAGAACCACTTTTCCGTCTAGTGTGGCCGCCATTAAATCATTCTATCTCGCTCGAGTGCCTAGGATAAATGCTGGATCAATCCCGGATTACGGGCAAACCTTCCATAATTCGGTAACGTAAGGGTTGGCGACTATCCGCCCGGAATGCTCTCTGAGCCATCCCAAGCCGGGTCATCTTCCACTCTCCACGGTAAATGGTTGTATAGTGCCTTAGAGCAAGCCTATCGCTCTGAAACACTCGTAACTTATAAGACTTATGCCCGCTTGTTATCGCGTGGTATTAATAAATAACGTTGTATTGCCGACGGGTCAGTAGGTATAATCTCGCAGATTTGGCGGGGAACCACGGGGCCGTTTCGACTGGAAATCAAGAGGAAACCAATGATTGAACGGTTTTTCGTGAAGGGTGCGACATTCAGCTGGACTCCACCCCCTCCGGTAACGGGGAACAATGATGGAGCAATTGTTCAGTCCGGTAATGCCGCGCCACCGGCGCTGACATTCACGGGATGGGACTATGAGATTCCCTATAGCCCACGAGCGCCGACGTTGGGTTTAAACAAGAACACTACTGTTATGTACTACTGGTTGGATTACGTTCATTTTCGCACTGCTTATGTTGAGCCAGGGGTGCACGACGTATTGACTGGATTTATGAGTGGCTGTTGGATCTGCAAATGGAAAGAGCCGGGATTAATGTTGCAAGACAGGGTCGGGCACGTTGGGACGGTCGAGGCCGTGAAGAAAGATCAACCTCCGAACACGACAGTGAAAACCGCGTTCGTTAACAGCGTGGGCGTCAATGGTTTAGGCCTGGTCGGATATAATCCCGCGGATCCGTGGACTTTTGGAGAGATTCTGGCGGTAGTGAACAAGTCCAAAAACCCCGGACAAATGGACTCGAAAGTCTTGAGCCTGGTAACAGGAACCAATGACTTCTTCTCAATCCTGATGATGCTCAGGAGGGATAAAAACGTGTGGGTCTGCGGTGGGGCAAAGAAGATTACTCCTTCCAATCGCGCAGCGATCCAGCTAGCCCTGCAGTGATGCAGCGCTTATATCCCATCTGCGTCAACCCCGCCGCAAACTGATGGCCGAGCATCGCAGGCGATAAAAAACGATTTGCTGTTCAAAAGTGCTCGGACAACCTGGTTCCTTGGATTCGCCGAGTACCGGGTGTCTCGGTACCTGGCGAAGTTCTAACGGGCTGACGCAAAACCTCGCCGGAAGGTTTCGTTCCCACTACACGTAGCACAGGGATCGCCACATCCATTCCACGGGACCAAAGAACAAACACTTGAACCAAATAGGGGAGACAACACGTTGAATCGTCCATATGGCCGTTACCATGGCAAATTGGCGTGTACCCGATCGACTCATCCCAACAACCCCAGGCCATGCCTATAGAAAATCGTCGCTAAAAGCAGGCGGCTGTTCGTTGAATGCAGATTCCTTTTTAAAAGCTCCTTGCACCTCTCCCGGGTGAAATCAATCTCCGCGCTGTCCATGCCAGCAGACAGAGCAATTCCTTTGGGGTCGTCAAGGCTTACCCCCGCCCTCGAAGACGCATTGATCGAAGCTCCAAACCTGAGTTCCGAGTGGGTCACCGGCCACCCGGAAGTTACCCCAAAACGGGGTATCCGGGTTGGCGACAAACCAACCGCGATGCGCGGGTGCGATAGGTCCTGCGGAGCAAGGGGCACTACACCGAACGTGTAGAGTCGAGAACCGGCGGGCATAATCCGAGGATC
>Ga0137412_10000355_pt2 | contig 11723 bp, 8 predicted proteins | sample CZODoug2_1_16fun_FD_122160 | JGI IMG/M metagenome (GOLD analysis project Ga0137412, IMG submission 122160) | Vadose zone soil fungal communities from Angelo Coast Range Reserve, California, USA - CZODoug2_1_16fungal (Hybrid Assembly) | ecosystem: Environmental > Terrestrial > Soil > Vadose zone...
GTGGCGTTGCTCCATGCGGTCACTCAGTCGCCGCGCCAACGCGCCGATGATCGGGACGGCGACCGCCATCAGTAGCCACTGGCGGAATCGACGCGACAAGAGGGCCCACATGGCGTGCATCTTCCCCCGTTGTCGTCCGACACGCCTTCCGCCTTCAGTTGACCCCTCGCGCTGCCGACACCTCAGGGAGTCTGCCGGTCGCCCCCACGACCGCCACCGCCCTCGCCGAGGAGTCGAACCGTGGCCCGCGCTATCCGTGTCACCGCCGTGTTGGCCATCCTGGCCGGCGGCACCGCCGTGTTGGCCCCCGCGGCGGACGCCGTCAGCACAGCCGGCGGGCCCACCTCGGCGGCCGTCTGCGCCAAGGCCACCAAGGGCCACGCGACCTGTTTGTCCTGGCGACGGACGGATATCAAGGCACGTAAGGCTTCCGCGGTCGCGCCGATGGTCACGCCCTCGGGTTGGTCTCCCAACGACCTGAAGTCGGCGTACTCCATCCCGACCAACCTCGGCGCGGGCGCCACGGTCGCCGTGGTGGACGCCTACGACAACCCCAAGGCCGAGGCGGACCTGGCCACCTACCGCTCGCAGTACGGCCTGGCCGCCTGCACCACCGCCAGCGGCTGCTTCCGCAAGGTGAGCCAGACCGGCAGCACCACCTCGCTACCCAACGCAGACGCCGGCTGGGCCGGCGAGATCGCACTGGACATCCAGATGGTCTCCGCGGTCTGCCCCGCCTGCCACATCCTGCTGGTGGAGGCCACCTCCAGCTCGACCACCAACCTGGGCGTGGCGGAGAACTACGCCGCCACCCAGCCGGGCGTGAAGGCGATCACCAACAGCTGGGGCGGCCCGGAGAGCAGCGCGGACGCATCGGCGAACGCCAAGTACTTCGTCCACCCCGGTATTGCGATCACCGCCTCCACCGGTGACGACGGGTACGGCACGTCGTGGCCGGCCTCGGCCGCGAGCGTCATCGCGGTCGGCGGGACCTCGCTGAGCCGGGCGTCCACTACCCGCGGCTGGTCGGAGTCGGTGTGGAAGGGCGCCGGCAGCGGTTGCTCCACGTACGTGGCCAAGCCGGTGTGGCAGCTGGACAGCGGGTGCGCCAAGCGCAGCATCGCCGACGTCTCCGCGATCGCCGACCCGAACACCGGGGTCGCCGTGTACGACTCCTACGGCAGCGGCGGGTGGACCGTCTACGGCGGCACCAGCGTGTCCGCCCCGATCATCGCCGGCATGTACGCGCTGGCCGACAACCCGGCGCCCTCGGCGAGCTACGCCTACCTGGCCGCGAACCTCGGCGGGCTCAACGACGTGACGGCCGGTCAGAACTCGACCAGTTGCAGCAGCTACCTGTGCAAGGCGGTGGCCGGCTACGACGGCCCGACCGGCATGGGCACGCCGAACGGCCTGCTGGCGCTCGGTGGTGCGGGTGGCAGCGGTGGCACCACCAGCAACGCGTTCTCCGTGGCGGTGGCCCCGTCCAGCGCGAACCTGACCGCGGGCAACTCCTCGACCGCGACGGTCAACACGACCACCACCGCGGGCTCGGCGCAGAACGTGGCGCTGTCCGCCACCGGCGCCCCCGCCGGGGTCAACGTCTCGTTCAGCCCGTCCTCGGTCACCTCCGGTGGTAGCTCGACGATGACGGTGACCTCCTCGACATCGACCACGCCGGGCACCTACACGATCGCGGTCAACGGCACCGGGTCCAGCAGCTCCGCGTCGGGTACCTACGGGCTGACCATCGCCGCGCCGACCTCCGGCGGTAGCTGCGTCACCGGCCAGCAGTTGAAGAACACCGGCTTCGAGTCCGGCAGCACCTCCTGGACCGCCACCTCCGGCGTGGTCGGCAAGTACACCGGCAGCTCCGCTCCGCACAGCGGCGTGTACGACGCGTGGCTCGACGGATACGGCACGTCGCACACCGACTCCGCGGCCCAAACCGTGAGCATCCCGAGCGGCTGCACCAACGTCGCAGTGTCCTTCTGGCTGAGGGTGAACACGTCGGAGACCACCACCAGCGCCGCCTACGACACCTTCAAGGTGACGCTGGGCAACACCACCCTGGGCACGTTCTCCAACCTGAACAAGGGCACCGGGTGGGCCCAATACACGTTCAACACCACGGTGCCGGCCGGCACCACCAGCGCCGCCCTGAAGTTCACCGGCACCGAGAACGGCTCGCGGGCCACGTCGTTCCTAGTGGACGACACCGCCCTCACCGTGAGCTGACCCGCTCCAGGATGGTGACCACGGCGACCGCCTCATGGTCGCCGAGCACGCCCCCGGAGTTTTGGGCCAGGGCCAAGCGCGCACCCGGCACCAGGGCGCCGGCCCGGCCGTGGAGTTGGTTGGTCAGCTCGACGAGTTGAGCGCAGCCGGTGGCCCCGACCGGGTGGCCGCGGGAGAGCAATCCGCCACCGGTGTTCACCGGTTGCCTGCCGCCGGGGCCGGTGACGCCGTCGCGGAGCAGGCCCAATGCCTCCCCCGGCCGACACACGCCGATCTCCTCCAGGCACAGCAGTTCGGCAGGCGCGGCGGCGTCGTGCACCTCGATCACGTCAATGTCGGCAGGGCCGACGCCGGCCGCCTCGAACGCGGCTCGGGCCGCGCGGGTGGCGGGTGGCAACGCCGCCGCGGGGTCGGCGCTGGTCATGCCGAGCCCGGCGACCCGCACCACCCGACGCCCATACAACCGGGCGGCGTCGTCGGACATGACCACCACGGCCGCGGCGCCGTCTCCGATCGGCGCGCACATGGCCAGCCGCAGTGGGTCGGCGATCATCCGCCCGGCCAGCACCTCGTCCACCGTGGTCGGCGCCCGGAGCTGCGCTGCTGGGTTGGACGCGGCGAACGCCCTGGATTTCACCACCACCCGGGCCAGATCCGCGGCGTCCCCGCCGGAGTCCTTCAGGTACCGGATTGCCTTATCTGCATAGTGATCCATGAACACCGACGCCGACAGCGCGACGCCGCCGAAGGGCTCCCCCATCGTCAAGGCGCCCACGATCGCGCGCATCTCCGGTCGGCGCACGGTGTCGGTGCCGGCCGCCAACGCCCCGAAGATGCGCGCCTTGTCCGCCACCGCCATCTGCTCGACGCCGACCGCGAGGGCGACGTCGACCAGCCCGGCCAGCACGGCGGTGACCGCCAAGGAGAACGCGGTCGAACTCGACGCGCAGGCGTTCTCCACGTTGACGAACGGCACGCCCGGCAGCCCGGCGTCGGCCAGGAACACCTGGCCGCGGATCATCTCCTGACCGGTGAGCAGCCCCGCGGCGGCGTTGCCGCAGAACACCTGGCCGACCGCGGCCGGCCCGATGCCCGCGTCGGCCAGCGCCGCGGCCACCGCCTCGACGGCAAGCGACTCCGGCCCGCGGCCGGACCGACCGAAGGCGGTCAGGCCGACCCCGCCGACCCAGGCCGATGCCACCTCAGATGACCCGGTCCAGGCCCGCCCAGTACGGCGCGCGGACCTCTCGCTTGGCGATCTTCCCGTAGGGCGTGCGCGGCAGCGATGCCACCACGTCCACCGCCTTGGGCTTCTTGTACCCGGCGAGATGGGTGCCGCTGAACGCGATGAGTTCGGCCGGATCGATGCTCGCCCCCGGAGCGGCTACCACCACCGCGCGCACCGCCTCACCCCACTTCTCGTCGGGCACCCCGATCACGCAGGCCTCGGCCACATTGGGGTGGGTGAGCAGCACGTCCTCGATCTCGTGCGGATAGACGTTCAAGCCGCCGGAGATGATCAGATCCTTGAGCCGGTCGAGGATGTAGAGGTACCCGTGCTCGTCGAGGCGGCCCACGTCGCCGGTGTGCAACCATCCGCCCGCCAAGGTCTCCGCGGTGGCATCCGGCCGGTTCCAGTACCCCGTCATCAGTGTCGGCCCACGCAGGCAGATCTCCCCCGCCTCGCCGAGCGGCACCTCCTTGCCCTCGTGGTCCAGGATCCGCAGTTCGATCCCGACCCGCACCCGCCCGACGGACAACTCACGGCCGTCGCCGTCGTGCAACGAGTGCTCGTCGGCGCTCAGCACGGTGCCCGACATCGGGGACTCGGTCTGCCCGAAGCACTGCACCAACACCGGGCCGAGCGCCTTCAGGGCGCGCTTCTGGTCCTCCCGGTACATCGGGGCGCCGCCGTAGCAGATCCACTGCAGGCTCGACACGTCGCGACGCGGCAGGTCCGGGTGCTCGACGATCATCTTGATGATGGTGGGCACCAGGAACAGCGCGGCGACGCGATAACGCTCCACCTGCTCCAGGAACAACGCGGTGTCGAACCCGCGGCGCTGGTGGATCACCTGCGTGCAGGCCTTCATGGTGAAGGCCAACGAGTTGTGCCCGGACCCGTGCGACAGGGGTGCGGCATGCATGCCGACGTGGGAACGTTCCATCCGTTCCACGTCGGCCAACGTGGTCAGGCACTGCGCGATCAGGCAGCCGTGGCTGAGCATCGCGCCCTTCGGCCGCCCCGTGGTACCGGAGGTGTACGCGATCCAGGCCAGGTCGGTGTCCAGCACATCCGCGGACACCAGAGGGCCGGCGTGCGCGGTGATGAGCTCGTCCAAACCGTCGCCGTGCACAATCACCCAACCGGAAAACCCCTGCACCGCAGGCAATCCGTCCTCGCCAACCACCAACACCGTCGCCCCGGAATCCTCCAGATGCCAGGCCAGCTCGTCAGGCGTGAAGGTGGAATTGAGCGGCACGACCACCCCGCCGGCCTTCCACACCCCGTAGAGCACCTCCATGAACTCCGGGCAGTTGTACAGGTACAACGCCACCCGGTCGCCCCGGCGCAGCCCACCGGCCAGCAGCGCCCGGGCCAACCCGTCCGCCCGCGCGCCGGACTGCGCGTAGCTGCGGATCTCACCCTCGAAGACGAATGCCGGTTGGTCCGGGTAACTGCGTGCGGCGTTGGTGAGCAGATCGCCGGTGTTCACGTGGCTGCCCGGCGATACACCTCGGGGTACGGACGCGTCATCACCTTAATTCCGTTCTTGATGAAGAACCCGCGCACCGTGTTCTCCGTCTTGGTGCGCTGAGTCTCCGTCAGATCAGGGAGGCTGTTGATCCAGACCTTCAGCGATTTCAGCTGTTTGTTGCGTTCGGCCTTGCCGGTGGGGATCAGGTCCGTGCAGGTGGCGGCCAGGGTGTCCGGGTCCACGCCGATGTACTCACAGAAGCCGGCCAGGACCGCCACCTTCTTGGCCGGGTCCTCCCGCACCGGCTGGAATCCCCTGCCCGGCGGCTCCGCCAGCCACTTCTGCACACTCGGATACTCACGCAAGTCGCTCATCGGCGGACCTCGCTGCCCTCAGCGCGCCGGTCGGCCATGCACAGACTGTGCTGATTGATGAACTCGCTTCGCTCGCTCATTAGTCGTCGATGTCCTCGGGGTAGCCGTACATGCGGGCCAGGAACATCTGCTCGTCGCGGCGGCCGGGCGTCGGCGCCGGAGCCTGCAGCAGGTTCGCGTCCTGCATCTTCTGCACGACGGCCGGGTCGCGGCGGAACGGGGTGCTGCCGTGGCCCTCGAAGAAGGTCTCCTCGAACTCGCGCCGCGGGCGCTGACCGCCGGCCTTCTGACCCTCCGCGGAGTAGCCGACCAGCTGCACCCACACCGGGATCCAGGTCTGCGGGACGCCGAGGATCTCCTTCACCCGCTCCTGCATGGCCGGGCGGGCGATCATGTGCAGGCAGGTGCCCAGGCCCTGGTTCACCGCGGCCAGGGTGGCCACCGAGCAGGCACCGACGGTCTCCGCGTAGGCGATCGCGGCGGAGGCCTCGTGCGGCAGGTCGTGCAGCAATTCGTGGATCGAGGCCATCCCGGCCGGGGTCTCCACGGCGTGCTCGATGGCGTCGATGATGCGGGTCTTGCTCCAGCCGTAAGCGGAGGGAAGCGCGCCGACCTCGATGAGTTGCTGGGTGTTGATGGCGAAGCGGTCCGGCCGGGCCGCGTCCGGGTCGGCGAAGATGTAGATCCACACCGGGGCCTGGACGTGCGCGCCCTGCCAGTTGTCGGCCTTGAGCAGTTCCTCGCGGATGTCGTCGTCGAGTTCGTCGCGCCAGATCACGACTGCGCGCCACGGCTGCAGGTTGCCGGGGCAGGTGGTCAGCCGGATCACCTCCAGGATCTCCTGGACCTTCTCCCGCTCGACCGGCTCGTAGGTCTTGAACCACCGCACGCTGCGGCGGCTACCCACGGCTTCGAGGAATTCCATGACGGACCTCCGCTGGACGTCTTGTTGGTGGCCTCATCGTTGGACAGCCGCACATAACGAACAACGGAACCCAGCACGAATAGGGCCGCCCCGTTTTGGCCTACAGCACAAACCCATCCCCGTAACGTCCGACCAGATGTGGCCTATAGCCCACGCTTCGTCGGACGCAACGGGGGTGGGGGTTCAGCGCGGGTCGGTGCGGTGCACCTGCCAGTACTCCAGTGCCCACCACACCTTGATGATCGACTCGGTGTCGGTGAGGTCCGCGCCGGTGAGCGCCTCGAAGCGTTCGATCCGGTACCGCAGGGTGTTGGTGTGCACGTTCAGCGCCTCCGCGGCGGCCGGCACATACCGCTTCTCGGCCAGCAACACCCGCACCGACTCCAGCAGCACCTCGCCCATCCGGCTCTCCGCGAGCACCCGGGCCACGTAGCGGTTGTAGAGGGCGTCCCCGAGTTCGCTCTCCTGCACGACCGCGATGCGGATGGACAGCGACTCGCTGTCCACCACCCCGCACCGGCCGTACTTGGCCGCGACGTTGAGCAGCCGGGTGGCCTCCGCCCACGCGTGCGGGATCTCGGCGAGCGGCACCGGACCGATGGCCGCGACCAGGCCCAGGTCGTCGGGGGTGACCGGCCGGCGCACCGACAACCCGGCCACGTCGGCCTCCACCGAACCGATCAGCGCCGGGAACTTGGAGTCCGCGCAGGAGCGCTCCAGGTGCCGGGACAACGCATGCGGGTCGGTGGTCGCGCGCCGGGCGCGGAACACCCAGTACAGCTGGTCCGCGTCCAGCCCGTAGGCCGACCCGACGTGCAACATCTCCGAGGGCAGCAGGTTGCCCGCCAGCAGTCGGTGCAGGAACTCCAACCGTTGGCGTTCCTCGCGCCGGGCCACCTCGAGTTCGATGTCGTGCCGGGCCCCGGTCAGGTCATCGAAGAGGCGATCGGTCATCGACCACAGTCGCTGAGTGGCCGTCAGGATGACTTCGAACGGCACCCCTTCAGCCGCCGCGCGGGAGAAGAACGCGTCACGCACCACCTTGAGCACCGCGCGGTAGCAGGCGGCCACGTCCTCGGCCGGGATGCCCTGCAGGGCCCGGTACTGCGCGGACTGGACCTCGTTCTCCACCACGTCGGCGGGCAGACCGTCCTGGCCGGCCACGGTCTCCGCGACGCGCAGCACATTGCGCCTGGAGGAACGCAGCAGTTCCTCGTCCGGGATGCGGTCGTAGGACGGGAACGACGCACGAACGACCGCCAACTGGCGCGCGGCCAGCTCCTCGATCGAGCCGCGCAGCCAGTCGACGATCTCACCAAGCGGGGTCCGCTCCGGTGCGGTCATTCCTGCACGCTATCTGCCCATTTCAATGATCGGTGTAGATGACGAACTGGGTCGAGTCCGGCTTCCATCCGTTCGGCGTGCCGTCCGGGTTGGAGACCGTGTTCGGGTCTTCGTACTTGTACATGAATTCCCGGTTCTGGCCCAAGCCCGGCCGCCCGGTGCCGGGCGCGCCCCGCTCGGTCTTCACCCAGGTCCAGGTCTGGTCGAGGCTGGAGTCGGCCTTCCACACCTTGTCGTTGCCCAGCACCGCCATCAGCTTGTCCCGGGTCAGGTTCGGCCCGACCTCCTTGGCCGCCTCGGCGAAGATGTTGATCGCCACGTAGCCCGCCTGCACGATGTGGTGGACCTCGCCGCGGTTCTGCCGGGCGTACTTGGCCATGGTGGCCATCAGCTCGGTGCCCCAGAACCGGTAGGTGGTGTTGGTCCAGTACCGACCGGCGGGCCACTTGCCGAACAGGGAGCCGACGATCTCCGACCCCATGTGGTTGCCGGAGACGCCCTTGGGCGGGAAGTAGCCCTGCTGGGCGGACTCCACCAGGAACTTCGCGATCGTCGACGGGTTGATCACGTAGTGGATGATGTGCTCCGGCGCCGCGGCCCGCATGGCCAGCACGTACGGCCCCATCGAGGTCTCCGAGATCGACACGTCGGCCTTCTTCACCAGCTTCGCGCCGCTGGCGTCCATCACCCGCTGCACGTTGCCGCAGGCGAGCTGCATCTCCGGCGACGTCAGGCAGATCAGGCCGTAGGTCTTCGGGTGAATGACGTTGGCCGCCCAATGCGCACCGGCCAAGGCCTCGTTCAGCATCGACATGTGGGTGGGGAACATGAACGGGTCCTGCCACTCGGTCTGCGAGTAGGCCCACGCCCCCACGTAGGGCAGATGGAACTGCCGCAGGTCGTCGTGGATCGAGGCGGTCGCCCAGTCGATGCCGGTGATCATCGAGAAGATGTGATCCTGGCCGACCAGCTTCTTGATGCAGGCCTTGGCCCGCGACACCTCGCCCGGGCCGTCGTCGCAGTCGGAGATGGTGAGGCGACGCCCGAGCACCCCGCCCCGGTCGTTGATCGCCATCGCGGTGGCCATGTTGCCGCGCGCCTGGGGGGCGGTGAGCACGTTGCCCAAAGCCATGCCGTGCATGTTCACCGAGCCGAGCGCGATCCGGTCCTTGGTGATGCCGACGTCAGTGGCTCCTCCGGTCTTGTCGTACACCGCCTTGTCCGCGGAGGAAGGCAGGACCTTGGCAGGTCCGGCAGCCTTCGCCGGGCTTGCCTTGGCCGCGGTGGCCTTCGCCGGCGCGGCCTGCGTCGCGGCCGGCGCCTGCTTGGCAGGGGCGGCAACCGCGGCGGGGGCGGCTGCTGCCGGTGCTACCGCTGCCGGGGCCGCCGCGGCCGGCGCCACCGCGGGGGTCTCCGGGGCGGCCGCCTGGCTGCTCACCCGATCCGGACCGCCCGACCCGCAGGCGGCCAACACCAAACCGACCGCTGTCAGGACCGGGACGGCCCGAACAGCAGCGCTCATGCGTGTGGTCATGGAGGGAAGCTCCTTCGTCTCCACGGCGCCGCGGACCGGTGCCGCAGTACAACCGAGAGCGCCCATGGTGCTTTCGTAGCGCGGCACGAACCATGGACCCCGCACCGAAACGAGGGGCCGGGGTTTGTGCTGGCGCCCAACGGGCGTAATCCCGTTGCCGCCACCCGACCGGAGGAGTCACATTCATCCGTAGGGCTGAGTCGCATCGGGCAAATCGTGCGTCCAAGTCGCAGATGACGGTAGGACGGCGGGAGCAGGCAGTGAACGACGAGCAGGCAGTCAGCGTGGTTCACGCGGTCGGCGACCAGGTCGTGGTGTGGCGGATGCGCACGTTCGCCGCGCGCCGCCGGATGGCCGGTGGTTGGGTGCTCGACGCCCGGGACACCGCCCAGCTGTGCGCCGTGCTCGGCAACGCCGTGGTGCACGCGACCGAGGCCGGCGCTGCCGTGTTGGCCGCCGCCGGTTTGACGCCCGCCGAACTGGTCGCCGACGCCGAAGCCGCCTGAACAACTGACCTAACGTCAGCGAGAGCGGTCGCTATAGCGACCGCTCTCGCTGACGTTGGGGGTCAGGCCAGGCCGAACTCCGCGGCCCGGCGCACTAGGTCGAGCTTGGACTCGACGCCGAGCTTCATATAGACGTTGCCCAGGTGGGTCTCCACCGTCCGCTCGCCCACGAACAGCTGCGCAGCGATCTCCTTGACCGGGAGGCCTTGCGCGGCCAACCCGGCCACCTCGCGCTCGCGGCGGGTGAGCGGGTTCGCGCCCTGCACGACCACCGGCGCCCGACGGACCGGACTTCCCTGTTGGCGCAGCAGGTCCAGCACCAGGCTTCGCCGCCAGACCGCGCCACACTCCTCGTACCGGCGCGCGGCATCGTCCAACGCGGCGGTGGATTCAGCAGGCGCGACGGTCATCAGCGCCCGGCCCAGTACGTGCCTGGCCCTCGCCTGAAGCGCGCGACACTCGGTGGCGTCGGCATTGTCGATCGACGATTGAGCCGCACCGACGGCCGCGGCGTGCTCCCCCGCAGCCAGCGCCGCCCACGCAGCGGCAAGGCCGGCCAGAGCGCCGTAGCTCTCCTGATCAATGCGACTGGCGATCACGGCTGCCTCGGTCGCGGCCTCCGCAGCCAGAGCGCTGTCGCCGTTGGCATGAGCCAACTCGGCCAGGTCGGGCAGCGCCGGACCACCCATGAAGACCGCATCCATCTGGCGCAGGCGCTGGAATGCTTCGTGCAACATCCGCACGGCCGACGCCTGGTTCCCGGTCGACCACAACAGCAGCGCCTCGGCATGGCGGGCGATGGGGCCGATGAGCTGCCAGTCGCCGTTACCGAGCACCGCATCGGCGCGATCGAGATATCGGCGGGCCTCCTGCGGGTCACCGACCTCGGCGGCAGTGAATACGCCGACCAGCATGCCCTGCAGCTGTCGGACCCGGGTGCCGGGCGAGGCCCGTTCGGACTCCCGGGCCGCGGCCAGCGCGGCCGGGTAATCCCCGGCCCACCACTCGGTGAACGCCTCCAGGTTGAGCGCACCGGATTCCCGATAGGCGGGATTGCCTCTCCTGCTGTCGGCCAGCACCCGTCGGGATTCGGAGATCCGTCCGGCCACCGCCAACCACAGCGACGAAGAATTCCCGACCACCGTGTTCCGGAAAGCCCGGCCGGCGGCCCGGGACAGCTCCCGGGAGCGGTCGTTGGCGGCACCTGCCTCCGCGAGTCGCCCGCGCACGAACGCGGCAGAGGCGGCCGCCGACCAGGCCAGCAGGGCAGCCCGGTCGTCGCCGGCGTCCTCGGCCGATCGCGCGACCGCTCGCGCCGCTTCCTCCATCGCGGGATATTCCCCGTGCAGCCCCAGATTCCAGACCAGCTCCACCATGGCGACCCGCATCTGCGGTAGGTCACCCGCGGCCTCGAACAGGTCGCGCGCCGCGACGTGAAGTTCGCGGGCCGCGTCGGCGTCACCCACCCCCCACGCCAGGAAGGTGCCCAGTCGGAACTTCACCATCGCCCGACGTGACGGATCGTCAGTTTCCGCCAATTGTTCGTCGATGGCTCGCAGGGCGGCCACGGCCACCTCGAAGCGGCTGTCCGCCCGATGATCGGTGATCCACTCGGCTTGGTCGCGCAGGGCGTCGAGCACGTCCAACCAGCGCCGGTCGTTTGCGGGCAATAGCTCGACCAGAGCGCCGAGCACGGTCAGCGCCTCGCTCACCGCTTCCCGTTCCTCCGCCTCGCGCAGCGCCTCCAGCAGCGCGGAGACGGCCTCCGGGTCACCGGGTTCGGCCGAGCGGGCGTAGTGCGCTGCCGCCTCCGCGATGTGCCCCGCGTCGCGCAGCACTCGGGCTGCGCGGCGATGCAGCATCCGGCGCCGTGCGCCGCCGATCTGGTCGTAGGCAACGTCGCGGATCAGCGGATGAGACATCTCGTAGGTCAGCGAGCGGCCGCGCTCGGTCTCGAGCACGCTGCGGGCGGCGACCAACTCGGCCAGCACCGGGCCGATGTCCTCCAGCGTGGACTCGGTCAGGGCGATCAGGTCCGGCAGCGACACGGGGCGGCCGGCGATCGCGAGGTGCTCGAACACGGCCACCTGATGCGTCGGCAGG
>Ga0137412_10004047_pt1 | contig 11723 bp, 11 predicted proteins | sample CZODoug2_1_16fun_FD_122160 | JGI IMG/M metagenome (GOLD analysis project Ga0137412, IMG submission 122160) | Vadose zone soil fungal communities from Angelo Coast Range Reserve, California, USA - CZODoug2_1_16fungal (Hybrid Assembly) | ecosystem: Environmental > Terrestrial > Soil > Vadose zone...
CACATAGACGCCGTTCTGGTGCGACAGCAACACCACGCCGTCCGCGCCGAGCGTATCGAGCGCGTGGCTCATCTCGCGCAGGGCGCCATCGACATCGGGCAGCGGCAGCGTGGCGAAGAAGCCGAGCCGCGCGGGCGCTCCGGAGACGAAACGGGCGAGCGCCTCGTTGACCGAACGGGTGAGATAGCGCGCATTCGCGTCATCGCCGTGATGCACGCCGGCAACCGACAGCGGGTTGACGACCGCGGCATCGATGCCGAGCTCGGCCATCTTCTCGCAGGTCACGTCGGGCCCGTCATGGCGCCGGAACGGGCGCGAAGGATCGGCCGCGCCGGAGCGGACCAGGGCCTGCTCGTATTCGGGCAAGAGCACGTGGTGGTGGACGTCGATCAGCGCGAGGCTCGTCAGCGCGCGCCCGGAAGGCTCGTTCATCAATTCACTTTCATCCCGCCTTGCCGCACGACCTCGCGCCATTGCGTCACGGTGCGGCGGATTTCCTGCGCGAGCGCGTCGGGCCCTTCGCCGGCGGGCTGGATGCCGAGCAGCGCGAAGCGTCCGAGCAGCTCCGCATCCTGCAGCGCCAGGGCGGTCTGTGCGGCGAGCTTCTTGACGATCGGGGCAGGCGTGCCGGCGGGCGCCAGCAGGGCGGTCCAGTTGACCACGTCGAAATCCCTGAGCGCCGTCGTCTCGGCGATGGTCGGCACCTCCGGCAGCGTCGGCGAGCGCGCCCTGGTGGTCACCGCGATCAATTTAAGGTCGCCGCGCTCGGCATGCGGCACCAGCGGCACCACCATGGAGAACATCGCATCGACATGGCCACCCAGGAGATCGGTGACCGCCTTGGCCGAGCCCGCATAGGGCACGTCGGTCCACACCGGCAGGCTCATCTTCTGCTGGAACATGATGCCGGTGAGATGGCTCACCGTTCCGGAACCGGTCGAGGCGACCGTGAGGTCCGGGCCCTTGCGCTGCGCGAGCGCCAGGAAGGCGTCCATGGTGGCGACGCCGAGATCGTGCTTGACCGCGAGCGCGCCGGGCGCCTTGGCCAGCATCGTCACCGGCGCGAAGCTCGTCACCGGGTCGTAGCCCGGATCGCGGAAGGTCGAGGCGTTGGAGGTGAGCGTGTCGGTGACGACCAGCAGCGTATAGCCGTCGGGCGGCGACTTCGCCACGTAATTCATGCCGATATTGGTGCTGCCGCCGACCCGCTGCTCGACCACGAAGGTCGCATTCATGCGTTGCCCGAGCGCCTGGGCGAGCGCGCGCGCCACGATGTCGGTGGTGCCGCCGGCGCTCGACGGCACGATGATGCGGATCGGCTTGGACGGATAGGCATCGGCGTCTTCGGCCCGAACCGCTCCGCCCTGCCCCGCCAGCAGCAGCCCGAGCGCCACGCCGACGAGTCGCATTTTCTGTCTGAGGTGGATCATTCCGCTGGCGCCGCTCATGCCTGTCGCCGAGCGTAACACAGCGCCGAGGGGGCGAGCGCAAAGAAAAAGCCCCGCGGCACGGGCCGCGGGGCTGATCGTCTCGCCGTGACGCCTCAGTGCGCCAGGATCGCCAGCAGCAGCAGCGCCACGATGTTGGTGATCTTGATCATCGGGTTGACGGCCGGACCGGCCGTGTCCTTGTAGGGATCGCCGACCGTGTCGCCCGTCACCGCGGCCTTGTGGGCGTCGGAGCCCTTGCCGCCGTAATGGCCGTCCTCGATGTATTTCTTGGCGTTGTCCCAGGCGCCGCCGCCCGAGGTCATCGAGATCGCGACGAACAGCCCGGTGACGATCACGCCGAGCAGCATCGCGCCGACCGCCGAGAACGCCGCCGACTTGCCCGCCGCGCCGCCGCCCGCGATCACATAGATCAGGAAGTAGACCACGATCGGCGACAGCACCGGCAGCAGCGAGGGGATGATCATTTCCTTGATCGCCGCCTTGGTCAAAAGGTCGACCGCCGTGCCGTAGTCCGGCTTATCGGTGCCCTTCATGATGCCGGGCTTTTCGCGGAACTGGCGGCGCACTTCCTCGACGATCGCGCTGGCGGCACGGCCGACCGCGGTCATGCCCATCGCGCCGAACAGATAGGGCAGCAGGCCGCCGAACAAGAGGCCAACCACGACGTACGGATTGTTCAGCGAGAAGTCCGGGCTGACGCCCTTGAAGTAGGGGTGATTGGCGGGATCCGCGATGAAGAATTTGAGATCCTCATTATAGGCCGCGAACAGCACCAGCGCGCCGAGACCGGCCGAACCGATTGCGTAGCCCTTGGTGACCGCCTTGGTGGTGTTGCCGACGGCGTCGAGCGCATCGGTCGATTTGCGCACTTCCTTCGGAAGGCCCGCCATTTCCGCGATGCCGCCGGCATTGTCGGTGACGGGGCCGAAGGCGTCGAGCGCGACGATCATGCCGGCCAGCGCCAGCATGGTGGTGGTCGCAATCGCAATGCCGAACAGGCCGGCGAGGCTGTAGGTGACGAGAATGCCGGCGATGATGACGATCGCGGGCAGCGCGGTCGACTCCATCGAGATCGCCAGGCCCTGGATCACGTTGGTGCCGTGGCCGGTGACGGAGGCCGCGGCAATCGACTTCACCGGGCGGAAGTCGGTGCCGGTGTAGTATTCGGTGATCCAGATGATCAGCCCGGTGACGATGAGGCCGACGATGCCGCATTCGAACAGCGCCATGCCGGTGAACTCGACGCCCGCGAGCTTGTCGAAGCCGATCAGCCCGTAGATCACGCCCGCAACGCCAATAAGCGACAGGATGCCGGTCGCGATCAGGCCCTTGTAGAGCGCGCCCATGATCGACTGGCTGGCGCCGAGCTTGACGAAGAAGGTGCCGATGATCGAGGTGATGATGCAGACGCCGCCGATCGCGAGCGGCAGCGTCATCATGTTCACCAGCAGCGGCGAGGTCGCAAAGAAGATCGCGGCCAGCACCATGGTGGCGACCGCGGTCACCGCATAGGTCTCGAACAGGTCGGCCGCCATGCCGGCGCAGTCGCCGACATTGTCGCCGACATTGTCCGCGATGGTGGCGGGGTTGCGCGGATCGTCTTCCGGAATGCCGGCTTCGACCTTGCCGACGAGATCGCCGCCAACGTCGGCGCCCTTGGTGAAGATGCCGCCGCCGAGACGGGCGAAGATCGAGATCAGCGAGGCGCCGAAACCGAGCGCGACCATCGCGTCGACGACGACGCGGCTGTCAGGCGCGAGATTCAGCGAATGGGTCAGGAAGCCGAAATAGAGCGTGACGCCGAGCAGCGCCAGACCAGCCACCAGCAGCCCCGTGATGGCGCCCGCCTTGAAGGCGAGTTCAAGCCCGCCGGCAAGCGAGGTGGTCGCCGCCTGCGCGGTGCGGACATTGGCGCGCACAGAGACGTTCATGCCGATGAAGCCGGCCGCGCCCGACAGGATGGCGCCGACCGCGAAACCGACCGCGACAAGCATGCCGAGGAAATAAGCCAACAGCGCGAAGATGACGACGCCGACGATGGCGATGGTGGTGTATTGGCGGCGCAGATAGGCCTGCGCGCCTTCGCGAACGGCGGCGGCAATTTCCTGCATCCGCGGATTGCCGGCGTCGGCCTTCAACACCGACATGGTCGCCCAGATGGCGTAAACAATCGAAAGCGCTCCGCAGAGCACGATCACCCACAATGCTGTCATTGAGTAGTTTCCTCGGATTCTGTTTTTATACCCCCGCGCCCTCCGCTGTTCGCGGCGGGCGCACAAAAAGGAGGCCAACCCTGCCCAAAAGGGTCGCCTCAAATCGGCGGGGACCTTGCCAAAATCGTCCCGCCGGCGCAACGCTACCTTGGGCAGAAAAGCTCGAATTGTGGCAGGTTTTCCCGCTGGAACAGGTCCGGCACACGGCCGACACCGCCGCGAATCATCAAGACCGCGGGATGACGACCCCTCGCCGGCTCCGGGAAATTCAAGGCGAAATCCGCCTTTTAGAAATGGCTGTAGGAAAGCCGCTTCAGCGCCAGTTCCCGGCCCTGGGCGTCCAGGAAACTCGGCGGCGCCGTTCCGGCGATGAGGCCGCCGATCGCGGTCACAGCGACCCCGGCCTGGCGCGCCTCGCGCGCGAAAGCCTCCATGCGATCGCCGGGGATGGCGCAGAGGATTTCGTAATCGTCGCCGCCGCTGATCAGGGTCTCGATGCCGACCGCCTTGCGCGCCACGAGCGCGCTCGCTGCCGGCGACAACGGGATGCTCTGGACGTCGATCACGGCAGACACCGCCGACGCCGCACAAAGTTTTGCCAGATCGCCAGCCAGACCATCGGACACATCCAGCGCGGCGCTGGCATGATCGCGCACCGCCTTTGCAAGCGCGTTCTTCGGCTGCGGCACGCGGTAGCGCCCGATCAGCATCTCACTTGCCGCAACATCGGCGCCGAGCGCCGCGGCCAACGGACCGCGCTTCAACACGTCGAGCCCGAGCACGGCATCGCCGATCGTGCCCGTCACAATGACGCGGTCACCGGGCTTGGCGCCGCTGCGATGCACCATGCGGCCCTGCGGCGCCCGTCCGAAAGCGGTGATCGAGATCATCAACGGGCCCGGCGTCGACACCGTGTCGCCGCCGAGCAAGGGACAGCCGAACTGCGCGGCATCCTCGCCGAGAGCGCGCGCGAACGGCTTCAGCCACGCCTCCTCCGCGCCGCGCAACGCCAGCGTCAGCACAAAGCCTGCGGGCGTGGCCCCCTTGGCGGCGAGATCGGACAGATTGACCCGCAGTGCCTTGCGCGCCAGCGTATCCGGCGGATCGTCGGGCAGGAAATGCACGCCTTCGACGATCGCGTCGGTGGTCACCACGATGTCGTCGCCGGATGGCTTCAGCGCGGCGGCGTCGTCGTCGAGATTGAACGCCCCGGGATCGGTCGCGAGCGGCCTGAAATAGCGTGCGATCAACGTGTCCTCGCCGGACGCGTTGGACTGGCGATTGGCTTGCCGACTGAGTTCGCGATTGATTTGGCGATCGATCATGCCGCGCCACCTACCCTACCGCCGTCATCGCCCGGCTTGAGGGGACGACGGCCCATTGCGTGGCTATCCGCGCGCAAACTCGTCCGCCCGGAACTGCCGCGCGATCTGGTCGAGCACGGCATTGACCATGCCGGTCTCGTCCTTCTCGACAAAGGCATGCGCGACGTCGACATATTCGGAGACGACGACGCGGCCCGGCACGTCCTTGCGGTGCTCCAGCTCATAGGAGCCCGCGCGCAGCACCGCACGCAGAATGGCATCAATCCGCTGCAGCGGCCAGCCCTTCGCCAATGCATCGTCGATCAGCGGATCGAGCTTGGCCTGATCGCGCACCACACCGGACACGACATCGCGGAAGAACGCGGCTTCCGCCGGCAGATATTTCTCGCCCTCGACCTCGTTGCCGAGCCAGTGACTCTCGAACTCCGCGAAGATGTCGTTGATCCCGGCGCCGGCGATATCCATCTGATAAAGCGCCTGTACGGCGGCAAGCCGCGCGGCGCCGCGCCGGTTGGCTTTCCTGTCCAGGCCCCTCGCCGGTTTTTTGCTTTCCGCCATGATCAGACCTTCGCCAATCGGCGCTTGATCCGCAGCATCGCGAGCGCCGCGCGCGCGGCGTCGCCGCCCTTGTTCAATTCACTGCTCTTCGCCCGCGCCCAGGCCTGCGCCTCGGTGTTGACGGTCAGGATGCCATTGCCGAGCGGAAACCTCTTGCTCACCGCGAGATCCATCAGCGCGCGCGAGGATTCCGTGGAGACGATCTCGAAATGAATGGTGTCGCCTCGGATCACGCAGCCCAAGGCGATCGCGGCGGCATAGGGCTTTCCGCTCTTCTCGGCGGCATCGAGCGCAATCGCGATCGCCGCCGGGATTTCCAGCGCGCCGGGAACGGTGATGACGTCATGCGTGACGCCGGCGGCCTTGAGTTCAGCGACCGCGCCTTCGAGCAGCGCATCCTGGATGTCGTCATAGAACCGCGCTTCGACGATCAGCGCCCGCGCGCCGGCAATGTCGGTCTGGTCCTTGAGCGGCGCGCGCCGTGCGTCTGCCATGGGTCAATCCGTTCTCTGCGTCGACAATTGACAGCAGCGTTAAATGTCAATTTGTGTGCGGGCATTGTAGGCGCACACGTGTGTGCGGGCGTTGTAGGCGCAGCGCCCACTAAAGCCAAGGCCAAGGTCGAGGCCGGCGTCTTATTTCATTTCCGACAGCCGCGCGGCATACCGCGCCATCAAATCGACTTCGATATTGACCTCGCTGCCGGCGTGCCAGTGCGACAGCGTCGTGGCGTGAAGCGTATGCGGGATGATCAGCACCGAAAAGGCGACATCCTGCACGGTATTGACCGTCAGCGACACGCCGTCCAGCGTCACCGAGCCCTTGGGCGCGATGAAGCGCGCCAGCTCGCGCGTGGTGGAAAGCTCGAACCGCGCCATGTCAGGCAGATCGTCGCGGCTTCGAATCGTCGCGATGCCGTCGGCATGGCCAGCCACGATATGTCCGCCGAGTTCGTCGCCGATCTTCAGCGCCCGCTCCAGATTGAGCATGGTACCGGCCTTCCAGTGCTTGGCCGTCGTCATGCCGAGCGTCTCGGCGGCGGCATCGACATCGAACCACGTAAAGCCGGCCTCGACCCCGGACGCGATCACCGTGAGGCAGACGCCGTTGCAGGCGATCGAGGCGCCGTCGGCGATGGTCGCCCGGTCATAACGACAGGCGATGCGCAGGCGATGCAACTGCCCCTGCGCCGTTGGCGTCAGGCTGACGATCTCGCCGATATCGGTGACAATGCCGGTGAACACAAGAGACCTTTCTGTTTTCGTCATGGCCGGGCACAGCCGTCCACAGGACGGCGTCGCTTCCGCTCGCCTATGCCCCGCCATCCACGTCTTTCTGCGTCGCTTGCATCCATGACGTGGATGCCCGGGACAAGCCCGGGCATGACGGCTCTAATAACGATCGTAGATTGTCAAACTGTCCTTATCGAGCGTCTCGCTAGCACGAACGCGAAAGGCGGGCGACTGCGTGATGGCGGCGAGCGGCAATGCGTCCAGCGCAGCGATACCGTCGGCGCCGACCGCGTTGGGCCCGCGCAGCAGCCAGATCTCGTCGGCGAGGTCCGCCGCGACAAAGGACGACGCTACCCGGCTGCCGCCTTCCACCATCAGCCGCGTGATGCGGCGCTCGGACAGCGCGTGCAGCACGGCCGAAAGATCGAGCCCCGGCGCCGCCGTCGGCGCCAACCGGATCACCTGCGCGCCCGCCGCGGTGAGCTTCGCGGCGGCGGCGGCTTCCGCCAGTTCGGAGGCCATCAACCACAGCGGCGTCTGGCGCGCGGAATGGACCAGCCGGCTGTCGCCGGGCATCCGCAACGCCCGGTCCAGCACCACCCGCACCGGCGAGCGGGCTGCCATGCCCGGCAGGCGGCAAGTCAACAGCGGATCATCCGCGCGCACCGTGCCGATTCCAACCAGGATCGCGTCGCATTGCGCGCGGAGCAGATGCACGCGCGTCTTCGCCGCCTCACCGGTGATGGCTGTGGGCTTATGACCGGCGCCGGCGATCTTGTCGTCCGAGGAGACCGCAAGCTTGAGAATCACATGCGGGCGCTTGTCGCGGACCCGCCGGAAATGCCCGGCATGATCGCGCGCGGCCTCTTCCGCGCCGAGCCCGACATCGACCACGATGCCCGCCGCGCGCAATCTGGCGTGGCCCTGCCCGGCCACCAGCGGATTGGGGTCCTCGATCGCCGTTACCACGCGCGCTATTCCAGCCGCGATGACGGCATCCGCACAGGGCGGCGATTTGCCAAAATGCGAACAGGGCTCCAGTGTCACATAGAGCGTGGCCCCGCGCGCGGCTTCACCGGCGCGCTTGAGCGCTTCCGGCTCGGCATGGGGCCGGCCGCCGGGCTGGGTCCAGCCGCGGCCGACGATGACGCCATCCTTGACCACGACCGCGCCGACGGCGGGATTGGGCCAGGTGCGGCCGAGGCCGCGCCGGCCGAGCGTGAGCGCGAGCTGCATGAAGCGGCGGTCGGCCTGCTTCGAGGCTTCGGATTGCTGCCTCATCTGATCCTCCAGAATCCGGAAGATCATTTTCGTATCGTCGCGAGCCGCGCCTCGTCCTCGCCGGACAATTCGCCGAGCACCGTCTCGAAATCCTTGGCCTCGCGGAAATTGCGGTAGACGGATGCGAAGCGCACATAGGCGACATCATCGAGGGTTCGCAGATGCTCCATGACGATCTCGCCGATCGTTTCCGAGGAGATATCGGCCTCGCCCGCGCTCTCGAGCTCCCGCACAATGGCCGAGACCATTTTTTCGACCCGCTCCGGATCGACCGGCCGCTTGCGCAGCGAAATCTGCACCGAGCGCACCAGCTTGTCGCGGTCGAACGGCACGCGGCGGCCGTTGCGCTTGATGACGGTGAGTTCGCGGAGCTGCACCCGCTCGAAGGTGGTGAAGCGGAAATTGCAGGCGACGCAGACCCGCCGCCGCCGGATCACCGAGGAATCCTCGGTCGGACGGGAGTCCTTCACCTGCGTATCGAGACTGTTGCAGCTCGGACAGCGCATTCCGCTTTGGCCTTATTGATAGATCGGGAAGCGATCGGTCAGCGCCTTGACCCGCTCCTTCATCGCAGCTTCCGCCAGCGGCGCCTTGCCGTCCTGCGACTGCGCGATCGCACTCAGGACTTCCGCGATCATGCCGCCGACCTGCTGGAATTCGGCGACGCCGAAGCCGCGGGTGGTCGCGGCCGGGGTGCCCAGCCTAAGACCCGACGTGACGAACGGCGTCTCGGGATCGAACGGAATGCCGTTCTTGTTGCAGGTGATGGCGGCGCGCACCAGGGCCTTTTCCGAGACGTTGCCCTTCAGGCCCTTCGGCCGCAAATCGACCAGCATCAGATGGTTGTCGGTGCCGCCGGAGACGATGTCGAGGCCGTGGACGCGGAGCGATTCAGCCAGCGCCTTGGCGTTTTCGACGACGTTCTTCGCGTACACCTTGAAGTCCGGCCGCAGCGCCTCGCCGAACGCGACCGCTTTCGCGGCGATCACATGCATCAACGGACCGCCCTGCAAGCCGGGGAAGATCGCCGAATTGAACTTTTTGGTCAGCGCCTCGTCATTCCAGAGCATCAGGCCGCCGCGCGGGCCGCGCAGCGATTTGTGCGTGGTCGTGGTCGTGACATGCGCGTGCGGCACGGGCGATGCATGCACGCCGCCGGCAACGAGGCCGGCGAAATGCGCCATGTCGACCAGGAAATAGGCGCCGACGCTGTCCGCAATTTCGCGGAAGCGTTTGAAGTCCCAGGCGCGCGAATAGGCCGAGCCGCCGGCGATGATCAGCTTCGGCTTGACCTGCTCGGCCTGCCTGGCGACCGCGTCCATGTCGATGATCTGATCCTCGCGCCGCACGGTGTAGTGCGCGGCCTTGAACCATTTGCCGGACATGTTGACGGGCGAACCATGGGTGAGATGGCCGCCGGCCGCGAGATCGAGACCCATGAAGGTATCGCCGGGCTGCAGCAGCGCCAGGAATACCGCCTGGTTCATCTGGCTGCCGGAGTTCGGCTGCACATTGGCGAAATTGGCGCCGAACAGCTTCTTGGCGCGCTCGATCGCCAGGGTTTCGGCGACGTCGACCCATTCGCAGCCGCCATAGTAACGGTTGCCGGGATAACCTTCGGCGTATTTGTTGGTCATCACCGAGCCCTGCGCTTCCAGCACGGCCCGGCTGACGATGTTTTCGGACGCGATCAGCTCGATCTCGTGCCGCTGCCGGCCCAGTTCGCCCTGGATCGCGGCGGCGATCTCGGGGTCGGCCTGCGCGAGGCCTGCGGTAAAGAACGAATCGGGCGCGGAAGCGGTGGCGCTGGCGGTCTGGGCGCTGGTGGAAGCGGTCATCGGCTGAATATCCCCAACCGCCGCAACCTGTTAGGCGAGGCTGCGGTCGGTCTTGAAGTGGCGGTCGGAAGCAGATGCCCCGATTAGCATATAGCTTGGCAGCGGCCAAGCGCTTGCGGTATCCGCCTGATATTTATGCAAGATATGGTGGGGTACAGGGTTCCGCCAGGGTTCCAGCGGCCCTAACCGACGAGGCCCTATTTCGCGAACCGGTACGCCCCGCCCTTCTCCACCGAGCGCTGGAAGGCCGGGCGCGCATGCATGCGCGACAGCCAGGCGGCGAGGTTCGGATAGGGTCCGAGCCTGTCGAACACCTTCGCCATGTCGCCGACAAAGCTCATCTGGATGTCCGCACCGGTCAGGGACGATCCGACAAAGAATTCGCGGCCCTGCAGCGCGCCGTCAGTATAGCCCAGATGATTGGCGAGTTCGCTGTCGATGCGCGGATGCAAGGGAGCACCCGCCTCCTTCAGCCGCGAAACATAAAGATTCAGCATCAAGGGCAGCATCGCCGAGCCTTCGGAATAATGCAGCCACTCATTGTAGGCTTCATACTCCGCGCTATCAGGCGCCGGCATCATCGCGCCTTTGCCATGACGGCGAATGAGATAATCGACGATCGCGCCGGACTCGGCGATTTTGATATCGCCGTCGACGATGATGGGCGACTTGCCGAGCGGATGGATTTCCGCAAGCTCCGGCGGCGCCAGCCGCGTCTGCGGATTGCGCTGATAGCTCACCATCTCGTAAGGCGCCCCAAGCTCCTCCAACAGCCAGAGGATGCGTTGCGAGCGCGAGTCGTTGAGATGATGGAGCGTAAGCATGGCCGTTCCCCCGGGGTTTCTTGGTGTGCCCCAGAGGTTAGCAGGCGAAGCTGCGAAAAGGCAGCACCGCGATGCTGCCAAAACGACAATGGCCGGGTCCAAGACCCGGCCATGACGAATGGTGACAATTATGCGTAGCAGTCCCGCGCGTTTACAGCCCCGTATATCCGGCCTTTACGGGATCATGCTTGCCGTCGAGCTGGCGCAGATAAGTCAACCCGCACACCGTCAGCCGGTTCATGTCCTTTTCGCCGGCCTCAAACAGCGTATTCAGATAGTCCGTGACCTTGGCGCGCGCCTCGGTGCTGGCGGCGGAGGAACGGTTCATCAGGAGGTCATAGGTCTGCATGATGCGATCGATGGCGGCTTGCATGGCGTCCTCTGGTTTCAAGTCAGACAAGTGGGGTCAACCGCTTGGGCGGCTTCGAACTTGGCGATCGCCAAATTGGCAAGCCTGATCTTGTTGGATTCACCGCGGTGAAACATCTGCACGATGATTTCGAGCAGCCGGTCGTTGGTGACGAAATCGTCCGGAATGACGCCGGCGCGGCGCAGGTAATTCGCGGCGATGGCATAGGCATCGCCGACCACGCCCATATTCAAGATGCGTACACCGCGCTCCACCAGCATCGCCCACAATCCTCTCGGTTCGCGGGTATAAGCCTGGAAACGGGAACAAGTTCCATTTCGGCGGAGGATTTTTTCGCAGTCGCACAAAAACCAAGGCGCACCGGCTGGAAAACCAGCCGATGCGCCTCAGTGAAGGTACTTCAGGGGAAGTTCTCAGCGATCGGCCTGCCGGTCTTCTTGAGATCGCCGGCTTGGCCGCTAATTCCCGTCGATTACTCTCAGAGCCGATACAGGATCTGGTCGGTCCAGAACCGCTCGAGCCGGTGCAGCGACTTGTTCAGGGTCGCGAATTCCTCGTTCGAGATGCCGCCGACCTGCTCCACGGTCTTGACGTGCTTCTGATAGAGCGCATCGACGATGCGGCGGATTTC
>Ga0137412_10004048_pt1 | contig 11722 bp, 8 predicted proteins | sample CZODoug2_1_16fun_FD_122160 | JGI IMG/M metagenome (GOLD analysis project Ga0137412, IMG submission 122160) | Vadose zone soil fungal communities from Angelo Coast Range Reserve, California, USA - CZODoug2_1_16fungal (Hybrid Assembly) | ecosystem: Environmental > Terrestrial > Soil > Vadose zone...
GAAGAGCGCGGACGATGGATCCCGGATCGGCAGTGGTCTTGAGGGCGAAAGTGAAACCGCCGGCGGGTTGCTGCGAATTGGGGAGATAGTAAGCGCCGACAGGTGCGCCGGAACCGTCAAGGCTTTCGTAGCGTAACGTGCGTGCCACACCGATAACGGTCAGCCAAACGGTATGCTCGTTAATCGTCAGAAAATCTTTTGCCTCGCCGGGGAAATACATGCGGCGGCCGACGGGATCGCGGTCCGGCCAGAAATGCTGCGCCAGGCGCTCGTCAACAATGATGACGCGCGGGGAATTCTCGTTATCGCGGTCATCGAAGCTGCGGCCGCGGAGCATGGAAATGCCCAGGGCTTCGAAATATCCAGGAGTCACGGAGATGTTCAGCGGAGAAACCAGGGATTCGCCGGGCGTCATCTGGTAGCCTTCGGCGAGAATTACGCTGTCATTGTGATTGCCGCCAAGGGGAATCGCCTCGGTTGCGCCAGCGAGGGAAACTCCGGGGATGGCCCGGACGGCGGGGAGCGCGCGCTTCATGAAGTCGCGCAAGAGTTCAGGCTTGGGATATTTGGAGCGCGGCAGGCCGACGGATGCAGTGACCACGCCGTTGGGATTGAATCCCGGGTCAACCTGCAAGAGCAGGCGAAAGCTGGCGAGAAGCAATCCTGCGCCCACGAGCAGAGCGAACGCAAATCCAATTTGTGCCGCGACCAGAAACTGCCGGACGCTGCGGGATTTCTTTCCGGGGGTGCCAGTGCGGCTGTCCTCATGAAGGGCGTCATTGACGCTGATTTTTGAAACGCTGGCGAGAGGGAACAGCCCGACAAAGAGTCCAGCGGCAATTGACAGAGCGAGGGAAACGAGAACGACGGTACTATCCATGTGAACTTCGCTGGCGCGCGGAAAATGCTCGAGGCCGATGGCGTTCAGAGTCCGCAATAAACCGGCTCCGAGAACGACGCCGCCGAGGCCTCCGAGCAAGGCTAATCCCAAGTTTTCCAGAATCAGCTGCCGCATGAGTTGCAAGCGGCCCGCACCCAGAGCGATGCGCGTAGCCATTTCCTTGCGGCGCAGGGCGAGACGAGCCAGCGCGAGGTTGGCGATATTCAGTCCTCCGATGAGAAGAACGAGGCCAGCGCCACCCCATAGCAGATAAAGAGTTCCTTTGACGCCGCCGGTCAGCATGTCCTGGAGGGGTTTGACCTCGGTGTGGAATCCGGCGTTGATCAGGAGTTCCTTGAACTCTGGGAAGCGCTCGAGATTCTCATTGTTCAAAGCGTTGACCTGGGCCTGAGCTTGTTGGAGGGTGGCGCCGGGCTTCAAGCGTCCGATGTGATACCAGTTGTTGCTGTGATGAACGGTCTTTTCTTCGGCGGTGAAAGCAAGCGGAATCCACAGGCGAACATCAGGGTCGATAAAATTAAAACCGGAAGGCATCACGCCGACGATGGTGAAGGGGCGGCCGCTGATGCGCAGTTCTCGGCCAATGGCCGATTTGTCCGCGGCGTACAATTGCTGCCAGAGTCCGTGGCTGAGGATCACTTTCTGATCGCTGCCGATTTCGCCATCTTCATCCGCGAAAGCACGGCCCAGCGCGGGAGAGACACGCAGCAGCCTGAACCATGATGGCGTGACCAACATCCCGCGAATCTGCTGCGGCGAGCCATTCAGCTCCACCGTTTGATTGCGCGGGTGGAAGATGGCCTGGCTCTCGAAAATCGTCATTTCGCGAAGACGGTCGTAGTAGTCGCCAGAACTGCTGTTGTTGCCCCCGGTGACACCGGCTTTCGGGTAATCGTTGGACATGATCAAGATGGAATTGGCGCCCGATACGGGCAAGGGACGCAAGACCACGGAGTTCACGATGGCGAAGAGCGCGGCGTTGGCCGCGATGCAGACGGAAAAAGTCAGAAGCACGGTGACGGCAAAGCCTTTGTCGCGCCATAAAGAACGGACGCCGTATTTCAAGTCCAGGAGAAATGCATCCATGAGTGCGTGCCTCCGTAGCGGGAGAGTGTAATGTTGCCACAACCTGAAACGAGCCGGGCGCTTAGGATTCAGTACGCATCGACAAACGGCAAAGTTCCCTTATGTTTGCTGGTTCGGCCAGGGGCCCGCCCGTTCAGGCGCGAGCTTTGTCGATCATTTCTTCCCAAATGCCTTTGGACTTGAGGATGAGCTCGACGAGTTCGCGAGCGGCGCCTTTGCCGCCATCGGCTTTTGTTGTGTAGTGGGCGGCGCGGCGGACTTCTGGGGTGGCGTTGTGGACGGCCACGGCCAGTCCGACCCGGCTCATGATGGTGAGGTCAGGCAGATCATCGCCGAGGAAGGCGACTTCGGATTCCTGGGCGCCGGTCTTGCGCAGGACGTCTTCGTAGGCGGCAACTTTGTGGCCTTGCTTCTCATAGACGAATTCGATGTCGAGTTCTTTGCACCGGCGGCGAAGTGCCGAGCTGCTGCGGCCGGTGATGACGCCGGTGCGCAAACCGGCGGTGACGGCGAGCGTGAGGCCCTGGCCGTCGTGGGCGTCAAACGTCTTGATCTCAAGGGCGTGGTTGTCCGGTGTGGACGCCAGAGTTACGCTGCCGTCGGTGAGCGTGCCGTCGACGTCCATCAACACGACAAGAATCTGCTTCGCGCGTTTCGCGAGTCTTGGTGGGATTTTTCTTCCTCGTAGGGCCAATTGATTTCTCCTCTTATCTTGGGTGCGCGCTCGTCCTCGACTGCTAAACCATCTCCTGCACTCGCTTGGCTGCCTTGAAGGGACGCAGCATGCTGCGCCTCTCAAAGAAAAAAAGAGCGGGTCTAAAGACCCGTCACTACATCAGCTCCAGAGTCCACAAATCGTGCAGATGGACCACTCCGAGCACCCCTCTTGCTTCGTCCACGACCACGATGGAAGTGATCTTGCGCTTTTCCATCAGATTCAGGGCTTCGCTGGCTAGTACGTGCGGTGCAATGGTTTGCGGGTTTTTAGTCATGCCATCCGCCGCGCGCATTTCGAGGACCGCGCCGCGGTGCTTCTCCATCAGCCGGCGAAGGTCGCCGTCGGTCAAGATCCCCGCGAGGCGTCCATCGGGTTCCAGGACGGTGGTCATGCCGAGTTTCTTGGCCGACATTTCATGGAAAACGTCGGGCATCGGCGTGTCTTTCGAGACGCGCGGCAGCGCTTCTCCCGCGTGCATGAGATGTTCCACGCGCAGAAGCTTTTTGCCGAGACTCCCCGCGGGATGGAGCGCAGCGAAGTCATCGGGGCGAAAGCCGCGGCGTTCGAGGAGCGAAATGGCGAGGGCGTCGCCAACGGCCATCGCTACCGTCGTGCTCGCGGTGGGCGCAAGATTCATGGAGCAGGCTTCTTCCTTAACGCTGACGTCCAGGACCACGTCGCTGGCTTCGGCGAGCGTGGAATGAATTTTGCCGGTCAACGTGACGAGAGGCATCTCAAGCCGCTTCAGAGCCTCCAGCAGACGAACGATTTCTTCGGTCTCGCCGCCGTAGGAGACCGCCAGTATGGCATCGCCGCGGGCGAGCATGCCCATGTCTCCGTGCAGAGCCTCCGCCGCGTGCAAGAAAAAGGACGGAGTTCCCGTGCTGGAAAGTGTTGCCGAGATTTTCCGGCCGATCAGACCGGATTTTCCCATGCCGGTGACCACGACGCGGCCTTTGCAGGCAAACAAAACGTCTACGGCTTTTTCGAAACTGGCATCCAGGCGCGCGAGCACCTCTTGGATGGCCTGCGCTTCAATCCGGAGCACGCGCCGTGCCGTGTCCAGACTCATTTTTCGCTCCAGCGCCGCACCACCGAATTGAGTCCCTTTAATTTTGTGAGCAGGCTGAGGAGATGCGACAGCGGCAGAGCGTTCGGCCCGTCCGAAAGCGCTTTGGCGGGATTGTCGTGAGTCTCCAGAAAGATTCCGTCAACGCCGGCAGCAACGCCGGCGCGCGCCAGTGGCTCAATAAATTGCGGCTGGCCGCCGCTGGCATGGCCCTGCCCGCCGGGAAGCTGTACGGAATGCGTCACGTCAAAAACCACTGGGTAGCCTGTCCGCTGCAGGACCGGGAACGAGCGCATATCCACGACGAGATTCTGGTATCCAAACACGGAGCCGCGCTCGGTGAGAATGATTTTTTTATTCCCGGCGCTCTCCACTTTCTCCACGACGTTGCCCATATCCCAGGGGGACAGAAACTGCGGTTTTTTCACATTGATAATCCTGCCGGTTTTGGCCGCGGCGATCAGCAGATCGGTTTGCCGCGCCAGGAACGCGGGAATCTGCAGCACATCGCAAACTTCCGCCGCAGGTCCGGCTTGCGACGCGTCATGAATGTCCGTGAGTATAGGCAATTTCAATTCAGACTTAATTTTTCCGAGAATGCGCAAGCCTTCCTTCAGACCCGGACCGCGGAAAGCCTTTACCGAGGAGCGGTTGGCTTTGTCGTAGGAGGCTTTAAAGATGTAGGGAACTCCGGCATCGGAGGCGACCTTGGCAATTTTTTCCGCCATGATGCGTGCGTGTACTTCGCTTTCAATCACACACGGGCCCGCGACCAAAAAAAGAGGATTGCCGCCGCCGAGCCGCAACGAACCTAGCGCGATTTCACGTGTCTGAGCCATACGGGATGTCAATTATGCTGCAAGCTTATAAGGCTACGCAGCCAGGCTAATGATTGCAACGGTTATGCGGTCGCGCGCGGCGCAGCACGCAGGGCCGGCGCGCGTTTTGGATCGCTCATGGCAGCAGCGGGACGGAGTTTCTGTTTTTTGTGCTCGAGGGCCGCGCCGATGAAGGCGGCGAAGAGCGGGTGCGGCTCCAGCGGCTTGGATTTGAATTCTGGATGGAACTGACAGCCGAGAAACCACGGGTGGTCCGGGGCCTCAATGATCTCGACGTAATTCTCATCCGGCGTGCGCCCAGTGATGCGCAGGCCCGCGGCGACCAGCGTTTTCTCGTAGTCGCGATTGAATTCGTAGCGGTGGCGGTGGCGCTCGCTGATTTCCAGTTTGCCGTAGGCTTTGTGCGCGAACGATCCGGGCTCCAGCTTGCAGGGCCACGCGCCCAAACGCATGGTGCCGCCCATTTCGTCAACGCCGAGCAATTCGCGCAACTTGTAAATCACGCGGTGCGGCGATTGCGGATCAAATTCCGTGCTGTCCGCGTGCTTCATTCCGGCTACATCGCGCGCGTATTCGATGGTGGCGCACTGCATTCCCAGGCAAATCCCGAAGAACGGCACCTGGTGTTCGCGCGCGTACTGAATGGTGTGAATCATTCCCTGAATGCCGCGCTTGCCGAATCCACCGGGAACCAGGATGCCATCATAGCCGTGAAGGCGTGCCGCAGCGGTTGCCGCGGAGTCAATTTCCTCCGCTTCGATCCATTCGAGAACAGTTTTGTGATTGTGGGCCAGGCCGCCGTGCAGCAGGGCTTCACGCAAACTTTTGTAGGCGTCTTCGAGCTGCACATACTTGCCGACAATGGCGATGCGCGCTTCGCCAGCCGGGTGATGCATGCGGTAGACCAGATCGAGCCACGGCTTCATGTCCGAAGGGCGCGACTCCAGTTTCAACAGCCGAAGAATCTGCTCGTCCAGGCCTTCTTTGCTCAGTTCCGCGGGCACGGCGTAGATGGTGTCCACGTCTTCCATGGAAATGACACAGGATTCCGCAACGTTGCAGAAGAGCGCGATTTTTTTCTTCAGTTCCGAGGGAATGTGATGGTCGCTGCGGCAAAGCAGAATGTCCGGCTGAATCCCGATGCTCAGCATCTCCTTGACGCTATGCTGGGTCGGCTTCGTTTTCAGTTCACCCGCCGCAGCGATGAAGGGAACCAGCGTGACATGCACGGAGAGCGTATTTTCCGCGCCCAGCTCAAGGCGCATCTGGCGGATGGCTTCGAGGAAGGGAAGTGATTCGATGTCGCCCACGGTCCCGCCAATTTCGACAATCACGACGTCAACGCCATCAGAGACTTTCCTGATGGTGGTTTTGATTTCGTCGGTGACGTGCGGGATCACCTGAACGGTTTTTCCGAGATAGTCCCCGCGGCGCTCTTTGGTCAGGATGGTTTCGTAGATGCGGCCAGTGGTCCAATTGTTGTCGCGGGAAAGCTTGGCGTGCGTGAAGCGCTCGTAGTGGCCCAGATCGAGGTCCGTCTCCGCTCCGTCCTCGGTTACAAACACTTCACCGTGCTGAAAGGGGCTCATCGTACCGGGATCCACGTTCAGGTACGGATCGCATTTTTGCAGGGTGACTCTAAAACCGCGACTTTCGAGGAGACAGCCAATCGAGGAGGCAGCTACGCCTTTTCCCAGTGAGGATACAACTCCGCCGGTTACAAAAATATATTTTGGCGCCATCCGTGTAGCCCGGGTTCTTACGCCGGGCTTGTCAGCCCTCCACAGGAGTGACGTACGCATAATTATGGCCGGGAGTCGCAGTTCTGTCAAATCGAACTGTCCGCGCGGCGAAATCGCTATTTTTTCTTTCCGCGCGGACGAAACCTTTTTGCCGAGAACGGGTTTGAAATACTGGGGAATGGTCTGTGGAGTTCGGCGGTCTCGATGGATGTTGCAGAACTGGAAATTTTGAATGGCATTCGGAAACCGCCAAGACGGGATTCGCCATCTAATGAAGCGAACCTTTAGCTTGCGCCTCGAAGCTGTTTCTTCGGTTTAGTCCCCGCAACGCGGAAAGGTTCCGGGTGGAATTTTGCAGCTGGGAAGGGGAAATGATCCATACAAACAGAAACAGAATCAGATTGGGCATTCTTGCGCTTGGGATCGTTCTGGGCTTCATCTCTCCGGGACTCGCCCAGCAGTCCACTCAGCAGGATGTGCAACAACTCCGCTCTTATAACCTAGGCCGCGAAGTCTTTCTTCTCGGCACGGTCATAAAATTCACGACAGCCTCCGACACTCCCCCCATGGGCGCCCATGTAATTCTTCAAACGTCCTCGGGGCAGATTGATGTTCATCTCGGCAACGCAAAAGTTCTCCAGGCCGGTCACCTTGAATTGAGTCCTGGGGATAGCGTGCGCATTGTCGGTGAAACACTAGTTCTTGGCGACACCACCTACTTCGCAGCCCGAATTGTGCACAAGGGCACGCAAGCCGTTGCGGTCCGCAACACCAAGGGTTTCTTGACGACTCCTGCTTCCGTGCTGACGCCAGCACAAAAGGAAGCGCTGCGAGGTGTGCGGTGAAACGCCTCTTCCTGACGCTCGCGGTGGCCGGGGCCCTCTGGACTGTAGCCTGCAGCGGCAATGGGATCGTTAACCCGCCGCCTCCTGTTGGCAAATACACCAAAGCCAGCTTGAATGGCCAGTATGCTTTTGTGACCAACGGCGAATCCTTTACCGGTGGCTTGAGTGCTACTCCTCTCGCACGCACCGGAAGTTTCACAGCCGACGGGGTGGGGAACATTACTACGGGCGTTGAGGACGTAAATGCGGCAGGAACAGTCAGCCCCGCTCTTCAAATAACAGGTGGCAGCTATACCGTCAATGCGGACGGCCGCGGAACTCTAACCTTGCAACTTGGCCAGAATTCCATCGATTTTGGGATCACGCTAACCTCGACAAGCGATGGCCTGATGATCGATGAGACGTCGAACTCCAGCCAATCCTCGACGGGCAGCGGGAATTTTATCAAACAAACACCGGGTTCGTTCCAGGTTTCGGGAATTGCCGGCCCCTATGTTTTTGACTTTTCAGGGCTGGACGGAAACCAAACACTCCCATGTCCTTGTCCGGAGTCGTTCATTGGTGAGTTCACGGCGAACAATGGGGCTGTGAGCGCGGGATTCTTCGACGACAACGATAACGGTAACTTCAACGGTGCCTCCTTTGCAGGGACCATCGCACAGGATCCCCTTCAGGCTGCCACTCTAAGCAGTTTTGGACGCGGAGTCGCCCTCGTCGCCGGTCAAAATTACGTCTTCTACATCGTGGATTCCACTCGGGTACGGTTTATCAGCACCAACGGAGGGATGCTCTCGGGAGATGCCGTGGCGCAGAGCAACATCCCCACCAGCGTCGGCAGCATCAACTCCAGCTTTGTCTTTATCGTCGCCGGCAGTTCCATCAACGGCGGCATAACCCGGGTGGGCCGATTCACCGCGAACGGCGCCACGGTAACGAACGTTCTCGAAGATACTAACGACGGCGGGCATTTTATCAAGACAGACAGCGGGACCAACGCGAGCATCACTCTGGATGCGGCGAATCCCGGTCGCGGGACTTTCACGTTCACGGATCCAAACTTCCTCAACGCTCCGGGCAAATACGTTTTCTACTTGAGTTCCGCGACCCAGGGCGTCATTCAGGAACAGACCACGAACAACAGCGGCGCTGTCGACGTCGCAGACGGCACCATCGCTGCCCAATCCGGCAGCCCCTTCTCAAGCAGCAACATTACAGGGACCTATGCACTCAACTGGAGCGGGCTGAGCCTGCAAAACGGCGGGTCGTTTAACGTTCAGGATGAGGAAGACTTGCTCAGCCAGGTTAACGTCACCAGTCTTAACTTGAAAGGCGCAGCGGATATCTTCCAATTCCAGAGTGGCGTGCCGGTCTTCGACCTGGTCACCAGCGGTTCGATCTCCATCGCTGGCGACGGCACTTCGAGCACCGGCGCTTCCAGCCGCAATACCATGAGCGTCACGCTTACCAAGAGCAACTCGACCACGGTAAACTTTGTCGTTTACTTCGTGAATCCGCAGCTCGCTTTCTTCACCAACAATCAGAACATGAATCGAATCGTGGCGGGAGTCTTAAAGACTCAACAATAAACGCAGCCGCAATCTTTGCGGCGGCAGAGTGTTGCAGCCCGGCGGAGTCCCCGTCGGGCTTTTTCATTATTTCTGCAAAAGCTTCTCCACACGCGCCACGTCTTCCGGGATATCCACGCTGATCGCGTCGTGCTCCACTTCCGCAACGCGAATCTTCCAGCCATTTTCCATCCAGCGAAGCTGTTCGAGCTGCTCGACGCGTTCCAACTCGCCTTGTGGCAACGTCGGATACTCCAAGAGGGCGGCGCGTTGGAAAACGTATAGCCCGAGATGTTTCAAATGCCGCACCTGAATCTTGCTCGCCGTATCCCGCACCCACGGAATCGGCGCGCGCGAGAAATAAATGGCGTTGCCATCGAAGTCCAGCACCGCCTTCACCACATTGGGATCCATGATGTCGCCGGGTGTCTTGATGGGCGTCGCTACCGTACTGATCGAAGCTTGCGGCTCCTCCAACAGGGAGTTGACCGCCACATCAATCGCGTTCGGATCGAGCAACGGTTCGTCTCCCTGCACGTTTACGAAAACGTCTCCTTGTTCGCGAGCCGCTACTTCCGCGACGCGTTCCGTCCCGGTGCGGTGCTCGCTCCGGGTCATTCTCGCCTCACCGCCAAAGGCTTCAACCGCTTTCACGATGCGTTCGTCGTCGGTTGCCACGATCACGCGGTTCACGCGTGCCGCCAGCTTGGCCCGCTCGTACACCAGCTGAATCATGGGTTTCCCTGCCAGCGGGATCAGGGGTTTCCCCGCTAGTCGCGTGGACCCATAGCGTGCGGGAATAACTACGATGACTTTCGGTGGGCTCATTATGGCTCCGAGATCGGGAATTTTTTGACCACCTGTGAAGTCTATCTTTAATGGAATCGGCGATGCTACCACACGCTAACCGCTTCGTCCGGCCCATCGAACTGTTCGATAGTGAACATCAAGCAATTGCACTTGTTTTCAGGAAGCCGAGTGGTAGAATCTCGTTTAGTCCGAACCGCGCGGCCATCCCGGTAGGCCGGGATGACGGGGGTGCCGTGAGACGCGATTTATCTGGTTTTCGCGTTCCAAGTTTCTTAGGCCAAGTCCTGCTGGTTGTTTGCCTGTTTGCCTTACAAGCCGTCCTTCCCGCCGCGGCGCAATCTCCCACCGACGAAAACAAACCCAAGGACGAAGCCAAGCGCGAGGAATTGAAGGAAGTCAAGAAAGACGACGTGCGGAAAGATACCGCGGGCACGCCTTTCAAACCGGGTGGAACCATTCATTTTGACGTGGACCTGGCGCTCGTCAACGTCACCGTTACAGACCCTTACAACCGCCTGGTCACCGGCCTGGAAACTGACAATTTCCGCGTCTTCGAAGACAACGTCGAACAGGAAGTGGTCACGTTTTCCGCCGAGGATGTGCCCATCTCCATCGGGGTGATCTTTGATTTTAGCGGGAGCATGTCCAACAAAGTTGGCAAAGCGCGCGAGGCCGCGGTTCAATTCTTCAAGACCGCCAACCCCCAGGATGAATTCTTCCTCGTCAGCTTCAATGAGCGCGCTGAATTGACCAGTTCTTTCACCAACAGTGTGGAAGATTTGCAGAGCCGCATGATGCTGACGGTTCCCAAGGGGCGCACCGCGCTCCTCGACGCCATCTATCTTGGCCTCAGCCAGATGAGGGGTGCACACAACGCCAAACGTGCCTTGCTCATCCTATCCGATGGAGGTGATAATCATAGTAGGTACAACGAGAGCGATATCAAGCGGCTGGTAAAAGAAGCAGACACCCAGCTCTATGCCGTTGGCATCTTTGACCCGCTTGGTTATCGCAATCGGTCGCCGGAAGAGTTGGGTGGCCCGTCGCTGCTCAGCGAAGTAACAGAAATGACCGGTGGCCGCGTGTTTGCCGTGGAGAAGCTGGATGATCTTCCGGATATTGCCTCAAAAATTGGCATGGAGCTGCGAAACCAATATGTTCTCGGCTATCGACCAAGTAACAAGGCTCACGACGCGCGCTGGCGCAAGCTTAAGATCAAATTACGGGCGCCTAAGGGGCTTCCGCCGCTCAGCGTGTACTCCAAGACCGGATATTACGCCCCCAGCCACTGAGTTCTTCCGGCGTCTCGTTCCTGCGCTGCGCCTATTATTTCTCCAGCTCTGCGCTGCGGCAGTTCTCGGTTCCGCCGCGTTTGCCCAGCTTCCCGCGCCCACCCCGGCGCCGCCTCCGCCCCCCAGCCAGGATCCCAACGCCGGCAGGCAAGGGTCGAAAATTATCCTTAATGTCGACTTGGTCGTTCTGCACACGACCGTCATCGACGACCGCCAGCGTTTCGCCGATGGCTTGAAGCCGGAAAATTTTCGCGTGTTCGAAGACAAAGTGGAACAAAAACTCTCGGTCTTCAAGCGCGAGGATGTGCCTGTGAGCATGGGGCTGGTGATCGACAATAGCGGCAGCATGCGGGACAAACGTCCCCGCGTCAACGAAGCCGCCATTACTCTTGTGCAGGCCAGCAATCCGCAGGACGAAGCTTTCGTCGTTAACTTCAACGATGATTTTTATCTCGACCTCGACAAGGATTTTACCAGCAGTATTCCCGAGCTTAAGGAAGCCTTGGAACGCATCGATTCCCGCGGCAGCACCGCCATGCGCGATGCCATCCTTGGCTCCCTTGACCATCTTAAGAAAGCTTCCAAGGACAAGAAGGTCCTGCTCGTCGTTACCGACGGCGAAGACAACGCCAGCCGCAATTCCCTCGAGAAAATGATTCGCGAAGTCCAGAAGACCGACACCGTGATCTACACCATCGGCTTGCTCGGTCAGGAAAACAAGAAGGAAGCCAAGCGCGCCCGCAAGGTGCTCGAACAAATTGCCGCTGCCTCAGGTGGCTTGGCTTACTTCCCGGAAAATGTCGATGATGTGCACAACATCTGCGAACAGGTCGCGCACGACATCCGCAACCAGTA
>Ga0137412_10004049_pt1 | contig 11718 bp, 10 predicted proteins | sample CZODoug2_1_16fun_FD_122160 | JGI IMG/M metagenome (GOLD analysis project Ga0137412, IMG submission 122160) | Vadose zone soil fungal communities from Angelo Coast Range Reserve, California, USA - CZODoug2_1_16fungal (Hybrid Assembly) | ecosystem: Environmental > Terrestrial > Soil > Vadose zone...
AAACTGTCCTTGTCTGAAAAGTGGTGGTCGACCCTTAAGGTCACATAGTTTTCTGACAACCGTTCGACTCCCGAAGTATTGAAGGGTCCTGTGTCCCCGTTTCCGATAAGACAAGGGCCGTTACATCTCAAGTCGTTGGGCAGTGGATAAAAAGCAAGATAGGGCGCGACCTTTGAGTCAACCGTTATAGATCTTGGAGCGAGGCAGCTGCCATCAGGTGTCGAACAGAGCGTGCCCGCTCGGGCCGCCGCAGAAGGAACGACATTGCTGAAAGTATCGCTCTTCCTTTGGCGGATGGCTTCGTAGTCGCCGAAAATAAATGTTTTCCCTTTTTTGATCGGCCCTCCACCGGAAAATCCGAACTGGTCGCGGTGGAATGGCGGTATTTTGTCGGGGTCGAAGTAGTTTCGCGCGTCGAGGACCTTATCGCGGATGAAGTAGTAGGCATCGCCATGGAACTGGTTGTTCCCTGACTTGGTGATGCCGTTGATAACCCCGCCGGAGGCCCGACCATACTCCGCTGAATAGTTGCCAGTCAGTACAGAAAACTCCTGAATCGCGTCGACGCCCAAATTGACGCCGAGCGAGCTGCCCGGCGATCCGTTTGAGTAGTCGTTGATGCTGATACCGTTGATCCGGTAATTGTTCTCGAACGGCTGGTGACCGGAGATGGTCAAGAGCGTTCCGTATCCTCTATTACCACGGTTGCTGGCTCCAGCCTCAACTCGGACGGAAACGACACCCGGTTGCAGCGTCGCCAACTGTGTCCAGTCGCGGCCGTTCAAAGGTAGCTCGCGCTCCGTTGTGGAATCGACCTCGCCGCTAATTGTTGACGAAGTGAGTTCCACGGTTGGCGCCGCGGCCGTGACTTCAACTCTTTCACTCACCTGGCCAACCGCCAGGGCAATATTCAGGCTCTTTGAAGCTCCCACAGTTAGCGTGAGGCCGGTTTGCACGGCGGACGAAAATCCTGTAGCTGCAACGGTGATGTCATAGACTCCCGGCAGCAAGTTTGGCGAGCTGTAGAAACCGGCCGAGTCAGTCGTGACCTCCCGCACGACGCCCGTCGCGCTGTTCTTGATGGAGACTTTCGCATTCGGTACCGCGGCGCCGGACGCATCCGTCGCAGTGCCGGAGAGTGTGGCCCCCGCCACTTGTGCATGAACCGGAATTGATACGAGCACAGTGAGCGCCAACATCACGTACACCAGCAGACCGCGACCAATTTTCATCAAAATACCTCCAAGGAATTTTGGACATTTCCCCTAAGTTCTGGATGCGCGGATGGTATATTGCACTCTGTCAACTGTCAACAGAAAGATAGTAGTGCTATTCTCCGTGGAATACGAAACTTGTGATCCGTTAAAAAAGTATATTAATGTGTAGGCTGCTAACTGTCATCTATAAAAATGCCCTCTTGCCGCAGCATCAGCCTGGGTTTCACGCCAACCAGCTTCGAAGCGGTGGCCGGATGAGTAGCGTCTCCGCTTACCTGAGTTCGTTGGTCGACCACCAGAGAACATGTATCGCTCCCATCGCTCGCTACAGGCAGAAATACGTTTGCCTAGCGTCGCTCGTTTTTTTATGCGCGACCTCGACTTGCGTTGCCGACGCGAACGACCTAAAGGAGAGCGCGGTTGTCGACTCTTCCGCTTCAATTACCCTTGATGGAAAATTGAACGAACCCGTGTGGCGCGACGCGCCCGTATTGAAGCTGGTCCAACAGTCGCCCAAACCAGGAGAGCCGACTCCGCTGGAAACCGAAGTTCGAGTCGTGGTCACGAAGGACCGCATCTATTTTGGTTTTAATTGTAAGGATCCGGATCCCAGCCGGATTGCGGTTCATACCATGGGGCGCGATGGTGATATGAAGGGCGACGACTCGGTGAGCATCGTACTTGACACCTACGGAGACCGGCGAACCGGATACTTCTTCCGGATCAACGCCGCAGGCGCTCGCGCCGACGGCCTGATTTCCGGCCCCCAGAGCGTTTCACTCGACTGGGACGGAATTTGGGACGCCAGGGTAGCCAGATCATCAGACGGCTGGTCGGCCGAAGTTGTTATTCCCTCGCGAACGTTGAGTTTTTCTCCGGGTGTTAACGAGTGGGGACTTAACCTTGAGCGGTATATCCCGCGCGAGCAGCTAACATTACGATGGTCTTCGCCCACGCTTGATTCCTTCATCTACGATTTGAGCCGCTCGGGATCGCTGGCTGGTGTGGGCGGGCTTGTGCAGGGAAAAGGACTGGAGTTCGCTCCGTACACGACGGGTAGAACGACGCAGGTTTTCCCAGGAGGCCATCGCTCGTGGCAAGGCTCGGTCGGCGGCGATGTGACGTGGAAAATTACGCCGCAGATCGTAACCGTCTTCACCGCCAACACGGATTTTGCGGAGACTGACGTCGATGCGCGGCAAATTAATCTGACGCGCTTCCCGCTGTTCTTTCCGGAGAAACGAGCATTCTTTCTCGAAGGCGCGAACCAGTACAATTTCGGTCTCGGGATCGGCGCCGGTACTGAGGATTCGCAGGAGTTCATCCCGTTCTTCAGCCGGCGCATCGGTCTGCTGGGTGGCGCACTTATTCCCATTAATGCGGGTGTGAAGTTGAACGGCCGTGCTGGGAAGTGGAACCTTGCACTGCTCGACGTGCAGACCCGGGAAACGTCCGTTCCATCCCAGGTTGCTCAGGACCTGAATCTATCCTCTTCCCTGATTAGGGGCACCAATCTGCTCGCGAGCCGCGTCTCGTACGACTTCAATGAGAACCTGCGCGTCGGGACGATCTTTACAAATGGCGATCCCGAAGGCCTGAGGCAAAACACGCTGGCAGGCATCGACGCGGTGTGGCGTAGTTCCAGGTTTCTCGGCAACAAGAACCTCCTCGCAGGCGGGTGGACCGCCACAACGCAAGGCGACGTGGGTCCGGGAAGCAAAGTTGGGTGGGGATTCAAAGTGGACTATCCCAACGACCTTTGGAGTTGCTCTGCAAGCCTCAACCAGTACGGCGATGCCCTCGAGCCGTTGCTCGGTTTCCTGCCACGCCCGGGAGTGCGGGCCACGGCTGCGATCTGCAACTATCAACCCCGTCCTTCCAAATCAGGGCCGTTCAGCTGGGTGCGGCAAGAAATTTTCGAGAACAGGTATTTTCGCTATACCGATTCGAACGGAATCGTGGAATCGTGGGAATATCACATGTCGCCCGTCAACCTGCAGCTGGAGTCGGGAGATCGTTTGGAGTTTACCTGGGATCCGCATGGGGAAAGGCTTGTGGCGCCGTTCGAGGTCGCGCCGGGTGTGGTCATTCCTCCAGGGACCTATGACTTCACTCGCTGGCGTTTCGGAGTGGAAACAAGCGAGCATCGCGCCTTTCAGTTTGGTGCGAACACTTGGGTCGGCACATTCTTCAATGGCCATCTGACAGAATTTATAAATTACGCAAGGTGGACGTCACCAAGAGGTAAAATACAGCTCGACATCGACACGGAGAATGACTTCGGCCACCTGCCCGTTGGCAACTTCGTCCAGCGACTCTGGTCCGTACGCGCGGCCTATGCCTGGAACCCAAACCTCGTTCTGTCGAGCTTCATCCAGTACGATACGGGATCGCAGAACATCGGAACCAACACGCGCCTGCGATGGACGGTCAGGCCCGGAAACGATTTATTCGTTGTGTGGAACCGGGGCTGGCAGCGCATTGTGACAGATCCACACGTGAGCATCGTTCCCGAGGACGATCTGATCGCCATCAAGCTGCGGTGGACATTCCGTCTTTAAGCCTCGATCAATTGCGGCATCGAATTCCTGTAATGTGAATTTTTTTGAACCTATCTTTTGCCTCCCTTTATCCATCAGAGGCATCAGACGAAGGTGCAAGACTGAATGAAACTCGGCGAGGCGCGCCGCTTTGCGTGTCCCCGCCGGTCATCGGGCCGCTCATATGAATGTGGAGAATTACAGGAATGTCATCATCGGGAGCGGCGAAGGCGGAAAGTACCTTGCTTGGCATTTAGCACAATCCGGACAACAAACGGTAGTTGTTGAGCGGCGCTGGGTCGGGGGTTCCTGCCCGAATGTCAATTGTCTTCCCAGCAAGAACGAAATCTGGAGCGCTAAAGTCGCGGATCTCGTGCATCACGCAACCAGATTTGGAACTACCCTTGGCAGCGCTTCAACTGACATGGCGGCGGTTCGAAAAAGAAAACGCGAGATGGTCGAGGGCCTCATAGCCACGCACCTAGACCGCTACAAGGCAACCGGTGCCGAACTTGTTATGGGCGAAGCGAAGTTTACGGATTCCAAGACGCTGGAGGTACGCCTGAATGACGGTGGCACCCGAACGCTGGCGGGTGAACGAATATTCCTGAACCTTGGGACCCACGCGTCAATTCCATCGGTGCCCGGTCTGGCAGAGTCCGGGCCGTTAACAAACATTGACGTTCTCGAACTAGATCGTCTACCCGAACACCTGATTGTGTTCGGAGGTGGTTATGTCGGCCTCGAATTCGCTCAGGCCTATCGTCGTTTTGGAAGTCGGGTGACGATTCTGGAGCGGGGCCCGCATCTTCTTGCTAACGAGGACCCAGACGTTGCAGCCGCGCTACTCCAGATATTTGCCAGCGACGGAATTGACGTCATCGCACCTTCCGAAATCGTCAGCGTGCACGGTCGTTCGGGAACTGGTGTCAACCTCATCGTGCGAACGTCATCCGGCGAAAAGACAATTTCGGGCAGCGACATCCTTGTTGCGACCGGACGCGTCCCCAATACTGCCGGAATTGGGTTGGAAATCGCCGGCGTCAAGTTGGATCAAAAAGGTTACGTGAAGGTAAACGACCGGCTACAGACAACCACTCCCAATATTTGGGCGATTGGTGAATGCGCCGGCAGTCCGCAATTCACTCATATCTCTCTCGACGACTTTCGAGTGATTCGCGACAACCTTGCCGGCATAAATCGCACGACGCGCGACCGCATGGTCCCATCGTGCCTGTTCACCGATCCCCAGGTGGCACATATTGGCCTCAGCGAAACCGAAGCCAGCCGCCAAGGTATTGCCGTTCGAGTTCTCAAATTACCTATGGCCGCCGTGCTGAGGACGCGAACGATCGATGAAAGCTGCGGATTCATGAAAGCGCTGATCGAAGCGGATGGCGATCGCATTCTTGGTTTTACTATGATCGGGCCTGAGGCCGGTGAAGTGATGGCCGTTGTACAGATGGCAATGCTTGCTGAACTTCCTTACACGGCACTGCGCGACGCCATTCTCACGCACCCGACGATGGCTGAAGGGCTCAATTCTCTTTTTTCCAGCCTTAAGCAGACGAACGCCGGAGCAGCGAGTCTGCGCGGCCCGACGGGCTCTCGCAACGTCCGTGCTCTTTAATGTCCTTGAAAGTATTTATCACCGGCAAGTGTCATGCCGCATGTCCAACGTTCGTGGCGAGCGTATGTCCGATGCATTTTCCATCGTTTTCCAATTACCTGCTGCTCTGTCGGATATAAGTGCCGCCGTTCCCGAGAGTTAGGGATTGCTAGAGGAAGCTTGCAATCCAAACTCACTCTTTTTCATTCATAGGCTTCGGGCGCTCCGCAGCAGATTCTATTTCTTCGTCCCGTTCATATTCCGGAATTTCGATTGCGAATCGCCTGCTATTCGTTGGGCGCCCGTATCGGAATACTGGTTCGCCTCTCGCCCTTGTCTGTGGTAGTATGAAACTCGCATGAGCGCGCTGATTTTTACAGGCGGTTTACAGGCGGTTTTGCCAGGAAAGCTTGCAGTCAGGGGCAACCGAGGCGAACGGTGCACTATATGCGAAACTTGCAAAGCCCTTGTTTGCAAGGTTTTAGGCTAAGTTGTTGATTCCACGGCTGGGGACGTAGTTCAGTTGGTTAGAACGCTGCCCTGTCACCAAAATCACCAAAGACCTTGCAAGATACGCGCCTCACGCGGCGGGACCTACCTCACTTTACTTTGCGTTCCTTTTGCGTTGTAGGTTCGGTAATGATGGGTAGTGACAGGCTGTGATGGGCAGCTAAGTCCTTGAATTCTCAGCTATCTCGTTTGTCTACGTCGCCTTGTAACGGTTTACGAATCGGCTGCTCTACCACTGAGCTACCTCGGCCCGCTGTAATCACAATAGCATCCGCGGAAAATTACTGTCAATTCAACCGCGAAAATCGCGTTCTCTTAGTGTGAAAACGGATACATTGCCCATCCGATTCCCACGCCGATCAGCAGAAAAAGAAGCAGCGACCACACGATGTACTTCACGCGGTCGATCGGGCGGCGCCGGCTCAGGAATCCAAACGCGATGGAGATCAGCAGCGCGAAAAGCAGCATGGACTGCAAATGACTGAGTTTGAATTCCATTCCGGCGTTCATGCTTTGCGTCCTCGCGCTGCTTCATAGGCATGCAGAGCCGCCAGAAGATTTAGCACTCCCGCGGTGGCCAGGAAACGCGTCCCATAATCGCCGCCAGCGTGCGAGACGTCCGCCCCGTTGGCTTCGAGTGATTTCGCCGCCAGATAAAATGTTCCCGTCCCCAGGTCCGCCAAAAACCCCAAAGTATCGAAAGCATCGTTACCGCTCGAACTAAATACGTTGCCGCGCATCCCCGCCCCGAGGATCGCGAGAACGCCGACCGTCAGAAAACACATCACCGCCCGGCCCCACATCCTCAACAAAGCATGACCTAGCCCCGGCACGAGCCATCCTGCCACTCCGGTTAGGAAGGCTATCGTCTCGCGTCTGGAATCCTGCCGCACAGCCGCCGGTACTACTGTCTCGTTTGCCATCCCTCTTCCTTACTATTTCCGCTTATGCCAGCAAAGCTAGAATTTCTTTCTGCGCCGCTCCGGTAACGCGAGCCTCGCCATCCCCGATATACACATTCACTTCACTGCGCACACCGAACTCCGGCAAATAAATTCCCGGCTCAATGGAATTGCAGGTGCGCGGAATCAGATGCCGCATGTCGTGTGTCTCGAGCCCGTCCATATTCACGCCGTTGCCGTGCACCTTTTCTCCGATGCTGTGGCCCGTACGGTGAAAGAAGTATTTCCCGTAACCCGCTTTTTCAATGACGCGCCGCGCCGCTTTGTCCACCTGCCACCCTTGCAAAGGCTTCCCCGCCGAGATGTGTTTGCGGATCAATTCGGTCGCCGTGTCACGCGCTTCGCGTACCACGTCAAATACTTTTGCATATTTCTCCGGAACTTTCGCGCCCACATATCCCATCCAGGTGATGTCGTAGTAGACGCTTCCGGGTGTCTTCTTCTTTCCCCAAACATCCATCAAAAGCAGGTCGCCTTCACGAATCGGTGCGGCGGACTCCGCCGTTGGTCCATAGTGCGGATCGCTGGCATGCGCATTCACCGCAATGTCCGGCCCTTCCTCGGCCCAAATTCCCGCGGCGTCAAACTCTTTCAGAATCCAGTTCTTCATATCGAATTCCGTCAACATTTTCTTCTCGCGCACGCTTTTGGCCGCAAGCAGAAAGGCTTCGCCCACGATCCGGTCGATGGCCACGCCGGCCGAAAGATGCGATGCGAGCTGCGCAGTGCTCCAGCAAGCTTCGTATTTCTGCACCAGGTCCGCCGAACTGACCACCTTCGGGCCGGAGCTGCGCACCAGTTCAACCGTCCCCGCATCCACCATTGCTACGTAGGGAATCGCGTTCTTCGGTGAATACTGCATCGCCACGGTCTTCGCGCGGCCAAACATTTTTTTCAGGTTCTTACGCAGTTCCTCTTGCGCCGAGTAATACAGCGTGTCCCCTGGCAATTCCGCTAGAGATTGCGTCTCAATCTTGTGCACCAGCTTTTTGGGCGTTCCCTTCGCCGGAACGAAATAGAACCACCGCCTCGTTCGCATCCCCGGTTGCAGGCCTAAAATGTTCTGCGCGATCGGATCGCGTCCGCGAAAATCATAGAAGAGCCAGCCATCGATTTTGGCGGCGCACAAGTCACTCTGGATGCCTTGAATATCTGCGCTCACTTGGAATTCAGCTCCATCGCTCGGACAACATCAACTGTCAAGTTTCAAGCTTCTTGCACCAACAGCGCGAGGATCTGCTGCCGGGTTACACCGCGGATTTCCATACGTTTCGTGCGGCTTCTTTGGCCGCTCTGAATTCTAACAGCCGACCTGGGTGTTTTCAAAAGCTCCGCCAGGAATTCCACCAGAGCTTCATTCGCCCGATCTTCGAGGGCCGGCGCTCGAAGCCGCACTTTCAACGCGCCCCCCATTTCCCCAATAATCTCGTCCTTACTCGCGCGCGGCTGCACGCGCACAAGAAAAATCACCGCACCTTCCCCCTCTTGGACCTCTAGCATCCGGCTCCTTGCGACTTGCTATTTCGCATCTCTGACCCCAAACAGCGCCGTACCCACGCGAACTTCTGTTGCGCCTTCCTCGATCGCCACTTCAAAATCATGCGACATTCCCACGGACAAAACGGGTAATTCGATCCCCAGTTTTCCAACTAACTCGTCGCGCAGTTCTCTCAAGCGTTTGAAATACGGCCGAACCTGCTCGGCCTTTTCCAAAAAGGGAGGAATACACATTAGTCCCGCAAGCTGCAACCGGGGCAGTTCGGCACACCTCTCAGCCAATGTCGCAAGCTCGCGAATTTCCACCCCGCTCTTCGTCTCCTCTGGGGCAACATGGACTTCAATCAGCATGCGCAGTCTGCCCGTGACGCCTGCTTCAGCGCGCGCGCGGTCCAACCGTTGCGCGACCGCCAAATCATCGACGGAATCTATGCTGTGAAAAAGTTTCGCCGCCCGCGCCGTCTTATTGCTCTGCAAATGTCCAATCAGATGCCACGTCGCCACCAATCCTTCCGTTCCAGCGCGCTTCCCTTCCCATTCCTGAACGCGATTCTCGCCAAAGTGTCGAACCCCCGCTTCATACGCTTCGACGATCGCGCTCGCCGGATGCGTCTTCGACACTCCAATCAAGGTGATCTCTTCCGCCCGCCGCCCTGCGCGCGCCGCCGCGCCGGCGATTCTCTCTTGAATTCGCAGCAAATTTTCTCGTACCGGAGCTTGCGTCATGTTCGAAACCGAATCCTAGCATGCATGGCATTGCAGCGCAGAGTCTCTGGGGTTAGACTGGCTTTTGGCCGCAATTCGATCCGCGGTCGCATTCAAAAAATGACCGCTCCCGGAAAACTCATCGCCGTCGAGGGCATCGATGGCAGTGGCAAGCGCACGCAAGTCGAACTCCTGACGCTCAGCCTCAAGGCGCACGGCCATTCCGTTTACTCCACCGGTTTTCCTCAATACGACTCCTGGTTCGGCAAAATGGTCGGCCAATTCCTCAACGGCGATCTCGGCCCGCTCGAAAGTGTCGACCCGCACTTCACGGCCATGCTCTATGCCGGCGACCGCTTCGAAGCCAAGCCTAAACTCGAATCCGCCCTGAACAACGGCCAAATTGTGCTTGTGGACCGCTATATCGGCTCCAACCTTGCTCACCAGACCGCTCGCGTTCCTCCGACAGAGCGTTCCGAATTTCTTAAATGGATCGAGCATCTCGAATACATGATTTACGGATTGCCGCGCGAAACTCTGGCACTCTATCTGCGGGTGCCGCCACCAGAAGCCCAAGCCTTGGTTGCTCGCAAGTCCGCCCGCAGCTACACGGCGGTCAAGCAGGATCTGCTCGAAGCTAGCCTAAGCCATCTTGAAGACGCTGCGGGCATGTACGATTCTCTTTCAAAACGCCCGAACTGGAACACCATCGAATGCTTCGATCCCAAACGCAATCAAATGCGCGCAGCCGAAGACATCGCCAAAGAAATTCTGGGCGCAGTTTTAATCGCACTCTCGCAATCCGCGCGGAAAGAAGAGCGCTGACCAATGGGCTTTGCGGAATTTCTCGGCAACGAACGCATCGTCGCGGCACTCCGCGGCACTCTCCGCAGCCAGCGCGTCCCCCACGCGTTGCTCTTCACCGGCCCGCGTGGCGCAGGCAAGTTCACTCTCGCCCGTATGTTCGCGCAAGCCGCCAATTGCGAACGCCTCTCGGACGACTTCTGCGGCGAGTGTGCCACCTGCCAGCGCATCTCTCAACTCGCCGACCCTCAAACGCTTCTCGAACAGGGTCTCGTCGAACGCGGCGAAAGCGCCGATGCCGCCACCGTCGAGCGCGTACCTCTGATTCTGCAGTCGCACCCGGACGTCTGGGCCCTCGTCCCTGATCCTGTCCGCTTGAAGAGCCCGGTGGCGCGCCCTATGTTGCGTGTCGGCCAATTGCGCGCCGTTCAGCGTGCCGCCTACTTCCAACCGATGGGGCGTCGCCGCATCTTCATCCTCGATGGCGCGGACACCATGCGCTGGGATGTCGCCAACGTTTTCCTTAAAATCCTCGAAGAACCTCCCGGCTCAGCCGCGTTCGTCCTCACCGCACCCTCTCCGTACGCACTCCTGCCGACCATCGTCTCGCGCTGCCTGCAATTTCATTTTGCGCCTCTGCAGCAGGCCGCCGTCGAAAAAATCCTGAAAGAAAAAACCGCTCGCAAACCCGCGGAAATCAAGCTCGCCGCGCAACTCGCCGAGGGCAGCCCCGGCCTAGCCATCGAAATGGATGTCGATGCCGCGGCCCAACGCCGTCGAAACGCGCTGCGCATTCTCGAACGTGCCGCCCAAGGTCATGGTTTCGCTCAATTGTTCTCTGATACTTCGGCTCTAGCCAAAGACCGCGATTCCTCCTTCGAGGATCAAATCTCCGTTTTCTATGGCTTGCTCACCGATCTCCTTGAACTGACGTGCAAGTTGAAAGAACCCGTTTTGCGCAATGCCCCGCTCGCCAAAGAACTGGAATTGCTCGCTAAATCCGTAAATTCAGCCTGGGTTCTCCGCGCTATCGCCGGTTTTGACGAACTTTATGCTGGCGCCCGCCGCAATCTGAATCGCCAACTCGGCCTCGACGCTCTCGCTGCATCTCTTGCGCCTCCACTTTCGCGCACTTCCGAGTCTCGCCCCTGATCCGCGCTGCCAAATATTCACCATTCCAAAATTAAATCGCTAGACTGTAACCCACAAGCAACCGCACGCATCTTAGTCAGCAGATATTCCACCCCTTGGTTAGAAGGAGCTGTCATGGTGAACCGTCGTATGTTTCGTCCGGGTTTCCCGGACGTCAAGGAGCCGAGCATTCCCCGCCCTCAGCACAACGGTCCTATCCCAAGCAAGAAACCCGCGCCGCCGGAAACGACTCACGCTGAGAACTTCTACTGGGTCAAGCAGATGCAGTCCCATACCGCGATGGCCGTTGTCCTGGACAGTGGTGAAGTCCTTCGCGGTACGGTCGAGTGGTATGACCGCGATTGCATCAAGCTCACACGCCAGGGCAGTCCCAACCTGCTCATCTTTAAGCGCGTGATTAAGTACGTCCACAAGGATGGAGAAGAATCGGCCCAGGGCGGCGACGAGTAAATTCTCTATTTGCGCAGGGAATGCCCGGACTTGGCTCCGAAGGTGAGTAGCGCCTTTGCGGCCAGCGAGCCGTCCTCATTGAGAATTTCGCATTCGGTTACAACAAAATTTCTCCCCGCGCGCAGCACCCGCGCGTCCGCTTTGATGCGCCCGCCCGGCACTGGCTCCAGATAATTGATGCTCAGCTCCACGGTCGCGATTTCCGCCCCCTTGGGTATCGCCGTATAAGCGGCGATCGCCGCTGTGGTATCCGCCAACGCCGCCAGGATTCC
>Ga0137412_10004050_pt1 | contig 11716 bp, 17 predicted proteins | sample CZODoug2_1_16fun_FD_122160 | JGI IMG/M metagenome (GOLD analysis project Ga0137412, IMG submission 122160) | Vadose zone soil fungal communities from Angelo Coast Range Reserve, California, USA - CZODoug2_1_16fungal (Hybrid Assembly) | ecosystem: Environmental > Terrestrial > Soil > Vadose zone...
CCGGCGATTACCAGGAATTAACCGTGCCGCGGCCCGTTAGCCGACGCCGGGTCGCACGAGGTTGGTCGGTGCATGCTGGGTGTCAAAACCCCGAAACTGCCGGTGTCATCGAAGCCAAGGCCGCGAGACTTGCAGCTGCGGTGCAGTGGGAATCTCGCGACGGCGCCGCGGGACAAGAAAGCGCGCCGTCCGAGCGCCGGCGACCTGGGATGAGCGGACCTTCCAGCCGTTACCCCGCCACAGCTCTCGCCTGTTGAGTTGGTTCGCGACGTGATCGCTCGGCGAGCCCCACGGGCGATAATAACCGCCACCATAACCGCCGTAATAACCACCACCCCAGTACGGCCGCGAGCGGTAATAGCTGTAGCGGTTCGTGGCGCAGTAGCCCCAGCGATTAGGATGAAAACCCCAGCCGCAACCAGCCCAGGCCTGGACGATATTCGATCCCTGCTTGGGGTCTAGGTTTGGAACAGTGGGAGCAGCCCTCGCCGACACAGCGCAAAGAGCCAAACCCAGAGCCCCGAGAACACACGACACTGCTATTCGCATCTGAACTCCTCCCGCGTCTTTTAGAAAATAACGGATGTGAGCAGAGAGAATTCCTCGACGCTGCGGCCGTGGGCGGCGCGCTCGGGTTTGCCTTTTCGGGCACCGCGGGCACGGCGGCCAGCCTTCGAATGGGCGCGGCATCCGGGCACTGGCTGCATGACGGTCACCACAACGAGGAGCGTGCCGTGAGCGACCCCACTGACGATTTCGCCGCTGAAGATTTCGCCGCCATGTTCGAGGCGTCGGTCAAAGCCAAGCGCGTCGAGAAGGAAAAGGAACGCGAGATCGTCAAGCGGTTTGCCGAGAATAAGAGCGGGCCTGAAGACGTTGCCGGATATGCACAGCGCCGACTGACCGACCCAAACATCCCGGCGATCCAAGATGTTTATTCGCAAGACAAAGCGCAGAAGCGACTTGAGGAAATTGACGGCGAGTTGAAGGGCATCGATCAGGAAAAAAAGACCGCCGCCAAGGCATCGGCGAAAGCGGAAACCAAACTGGCCGAACTGAAGGCCGCGCAAGCCGAGCTTGAGCGCATCATCCTGGAGTCGAAGAAGACTCAGGTGGATGCGATCAAGAAGGCCGGCTTGAGGCCGACGGCGCGGATCCATTTCCAGTCCGTGATCGAGGAGGAGAGCACCGGCGTCGGCGCGCTCTCGACCCTGCAGCGCGGCTACCGTGCCGACGCCTGCTTCATTCCCGAGCCGACCAGCGGCAAGATGATCCGCTCGCAGGTTGGCGTGATTTGGTTTCGCCTGAAGGTGCGCGGTTTTCCGGTGCATGTGTTCGAGGCCGGTGCCGGCTCGAATGCGATCATGGCGGCGTATCATCTGGTTCACGCGCTGGAAAAGCTCGAGATCGCCTGGAACGAGCGCGCCAAAGCCGATCGCCATTTCAAGGAGGTCAACCATCCGATCAACTTCAACCCCGGCATCATCAAGGGCGGCGACTGGGCCTCCAGCGTGCCGGCCTGGTGCGATGTCGACTGTCGGATCGCGGTGCTGCCGGGCTGGTCGATATCGGAGTGCCAGAAGGAGATCCTGGCCTGCGTTTCGGCGGCGGCGCGCGACCACCGCTTCCTCTCCAACAATCCGCCGCAGGTGGAATGGTCGGGATTTTTGTCGGAGGGCTATGAGCTGGTGAATTCGGCGGCGCCGGAGGCCGCCTTCGCCAAGGCGCACCAGGCGGTCTATGGCGGTGCGGTCGAGCATCGCGCCTTCACCGCGCTGACCGATACGCGGTTCTACGGGCTGAACTACAACATTCCGAGCCTCTGCTTCGGCGCCACGGGGGCCGCGATGCACGGCTTCAACGAATATGTCGAACTGGACTCGCTGCGGCAGTCGACCAAGGCGACCGCGCTGTTCATCGCGGAATGGTGCGGGGTGGAGAAGGTGTAAAATCGACTCTCTCCACGTCATTGCGAGGAGCGAAGCGAACGAAGCAATCCATAGTGCCACGCATGTGGAGAGATGGATTGCTTCGCGTAGCCTGTCGTCGGGCGCGCATTCGCGCGACCCGTTGGCTCGCAATGACGGCGGTGGGCGTTAGGTTTCGTCAGGCCACAACGCCCTGACGATGGCATCGAGCCCGTCGGTCAGCGCCGCCGGTCCTGGCTGCAAAATGATCGGCGACTTGATCTCGATGATGCGATCGTTGCGCACGGCCGGAATCTCGCTCCAGCCGTCACGCTTGCGGATGCGGTCGGGCACGACCTTCTTGCCGCACCAGGACGCCAGGATCACGTCCGGCGCAGCCGCGCGCACGGCATCGGGGGTGACGATGCGATCGCGGGCTGCCTTGTGGACGCGCAAATGCGGCAGTGCGTCCTCGCCGCCGGCGATCTCGATCAGTTCGGACACCCAGCCGATGCCGCTGATCAGCGGATCGTCCCACTCCTCGAAATAGACTTTTGGTCGCGGCAAAGGCCGCGGGGTCGCCACGATCGCCGCCAGCCGCTGTTCGAGCTTTTGCGCGAGCTGTTCGGCGCGATCGGCAGCCCCGACCATCGCGCCCAAGGCGCGAATCATCGCAAAAATGCCGGCAATGTCGCGCTGGTTGAAGACGTGGACGGCGACGCCGGAGCGGACCAATTCGGCGACGATGTCGGCCTGCAGGTCGGAGAAGCCGAGCACCAGATCGGGCTTGAGCGCCAGGATCTTCGGCATGTCGGCGGAGATGAAGGCCGAAACGCGCGGCTTCTCGCGCCGCACTTGCGGCGGCCGCACCGCGTAGCCGGAGACACCGACGATGCGGTCCTGCTCGCCGAGCAGATACAGCGTCTCGACCGTCTCCTCGGTCAGGCAGACGATCCGGCGGGGAGGGAAGTCGCGCATCCGCACGGTATGCCGGTTCGGCGGCAGGTTGTCACGGCGGGCATAACGTCATGGTCGCCATGACCTCGGACGTCATTGCCGGGCTCTGTCAGGCAATCCATCATGCGGGAAAGATTGGCAGGCGGCGGATGACGCGCCGAGAAGAATGGGGAGAACCGTGATGACACTGCTTGAGAAGATCCAGTCGATGAAGATGCCATTTGCGGAACTGAAGGGCATCATTTTCACCGAGGCCGACAAGGATCGCGTGGTCGCCAAAATGCTGGTGCGGCCGGACCTCTGCACCCTCCATCACACCATCCATGGCGGCGCGGTGATGGCGTTCGCCGATTCGGTCGGCGCGGCCGCCACCGTGATCAACCTGCCGGAGGATGCCAAGGGCACCACGACGCTGGAGAGCAAGACCAACTTCATCGGCGGCGCCAAGGAGGGAACCACCATGGTGGCGACGGCAACCCCGGTTCATCGGGGGCGGCGGACCCAGGTCTGGCAGACCCGGCTGGAAACCGAGGATGGAAAACTGGTCGCGATCGTCACTCAGACCCAGATGGTATTATAATAGTGCAATGATATGATTTCCTAATCAAGTCATGGTTTATTCAAATGAATCTAGACACTTGAATTAAATGGTGCGTCGCACAATATAGGGTGTACTAGGGATTCGACGCCTCCTCGAGGGCTACCAAGAGGAGTTATGAAATGAACTACGATTCCAATACTCCGACGTCTGCCAAGGGCACCGTACGGACGTTGAGCCAGCAGGAGGAGCTTCCTCTGCTGCGCGATCATCTGTTGAGACTGGATCGAACCAGCCGTCATGATCGGTTTCATGGCTTCATCGACGACAGTTTCATCCGTCGCTACGCCGAGCGGTGCGCCAATGACGGCACCGTCATCATCGCCTATGTCGAGGATGGCGTTGTCCGCGGCGCGGCCGAGCTGCATCCGCCGGAGCAGTCGCCCGACGCGCAGCCGGAGATCGCCTTCAGCGTGGAGCGGTCGGTGCGGCGCAAGGGCGTCGGCAGCATCCTGTTCCGCAAGCTGATCGCAGAGGCCCATGCCAAGGGCTACTCTAGCCTGCGGATCACCACCGGCGCGCAGAACGACGCGATGCGGGCGCTCGCCACCAAGTTCGGTGCGCACCTGACGTTCCGTCACGGTGAATCCACCGGCAGCATCGACCTGACCGATCACAGCCAGCCGGAGCCCGCGCCGGTCCCGGCCGCGGCGATGGTTTCGCCGGTCGCGGCCGCGCGCGCGATCGTGGACATGAACCGCGCCTATTGGCGGATGGTAATGCAGATCTCCGGCTGGGGCCGGGCGGCCTGAGCCGAGAACAACGACAAAAGGGCAATTCGCTTCACGCGGATTGCCCTTTTTGATGTCAACGCGCGGTGCCGGTGCGCTTGTCGGTCGCAAAGCGGCGGACCACCCGGCGCTCGACCACGACCGAGCGCTGCGCGCCCTGTTCGCCGGCGATCACGCGGGTTGCAGTGCCGGTCCGGGCGCTGACTCGCGCCGTCTTCTTCACTTCGGCCAGCACGTCATCATAGGGCAGGCCCATCAGCGCTGACGCGATCTCGGCCTGGCCTTCGACGTCATCGGTGATGCCGATGGCTGCGAAGATTGCCTCCTCCAGCGTCGGCGGATCATGCCGGACGCGCCGTGTGCCGTACTTGGTGTTCCAGTCTCCGCTCATCGCCGCCTCACATTTGGATCGCGGGGGATACGTAAGTGCAGTCATGTTGCATTGCAATATGAAAGTGAGATGGCAATCCAGCCATGCAGCTAGAGTCTCTCAATTTTGTGAGCGTCATAAAGTTCGATCGAGGTGGCGGCGGCCGCGAGGGATTGCAGCGAGCGCACGAATTCGCGCGAGGCCGGCACCGCGAAATGGCTCGCCAGCGCGGCACGGTCGGCCCATTGCTCGAAAAACACCAGCCTGAGCGGATTCTCGCAGTCGACATGGACGGCATGTGAGATGCAGCCGGGCTCATTGCGCGAGCGATGGACATGTTCGAGGCTCAGTCGCCGCACCTCGTCGAGGCTGTCGGGGCGGGCGGTTACGCTGCCGGTCACGACGATCATGACATCTCTCCCTTGTCTTCCCTGTCTACCCTGTCTTCCTTTGGGGCTGCTACGGCGCGGCTCCTGCCGCACCTGAAAGATCGACCGGCTGCTGTGGCCAGCGCTTCAGCGCCGCGCGGCCGGCATCGGTCAGCACATAAACGCCGCGCTCGGCGCGATCGAACCAGCCATAGACATTGTGCAGCAGGATCTTGCCGGCGTCCGGACAATCGGCGCGCAGGTCGCGCACCTTGCGCGGGCCGCCCGAGAGCGCCGCGGCGCAGGCCAGCGCCTGCTGCCGGTAGGCCGTCATGATCGGCGCGCGGGTCGAGCCGCCCAACGCGGGATCGCCCTTGCGCTTCTGATGCTCGGCGATCAGGCGCGAGCGCTGCTTCGGATTGCGCCGCGGTGCCGCGGTCGGCGGCGGCACCAGCACCTCGACGTCGCCGGTAGTGCTGACGCCGAGCATGCCGAAGCCGAGCCGGCGGCACAGATTGCGATACCGCGCGTCGCTGTCGCGGCCTTTGCCGCGGGCCGAAATTTTTGCGGCGATCCAGACCTCGTCGGCGGCCCCGGCGCGATCGACGGCCTGCAGGATCAGTTCGAGATTGAAGGCGAGCTTGAGTTCCCCGATCACGACAATCGGCGGATCGCCGCCGCCCAGCGCCACCAGGTCGCAGCCGCCCACCTCGCCCTTGACCGTAAAGCCGAGCTTTTCGAGGAAGCGTTTGACAGGTAAATAAAGCGCGGTTTCCAACGGGCAGGCTCCGGCGGCGCCTTGGGGCGCGATTCGATTCGCAGCAGCATAGCGCGGAATGGCTCCCACTGATGCCGACGGCGTTTGCTCAAGGTACGGCTGAACCGCTATGGTCTGACCGGGACAAGGCGCGACCATTTTTCATGATCCGGAACGGGCTCTATCACATCACCGTCGAATTCCTCGACGGCGTCTCTGGCGGCAATCAGGGCGTCATGGTGCTGCGTGACGGCCAGATCCGCGGCGGCGACTCGTTCTTCTACGCCTCTGGCGACGAGACCGCCGAAGGCGACGGCATCGCGCTCGCCGGCAAGCAGAGCATCCGGTTCCGGTCGAAACTGCGCCTCCTGATCCAAGACTGAGCGCGCCAATGCAGACCGGGCTTTACAGGATCGAACTCAACACCCCGCGCGGCTTCGGCCGCGGCGTGCTGGTGGCGCGCGATGGCAAGATTTTTGGTGGTAATGGCAGCTATGCCTTCGCCGGCCGCGCCGTCGGATCGGACGACGAACCCGACATCGAGATCGCGACGGTGCTGCGCAATGTCGGCGGCGACTACCGGCCGATCGACGGAGTTGATCCCTTCGCATTGCAGGGTCAGCGCGGTGGCGCGCCGTATCGGTTCGAGGGACGTACGCCGCTGCTTGGCGGCGACGTCACGGCCGTCATGACCGCGTTGAGCGAGGAGGCCGCGCCACCGCCGCGACCGGGCGGCGCCGATGGCATCGCCAATGGCCTCTACTCCCTGACCATCCGCATGCTCGACGGCATCAACGCCAGCAACACCGGCCTGATGGTGCTGCACAATGGCAGCATTCGCGGCGGCGATGCCTATTTCGATTATCTCGGCGCCTATGAGAGCGCTGGCGGTCGCTGGAAGGGCGAGTTGATCAACCACGAGCACACGCAGAGCCAGGGCGAGCGCCCCGTATTCGGCGGCCGCGAGGTCAGCATCGGCTTCTCCGGGACCTACGATGCGCAGGGCGCGCTGGGCGAAGCCACTGCGCTCGCCGGCAAGCGCAGCATCCGCTTTCGCACGGTGCTGCGGCTTTTGATTCCAGCATGAATCTTGCGAGGCTAGACGTCGCGGGTTTGTTGGTAGCGATAAGCTTCAAGCGCCTCGCCCGCTAAAGCATCAAGCTTCCCGGCGGCAACGTCCCGGGCTATGGCGGCATCAAACTGCTCGGCGTCGAACGCTTCAAACCAATCGCGAAAGCGAGCCAGTTCGGCCGGCGTCAATTGCTCGATTGCCTTTGCAATATCTTCCAGGGTCATCGAGGGACGTCCAATTTGCGTCTAAACCCGCCCATTGACCGGCAGCAGCGCGCCGGTGACGGCGCTGGCGGCGTCGCTGGCCAGGAACAGGATCACGTCGGCGAGTTCCTTCGGCGTCACCCATTTGGAGACGTCCGCGTTCGGCATTGCGGCGCGGTTGGCTGCGGTGTCGATGATCGAGGGCAGCACGGCGTTGACCGTGACCTTGCCCTTGAGTTCGGCGGCGAGCGACTCGGTGAGGCGGTGCACGCCGGCCTTCGAGGCGGCATAGGGGCCCATGCCGGCCGCGGCCTGCAACGCGCCCAGCGCGCCGATATTGATGATGCGGCCGGCGCCGGCCGCGGTGAGATGCGGGATGGCCGCGCGCGACGTGTTCAGCGCGGTCATCACGTTCATCGCATACATGCGCTGCCAGGTTTTCGGATCGCCATCGGCCACCGCCTCGAAGGTGAAGCCGCCGGCGATGTTGATCAGCGCATCGAGCCGGCCGAAATGCGCGGCCGCCTTGTCGATCGCCGCCTTGGCTTGCGCCGCGTCGGTGAGATCGACACCGCCGAGTTCGATGCGATCGGGCGTCGCGGCCGCGGACGAGGCGGCGTGATCGACGCCGGCGACGCGCGCGCCCCGCGCGAGAGCCTCCGCGGCGACCACTTTGCCAAGCGCGCCGAGCGCGCCGGTGACGACGATGGCTTTTCCGTTCATGGCAGTCTCCGTACGCGCAACAGGCAGGGCGCCCACTATGATCAGGCGGAATTCATTTGCAACGCTGCGAATTTCGCGTGCTAGTGCTGATGTTCAATACATTCCCGCAAAGGATGTTGGCGATGCCCGCGCCCAGGCCATGCGAAAGCCATCTCGACATCATCAGGCTCGGGCACGGACTGCCGCATTTCGCGCAAGCGCTCAAAAGCCGGCGCAAGGTCAGGCTGGTGGCGCTCGGATCGTCGTCGACGGCAGGCGCCGACAGCATCCTGCCATACCCGCCGCGGCTCGAGATGCTGTTGCGGCAACGCTTCTTCGGCCGGATGATCGACGTCATCAACCGCGGGGTCGGCGGCCAGGAGGCGCCGGAAGAGTTTTCGCGCATCGAGTCCGATGTCGTCGCCGAGGCGCCGGCGCTGGTGATCTGGCAGGTCGGCACCAATGCCGTCTACAAGAGCTACAATCCCGCTGAGGTGCGCGCCACGCTGGAGGCGGGGCTCGACGTGCTCGCCGCGCTTCCGCTCGATGTCGTGGTGATGGATTCCCAATACACAAGCGCCATCGTCGGGACCGCCGACGCGCTGAAGCTGGCCAACATCATCATGCCGATGATTGCCGAGGTCAGCGCCAGCAAGAAGGTAAATTTGTTCAGCCGCTTTGCGCTGATGAAGCGCTGGGCCGATGACAACATCCCGCTTCCCGAGCTTGACGATGGCGGTCAGCTTCACACCAGCGAATGGGCGACCAATTGCGTGACCCAGGCGCTGTTCGACGCGATCGACGAGGCCCTGAAGCCGGAGGCGATCACGTAAGACTGATGACGTAGGACTACGGGATACCGCGCAATCGGTAAAATTGGCGGCAGTTCCGTAAGTCGTTTTCAGAACCATTTCCTTAGAAGCGGAACTTCGACCTAGCTAGGGGGTTTTGCGATGGGAAATCTTCCGGACCACGGTTTACCGCTTGTTCAGCTTAAGGAGCTGCGGCGCGATCTGGTGGTGGCGCTGCAAAATCGAAACGGACCGGTGGGCAGCGCCGAATTGATGCAGATCGCGGCGATTCAGCAGGCGATCTCGGCGTTCGAGGACGTCATTGCCGATCTCGACGCCGAGCTCGAGGCTGCGGCCTGAGCATGATCGGTTCTGATTGCATCAGAACCGAAGCTCCAGATTGTTGTTTTGACGCGCTTTCTTCACGCGAGCCGGTCTCCATCCCGGATCAAGTCCGGGACAGGCTTTCGCTCGAAAACGCTATGGATCAGGCCTGCAGATAGCGGCCTTCGAGTGCCTTGCGCTCGGCCGGTCCGAGCCCGAGGCCGTCACGGAAATAGCCGTCGAGACCGCCGTAACCGGCATCGATCGCCTCGAACGCAGCATTCAGGAACGCCGCCCGCACCGTGCCGAGCACCTGCTTGACCGCGTCGGGAAGCTCGGTGCCGGCGGACGGATCGCGCTTGTAGAACTGGTTGGTGAGCAGATAGTCGTCCGCGATCACCTCATCGGGCACACCGAGCCCGTGCAGGATCAGCGCGCAGGCAAAGCCGGTGCGGTCCTTGCCGGCGGTGCAGTGGATCACCAGCGGCGCGCGGTCTTCGAGCAGATGGGCGAACAGCGCGCGATAGCGCGGGGTGTTGTCCTGCACATAGCCGCGATAGGAATCCCGCATCACCTCGACCGCATCGTCCTGCGAGAGCTGCCGGCCGCTGTCGGCGATCGCGCGCAGCGCCGCCACCACCGTCGGCTCGACGGGAAGCGAATGCACCGTGACGTCGGCCATGCCGCACAGCGCCTCCGTGCGCTCAGTGACGCCGCGAAAGTCGAACGCGCTCCTGACCCCGAGCCCGCGCACGACCACGATGTCCTGCGCGGTGAGATGCGCCAGATGATTGGAGCGGAAGATCTGCCGCCAGCGCACCGTCCGCCCGTCACGCGTCCGGTAACCCCCGAGGTCGCGAAAATTGCTGGCGCCGGAGAGATTGAGATGACGGGCAGGGGCATCGGACATCGGGCGGGCCTGTTGCAGCGGATGAGGTCTTGTCGCAGGACTGGTCTATAACCGCAGCGTCAGGGGGAGAATATGACTTATCGCGGGGTTGCCATTGTCGGAGGCGCAATTCTTCTCGGTGTTGTCGGCGCCTCGGCCGCCTTTGCGCAGGCCGCCTTCCGGAACTACCGCTGCGCCGACGGCACGCAGTTCGTCGCGGGTTTCTTCAACCGTGACTCACGCGCGCATCTGCAGCTCGACGGCAAGGCGGTGACGCTGACAAAGCGACTGTCGCTCACAGGCGCGCGCTATACGGGAAGCGGCGTCACCCTCCAGGTGACGAAGGCCGGGCCGGCCAGGCTCAGGCACGGCAAGCGACCGGCGACGGCCTGCGACCTGGCATGAAAAAAGGGCCGAAACACTGAGGTCCCGACCCTTCCTTGCTGTTCTGACGGTTCTGCGCCACGCCTCTCTGTTGTGCCGGCATCAGTGATCCCGACTTGGCTTGGCGTCGTCGATCGCCGCCTGATGGTACCAGCTGTCGCTGCAGCTCGAGGTTTCGAGCTGCGCGGCAAGTTCGAACGCCGAGCGCGTCTCGCCATAACGGCGTCCACCGAGAGCTGCGCGGCCCCCGGCCGGGAATTGATAGATCTTGGCAGATCCCTGGTTTTGGCCTGTGGTCATCATCTGAAAAAATCTCCTTAGCCGGAGCGCGAGCCTCCATGGTGCGCCCGACTCCTTCGCGTGTGGTTACCGTGTTCTGGATATCGGCCGAGGCCTGAGAGGGTGCAAGGTGACCAAGAAGTCGTCACATTCTGTCTAATCCGTAGGCAAACCCCGGTCTGCATCCTGCGAGGCAGGATGCAGATGACCAACGCTTGAGCCGGGACGATGGTTGCTGGGGGCCGGCCGACGGGCCACAAACTGTCACACGGCACTGCCGCGGCTTTAATCGGGACGCGTGGTCCGGCCGGATTTGCTGGAGAATCGGGCGGCCGGCCGCGTCGGAAAGCGGATTCCGGCCGACCACGGCGCATGCCAGCCGCGCGCCTATGTCGCAGTAAAAAAAGCAATCTCCGCTGTGGACATCCGCGAGAAGGTGGCTGCCGCAGTGCAACGACTGGCATTTTTATTGCTTGGAAGGAGCTGGCCGATGGTGGCCGGGTACACGTGTGGCGGCCGGCTGGCTTTCGGTTCCTCACGGTTTTGCATCATCAACAGAGAGGTTCAATGACCAAGTACAAGCTCGAGTATATCTGGCTCGACGGATATACGCCGACGCCGAGCCTGCGCGGCAAGACGCAGATCAAGGAATTCGCGGCGTTCCCGACCCTCGAACAGCTTCCGCTCTGGGGCTTTGACGGATCGTCCACCCAGCAGGCTGAAGGCCACAGCTCTGACTGCGTGCTGAAGCCGGTCGCGGTCTATCCCGACGCTGCGCGTGAAGACGGTGCGCTGGTAATGTGCGAAGTCATGATGCCCGATGGCAAGACGCCGCATGTCTCGAACAAGCGCGCCACCATCCTGGATGACGAAGGCGCCTGGTTCGGCTTCGAGCAGGAATACTTCTTCTACAAGGACGGCCGTCCGCTCGGCTTCCCGTCCGACGGTTATCCGGCGCCGCAAGGCCCGTATTACACCGGCGTCGGCTACGCGAATGTCGGCAGCGTCGCGCGCAAGATCGTCGAGGAGCATCTCAACCTCTGTCTCGCCGCCGGCATCAACCACGAGGGCATCAACGCCGAAGTGGCCAAGGGCCAGTGGGAATTCCAGATCTTCGGCAAGGGCTCCAAGACCGCCGCTGACCAGATGTGGATGGCGCGCTATCTGATGCTGCGTCTCACCGAGAGCTACGGCATCGATATCGAATTCCACTGCAAGCCGCTCGGCGACACCGACTGGAACGGCTCGGGCATGCACGCCAACTTCTCGACCAAGTACATGCGCGAAGTCGGCGGCAAGGACTACTTCGAGAGCCTGATGGCGGTCTTTGACAAGAACATCATGGACCACATCGCCGTCTATGGGCTGGACAACGACAAGCGCC
>Ga0137412_10004051_pt1 | contig 11715 bp, 9 predicted proteins | sample CZODoug2_1_16fun_FD_122160 | JGI IMG/M metagenome (GOLD analysis project Ga0137412, IMG submission 122160) | Vadose zone soil fungal communities from Angelo Coast Range Reserve, California, USA - CZODoug2_1_16fungal (Hybrid Assembly) | ecosystem: Environmental > Terrestrial > Soil > Vadose zone...
TGAGATGTGGTCGGTGGTGACCGAGTCGCCGAGCTTGGCCAGGACCCGGGCGCCACGGACGTCGGTGACCGGCGAGGGCTCCGGGGACATGCCGTCGAAGTACGGTGCCTTGCGCACGTAGGTGGACTTGGGGTCCCACTCGAAGGTGTTGCCGGTCGGGGTGGGCAGGCCCTGCCACCGGGCGTCGCCGGAGAAGACGTCGGCGTAGTCCTTGGTGAACATGTCCTGGGTGACCGCGCCCGCCAGCACGTCCTCGATCTCGGCCGCCGACGGCCAGATGTCGCGCAGGTACACCGGTTGGCCGTCCGGGTCGGTGGCAATCGCGTCATTGAGGATGTCGATGTCCATCGTCCCGGCGATCGCGTAGGCGACCACCAGGGGCGGTGAGGCCAGGTAGTTCATCTTCACGTCGGGGCTGATCCGGCCCTCGAAGTTGCGGTTGCCGGACAGCACCGCGGTGGCCGCCAGGTCGTTGTCGTTGATGGCCGCGGAGATCTCGGGCAGCAGCGGACCGGAGTTGCCGATGCAGGTGGTGCAGCCGTAGCCGACGAGGTTGAACCCGACCTTGTCCAGGTAGGGCGTGAGGCCCGCCCGGTCGTAGTAGTCGGAGACGACCTGCGAACCCGGCGCCAGCGTGGTCTTCACCCAGGGTTTGCGGGTCAGGCCGCGCTCGACAGCCTTCTTCGCCACCAGCGCGGCGCCGATCATCACCGATGGGTTCGAGGTGTTGGTGCACGAGGTGATCGCGGCGATCGCCACGATGCCGTGGTCGACCTCGAAGGACGTTCCGTCCGCGAGGGTGACGGCCACCGGCGTGCGCGGCCGACCGCTGCCCGCGCCCACCGGCTGCCGGGGCGCACCGTTGGTGTCGTCGGCGTGCTCGTCGCCCGGGGCGGAGGCCGCGGGATCACTGGCCGGGAACGAGTGCGCAGATGCAGAATCGACCTCACTGGTATCGAACGTTGTGTGGTCGACGTAATCCCGCAGGCTGGTCCGGAACGCCGGCTTGGCCTCGGTCAACGGGATCCGGTCCTGCGGGCGCTTCGGGCCGGCGATCGAGGGCACGATGGTGCCCAGGTCCAGCTCGAGGTGCTCGGAGAAATCGGGCTCCGCATTGGGGTCCAGCCACAGACCCTGCTCCTTGGCGTAGGCCTCCACCAGGGCGATCTGGTGGGCCGGACGCCCCGTCAGTTCCAGGTACTTGATGGTCTCACCGTCGATCGGGAACATCGCCGCGGTGGAGCCGTACTCCGGGCTCATGTTGCCGATGGTGGCGCGGTTGGCCAACGGCACCGCGGAGACACCGGGCCCGTAGAACTCCACGAACTTGCCGACCACCTTGTGCCGGCGCAGCATCTCGGTGATGGTCAGCACCAGGTCGGTCGCGGTGACACCGTCGGGCAGTTCGCCGGAGAGCTTGAAGCCGACCACCCGCGGGATGAGCATGGAGACCGGCTGGCCGAGCAAGGCGGACTCGGCCTCGATGCCACCGACGCCCCAGGCCAGCACGCCGAGGCCGTTGACCATCGTGGTGTGCGAGTCGGTGCCCACGCAGGTGTCCGGGTACGCCTTACCGCCACGCACCATGACGACGCGGGCCAGGTGCTCGATGTTCACCTGGTGCACGATGCCGGTGCCCGGCGGCACCACCTTGAACTCGTCGAAGGCGGTCTGGCCCCAGCGCAGGAACTGGTAACGCTCGAAATTGCGCTCGTACTCCAGTTCGACGTTGCGGGTGAAGGAGTCGGCGGTGCCGAAGAAGTCGGCAATCACCGAGTGGTCGATCACCAGTTCGGCCGGCGCCAGCGGATTGACCTTGGCCGGGTCGCCGCCCAGGTCGCGGACCGCCTCACGCATGGTCGCCAGGTCGACCACGCAGGGCACACCGGTGAAGTCCTGCATGATCACCCGGGCCGGGGTGAATTGGATCTCGGTGACCGGCTCGGCCCTGGGGTTCCAGGCGCCCAGCGCGCTGATGTGCTTGCCGGTGATGTTCGCACCGTCCTCGTTGCGCAGCAGGTTCTCCAGCAGCACCTTCAGGCTGAACGGCAGCCGCCCGGAGCCCGCCACTGCAGCGAGGCGGTAGATCTCGTAGGACTGCCCGTCGACCTCGAGCTGACCGCGGCTGTCGAAGCTGTTCGGGTTCTTCGGCATCACACCTCACCCATTCCCCAAGTATCTTGATGTCAAGAGACATCGTAGCGCACCGATCGTCGTCACGGACCGGTAAGGTCCGCGCCTGCACACAGCCTGGACCCGGGCACATAAGGTCGGGGAATTGGGTAGTCACGTCCGTATCGCCCGGCCCGCTGCCGGGCGCGACCGACGGAGGGCCGCGGTGCACGCACCGGACCGCTTCACCGAGGTAGCCGCGGAGACCTTCGTCGCGCGCACCTGTTTCAAAACCGGGCCGCCGCAGGCGGTCGGCATCGAACTGGAATGGCTGCTCTTCGACGGCGTTGATCCCCGGCGCCCCCTGAACCACACGGACCTGGCGGCGGTGCGCGCCCTCGGGCCCGGTCTGCGGCACAGCCGGCTGACCCTGGAACCGGGCGGCCAGGTGGAACTGTCCAGCGACCCGGCGACCGATCCGGCCGCGGCCCGCGAGTCACTGGCCGCTGATCTGGCGCACCTGCGCACCGGCGTGGCCGCACGCGGGCTGCGCCTGCAGGGCGTGGGCCTGGATCCGCACCGTTCCTCGCACCGCCTGCTCGAGCATCCGCGCTATGTCGCGATGCAGGACTACTTCGACCGCGACGGCACCGCTGGGCGCACCATGATGTGTCGCACCGCCGCCGTCCAGGTCAACGTCGATGCCGGTCCCGATGACCCGGTCGCCGCCGATCACGTGGGGCTGGCCACCCGCTGGGCCCTGGCCCATGAGCTGACCCCACTGCTGGTCGCCGCCTTCGCCAACTCCCCCGTGCTGGACGGCCGACCGACGCGGCTGCGTAACAGCCGGCACGCGGTGTGGACCGCCATCGACCCGCGGCGCACCGCCCCGGCCGCCGCACCCGGGTTGGACCCCCGAGAGGCCTGGACCCGCTACGCGCTGGCCGCACCGGTGCTCTGCATTCGCACCGAGGCCGGGCCGTGGATCGTGCCGCGGGGGCTGACCTTTGCCGAGTGGCTGGCCGGACGCGGCCCGCGCCCGGCCGAGGAGGACGACCTGGCCTACCACCTGACCACGCTGTTCCCGCCGGTCCGACCGCGTGGGCACCTGGAACTGCGGAGCATCGACGCGCAACGCACCGACACGGACGCCATGGCCGCCCTGACGTTCGTCTGGGCGCTGCTGTCCGATCCGCGGGCCGCGGACGGTGCCCGGCAGGCGCTGGCCCCGCTGGGGGCTGATCGCGGGGTGGCCGCCCGGGCCATGCGGGACGGATTGACCGACCCGGTCCTGGCCGGGGCCGCGCTGGGTTGCTTTGCCCTGGCGAGCGAGGCCTGCGATCGATTGGGCTTTCCGGGATTACGAACGGACCTCGATGGGTTCACCGAACGCTACGTCGCACGCGGACGCTGCCCGGCTGACGACACGTTGGCCGAGTTGGCGGCCGCCCCGAGCGTGCAGGAGGTGCAGTGCCCGGCGATCGCGTGAGCACCGAACGGGACCCCGAGGCGATACGTGCGCGGCTACGCGCCGACCTGGACCGGGCTCGTGAGCGCACCTCGACGCTCACCTCGGTGGTGGACCACGACGAGCTGACCCGTCAGCATTCCCCGTTGATGTCGCCGCTGGTGTGGGACCTGGCGCACATCGGCAACCAGGAGGAGCTGTGGTTGCTGCGCCGGTTGGCTGACCGGCCCGCGTTGCTGCCGCCGGGCATCGACGAGCTCTACGACGCGTTCCGCCATCCCCGCGCGGACCGTCCGTCGCTGCCCTTGCTGGACCCGACGCAGGCCCGTCGCTACGTCGCCGAGGTCCGCGGCCGGGTGTCCGACCTGCTGGAGTCCACCCCGCTGGCCGGGCCGCCTGTGACATTCAAAGACGCACTGCTGGACGAGGGTTTCGCCTTCGCGATGATCGCCCAGCACGAGCAGCAGCACGTGGAAACCATGCTGGCCACCCACCAGTTGCGGGTAGGTCCGCCGGCGCTGACCGCACCGGCCGCACCGCACCGACCGGTCCCGGCCCTGCCCACCGAGGTGCTGATCCCGGCCGGCGACTTCGAGATGGGCACCGACCTGGACCCGTGGGCCCTGGACAACGAACGCCCCGCGCACCGAGTGCACGTGCCCGCCTTCGCGCTGGACAGCACCCCGGTGACCAACGCCGCGTACGCGCAGTTCATCGCCGCGGGCGGCTACACCGATCCGCGCTGGTGGCACCCGGACGGGTGGGTGCACGTGCAGGCCGCCGGCCTGGTGGCCCCGCAGTTCTGGGTGCCCAACGGCCCCGACTGGTCCGTGCTGCGGTTCGGCGAGACGCTCCCGGTGCACCCGGACGAGCCGGTGCAACACGTCTGTTGGTACGAGGCGGACGCCTATGCGCGCTGGGCCGGGCGCCGGTTGCCGACCGAGGCGGAGTGGGAGAAGGCGGCCCGCCACGACCCGGTGACCGGACGCTCCCGGCGCTACCCGTGGGGCGATGCGGAACCCGATGAGCAACGCAGCAACCTGGGCGGGCGCCATCTCGGCCCGGCCACCGTCGGTGCCTATCCCGAGGGCGCCTCGGCGTACGGGGTCCACCAGTTGATCGGCGACGTGTGGGAGTGGACGTCGAGTGACTTCGGTGGCTACCCCGGCTTTGTCGCCTTCCCCTACAAGGAGTACTCCGAGGTCTTTTTCGGCCCCGGATACAAGGTGCTGCGCGGTGGCGCCTGGGCGGTCGACCCGGTGGCCTGCCGGGGCACGTTCCGCAACTGGGACCACCCCATCCGGCGGCAGATCTTCGCGGGCTTCCGGACCGCACGAAGTGTGGGTCCGGAACATGAGCACTGTCGGACGGCGCGGGATGCGCGGCCCGAGGAGGTGGGGAGCTGATGTGCCGTCACTTTGCTTACCTGGGGCCGGTGGTGCCGCTGCCGCAACTGGTCCTCGCTCCCCCGTACGGCCTGCTGGAACAGTCCTATCGACCACGTCGGCAGCGGCACGGCAACGTGAACGTGGACGGCTTCGGCGTGGGCTGGTACCCGACCAACGACCCGACGCCGGTGCGTTACCGGCGCGCGGTGCCGATCTGGACGGACGCGAACCTGGCGCAGGTGCTGTGCACCGTGCACACCGCGGCGGCGCTGGGCGCGGTCCGCTCCGCCACCCCCGGCCTGGCGGGCGGCGAGGAGGCCGCCGCCCCGTTCACCGCGGGACCGTGGCTGTTCAGCCACAACGGCGCCCTACCCGGTTGGCCCGCCCCGGCCGACGAACTGGCCGCGGACGTGCCGGTGTCCCGGCTGCTGGCCGAGGGCGCATCCACCGACTCCACCCTGCTCTGGGCACTGCTGCGGCACCGCCTGGAGGCCGGCGCCGACCCGGTGCGGGCGGTCGCCGAGGTGACCGTGCGGGCACGGCGCATCCCCGGCGCGCGGGTGAACCTGCTGCTGCACACCGGCACCGAGATCGTGGCCACCGCGGCCGGGGACTCGTTGTGCTACCTGACCGGCCAGCACCCCGGCCCCGACGGCAATCCGGCCCGTGGCGTGATCGTCGCCTCGGAACCCTTCGATGACTCCGACGGCTGGATAGACGTTCCGGACGACCACCTCGTGCACGTCACCCCCACTGATCTGACGCTGCATCATCTCGCGGAGCTCGCTCCGGCTGATCGACCACTAGCGGAGGTACCGTGACCACCACTGCGCGCCTGCACATCGACGTGCACCTGCCCGCCGACCATGCCCAGCGGGCGTTGCGTGCCGACGTCATCGCGGGGTTGTCCGAGCGGCCGCGCACCCTGCCCCCGAAGTGGTTCTACGACAAGGTCGGCTCGGACCTGTTCACCGAGATCACCCGGCTGCCCGAGTACTACCCGACCCGCGCGGAGCGGGAGATCCTGCAGCAGCGGGCCGATGCGATTGCCTTCCACACCGGTGCCGCCACGGTGATCGAACTCGGCTCGGGCTCCTCGGAGAAAACCCGGCTGTTGTTGGACGCGCTGACCCGCAACGGCACGCTGCGTCGTTACGTGCCGGTGGACGTCAGCGCCGACGCCCTCACCGACGCCGCCAACAGCCTGTTCGGTGACTACCCCAACCTCACCGTGCACGGCGTGGTCGCCGATTTCACCGAACACCTGCACCTGCTGCCGGACTCCCCCGGCCCACGGCTGATGGTGTTTCTCGGCGGCACCATCGGCAACCTCGAGCCGACCGAACGCGCCGCGTTCCTGCGCGGGATGCGTGACAGCCTGCGTCCCGGTGACCACCTGCTGTTGGGCACCGACCTGGTGAAATCCCCGTCCGTGCTGGTGCCCGCCTACGACGACGCCGCCGGGGTCACCGCCCGGTTCAACCGCAACGTGCTCGCGGTGATCAACCGCGAACTCGACGCCGACTTCGACGTCGACGCCTTCGAGCATGTCGCGATCTGGGACGACCGGGAGCAGTGGATCGAGATGCGGCTGCGCGCCCGCGGCCCGCAGAACGTCTACATCGCCGATCTGGACCTGCGGGTGGCGTTGGCCGATGGCGAGGAGATCCGCACCGAGATCTCCGCCAAGTTCACCCCCGACCGGGTCCGCGCCGAACTGGGCACCGCGGGCCTGGGCGTGCGCCACTGGTGGACCGACACCGCCGGCCGCTTCGCACTGTCCCTGTCCGGCCGCTAGGCCGGTTCCAGCGTGGCCACCGCCTCCACGTGGTGGGTATGCGGGAACAGGTCGAAGGCGCGTATCCCCGCCACTCGATAGCCCCGCTCAGCGAAGGTGGCGAGGTCGCGGGCCAGGGTGGCCGGGTCGCAGGACACGTAGGCGACCCGGCGAGGTCGCCGGGCGGCCACCGCGGTGACCACCTCCGGACCGAGCCCGGTACGCGGCGGATCCAGCACGATCACGTCGGCTGCGGGCTCCGCCTCGCCGGCCAACACCTCGTCCACTCGGCCCGCCACCACCAGCACGCCCGGCACGCCCAGCAGGTTGTCCCGGGCGGCGGCCACGGCGGCCGCGTCGGACTCCACCAGGACCACCCGGCCGTGCGGCGCCACCAGGCCCGCCAGGGCCCCGGCAAACAGCCCGGAGCCGCCGTAGAGGTCGAACAGCACGTCCCCCGGCCGCGGCGCCAGCGCCTCGGTCACCGCATCCACCAACGTCTGCGCGGCCGCGGGGTGCACCTGCCAGAAGCCGGCCGCGGGCACCCCGTAAACCCGCCCACCGACGGTCTCCACCACCCGCTCGGCCGCGGACACCCCCGGCGGCCAGTAAGCAAGCTGGGTGACGTCGGCGGGCAGCGGCGGGTCGGCGCTCGGCCGGCCCGCCCGGCCGCGGGGGTCGGGTTGTGCGCGTACCACCACGGCGCGTTCCCCGGAACCGGCCACCGTCACCAGGACCTCGGCCGTGTCCCGCCACACCGCCCCCAGGACGCCGGTCTCGTTCACCCCCGGATGGGCGATGAAGCACTCGTCGAGAGCCACCACCTCGCGCGAGCGATGCCGACGCAGACCCGCCCGCCCGGAGCGGTCCACCGCGAACCGCAACCGGGTCCGCCACCCCGAGCCGTCCGCGGCACCGGGCAGCGCCTCCACCACCGGGGCCAGGTCCAGGCGACCGACCCGGCGTAGCTGTTCGGACAATACAGCCGCCTTCAGCTCGCGCTGTGCCGCCGGGGTGACGTGCTGCCAGTCGCAGCCCCCACAGCCGCCCGGACCTGCCCAGCGACAGGGCGCGGGCACTCGGTCGGCGGAGGCCCGCAGGATCTCCACCGCGTCCGCGCGCCAGAAACGATCCCCGTCACGGCCCTCGGTAACCCGCGCCCGCACCGATTCGCCGGGCAGCGTGTGCCGGACGAAGACCACCAGGTCCTCGTGCCGGGCCACGCAGCTGCCACCGTTGGCCACCGCACCGATCTCCAGCTCCAGCAGCCGCCCCACCGCGCTGCGGCTGTCGCTCGATGCGCTCGCCCGACGTGCCACATGGGCGCGAGTACGTCCCCGTGCCTCGCCCATCGTCACCTCCCGGCTCACGTCCTGTCGCGAGCGTAGGACGTGACGACGTGTAGCCTCGGCGCCGCATCAGCGCGCAACCGAAAGGGCGGACGCGTGCACATCGTGATCATGGGTTGCGGGCGGGTCGGCTCGCGGCTCGCGCTCGCCCTGCAGGAGAAGGGCCACCAGGTTGCCGTGGTCGATCAGTCCGCCGATGCGTTCCGTCGGTTGGGTGCCTCGTTCACCGGCACGACGGTGCACGGCATTGGATTCGACCGCGACACGCTGCTCAAGGCCGGTATCGAGATGGCCGACGCGTTCGCCGCGGTGAGCAGCGGCGACAACTCGAACATCATCTCCGCGCGGCTGGCCCGGGAGAACTTCGGCGTGCAGCACGTGATCGCCCGCATTTACGACCCGGCGCGCGCCGAGGTCTACGAACGCCTCGGCATCCCCACCGTGGCCACGGTCAGCTGGACGACGGATCAGATCCTGCGCCGGTTGCTGCCGGCCGGCTCCGAGCCGCTGTGGCGCGATCCCTCAGGCAGCGTGGCGTTGGCCCAGGTACACCTGGCGGATTCCTGGCTGGGGCACAGCGCGCAACAGCTGGAGAAGTCCGCCGGGGTGCGCGTGGCCTTCCTCACCCGGCTCGGCGAGGGCGTGTTGCCCGACGCGGAGACCGTGCTGCAGGAGGGCGACCTGGTGCACGTGATCATCCGTGAGGAGCACCTCGCCGCGGCCGAGGAGATCTTTGCCGCCGGACCCGAGGAGCACTGATGCGCGTCGCCATCGCCGGGGCGGGCGCCGTGGGGCGTTCCATCGCCAAGGAGCTGCTGGAGAACGGTCACCAGGTCCTTTTGATTGACAAGGACCCGAACGCCATCAAGGTCGACCTGCTGCCGACCGCGCAGTGGCTGCTGGCCGACGCCTGCGAGATGTCCAGCCTGCAGGAGGCCGAACTGCAGAGCTGTCACGTGATGGTGGCCAGCTCCGGCGACGACAAGGTCAATCTGGTGGTCTCGCTACTCGCCAAGACCGAGTTCGGGGTGCCCCGGGTGGTGGCCCGGGTGAACCATCCGAACAACGAGCCGCTGTTCACCGAGGCCTGGGGGGTGGACGTCGCGGTGTCCACCCCGCGATTGCTCTCCGCGCTGGTCGAGGAGGCGGTCACGGTCGGCGACCTGGTCCGCCTGTTCTCGTTCAAGCATGGCGAGGCGAACCTGGTGGAACTCACCCTGCCGACCGACTCCCCGCAGCTCGGGCGCCGGGTGGGTGATGTGACCTGGCCGCCGGACACTGCGCTGGTCACCATCATCCGCGCCAGTCGGGTGATCGTGCCCAGCGCGGACGACCCGCTGGAGGCCGGTGACGAGTTGGTGTTCGTCGCGTCCGCGGACCGGGAGGGCGAGCTCGAGGAGCTGCTCTCCCCGCACCAGAAGGTCTGACGCTACGTCAGTTTGCTTGCGGCGGCGGTTGCACCGGTGTGCGGCTGCGCGTCAGCACTGCGCCCATGGCGGCCAGCGAGGCCACCTGCAACGGCCAGCCCAGGATCACCTTCGCGGTGCCCAACGCCCCGATCGCGTCCGCCTGGTACATCGGGTACTCGATGACGACCCGCAGCACACATGGCAGCACCAGCAGCCAGGTCAGCTTCGAGCACAGCTTGACCATCGCCGGGTCCTCGCGCCACCCGGTCGGGTCCCCGGTGGCCGTGCCGACCACGAAGCCCACCACGGGCCACCGGGTCACGATGGACAGGATCATGGCGGCCCCGTAGGCCGCGTTGGTGATGATGCCGGGCAGGAACGCGTCCTTGGCATGCCCGCTGCGCGCGGCGAACACCCCGGCGATGAGGATGCCGAACAGGCTGTTGAGCACATAGCGCATCGGCGAGCGTTGTACCGCGCGGATGAGCACCAGTACGGCCGCCAGGGCGATGCCGATGACCAGCGAGGGACGCAGCGACTGGCTGACGATGTAGGCGATGGTGAACGCAACGGTCGGCAGCGCCGTCTCCAGCGACCCGCGGAACCCGCCCAGGGCGACCGCCAACTGCGCGCGGACGACCTGCTCCACGGTCTCCGCGGCCGACGCGGGCGTACCGCTTTCCGTCACGTGGTCGCGGCGGTCGGGCGCAGGTCGTAACGCGGGTTGAAGATCACCGGGCGGCCCTCGCTCAATGCGAGCAGCCCGGTCACCTTGATGCCCCGACCCGGTTCCACCCCGGCGATCTGGCGACGTCCCAGCCAGACCAGGTCAACCGTGCCCGAGCCGTCGTACAGCTCCGCCTCCAGGGCGGGTACCCCGGCCCGCGGGCGCAGGGTGACCGTACGCAGGGTGCCGCACACGGTGACCTGCTGGCGATCCGCGCAGCGCGCGATCGGCGTGCCACCGCCGGAGATGGAGCCCTGCTGCAGTTCGGCCGCTTCCAGCTCCCCACGGGTCGCGGTGAGCTTGGTGATCATGCGCTTGAGGCGACCGCCGCCGCCCGCATCGTCGTCGGTCATCAGCGAATCTCGGTGATCTCCGGGCCGCGCTCGAACGGGTTGAAGTCGTCCATCCCCTTCGGCTTCTCCTCCTCCTCGGCCTCCGCCTCCTGCTGTTCCACGGCTTCGGCCGCCGCGTCCCCGATCTCGCCGGGCAGGCGCAGCTCGATCGGGTCCCGCGGGGCCATCGCGTCCTCCCCGCGGACCACCACGATCTCGGCGAACAGCTCCTCCAACGGCGCTCGGGCGGCGTCATCCACCGCGCCCTCGCCCCACAGGCGGATGGGCACCACCTCGTCCATCTCGTCGTTGTCGAGCGCGACCACGCGGCGACCATTGTCAAAGGCGATCCGATCAATGAAAGGCACCAGCGATGGCTCGACGTCCTCCCGGCAGATTCGCACTAACTCTTCCTGCACGCTTTCAGGGTCATCGACGCCTTCGATGCGCAGGATGACTGTCGGCGGAGCCGCCCCCACGAATGCGGTGAGCTTCTCCCTGCCTTGCGGAGGTATCGTCGTTTGCACCGTCATCGGCTCCGGGGTGAGGGCCCTGGGCGCTGCGCCCTGATGCAGTTCGACGACGGGGGCACTGAGCCGCTGCGCGACGCGGACCGCGGGTGCCGCGGCCGCAACGCTGACTATCGGTCCGGGGCCGGCTGGTGCCTGCGGTGTCTGATAATTGTAGCTCAACAGCTCCGGGGCGAGCATCTGGTCATTGGAGATGTAGGTCCAGTTCGGTGCCTGATCGTAGAAGAAGAACGCCTGTTGCAGCCAGCCCGAGCTGGTTGGATTGGTGTGTTGAGCTGGATTGGCTTTGTTCCATTTGTCCCAGATCCGGTCGATGTTGGCGTGGTGTGCGAAGAAAACCGGATCGAACGCGGCCGAAGCCAGTACGCCCATATCGGGCTTCGGATTGTTGAAATCGATTGTCGGATCGGTGGTCCAGACGTGAACCGCGCCGTGCGGTCCGCTTTCCAGATTTCCCATCCCTATCTCCTGGTCGCTGCTGCCGCCGAAATCCGCAAAGGTTCGCGAATTGAGGACGTTGTTCATCGCGGTGGTGCCGACGAACCGGGCCGGAATGCGATCGCTCGGTCCGACACCGCGGGTGGGATCGAACAGCGGATTGCCGGTATCGCCGGGTTGCCCAT
>Ga0137412_10004052_pt1 | contig 11714 bp, 9 predicted proteins | sample CZODoug2_1_16fun_FD_122160 | JGI IMG/M metagenome (GOLD analysis project Ga0137412, IMG submission 122160) | Vadose zone soil fungal communities from Angelo Coast Range Reserve, California, USA - CZODoug2_1_16fungal (Hybrid Assembly) | ecosystem: Environmental > Terrestrial > Soil > Vadose zone...
GGGTCTTTGACGACACGATCGAGCACGAAGCCTGGAACCGCTCGGACATGCCGCGAGCGGTACTGATCTTCGATATCTGGAATCCCTACCTGAGCGAGGCTGAGCGCGACTTGATACGTGCCGCGACCGAAGTATTCGGCACCTACTACGGAGTTAATGCTGAATGAACAAATTGGGCGGGGTCCGCGATTTTTTTTGCGTCTTAGCGTTCGCGAACTTGGCCGTCGCTGCTTTGGCGAGCGCTCAATGCCCCCAGGACATCGTCGCGGAGCTCAAAGCATGCGCGAGCATCGGCGGATCCACTGAACGTCTCGCCTGCTTCAACCACCTCGCGGAGCGTGCCGGGCCTTCACTAATCTCACCGTCCGCTGCCCCGGTTGGCGCTGTGGCACCACCCGTCAGCGAACCATCGCCTATCGTGGTGCCCAAAGAATCCTTCGGGCTCCACGCGGCGGAACATCCCGCGCCGCCGAAAGCGGAACCATCGCACACGGCCAAAATCGTTGGGTTAGGCACGACCAACACTGGTCGGCCCACGGTGACGCTCGAGGGCGAGGAGCTATGGCAACTCGACGCGGCGGACCCATTGCTCGCTCAAGGCGATTCGGTGATCATCACGCGTGGGGCATTGGGTTCCTTCCTCCTGACGACCCCAACCGGCCGCACGCATCGAGTACAGCGCATCCACTGAACCTGGCCGGAATTTATTGAAGGGCCTTCGGAACGCCAAAATTGCCTCTCTGTATCTGCGTCGCCAGTTCCTGGCTGTTCGCCCTGATGAAATCCAATTCACGCGCGGTGGCGCAACTTTCACGGTCGAAGCGCGTTCCCAGAACGGGCTCAACGCGGCAGTAGACGATTTGATTGCCGCGGGTTTTCTGTTTATAGCCCGCAACATGCAACCTCTTGAGTTCTTCCTTGGTCACTCCGTCCGCAGAGACGGTTTCTGCTTTAGCTTGAGTAACAACCGGAGGCTTCGCGCTGGTCGCGGCGGCTGCAGGTGTCGAAAAAGCGGCCGTCTGCGGTGTTTGTTCCGCTTGTGCCGCCGGCGGCGCCGCGGGCGGCTGGTCGTCCGCCAGAACTCGCGAGATCCCGCTGATCCACAGAAAGAATACCAAGCCCAGGGCGATGCGCATAAAGGACTCCTGTAAATCAGAAATATGAGCTTCCGGGCGGAGGCTTGTCAATCGATCCCTGCTCACTGACCCCACGATGCCGCAAAAGCGGTGAAAAAAAACGGCGGGCCAAAGGGCCCGCCGAGTTGAGGTCTTCCGTACTGTTAAACCAACCTTAGAACTGCACCGTCGCATGAGCAAAGAAGAAGCGGCCAAGCGCGTCATAGGTACCTGGAAAAGTATTCCCGTTGCAAGAACTCGCTGTCGGTCCCGATGAGAGCGTCGGGCAATTCGAGGCGAACCCACCACCGCCGGAATCGATGATTGGCGGATCCTTGTCAGTGATGTTGTTGACGCCGAGTTGCAAGCTCAGAGTCTTGTACAGATTGAACCGCGCTGTCATATCGAGGTAGTTGTACGCGGGGATGTGCGAGGTCTGCGGCAGCGCCTTGCCACTTAGCTGCGGATCGGAGCTCGTCAGCTGCGAATCAGCCTTACCGATGTAGCGCCAGCGCACTGTGATGTCCAGGCCATCCCAGGGCGTCGACCACGTGGTGTTGAAGACATGACGCCAGGACGGAGACGGTGCACCGCAAATGGAGCCGAAGAAGTTGGTGCAATCGTATTGCGGACCGTTGTTCAAGGGTTGAGTATCGAGAGTGATCAACCTCGTGCCCTCAATCCCGAACGCAAGCGATCCAGCCGCGGGCAGCGCGACGTGGTAGTTCATCTTGACGTCCAGACCCTTCGTCGACAGCGATCCGAAATTGACATTTACATCGGACACGTAGCCTTGCGGACTCTTCCACAACGACCCGTTCGCGTCTCGATGCACCGCTCCGCAGAGTGCGGGATCGCCCGTTGCGATGCAGTTCTTCAAAATCACGTCTTCGCCGATGCCGCCTACCGTGTTATTGACCTTGATGTCAAACCAGTCCACGGATGCGGTGAAGTTCTCGATCCAACGCGGTTTCAGCACGACACCCACCGAGTAGGTGTCTGACTTTTCCGGCTGCAGGTTCGGATTACCACCGATAAGACCATTGTACTGGCCGGCCGGGTTAGCACCGATGAAGCCGAATTGCCCCGCGCTGACACCCATGAGTGCGCACTGTGCGGCGGTAGCACCGCTGGCAAGATGGTTCGTTCCCGCGACGATCGCACCCGAACACGGATCGGTTGTGCCGTCCAAGCCCACGGCCTGCGGGGTGAACAATTCACCCACGTTGGGCGCACGCACCGCTCGCGCATAGCTGCCACGGAAGCGGAGGTCCGAAACCGGCGCCCACTCCAGTCCACCCTTGTAGGTATTGGTCTTGAAGCCTTCGCTGTAGTCAGAATAGCGATACCCAAGATCCAATGAGATCGAGTCCGCAAATGGTTGATGGGTCGCAATCGGGATACCGATTTCCGTGAATATTTCCTTCACGGTGAAGCCACCCGCCACCGGCACGGTTGGACCGCCGGAACCGGCGGCATTGCCCAACTGGCTCTCTAGATCGGGTGAGGTAGCCGCACTCTCAGAACGCCACTCGGCACCGAAACTCACCTTGACGCCCTCATCCGCCATCGGAATTTTGAGACCGTAACCGCCGAGATCCCCGGTCACCGAGCCGGAGACGAGTTCCTCGGTTGTGGTTGCATCGACGATCAGCGGGATCTGCAGATAGTTCGTCGCCGCCTTGGTCACACCGTTCGGCGTCCAGATATTCCAGGGCACGCACTTGGTGTCGGTACCGTTGATCACCGAGGCGCAGGTGGGCACACCGCCCGGACCCGGAACCACAGTCAGCGCGTTCTGAATGTTGGCATTGCTGAAGTAGTTCAGGTTCGACAAATTGTTATCGACAGTCGAGCGCTGCGCGAAGACATCGTACTTCCAGTTCGCGACGATTTCGCCCTTGACTCCAACGAGGATTCGTTGTGAATCAGATTGGAATGACGCGACTCGACCACAACCCTCGACGTTGCGGCGGCCGACGTACATGTTGATGCCGGGAACCGCCACGCCGCCGATCGTCTGGGTCGGATTGCCCTGCGCCGTGAGGTTCGCAGGCGAGCAGATGATCGATTGCTCCTGCGCAGTCAGCAGCGGGTTGTTGCAAGGAATGAACGAATTCAGAAAGAAATCGCCGCTCGCTGCAATCTGCGCCTGAGAAGTGTTGCGTGTGAACATGGTCTCGGCGTACGCCGTGAAATGCTCGTTGACCTGGTAGTCGACGAACGACCCGGCGGTCCAGCGGGTGTTGGGCCGCTGATAGAAATTTACCGGGCCGAAGTTGTACACATCGTTGGCGGTAAAGGGTCGGAACTGTCCCGTCAAGCCGTCGACGGTGTTCGTGAAGAGGGCTGGACCCGGAGCTGTGCCGTACGCTTGGAAGTAGCCGCCGGCGCCGTTCCTAGCCGAAGTTCCTGAGCCGCCGCATTTAAGAGCGCCTGCCTTGGTCGCGTTCAAAGTACAGGCGCCGTAATCGTACTTGGCCTCGAGAACAGGCGCAGATTCGTCATACGTGGCGTAAAAAGTCGCGTTGCCCTTGTCGTCGGCAAAATTCGATCCCATCAATACCGACACATTCTTGCCAAACCCCGTGTTGACACTGTTCGGCGGCAACAAATCACCTGCGGCCGTAACCGCACCTGAGGCCACACCCTGGTGCTGGCTGTGGTTATTGAAGTCATAACTGGCATCGATTTTGACGCCCTGGAAATGAGTATTGAGGACAAAGTTCACGACGCCGGCGACGGCGTCCGCGCCGTACACCGAAGAGGCGCCGCCCGTGAGAATGTCCACCCGGTCGATCAAAGCCACCGGAATCTGATTGATATCGGAGGTATTCGTGCCGCTTCCCTGCCCGGGCCCGAGGCGGTGTCCATCGACCAGAACCAACGTGCGCTTCGCGCCCAAGCCGCGCAAGTCAACTGTTGCGGTGCCGTCCGAGCCGTTTGACACGGTCGAATTCTGACCGGCGAAGACCATGGGCAAATTGTTGAGAATGTCCTCAACACGCGTCATACCGGTAGCCTGGATGTCCACCGCGGTCACGGTGCTGATCGGGCTGATCGAATTCAGATTCAGCGATTGGATGCGCGAACCGGTTACGACCACTTCCTGTAGAGCCGTGTCAGCTGCCGGTGCGGTGGTGGTGGTGGCTGTCTGCGCCAGCGCCACCGGGACCACAGCCGTTGCAGCGGCGGCCGCAAGCGCAGCGCGGACTGCAAATTGTAATTTGCGGTTATTCCCCATTTGTTGCTCCCTTAACATTCATTCGTTCAGTTAAAAGTACGATTCGACCGGCCTAGGCCATATACGGCCCATCCCAAAGCACCAGTTCGAGCGATGGGGGCGATTACAACATGCAAACTCCGTGTTGTGAAGATGCCGCAACATAATAAACTGGGCTTCCACGACCGTTTGAGGGGGCTTAGGAGGCCCGCCCCTAGGCGCACCGGCGGCTTGAATGGAGCCTATCAAAAAGCGGGTGTCTATCAAGAACCGGGAATTCCCGCGGAAAGGCGCTGCGAATGCGTTTTCTGCCGCGGCCGGCAGCGGGTGTGGCAAGCTCGCTCAGGGCACTCTGTAGTAGCTTTTAAACCACAAAACGCCCGGAGCCAGATCCTCACCGTGGATGGTTCAGATAGTCGAGCAGCGCGCTGAGCTGACGCTGATAATTCCGGGCACGTCCAGAAGAGTGCTGATACAGAGGCTCTCTGACCTGCCATGCACTGGCGGTCTTCACGGCCCGCCCCGCACGTGGGACCGAAAGACAGCGCTCATCCCAGTTAAGACCCGCGAAGCTGAGTACTTGCTCAACGACGGGCCTCGGATCTTTGACCAGATCATCGTAATTTACGTCGAGGATATCTTCCGCATAAAGACTTTTCCAATGCATCATGAGGCGCAGGTACTGACGATAGTGATGTCCGATGTCCATCAGATCGAGGGCGTAGCTCATTGTCTGGTCCAAATGCAGGAAATAGATCGACAGACAATTATCGAGCGCATCTCGCGTCGTATGAATGATCTTGGCATTGGAGAATAGGATCTTGATCACGACAATCAACAGGGAATTATCGGCCCGTTTGTCTTTCGCGTAGGCGGGATCCGGAAACGAATCGTTCAGCAAGTCCAAGTACTCTGCGGCCAATGTTTCCAGAAGCAGCGGCGACAGCGACGCCATCGACTCGGGAAAGGGCGCCAGTCGGGATGCCACGGCGCGGGGTAGGAAATCAATTTCGCCGCCGGCCATCGCCTGGGGATGACCTGCGATCAGCTGTTCCGTCAGCGTCGAGCCCGAACGAAACATTCCGCAGATGAATATCGGCTGCGGCGGCGAGGTTCGAGGCGTGATCATGCGCGGCGCATCAAATCGAGCTCGTGCCGGAAAAGCGGCGATCAAGCGGTCAACATACCGCTCCTCGAGGTCGAGGTTGTAGTCCCGAAAGGCCGATCCAGCGCTTTCGCGGCTGTGACGATTCGCAGCTCTATAAGCCTCGAATGCGGCGTCATAGGCCGCGCAGCCATCCAGCGCCCTACCCAGGGCGAATCCAACGTTCGCACGATCGGCACTGACCATCTCAGGTTTCGCGAGCGCGTCGCGCAACCGCCCGATGAAAGGATCCTCGATATCCGAAAACACCTTCAGGCCGGCGTAGCGCGCAAGCGCTTGCGGGTTTTCGGGATCCAGTCTCAGCATTTGTTCATAGACTGCGGCAGCGAGGTCCCGGCGCCCAAGATCCTCATGAAGATTGGCAAGATTGACGAGCGCCGGAACATAAGCTGGATTCAATGCCAGGGCTTGCGCAAGTTCGCGTTCCGCCGCCTCATACTGGCGCAAACAATCGCTGAATATGACGCCGCGATTCAGGTGCACTTCCTCAGGCTGAGTCACCTGGCGTTCCAGCGCCTCTTGGTACGAGGCAAGCGCCCGAGAATATTGCCCCGTTTGGCGTTGCAATCTTGCCAGGTTGTACCAGGAATCCGGCAGCCCGGGCCAGAACTCGAGCAACTGCTCGTAGGCGGCTATGGCCTCAAGCACGCGTCCTTCACGCTCCAGCGCGGTTGCGGCCGCGAGCATCTCTTCGCCACTCTCACTGACGCTCATAGCGGGCCGGATTTGTCCCTATCTCGACCACATGCGATGCAGATTCGCAAATACGTACTCGAGCTGCGTTCGAGTGCGCCATTCCATCTTCGCAGCTTCGAATGCACGCACTTCGCCGAGCGAGTAGAGCAGGTCGCGCTGCAAGGGGTCGGGAATCTGGCTCTCGATGAATGTAATCATCACGAGACGCGAACCCGATCGCACCGGCTCCACCTGATGCACGTGAGTTGACGCATAAAACACGGCGGAACCCGCATTTCCCTTGATGTGCACTATTTCGGAACCGAGGTAGATGACCAGTTCGCCTCCCTCGTACTGGGCCGGATCGGAAATGAATATGGTGCAGGAAACATCCGATCGCAGCGGCAGCGTTGCCAGCGGCAGAAACGCTGCGTCGATGTGCGCTCCATATTTCATGCCGACGTCGTACCGTGCGAGCGAAGGCACGGCCATGCGCTGCGGAAATGCAAAGTTCTTCGCTTGCTCATTGCGCTGCAGCCCCAATAGAGCAATCTGCGAAGCCTTCTGCGCCGTGGGGTCGCTGGGATCGCCGATGACGTTATCTTTGGTGTGGTTGTGCGGGTTGGAGCGTCTGCCTTCGATGAATTTTGCCTGCCGCGCGATCTGTGAAACTTCCTGTACTTCAGCCGGCGTAAGTAAGTTTTCAATTTGAAGGAACATCGTTCTTCCTGTCGCTTCTTGCGTTAAGGGCCCCAGTATAAACGCAGGCTCGCGAATGCGGCCTGTGGATGCGAAACTGCGCCCATGGATGCTATTGCTGACGAATTGGGCGCCACCCCAGAGCTATTTCCTTACATGCTGGACCTGTCCCGCGACGGCGTCCTGTTCCTGCGCCTCTCCAGAGCCGACTATGAACGGGCAAGTTTTCTCGACGCGCGTCTCCTCACCCCCCAAACATCGAGCCGCGCGCTGCCGTGGACGCGCGTGGCAGCGGCAATCGATGCTGCCGCCTTAAGCGAGCGCTGCGGGTTCATTTTCCACATCGGTCATGTCGGCTCGACCTTGCTGTCTCGTCTCATCGGCGCTCATGCGTCCGCATTCTCGTTGCGCGAACCGCTGATACTACGTACGTTCGCCCAGCTCAGCGCCGAGCCCGGAGTCCAGCCACCGGCATGGCATCGTGACGAATTTGACGCCCGCTTGACTGCCTGCCTGAAACTCTTGTCCCGTACATTCGAAACGCGGCAACTGTCGGTGGTCAAAGCCACCAGTTTTGTGTCCGAACTCGCCGCCACCCTGCTGTCGCGGGCCTCGGCGCCAAGAGCCCTGATGATGCACGTATCGCCCGAGAGCTACATCGCCACCATCTTGGGCGGTCCCAATTCGCGGCAGGAGGCGAGAATACTCGCGCCGAGCCGCCTGCTGCGCCTGCATCGGAGACTCGGCTGTGAACCCTGGCCCCTGGCGTCCTTGAGCGAAGGCGAAGTCCTGGCCTTGTCCTGGGCCTGCGAGATGTCAGCGCTCGCGCATGCGGCGGACTTCGACAGCAGCCGCGTTTTTCGGCTCGATTTCGATCGGTTTCTCGTGAACCCGGCGCCGCTTCTGTTTTCGGTGTTCCGCCATTTCGACCTCGAAGCGACTTCGAGCGAGGTGCGCGCAATTCTCGAGGGACCCGACATGCGCCGCTATTCGAAGGCGCCCGAGCATGCCTATGACGCCGCATTGCGCCGCGATGTATTGAACGAAGCTCGGGCCGCTCACGGACCTGAAATCAGGCGCGGACTGGCCTGGCTCGACCGCGCGGCGGCGCAATTCCCAGCGGTGCGCGACGCGATGCGGTTTCATATTCAACATTAAGAAACCGTCATTTAGCGGCGGCTGGCACAAGCGGCCGGCCGCCGCCGTCGTCTGTTTGGAAACAGGCATCAGCTTAGATAATTGGGTAATAATGATGCTGTTGGCCGGGTCTTTTATATGTGCAGCAATTCCGCTGCGTTCTATAACTATTGAGGAAATCAAAAATGCAGATCAATAAACTGTCGAGCGCCGCCATGGCCGCTGCCGCCGCCATGCTGTTCACCTCTGGAATCGCCACCACGTCATTTGCCGCGGATGCCGCGACGGTCAAGTGTGAGGGTGTGAATTCCTGCAAGGGAACCTCCGAGTGCAAGTCGGCGAAGAATAGCTGCAAGGGCATGAACAGCTGCAAGGGTCAGGGCTTCGTCTCCATGACCAAGCAAGCCTGCGACGATGCCAAAGCCAAAGCCAAGGCGGCGAAGTAAGAGCTGAAGCGTTGAAGGAGGCCGGGCTTGATCGCCCGGCCTCATCTTGATGAAACTCTCCGGCTTTGGCCTTGGCCTGCGAACTCCCCACTATGAGGCCATTTTAAGCGAGCCTCACGCGATCGATTGGCTCGAAGTCATCACCGAAAATTACTTGGGTCAAGGCGGCAAGCCGCTCGACTACCTGGAACGCATCCGCGAACGATTCCCCTTGGTGATGCATGGCGTGTCGCTCTCCATCGGCAGCACCGACCCCATCGACTTCGAGTATTTGAAAATGGTGCGGGCGCTGGCTGCGCGCATCGAACCGCACTGGATATCCGATCATTTGTGCTGGACCGGCGTCGACGGACGGAATTTGCATGATTTACTGCCGCTACCCTACACCGAGGAGGCTTTGGCCTGCGTCGCGGCGCGAGTCGGTCAGGTGCAGGAGGCCCTGGGCAGGCAGATCCTGCTGGAAAACGTGTCGAGTTATCTGAGCTTTCACGCCGATGAGATGAGCGAGTGGGAATTTTTGCGCGAAGTCGCGGCGCGCGCCGACTGCAACATCCTTCTCGACGTCAACAACATCTATGTCAGCAGCGTCAATCATGGTTTTGACCCTGTTGAATATCTTCAGGCCATGCCGAAATCGCGCGTGCGACAGTTTCATCTCGCCGGGCACAGCGACATGGGCGGCCACCTCATCGACACGCATGACCATCCCATCATTGCGCCCGTATGGGATCTGTATGCGCAGGCCGTCGCGCTGTTCGGCGACGTTCCGGCCATGATCGAACGCGACGACAATATTCCTGAGCTCGGCGAGCTGGTGGCGGAACTGGGCATGGCGCGCGACATCGCTGCCAGGCACTCGAAGCAGGCGGCGTGATGCAGCTGCGCGAATTGCAGCAGGATATGCAGCGGCATCTGTTGGGTGAGTCAAGCGCAGTCACCGCGGCCATTGTGGATGCACCGCCGCTGCCCGCCGCGGATCGACTGGCGATTTATCGCAATGCCTATCAGGTGCGCCTGATCGATGCGCTGCACGACACCTATCCCATCCTTCACGGTCTGCTCGGCGATGAGGCGTGGGTGGCCTTGGGCGAGGCCTATGTGGCCGCGTACCCGTCGGTGTTCCGTTCGATTCGCTGGTACGGCGGTGTATTGGCGGATTTCCTGGCGCGCTGCCCGCCCTACGGTGATGAGCCCATTCTCGCGGAAGTCGCGCTGCTGGAATGGACCCTGGGGGAGGTATTCGATGCCCGGGACGCTGAGGCGCTACAGCGCGCGGCGCTCGCCGCCGTCGACCCGGCGGCGTGGGGCGCTCTGACATTCCACTTTCATCCTTCGCTGCGCCGGCTCGAGTTCAGCTGGAATACGGCGGCCGTCTGGAAGGCCATGAGCCGCGACGAGACGCCGCCGCGACCTGAACTGGCGGCCGCGCCGGCACCATGGCTGTTGTGGCGTCAAAACTTGCAGAATTATTTTCGTTCCATGAGCGGCGCCGAATCGGCCGCGCTCGACTCTGCGCTGCGCGGCCGCAGCTTTGGCGAGATTTGCGAAGACTTGAGCGCGCTGCTGCCGGACGACGAAATTCCCGCCGCCGCCGCCGGTCTTCTGGGGACCTGGGCGGACAGCGGCATCCTGATCGGCATCGGGTCAGAGTAGGTCGCCGCCCTCTCCCACCAATTCCTTGCGCAGCAGCGGAATCGGCGGTCCTCCGTACGACAGGAACTTGTCGTGGAATTCATGCCAGCGTCCCATTGCTTCCGCGGATGGCGCGGCCGAACCTGCCGCCGCGCCCTTGGCCAGCCAATCCGCCCGAAGCTGACGGATCATGAGTTTGCCCAGGGTGTAATTCAGGTACGCCGGATCATAAGTGCCGCGTGCCGCCTGCTGGCGCGCATTGCCGGGATCTTGAAAGGCTTGCTCGCGGAACATTTTCTCCGATTGCGCAACGGTCATGCCGTGCGTGTGCAGGCCGATGGCGGACAGCAGGCGCACGTCGCGCAGCAGCGCCTCGCTGAGCTGGCCGATATGCTTCTCTGGATCGCCTTTACCCAATCCCATTTCGATCATCATCTCTTCGCAGTAGTGCGCCCACCCTTCGGCAAAGGCGTAACCCACCCACAGTGCCTCGAGCTTGTCGGGATTCGCATTGGAATGCAGGAACTGCAGGAAATGTCCGGGCCAGACTTCGTGCACCGATGTGAATAACAACGCCGCTTCGCCGGGAATATAAGACGCCTGCTCCGCCTTGCTCCACTTCGGGTCCGGCGGTGCAATGTTGTAAGTGGATGCCACGCCTCTGTCGTAGGGACCCGCGGTATTGATGAAGGCGGCGTTGGATCGATTATAGGGCGGGGCTTCCGCCACCAAGGCCTCGTCATTGGTTGGAATCGAGACCACGTTGTTTTGCGTGATGAATTCCTTGAGCATTTTGAGCTGGTTGCGCGCGTCCTCGACCGGTCCGCCCTTGGGCTTGTTCGCCGCCATTTTCGCGACGCACTGGGCCAGCGAGACTTTCGGCGCGTAGTTGCTGCACTCCGCTTTGAGCGCCGCCGTGTTGCTGTCGAGATCGGCGCGGCCCGCCGCCTCGATCTCTCCGACGGGCAAGTCCACCTGCTCGGTTTGCTTGACCATCTGCGCAAACAGGTCCGCGCCAAACGCATACTTGTCGTTGGCGTTCTTGCGCTCGCTAACCAAGATTTCCTTCAAAGCCGTCATGACCTGTGCCGCCGCGGTATCGGCATCTTTGAGTTGTTTTTGCAGGTCGGGGTCGGACACCGACGCAAAGACGGCCCCGACGTTCTTGGCATAGAACTCGGCGAGTCCTCCGAATTCCTCGATTCCCAGCTCGACGTAGGTCCTCGGCAAAGGCGCCTTGAGATTCTCCTTGATGGAGGCGGCCACTCTCGGAATGCCCTGCGCGTACCTGATGTACGCCTTCATGCGCTTGTCGAGCGGCGCGTAGTTGCGGCTCAAATACACATCAGGATCGATCTGACCCAGATACCAGGCAGGGTTGCTGAACGGGAAGCGAGCCTTCTCGATCCAGAATAGGTCCTTGTCCACTACGGCGAGCAAGTATTCGCGATCGAAGCGCTCGCGCGGCTGCAAGGTGGTCGGATCGACTGCAGCGAGTTGCTCGCGCCAATCGTGCAGACGCGCGATTTCGCGCTTGATCCCATGGGCGCTCACATCGGCGAGCTGCCCGTCGAATTCGTGCCGGCCGGATTGCACGGCAAAGGCGGGCTGGGCCTGCATAT
>Ga0137412_10004053_pt1 | contig 11714 bp, 11 predicted proteins | sample CZODoug2_1_16fun_FD_122160 | JGI IMG/M metagenome (GOLD analysis project Ga0137412, IMG submission 122160) | Vadose zone soil fungal communities from Angelo Coast Range Reserve, California, USA - CZODoug2_1_16fungal (Hybrid Assembly) | ecosystem: Environmental > Terrestrial > Soil > Vadose zone...
CGGTCGAACGTGGCGGGCGGAGGCAAATCCGGCAAATGCCTGCTCGGCACCGGACCTGCCTCCGCCCGACGATAAACTCATGAAAGGTTCGATTATTTCCCCGCTGCGTTTATTCGGTAAACACGGCCCTCGAAAACGACCACTACGCGCTCGGCAAGAGAAAAGTATTCTGCAAGTTTTGGTTTCTGCTTCAAGAGCTTGAAATATTCGTCGCTCGCAAAGGTCAAGATCTCTTCAGGCAGCTTAGTTTCGGCCTTATATTCCGAATCAACCCAAACCTCACCGGTTAAATAAAAGATCTTACCACCGGCACGTTTCACATCGCTGGCAAGTTTATCGTCCTCGGTAACACCGATGCTCTCCTGACGTTCGCGGTCCTTCTTGCTACGTTGTACCGCATCTGCGCCTGAGGCAGAGTCAAAGGTCACAGATGGTGCCTTACGTGCACGTGCGGCACGTTCCGCAGGCGCCGCGGCCTTAGAGTTTGAAGTTAATCCGCCGATATCTCGACGTCCCCCATTAACAGTCATGGGCTGTGCAGTCACCATGTTAGGTTCTACAGCAAGATATGAAGTGTATGGCGTTACAATTCCATACCTGGTTCCGAGATCGACGACTTCGTCCCGCAATTCCTTTTGCTCGCCGTTTGTACGGATTTGCTCCATCAGCCAACCAACCCGCCTGTTTGCCCAGAGCTTGGGAAGAAAATCATTATCATTCTCTCCCAAAGGAAACCTTAGGCGATCATAGACAAAGCTTCTTTCATTCGCACCGGATTTACCGATTAGTCTGATTCGGACGGGATCGAGGTCGACAGGGTTACGATATCTGCCGATGATGGTGAGCTGCGAGCCTTTGAAAATATCCTGCAAATCGCGAGGATAAACCAGGTCAGAATCGACGCCGCACATGCCGCCCATTGAGATTCCCGCACTAAAGGATTATTCGCCAGGAGCCCTGGACGGCTTTTTCACCGAAATCCTGGCGCAATTCGATCAGGATGCGGCAACCGCGAGCACCGTCGAAGCTGTGGAACAGTTGCGTATCCGCTGGATCGGCCGCAAGCAGGGCCTTCTCACGCGGGTCAGCGAAGTGCTCAAGGGCGCTCCACCCGAAGCGCGCCGCGAAGTCGGCATGCGTTTCAACGCGCTCAAGTCCGCCATCGAACCGCGTTGCGATCCCGAACAGCTAAAGGCCACCGCACCCGTCACCGACGCGATTGATATCACCCTGCCCGGCACCCGCCGCGCTCTCGGCGCCGAGCACCCGCTGGTCCGCACCATGCACGAGATCGTCTCCGTCTTCGCGGCCATGGGATACTCGGTTGGTTTGGGTCCCGAGGTCGAGACCGACTACTACAACTTCGAATCCTTGAACTTCCCGCCCGGCCACCCCGCGCGCGACACGCAGGACACGCTGGCGGTTGCCAACCAGGAGCGCAAACCCCTGCGCGACCGGCTGTTGATGCGCACCCACACCTCGCCGGTGCAGATCCACACCATGGAACAGCAACCGCCGCCGTTGCGCATTGTCATTCCTGGCAAGGTGCACCGCAACGATGCGGCAGACGCCACCCACTCCCCCATCTTCCACCAGGTGGAGGGACTATGTGTCGACACCAACATTACCTTCTCCGATCTCAAGGGCACGCTCGATCACGCCATGAAGGCGTTCTTTGGATCTAACGTCAAGACCCGGTTCTTCCCCTCGTTCTTCCCCTTCACTGAGCCCTCGGCAGACGTGCAGATCAGTTGTATCTTCTGTGGCGGCCGCGGCTGCCGCAAGTGCAAGCAATCCGGCTGGATCGAGCTTCTCGGCTGTGGCATGGTCGATCCCGCGGTGTTTGCTTTCGCAGCCCGCGAGCAGCCCGCCTACGATTCAAAGAAAATCAGCGGCTTCGCCTTTGGCATGGGCGTCGAACGCATTGCCATGATGAAGTACGGTATCGGCGAAATAGGCCAGCTCTATTCCGGCGATATGCGCTTTCTGGAGCAATTCAAGTAAGTGAACATTCTCTCCCAGTGGATTCGTTCCTACGTACCCGGCCTCACCTTGCCCGATCGTGAGCTCGCCGAGGCGCTGACCCTGCGCGGCATTGCCGTCGAAGGCATCTACGAGCTTGGTCCGGGAAGTGGTTCCCTCTTCGAAATGGACATCACCACCAACCGTGTCGATGCCATGAACCACTACGGCATCGCGCGCGAGGCGGCCGCCATCGCCGGTCTTCCCCTGGCGCCTCTCGACGCCGCGCTGCCACCATCCCACCCAGTGACGGTTCCAATTAAAGTTTCGATCGAAGCCCCGGAGCTCTGTGGGCGTTTTACCGCGCGCTCCCTCAGCCAGGTGCGTATTCAGCCCTCGACCGGCATAGTCACCGAGCTCTTCGCCCTGCTGCAGCAAAAACTTATCTCCAATGCCGTGGATGCCACCAACTTCGTCACCCTCGCGATGGGCCATCCCACTCACGCCTTCGACCGCGACAAGGTGGAAGGCGGCATTGTCGTGCGCCGCGCGCGTAGCGGAGAAAAACTGAAGACGTTGGACGGCATGGAACGCGTGCTCGACCCGGAAGACCTGGTCATTGCCGATGAAAAAAAGGCCATCGGGCTGGCCGGCGTCATGGGCGGCTGGGACACGATGATTACCGCCGAAACCAAAAATATCCTGGTTGAAGCCGCCTGGTTTGATCCCGCGACCGTACGCCGTAGCAGCAAACGCCACGGCCTGCACACCGACGCCTCCCATCGCTTCGAACGCGGTGCGGACTTCAACGCGCCGCCCGTAGCCTCCGCCATGGTCTCTCAACTGATCCTCCAGGGCGGCGGCCACGTTGAGGGAGAGATGGTGGACGTGGTCATCCCCGCGGCTGCTGCCCGGACCGCACTGCGCACGCCCATCGGGCTCACCCATCGCGAAGTACGACGCATCCTCGGTGCAACGGAAGACGGGCGCGGCGTTGAGCAGGAAACGACAGAATCAGTACTGCAGGCCCTCGGCTGCACCTTGCAGAAGACCGCGGAAGGCGAATACCAGGTAACCCTGCCCAGCTGGCGGCTCGACCTCGAACGCGAAATCGACTTGATCGAAGAGATCGCCCGCGTCTATGGCTACAACCGCTTTGCCAACACCCTCCCCACCTTTTCCGGCATCGTGCGGGAACAGCCGGATGCCCGCAAAGAAGCGGTGGTGCGCCAAACCCTGCTCGGCCTGGGTTGGAACGAAGCCCTATCCAGCACCTTCTGCTCTGCTACCGAGGCGGTTACATTTGCGCCCCAGCCCGCCCTCGCCGTGCCCCTGGGCAATCCGCTCAACGAGGAAGCCGGCATGTTACGCCCGTCACTGTTACCCGGCATGCTCACCATGCTGGCCCACAACCTCAACCGCAACGTCAACGATGTGCAGCTCTTCGAAAACGGCACTGCCTTCAGCGGCAGCACGGAGCGCGTCGACGAGCGTCCCGCCCTCTCCCTGGGCGCCTCGGGATCGGTGTGGAGCGGGCCCGAGCTTCCGGCGCACGCCATCGACTTCTACGATCTCAAGGGCGCCATCGAAGAAATAGTGGAAAAGTTTGCCCAGCGCTCCTTCTATTTCGACACCTTCGATGGTGCCGCGGGAATCATCCCCGCATGGCTCCATCCCGGGCGATCGGCCCGTGCCGTCGCCGATGGCTTGACCGTCGCCTGGTTCGGTCAGCTCAATCCCGCCGAGGCCCAACAGCGCAAGCTCAGGCAGACCGTCTACGTTGGAGAAATCTACCTCGACCGTCTCTATCGCTTGCCCCTTCGCCAGCCCATTGCGCCGGAGCTCTCGCGCTACCAACCTGTCGAGCGCGACTTCTCTTTCGTCTTCGCCGATGCGGTGCGCTGGCAGTCGATTGCCGATGCCTTGCACAATCTGCACGTCGCTGAACTCACCCGCTTCGCACCCCGGGAGATCTTTCGCGCCAGTCAAGCCTTGCCCCGCGGACACTACTCCATTCTTATCCGCATCACTTTTCAGGCCCTGGAGCGCACGCTCCGCGAAGAAGAACTGCAGAGTTATTCGCAGGCTGTGATTGCTGCGCTCGAGTCACTGGGCGGACGGCAACGCGCATAGCATGTTCTTTGCCGCGCGCAGCAGATGATCGAATGTACGACCTCTCGAAACGGGAGGAACACTCTAAGGTAACGCACCCCCTTCTTTCCTCTTGAGCCGCCGAATTTGCGGTCTATACTTTTCTCAGAACGCAATCCTTCTTTTGTGTAATGAGGTTTTAGATGTCCACACTCGCAGAACATCCTCCCGAGATGACCATGGCTGCAGATGATTTTCAGGCGCTCGAAGAACGCGTACTGCGCACGGTAGAATTACTAAAAGGCGAACGTGAACTTCGCTTCTCTGTCGAGCAACACGCTTCGCGTCTCACTCACCGTATCGAAGAACAGGCCGCGCACGTTGCCCAGTTAGAAGAGCAACTCTCCGGTTTGCAGAAGGAGCGGGATGCAGTGCGGCAACGCATCGAGCGCCTGCTCAAACAAATAGACGAACTCGGCGATTGATCGGGGACACATGGCAGAAAGTCTTGAAGTCCGGCGTGCCACCACGTCCGTCAGCGTAGATATTTACGACCAGACCTATCACCTGCGCGCTTCTGACCCCGACTACATTCAGAAGCTCGCAGCCATGGTTGACGGAAAAATGCGTGCTGTCTCCGCCAACGGCAGTACGGTGGACTCCCTGCGTGTCGCCGTACTCGCCGCCTTGAACATCGCTGACGAACTCCTGCGCCTGCAGGAGCACACCAGTGTCCTTCGCGGCAGCATGAGTGAGACCCAGACCACGCTTCGTTCCCGCGCCAACAGTCTCTCCGGTCTATTGGACTCGATACTCGACCCGGAACACCGCTACGACGATCGTGTTCCCGTCGGGGCCGGTGTCAATACCGGGCAGTCACTTGCCAATCAGCTTCGCTGACGTTAGCATCCATTCAGAGACCGGCCTGCAAAGCAGGTGCGGCAGTTAACGCTGGTTGAACCAACATTCATCGAACCGGGACTCGACTCGAAAAATCGGCTCCGTGTGCAGTGTCCGCCAGTCCGGAATGCCTAAAGAGCTGCGGAGAGTCCCAACGTCTTAGGACGGGTTCACCGGCGCACTGCTGCACGGCCCAGTGGGTCGGTTTCGTCTTTCTTGATCCCCCTTTGTGCACCCGCATCTCTTCCAGTTCGGCCGCCTCATCTTGCCGACCTATGGATTTCTGATTGCCCTGGGCACCGTCGCTTCGCTGCTCCTCCTCGTTCGTACCGCACGCCTGCTCTCGCTCGACACCGACAAGATCTGGAGTGTGGCCCTGTTCGCCATTGTCACCGCCATCCTTGCCGGCAGCATTCTCCTCATCCTCTTCCACTGGCCACGCTACGGCCTTGGTGTTGGACTCGTGCAGGCCGCGACTACGACCCTGACCGCGATAGCCTATGCCCTGCGTCTCGGCCTCCCCATCCGGCGAACCGCGGACGCCTTTGCGCCCAGTCTTGCCTTGGGCAGCGCGGTCGCGTCCATCGGCTGCCTGGAAGCTGGATGTGACTACGGCACTCCGGCTCGCGTGGCCTGGGCCGTAATCTTCAATGATCCCGCCGCCGCTCCCGGAACTCCGCTGGGAGTGCCGTTGCATCCCACTCAGCTCTACACCAGCCTGCTGCAGTTTCTTTTGTTGGTCTTCCTGCTGTGGCTGGTTCATCGTCCGCACCACGATGGAGAAATCCTGGGTGCCTGGCTCTTCCTCACCGGTCTGTCCAGCTCTCTGCTCACATTCCTGCGGGGTGACGGTGTCGTGGCCACGCAATTCATCGGCGCGGCCATGGTCCTTGCGGGCGGTCTCCTGTGGCTACGCCGCCAACCTGCAATTCAGGCCTCCCATGGCGGATGAAGAAACGCAACTACGCCGGCTCATTGTTCCCGAAGAGGCCAACGGCCAGCGTCTCGATCTGTTTTTGGTCCAGCAGTTGAGTGAGGTCAGCCGCTCGCGGGTGCAATTACTGCTGCAGCAGGGCAGTGTGCTGATCGACGGCAAGCTGGCCAAGGCGTCGCGCAAGCTGCGCAGCGGCGAAAATATTTCGATTCTGGGCGATCCCCAACCCCCTCCCTTGCGCGCCATGGCGGAAGCGATTCCGCTGGAGATTGTTTATGAAGACGAAGACCTTGCGGTCGTGAATAAGCCTGCCGGTATGATGGTCCACGCCGGTTCTGGCGCGACCGACGATGCGCGCAATCGCGGCACTTTGGTGAATGCTTTGTTACACCATCTACAAGAACTCTCCTCCACCAGCGGCCCCTTGCGCCCCGGCATTGTGCACCGTCTCGACAAGCAGACCAGCGGCCTCATCGTGGTGGCCAAGAACGACGCAACCCATGGCCGGCTCTCGTCGATGTTCGCCCGCCGCCAGGTGCGCAAACTCTACATTGCGTTGGTGCAGGGGGAGTTAGCCCAGGAGAGGGGCACGGTCAATGCATCCATAAGCCGTGACTCCATTCGCAGAACCCGCATGACCACCCGTCGCGAAGGGGGCCGCACCGCCGTCTCGCATTGGCAGGTGCTGCGCCGCATTCACGGCCCTTATGGCAGCTTCACCCTGGTCTCGGTACGCATCGAGACCGGCCGCACCCATCAAATTCGCGTTCACATGGCCTCGCTGGGTCACCCCGTAGTCGGTGACACGCTTTACGGCGCCCCTTCCGCAATCGCACCCCTGGCGGCTGCCGCAAGCAGGCTCCCGCGGCTCGTTTTGCCCCGCAATTTCCTGCACGCCGCCGAGCTCGAGTTCGCCCATCCCGGTAGTGGTGAGCGCCTCAGCCTGGTCTCCAACCTGCCCGCCGACCTGAAGCAATTCATGGCCCAACTTGCGCCGGTCCCGGCAGTCTAAGGGGAATGCTCTAAAATATAAAAGGTTCCTATGACCACAATGAATGTGTGCCTGCGCCCGGCTGGCTCTCTGCTCGCGAAGTGTGTGCTTTCGCTCGCCCTGCTGTCACCTTTTGCCGCCCTTGCGCAAACTCCGGCAGCGGCTCCGCCCCCGCCACCCCCGCCAACCCAACCCGGCGCTCTCGGCTCCGTGCCCCAGACCACGAGTAGTGGCCAGACCGCCACCGGACAAAATGACGGCAATTTTACCATCCGGACCAACGTCAACGAGGTGAACCTGATCTTCACCGTCACTGACAAGCACGGACGGTTCATTCAAAACCTGCAGCAGAGAGATTTCGCGCTGCTGGATAATCAGAAGGCGCCCTCGCAGGTTTTCAATTTCACCCAGCAGACGAATCTGCCTTTGCGCGTGGGCGTCATGATTGATGCCAGCACCTCCATCCGCCAGCGTTTCGAGTTCGAGCAGACGGCCGCAGTCCAATTTTTACAGCAGGTGGTGCGTCCGCAAACCGATCTTGCCTTCACTATGGGCTTTGACGTCACGCCCTACGTCACGCAGAACTACACCAATGACCAGGACAAGCTAGAGGCCGGCATCACCAAGCTCCGCCCCGGTGGCGGCACGGCTCTCTTCGACGCGATCTATACTGCCTGCCGCGATCAGCTGATTAAAGTGCCGCCCTCGCCGCTGGGTTCTGTGCGCAGGGCGCTCATCGTGATCTCTGACGGTGACGACAACCAGAGCCGGGCCTACCCGGACGACGCCATCAAAATGTGCCAGCGCGCCGGAGCCATCGTCTACACCATCAGCACCAACGTCAGTCCCAGCCGCGACCGAGGCGACGATGTTCTAAAGAAAATAGCCGAGGCGACCGGAGGTTTTCCCTTCTTCCCCAAGCGCATTGAAGACATGACCAACAGCTTTCACGACATCGAAGAAGAGCTGCGCAGTCAATATTCGCTAGCCTATCGCCCTGCCGACTTCAAGCTGGATGGAGCCTTCCGCTCCATCTATCTGGTAGCCCTAAACCCCCGCTACATGGTGCGTGCCAAGAAAGGCTACTTCGCCCCCAAATCCTGATGCGACCCGCGGTGCACCTCTCGCGCTTGAAGCTGAGGATTTTGCACCTTCCTATCCCCCTGGACGGGTGCCCCATGTTTGCGCCGGCGTAGCCGGGACACTACATGGGTTGAATAAGATGGGGCGAAGGCCCTTCCGCTGTTATCTTTCCCGTGCAGCAAAGCCAAAACGATGCGAAGCCGAGCGATCTGCAGTTTCACTCAACCTCAAACAAACGTTCGGAAAACCGCCTACTTACTCCCGCCGGCAGCCGGTTTGGTCCCATATTTCCGCACTGCCCGGTCCACAATCGCGTACAGTAACTGATCGTGATCCATTTTCGCCTGCGTCTTGATGTACTCCCCAAACTGATGCCCCACCGTCTCATTATCAGGCAGGACCAACCCCCGCTTCTGCGCAGCAAGCTCCGCCTCCGCCTGAACAATCGCAAAAAATCCCGCCTCGGTCTTTCCCCCCAGCTCCCACGCATCATGAACCGAGCACGTCACCGCCTGATCGATCGTGAAATTGGGCGCAGCGCCGGAAGACGCCTGTTGTCCAATAGCAACACCGGGCACCAGGCTGGCAACCCACAGAACGGCAGCATATCGATTCGGCATAAAAATTCTCCTAGTGGCGGTAATAATTGTTGCGGTCTCGATTGTCCTGTGCAGACTGGCCGATGATCGCACCAATACCCGCACCCGCCGCGCCCGTAATCAAAGAACCTTTGACTCCACCGCCGAACACTGCGCCCAGCGCGGCTCCGGCTGCGCCCCCTATCAGCGCACCCTTGCCCGGACCGATACCGCCCTGGTTGCGGTTTTCATAGTAGTGACTATTTCCATGGTGATAATTACCGCCACCATAGTTCCCCCCGCGGCTGCCGCGCTTGGCTCCATCGTAGAAGCGGTTATCGTTGCGCCGATTCTGGGCGAGGACTGGCACTCCACTACTAAGAATCGAACAAAGTAGAAGCACGGACGCCGGCAAGAAAGTAAATCGCATCGTCTCCTCCGTCGCGCAATTATATGCGCGCCATTATCCCAGTAATTCCAGAAGCCCCGCCTGTTCAATCACCGGCACTTTCAGCTCCTTAGCTTTATCGAGCTTCGATCCGGCATCTTCACCAGCCACGACGTAGCTGGTCTTCTTGCTGACGGAGCCCGAAACCCGCCCGCCGGCAGCTTCAATACGCGACTTCGCGTCCTCGCGCGTCAGATCGGGCATCGTCCCCGTGAGCACAAACGTCAACCCCTCAAGCTTCGAGGATTTCTTTTTCTTCTCTGCGGTGAAGGTCAACCCTGCCTGGCGCAACTTCTCCACCAGCTGACGATTTTTTTCCTCAGCAAAAAACTCTTGAATGGCCTGGGCCACCCGCGGGCCCACCTCGTCCACCGCTTCCAGTTCCTCGACACTCGCCGCCATCAGCGCGTCCATGGATCCAAACGCCTCAGCCAGCAGCTGCGCCGTGCGCTCTCCAACAAAGCGAATGCCCAGCGCAAACAGCACCCGGTTCAGTGGCAATTTCTTGGAATTTTCAATTTCCGTCAACAACGACTGTGCCGTCTTCTTCCCAATACGTTCCAGCCCCAGCAACTGTTCTTCGTCGAGCGAATAAATGCCTGCCACGCTGGTCAGCAATTGTCGCTCCAATAGTTGCATGACCAAAGCCTCGCCCAGCCCTTCGATATTCATCACCTTGCGCGAAGCAAAATGCAGCACGCTTTCTCTCAGCCGGGCAGGGCAATCCACATTAATGCATCGGTAATCCGCTTCGCCTTCATCCCGCACCACCTCGCTGCCGCACACTGGGCACGCATCGGGAAAAACAAACGTCTTCTCGCCCCGCGGATGCTCTTTATCCTCCACCACTGCGACGATTTTCGGGATCACGTCACCGCCGCGTTCCACCGTAACGTAGTCTCCGATCTTCACCCCCAGCCGCTCGATTTCGTCCGCATTGTGCAGCGTCGCCCGGCTTACTGTCGTGCCCCCGATCAACACTGGACGCAGCACAGCGACCGGCGTCAACTTGCCCGTACGCCCCACCTGCACAGCGATGTCATCGATCTGTGTAATGCCCGATCGGGCCGTGAATTTGTAAGCCACCGCCCAACGCGGCGCACGCCCTGTATAACCAAGCCGCCGCTGCAGCGCCGTCTCGTTGACCTTGATCACCACTCCGTCGATCTCGTAGCCCAAGGCAAGCCGCTGTCCCTCCGCCCACGCGACAAACGCGAGCAGCTCCTCCACTGTCCGCAAAGGCTTGCGATGACGGTTGACGCGAAACCCGGCAACACTCAGTGCTTCCAGGGCCGTCCACTGTTCAGGGAACGCACTCTCGCCCTTTTCCAGCGCGAGGTACGCGTAGAAATCCAGCCGCCGCTGGGCCACAATATTTGGCTCGAGTGTCCGGATTGTGCCCGCGGCAGCATTCCGGGCATTCGCTGCGGGAGCCATTCCCTGCTCCTCACGTTCCCGGTTCATTTTCAGAAAAGCCTCGTCCGGCAGGATCACTTCTCCCCGCACTTCAAAGCTCTGCGGCAGCCTGGCCCGCTGCAGCCGCTGTTTTGAAACTGAGAGCGGCACAGATCGAATCGTGCGGACGTTGCTGGTCACATCCTCACCCGTGACCCCATCGCCTCGCGTCAAGGCAGTCTTCAGCAGGGCAATCCCCGCCGGTCCGGGCTCATACTGCAGCGCCAGCGAAACTCCATCGATCTTCAATTCACACACAAAGCTCACATCGGCCGTACCCACCATCGAGCGCACGCGCCGTTCCCAATCCCCCAGCTCCTCCTCGCTATTCACGTTGTCGAGCGAAAGCATGGGACGCGAATGCTGTATTTTGGCGAAGCCTTCTTTGGGCTTGCCGCCAACGCGCTGGCTGGGTGAGTCGGGTGTGATCAGCTCTGGATGCTGGCCCTCAAGCGTGCGCAGCTCCCGCATGATCGCGTCGTACTCAGCGTCTGAGATTTCTGGGAAATCCAGCACGTGATATTGATATTCGTGGTGGCGGAGCTCATCGCGCAGCGCGTCAATCCTCTTGGTAGCGTCCCCGAGAGGGCTGGCCACGGCGCGGGATCGGGTTTCAGACATAACCCGCATTATAGAAACTTGACCGGCTGCAACAGGAAACCATGGAACCCGTCACGCATTTCCTTACCGGCGCATGTCTCGGCCGCACCGGCTTCAATCGCAGAACCGCCTACGGCACGCTGGCCATGACCCTGGCGGCCGAGGCGCCGGACTGCGATATCCTCTGGAGCTTTCGTGGGCCGGTAGCAGGCTTCCAGCATCACCGCGGATTTACTCACACCCTCTTGGGCGCTCCACTGGTCGCCCTGGCCGTGACGGCAATCGTTTGGCTCTGGCATCGCAGCCGCAAGCAGCAGCCCGTCATTCCGCCGCGCTGGGCTGTCCTCTGCCTTCTCTCACTCCTGGCGTGCCTCAGCCATATATTCCTCGACTGGACCAACAACTACGGCGTTCGTCCCTTCGCTCCCTTCAACCCGCGTTGGTATGCGCTCGATATCGCCTTCATCCTCGAACCCGTAGTCTTGGCGGCCCTGTTGCTCGGTCTGATCGTGCCTGCGATCCTGGGCTTGGCCGACCGCGAAATAGGCGCGCGCAAGCCATTGTTCCGCGGACGTAATTGGGCGATCGCCGCGCTGTTTCTGGTCGGGATCGACTTAGGTGTGCGCGCCGTGGAGCATCATCGCGCCCTGCACTTGATCGGCAACGCGCGCT
>Ga0137412_10004055_pt1 | contig 11713 bp, 12 predicted proteins | sample CZODoug2_1_16fun_FD_122160 | JGI IMG/M metagenome (GOLD analysis project Ga0137412, IMG submission 122160) | Vadose zone soil fungal communities from Angelo Coast Range Reserve, California, USA - CZODoug2_1_16fungal (Hybrid Assembly) | ecosystem: Environmental > Terrestrial > Soil > Vadose zone...
CGCCAAAGCGCGCAGCGAACGCCGAACCTGGCTGACGGAACGCGGCTATCGGGTGATGGCATTTACGGCGAGCGAAATCGAAAGAGACGTCGGGAAGGTTTTGAATCAAATTGCAGCCGACGTTAGTCGCCGCGCTTGAAAACCCTCCGCGGCCGGCCGTGCCCGCCTGGTATCAGGTTCCGGCTTTGATTTGCGCGACAGCGGCTGCCAGCAGTTGATCCATCATGGCGCGGATCTGCTGGTCGCTTTGCGCGACCCCCTTGGATTCGAAATCCTTGCGCACCTTGCGCAGCACATCGTCGTCGCCGGCTTCCTCGAAATCCGCCATGACGACCTCCTTGGCATAGGCATCGGCCGCCGGCCCGGAAACTCCGAGCTTTTCCGCTGCCCAAAGCCCGAGCAGCTTGTTGCGCCTTGCCATGGCCTTGAATTTCAGTTCTTCGTCATGCGCGAATTGCTTTTCGAAACCTTCCTCGCGCTTGTCGAACGTCGTCATCGCCAGCCCCTCGTGTCGGGTTGACCCAGGATCCTTTGACCCAGGATCCTTTGACCCAGGATCCATTGACCCAGGACTTGTTGACCCGGGACCTGCTGACCCAGGATCTATTGACCCCGGATCTATTGATCCAGGTCATCTCGCTCACGACATAGAGTGTCGGCGCCAAAATATCAACGTGACGGATGGCGTGGCCGCGCGAATCGATTCGGCAATTGAGCAGTCCCATCGCGCGAGTCAAGCATAGAGAAGACAAATCGGGCGAGCGGTGCGGGACAAAGTGTTTCGATTGTGCAGGCGGGCGCGATGGGCTAGGTTGCTGGCCCAGGGACGTGACCGCTTGTATTTGGTTAGCGCCGCGTTCACCAAGCCGCGGAATATAACTTCAAGATTGGGAAACCTCGGCATCAGATGGACAAACCACGGTACACACCCATGAGCCGCCGTCGCCGTATCTACGAAGGCAAGGCGAAGGTCCTGTATGAAGGACCGGAGCCCGGGACGCTGATCCAGCACTTCAAGGACGATGCGACCGCCTTCAATGCCAAGAAGCATGAGGTGATCGAAGGCAAGGGTGTGCTCAACAACCGCATATCCGAATACGTGTTCCAGCACCTCAACGACATCGGGGTGCCTACGCACTTCATCCGCCGTCTCAACATGCGCGAGCAGTTGATCCGCGAGGTCGAGATCATTCCGCTTGAGGTCGTCGTGCGCAACGTGGCCGCCGGTTCGCTGTCGCAACGGCTCGGCATCGAGGAGGGCACGCAACTGCCGCGCTCGATCATCGAGTTCTATTACAAGAACGATGCGCTCAACGACCCGATGGTTTCGGAGGAGCACATCACGGCCTTCGGCTGGGCCAACCCGCAGGAAATCGACGACATCATGGCGCTTGCGATTCGCGTCAACGACTTCCTCTCCGGCGTCTTCCTCGGCGTCGGCATCAGGCTTGTGGATTTCAAGCTTGAGACAGGCCGCCTGTGGGAAAACGACATGATGCGGATCGTGGTGGCGGATGAAATCTCCCCCGATTCGTGCCGTCTCTGGGACATCAAATCGAACGACAAGCTCGACAAGGACCGCTTCCGACGCGACCTCGGCGGGGTGCTCGAAGCCTATACCGAAGTCGCCCGACGCCTCGGAATCATCGGCGAAGGCGAACGCCCGCACGGCAGCGGGCCGGTTCTGGTGAAGGGCTGATCGTAGGAGTGCGATCCATGGGCGTCCCGATCATCAATACCAGCCCGATGACGGTCGAAGAGTTCTACGCGTTCACCGACAGGCAGCCCGACGAAGAGAAATGGGAACTGATCGACGGGGAGCCGGTCTTGAATGCTTCGCCAAGTCCATTCCACCAGTGGATCGTCCGGAATATTATCCTCGCACTCGGCAATCGGGAGCGTGAACTGAACGCGTCCTGGGTCGTCTTGCCTGGACTTGGAGTTCGGGTATCGAACGTCAACCGACCCGAGCCCGACGTGCTGATCCTCCCCCGGGTTGGTCCGTCGCTCGACCCGCAAGGGCGCGACCGCAGCGACGTCATCGTGGCATTCGAAGTCCTGTCGCCCTCGACGGAGGACCGCGATCTGGGCTGGAAGCGTGCGTCCTACACGAAATTGCCGTCACTGACCCATTACATCGTCGTCGCGCAGGACGCCGTCGACGTGGTCGTCTTTGCGCGGGCCAACGGATTTGCCGAGCAGCCGTTGCGATCCCTGGACCATACGATTGAACTGAAATCGCTCGGCATTTCGCTGCCGCTTGCGGAAATTTACCGCGATACGGGTTTGGTCGCTCCCATTGGGTGAGATACCGCTGCCTGATGGTCATTGCGACGGCTATCACTGGATGTCATGTCGCCCGTGATGGCCCTCGGGATTCATCCGCCTCTCCCCTCGAGAATCTTGCGTAACCGATCGATCAATTCGGGCGGCGTGCGCGACATCTGCTCGAGGCTCTCCATCACCTGTTCGGGACCGACCGGGCTGACATAGAGTCCAGATCTGGTCGCCTCATCAAGGAATTGCGGGTCGCGATGAGTGGCCATGAATGCCGCCTGCAAGACCTTGGCGCGGTCTGCGGGCACGCCAGGCGGCGCCACGAACGGTCGTGCCATCGTCAGGAGCGGCGTCTCGGTGAATTCGATCAGCTTCCGGCCCGCCTCCGTGGTGGCGAGTTCGAGCGCGGTCGGCACGTCGGGAAAGTCCGGATGGCGTTTGATCCGCGCAAACTGGAGGAGGATCCGATAGCCTCCGCCCGGCTTGAGCCAGGCGGCCCGGCTCGCGCGGATCGCCGACAGGTCGGTGATGCGGCCGAAAACTTCATTGCGCTCGATGGCGAGGAATATTGCCGCGCTGTCGCGATAGCCGAGCACAAGCTTCATGTTGAGCCCGAGCGCCTGTTGCAGGATGCGCGGCACGTCGGCACCGGAGGTCCCGTCCGCGGTTCCGCCCAGGACCATCAGGGGCTCGCGGGCTGTGCGCATGTAGTCGATGGTCTTCGCCGGCGCATCGTCGCGTACCACCATGACATAAGCGTCGTCAGAGAAATCCGACGACGAGCCAAGCCAGGTGTATTTGCGTGGATCGAATTGAATCTTGTCGTTGTGGCCCATGATGCCGAGCAGCGGCAGGTCGCGGGCAAACAACCCGAATGCGCTGCCGTCCCGCGGCGCGACTGTGTACAGATAGTTGGCCGCGATCAGGCTTCCGGCGCCCGGCATGTTCTGCACGATGACGCTCGGATTGCCGGCGATGTGTCGCCCGATGTGTTTGGCCACGAGCCGCGCGAACAAGTCATAGCCGCCGCCCGGCCCATAGCCGACCGTGATCGTGAGAAGCTTGCCTTTGTAAAATTCCTGCGGCGACTGGGCGCGCACCTGCGAGGCTGCAAGTGCGAAGAGGGCAAGAAGAGCAACAATTGTGCGCGTCAATGATCCGAGCATGGCATATGTGTTTGCCCTATTCGGCCGCGACCGGCGCCTCGGCCGGCGGATGATAGAGGGGTTCCTCCATGCGCGACTTGATGCCTTCCTTGGCCAGTGTTTCCTCGTATTCCTTGCGCAGGAACGGATCCTCCAAATAATAGGGGATCGCGGTGCCGCCCTCGGTCACGTCGATCGCACCTTCATCGGTATCCTTCTCACCGGGCACGCCGGCCTTGTCCTTGCGATGATTGTTAGGACCATACCATCCGATCAAACGCAGCGGCTCCTTGCTCACACCGAAATGCGCGTGGAACCAGTCGCCGCCATAGGGCGCCGCCGTTACAAGGCCGACCGGTTCGTAGTCCTGCCGGTAAAGGTTTTGCGTCTTGCCGTCCTTCCAGGGTGTCATGCCGTCGCTTCGTGGCCACGTGTAGGTGTAGCCCTTGCCCTTGAGGCAAACGAGCACGGCCGACGACAAGTGCGCATGCGCCTTGGAATAGCGGCCGGGCTCGTGTTCGCCGATGAAACCATAGAATACGTTGTTGGCCATGCTCGGCTCAACCCGCAGGTAGCCGGGCGAGCGGCGGTTATCGAGATAGAGCTTGCCGTTCATGATGTCGGGGATGAGGTTTGACTTGCTCATTGCGAGCCCGCGCAATGGATCGGGCTTGATGTCATCCTTCGGCTTGAAGAAGTCGGCGCTGCCGTCGAAGCGCGATGGGAATGTGACCGGGCAATTGAATATCCAGTCGGTGTCGCGGTAGAGGTTCATCACGTTCGGCGCCGTCGAGGCGACAAGGATCAGCGCGGGGCTTGACGCCGCGTTGATGATGCGGTGCCAGCAATTGAGCGGCACGGAGAACATCGAACCCTGCTGCCACTCGAAGACGTGCGGCTTCTTCTGGTCGTCGGTCCAGATTTCGGTGGTGCCGCGGCCTTCCACCACGACCATGATCTCTTCGAACATGTGTCGCTCGGGGTTGAGTGCGCCAGCGCCCGGCACTTCGATTACGTAACAGCCCCATTTGCCTTCGGTGCCGTAGAGCTGGATGAAGGTGCCGTTGCCGCCCATCTTGTTCCAGCGCTTGAGCGGCATGTCCTGCACGCGCCGTACACCGATGCCGCGGAAAATAGGAATACCCTGCGCTTCCATGTAGTCGTCGTAAGGCGTGTTCGGCCGTTTCCAGGCGCCGTAACCGGCATTCTTGCGTCCGTCGGGCTCGTGCCAATGTTCGCTGGTGACCTCATGCATGGGAAAACTCCTGAGCGGCTAGGATCGCATATTGTCTCAGGAACACCTGTGGTAAACAAGGAGGAAAGAAAGAACGACTGGCGTCTTGCGGCGGAGGCTAAGGAGATTTTCGTGCGATCCATGGTCATTCGCACTGCAATTGGTGCACTCTCCCTCGCCGTGGCCTCCCTCGCCGTGGCAATTGCCACCGTTCACGCCCAGGACTATCCCAGCCAGCCCGTGCGCTTTGTCGTACCCTATGCGGCGGGCGGCGGCACGGACGCGATGGCGCGGTTCTTCGCCAAGGGACTGGAACAGCGGCTCGGGCAGCCGTTTATTGTCGAGAACCGCGCAGGTTCCGGCACCACCATCGGGGCGAATTTCGTGGCGAAGGCGTCGCCCGATGGCCACACCATCCTGCTCGGCACCAGTTCGACTTACGCAATCGCGGTGTCGCTCTACAAGAAGCTTCCCTATGACCCCACCAAAGATTTTGCTCCGCTTGCGCTGGTTGCGCAGGTGCCATTTGCGCTGGTCGTACATCCCGCGCTGCCGGTGCATTCGGTGGCAGAACTGGTCCGTTACGCCAAGGCCAATCCGGGCATGAACTATGCGTCGGGCGGCGTGGGCTCCCAGCACCATGTCAGCGCGGAACTTTTCAAAAGCCTCGCCGGCATCGACATCGTCAACGTGAACTATCGTGGCGGCGGGCCGGCTGTGCAGGATGTGGTTGCGGGACACGTCAAGATGATGTTCGCGGATGTGGGTGGCGCCGCCCACGGGCTTATTCGCGACGGCAAGCTGCGCGTGCTGGCCGTCACAACGACGAGGCGGGTCGACACCCTGCCGGATGTCCCCACGATGCAGGAAGCCGGCATTGCGAACTATGAATCCAACGCCTGGATCGCCGCAGTGGCGCCTGTTGCCACGCCCGCGCCCATCGTGGCGAAGCTCAACCGTACCTTCAACGACGTGGTTGCGTCGGCCGATACCAAGGCGCATTTTTCCACGCTCGGATGGCAGCCTGTGGAAAGCACCCCAAGGCAACTTGGCGATTATATAAAGACCGAGATCGTGCGTTGGGGCAAAGTGATGGAAGCAGCCGGCGCCGCCGGGACAGAGTAGCGCGGGGAAGACGTGAACCAATTCACCAACAGCAACGCCTCAGGCAAATCCGTCACCATCGGGCTCGTCGTGCCGTTCGCGGACGACAAGATTCCCGACGAAGGCCTGCAGATGTATCCGAACATGCGTTTCATTCCGCGCGGCGTCGGTGTGCGCTCGCTCACGCCGGAGGGCTACGCCGCGGCATTCGATGCTATTCCGGCGGCCGCCGACCATCTCGTCGCACAAGGCGTCGATGCCATCATGGTGATCGGCACGTCATTGACGTTCTACCGCGGGCCAGAGGCACACGATCGATTGTTGGAGCGCTTGCGCGCCGCGACCGGCCTGCCGGTGAGCACCATGAGCCAGGCCATCGTCGATGGCTTGCGCGCGGTCGGCGCCAAGCGCGTTGCGGTCGCGACCGCCTATACGGACGTGGTGAACCAGCGTTTGGCGGAACTGCTGGCAGCTTCGGGCATCGACGTGCTCGCGCTTGAATGTTTCGATATCCAGGAGTTCGGGGGGCCGGGTCGCAAGAGCGAGGCCGATATCATTGCGCTCTCCGGGCAGGCGGTTGCCAAGGCGCCGGGCGCGGATGGGATTCTCATATCGTGCGGCGGTTTGCGCACGCTCGGGGTTGCGGGCCCGCTGGAAGAACGTCATGGCCTGCCGGTTGTTTCCAGTACGCCGGCTGCGTTCTGGGCGGCGGTGCGGCTCGTGGGGGAAATTGGCCGATTGTCGGGCTATGGACAAATGCTGGAACGTTCCACGGCCCCTGTCCATTAGGGACAATTCTGGTTAAAATCCCAAAAGAATCCTGGAAGCCGAGAATCCTGGAAGTAGGATAAAAATCGTTACGACAGAGGGCCTTGCGGGCGAATCGCATGGCCTCAATATGATAGAATTGCGAAGGACAAACCCGCTATGAAGGCTCGTGTAACCGTAACGCTGAAATCCGGCATTCTCGATCCCCAGGGAAAGGCGATTGAGGGTGCGCTCAAGACGCTCGGCGTTTCGGGTGTGGCCAGTGTCCGCCAGGGCAAGGTGTTCGACATCGAGATCAAGGGAAGCGACCGCAAGAAGGCCGAAGCCGCGCTCAAACAGGCGGCCGATAAGCTTCTCGCCAATACGGTGATCGAGAACTACAATGTGGAAGTGCTGCGCTGAAGACCAACGAGGTCCAAGAAAACGAGGTCCAGGAACATGGCCGATGTGACGAATGAGTTGATGTACGAAGTCCTGAAGCAGCTTCAGGATCGAATGAGTTCGTTCGACCGCAAGCTTGACGAAGTAAAAAGCGAAATTCAGGCTATGAGAATCCATTCGGTAGCGGTTCACCAGGACATCCAAAATATATACGCGATGTTGACTCGTTACGATACCCGCCTTGATCGAATCGAACGTCGCCTGGAACTCTCCGACGTACCCGCATGAGCAGGTTGCGCATCGGAATTCTGGTTATTGAGAAAGAACTCGGGCTCTAGAAATGCGCGCTGCGGTTATTGTCTTTCCCGGTATCAATCGCGAACGCGACATGGCGCATACGCTGCGGCTCGTTTCCGGCCGCGAGCCCACGATGGTCTGGCACACCGATCCTAAGCTCCCCGAGAGCACCGATCTGGTTGTTGTGCCGGGTGGATTTTCCTACGGCGATTATCTGCGCTGCGGCGCGATCGCGGCACGCGCGCCGGTCATGGATGCGGTGCGTGCGCATGCGGCACGCGGCGGCCTTGTGCTCGGTGTCTGCAATGGTTTCCAGATACTGTGCGAGTCGGGGCTCCTGCCCGGCGTGCTGATGCGAAACGCCGCTCTGAAGTTCATCTGCCGTGACGTTCATTTGCGCGTTGAACGTTCCGATACGCCGTTCACGCGCGGCTACAATGCGGGACAGGTGATCTGCGTTCCGGTCGCACACGGCGAGGGTAACTATGCGGCCGACAAGAAGACCATCGCGCGGCTTGAGGGCGAGGGGCGGGTGCTGTTTCGCTATGCGGCGCCTGACGGCAGTCTCGATCGGGCCCAGAACTTCAATGGTTCGACCAATGCGATTGCCGGAATTCTCAGCGAGCGTGGCAACGTGCTGGGAATGATGCCGCACCCGGAAAACCACGTCGAAGCCGCAATTGGGCCGACCGACGGGCGCGGGCTTTTTGCCGGCTTGGTCGAACATTTGGCGAAAGCAGCCTGAATAGGGACTGCTTCGCCGGTTCGGATCAATAATTTATTGTGACTTTTTAGCGTCTATTGTGAACCTGCCTCGGACCGTCGGCGACAATCTTATAAACGTCACATCGCCGGCCATAATCCCAATCTGTCCATGGCACTAATCGTGCGATATTGCTAAAAATTCTCTCGGGCCCCCGAGGCCCTCAAAGGTACCCGGAGCCGCCAGTGCCGTTCGCAATTATCATTGGTATTTTGGACGTCGTCTTCATCGTGCATGCGGCCAAGACGGGGCGGCTCACTCCCTGGGCCTATTTGATTATCCTGCTGCCGGGCGTGGGCGCATTTGCTTATGTCCTGCTCGAACTATTCCCCGAATGGCTGCACGGTGTCCAGGGCCAGAAGGCAAAACGGCGGGTCATCAATACATTCGACCCCGAACGCGACTATCGCAAGATGTCGGACGATCTTGCGATCACCGACACCATTGCAAACCGCACCATGCTTGCCGAGCAATGCCTGGCACTGAACAAATTCGACGAAGCGCGCCGCCACTACGAAAATGTGCTGGGCCGTCCGTTGGGGGACGAACCGCGCTTTGCCTTGGGAAAGGCCATGGCGGAATTCGGCATGGACTTGCCGCAAGTGGCGATTGTGACGCTGGACCAGTTGCGGCAGCGCTGGCCCGATTATCAGTCGGTCGAGGGGCACATGCTCTATGCCCGGTCCCTGGAGGAAAGCGGGCGCACATCCGAGGCGCTTGATGAGTATCAGGCGCTTGCCGACTATTCGGCAAACACGGAAGCGCGCGTCCGCTGGGCCATGTTGCTGGGCAAACTCGGCCGCGATGCCGAAGCCAGAAAAATATATGGCGAGATCCTTACCCAGATGCGGCGGGCGCCTGCTACGTGCGCCGGGTACAAGCCGAGTGGATCGCGATCGCCGAGAGGTCGTTGCGGAGCTGAGGGTGCGTTTGGAGTTCCGCCTTCACGGCGGCTTCGCCGCGGGCGGCCCTTTCTTCAAAGTCTACGATCAGGAAGTAAGTCCGCGTAAACGCGGAACCCGAACGGGCCTGTTCGGAGCTCCGCCTTCGGGTGGCATTGCCGCGCAAGGCCGCGTCCAGGCTAAGCTGGGCGCGATATGTGGTCCGCGCGCTTGACCCCCTGGGGCCGATAGCCCCACCACTTATATCTTCCGCCGATAGCCAATGTGCTCTAGCATGCGGCCATAACCTTGATCGGCGGGCTTCTGGACCGAAGTTGCCGAACCAACAATGAGGGAGGTTTTCGTGTCAAAATTCAAGTGTTTGCTACAGGCAACCGTCCTGGCATTGCCCGTCATTGCCCTGTCTGCGGTCGCCGTCCAAGCGCAGCAGCAGCCGGGCAGTCAGGCAGTCCGGAACCTGACGCCGGTGACCGATGCCATGCTGCGCGACCCGCCGGCCGGCGATTGGCTGATGTGGCGGCGGACCTACAATGGCTGGGGTTACAGCCCGCTCGATCAGATCAACAAGACCAATGTCAAAAATCTGAAACCAGTCTGGACCTGGTCGATGACGAATGGCGCGACCGAAACGACGCCGATCGTGCACAACGGCGTAATGTTTATTTTCAACTATGCCGACAAGGTCCAGGCGCTTGATGCAGCCAGCGGCGATCTCATCTGGGAATACAAGCGGGACCTGCCGGCCAAGCTGGTGGCCGATGGCGGCAATCCGCTCGCCAAACGCAATATGGCGATCTACGAGGACAACCTGATTGTCGCGACCTCGGATTCCCACATCATCGCGCTCGACGCCAAGACTGGTAAAATCGCGTGGGACCACACAGTGTCCGACTGGAACAAAGGCTATCGCTTTACAGGTGGGCCATTCGTCGCCAGTGGCAAGATCGTGCAGGGCACGACCGGCTGCGGCAATGGGCAGCCGGGCGGTTGTTTCATATCAGGGCATGACGCCAAGACCGGCGCTGAGCTTTGGCGCATAAACACCATCGCGCAGCCCGGCGATCCCAACTTCAACACCTGGAACGGCTTGCCGCCTGAATCACGCTTCGGCGGGTCGGCCTGGATTTCCGGCGCCTACGATCCGGATCAGAACGTCGTGTTCTATGGCACCGGCCAGCCCTATCCGTGGATCGCGGAAATGAACGGCCTGCTGCCCAAGAAGGAGGGCCAGGTCAACACGGCTCTTTATACGGACTCCACGCTCGCCATCGACATGGCGACCGGCAAACTCAAGTGGCATCGCCAGCATCTCGAAACCGACACGTGGGACCTCGACTATGTGTATGAGCGCCAGCTTGTGGATCTCACCGTCAATGGCGAAGTCCGCAAGGCGGTGGTAACGACCGGCAAGCTCGGCATCATCGAGGCGATCGACCGCACCAATGGTCAGTGGCTCTGGCACAAGGAAACGGTGCCGCAGAATGTCGTGGCATCGATTGATCCGAAGACCGGCGCCAAGACCATCAACGCGGCATCGATCCCGGCCATTGGGCGGACCACGGTCAATTGCCCGGCCGATCCCGGCAGCCGCGGCTGGCCAGCCACCGCCTATAGTCCGAAGACCGGCATTCTTTATTTGCCGCTCAACGAGTATTGCTCGAACACGACGCCGACCCCGCTCGATCCGGGCCAGGCCTATACGGGTGGCGGCCGGGCGGTCTACGCGCGCGTGGCGGTGCCCAACAGCGACGGCAAGATCGGGAGCGTGCAAGCGATCAAGCTTTCGGATCAGTCGAAGGCGTGGTCCTATCGCACGCGCGCGCCGCAGACCGGTGCGGTGCTGCCGACCGGCGGCGGGCTGGTGTTCAGCGGCGCCTGGGATCGCTACTTCCGGGCCTTCGACGACACCACCGGCGATGTGCTCTGGCAGATCAGGCTTAACAACGCCGTCAACTCGTTCCCGGTCACCTATACGGTGAACGGCAAGCAGTATGTCGCGGTCTCGGCCGGCAACGGCTCGAGCCAGGCGCGCTCGCTCGCGACGCTGACGCCCGAGCTGCAGAACCCGGACGGCGGCTCGGCGCTCTGGGTGTTCGCACTGCCGGACTGATAAGCTCTGAACTTCGACTGCGGCCGTCGCTTGCACGCAAGCGGCGGCCGACTCTGCGACCAGGCAACACACGCGACAACACCCACAACAATACGAGACAAGAAGCGCGAGAAAACAGACCTAACAAATACGACCACGGGAGGGTCACAATGCCGGTGAATCGATTCTGGAAGTCGACCGTTCTGGGACTGCCGCTCGTCTTGCTCCTCGGCGCCGGGGCGCAGGCGCAGCAGGGCGCTGATCCGATCCGCAACATCACGCCGGTCACCGACGAGATGCTGCGCAATCCGCCGGCATCGGACTGGCTGATGTGGCGTCGTACTTATGATGCCTGGGGCTACAGCCCGCTCGAGCAGATCAACAAGAACAACGTCAAGGATCTGCAGGTCGCCTGGACCTGGTCGATGACCAACGGCGCCACCGAGACGACGCCGATCGTGCATGACGGCGTGCTCTACATTTTCAACTATGCCGACAAGGTGCAGGCCCTCAATGCCGCGACCGGCGACCTGATCTGGCAATATACCCGCGCGCTGCCGGCCAAGCTGGTCTCCGAGGGCGGCAATCCGCTCGCCAAGCGCAGCATGGCGATCTACCAGGACAAGCTGTTCGTGGCTACCTCCGACGCCCATATCGTGGCGCTCGATGCCACCACCGGCAAGGTGGTGTGGGATCACACCACCGCCGACTGGACCAAGGGCTGGCGCTATACCAGCGGTCCGGTGATCGCCC
>Ga0137412_10004056_pt1 | contig 11711 bp, 8 predicted proteins | sample CZODoug2_1_16fun_FD_122160 | JGI IMG/M metagenome (GOLD analysis project Ga0137412, IMG submission 122160) | Vadose zone soil fungal communities from Angelo Coast Range Reserve, California, USA - CZODoug2_1_16fungal (Hybrid Assembly) | ecosystem: Environmental > Terrestrial > Soil > Vadose zone...
ATCCTGCAGGTGGCTGTCCGCCTTGCGGCGCACGCGGACGCCGCGCCCAGGCGCCGCGCCCCGCGCATGTTCCGGCATACCCGCGCCAGTGACGCAGAAGTGATCGGCTACCACTACGACGTCTCCAATCAGTTTTACGCGCTGTGGCTCGATCCGAACATGGTCTATTCCTGCGGCTATTTCCGCTCGCCCCAGGACAGCCTGGAAGCGGCCCAGATCCAGAAGATCGACCATATCCTGGTCAAGCTAGGCGTAAAGCCTGGCGACCGCCTTCTGGACATCGGCTGCGGCTGGGGAGCGCTGATCATGCGGGCCACCCAGAAGTTCGGAGCCAAGAGCGTGGGCATCACGCTATCGCGCAACCAGTGGGAGCTGGCGCGGGAACGAATCGCGGCCGCGGGCCTGGCCGACCGCTGCGAAGTGCGCCTGGAGGACTACCGGGACGTGACGGGCAAGTTCAATCGTATTGCCAGCGTCGGCATGTTCGAGCACGTGGGGCTAAAGCACCTGGGCGCCTACTTCAAGAAGATGCGCGACCTGCTCGAGGACGGCGGCACGGCGATGAACCACGGCATCACCTCCGGGGACCCTGAATCGGCCCAATCGCCGTTCGACGCCAGCGACTACATCGAGCGCTACGTTTTCCCGCACGGCGAACTACCGCACATCAGCCTGACCCTGAAGGAAATGTGCGCGGCTGGACTGGAGCCGGTGGACGTGGAAAACCTGCGGCGCCACTATGCGCTGACGCTGACCCACTGGGCCGAGCGTTTCGAATCCGCGAGCGAGCAATTGCGCCAGATCGCCGGGGACAAACGCTGGCGTATCTGGCGCATGTATCTGGCCGGCTGCGCCTACGCGTTTGCGCACGAGTGGATGGCGCTGCACCAGATTTTGGCCGTCAAAGCCGGCTCGGGCAGCGATGCGGTGCCGCTGACGCGGGACTACATTTATGTCAGGTAGAAAAGGGCACGGAAGACCCCCTCCCCGACCCCTCCCATTAAAAGGGGAAAGGGAGGCGGGCCGTGCCCCGTAAAAGGGATAGGACTCAAACCAGCGCGGCCTTCATCCGCTGCGGCGTGAACGGGACCGTGCGCAGCCGCGCTCCGGTCGCATCGAACACCGCGTTGGCAAGCGCCGCGCCAACCGGCGTGCAGGCGGCCTCCCCGGCTCCAAGCGGCGGCTGCGTTGGCCGATCGATGAGTTCGATGTCGAGCACGGGGACGTCCGAGAAACGCAGGATCGGATAGGTGCTCCAGTTCACGCTGGTCACCCGCGAGCGATCGAACTGCACTTCTTCCATCAGCACACGGCTCAGAGTCTGCAATATGCTGCCCTCGACCTGCGCTCGCACGCCGTCGGGATTGATGATCTGGCCACAGTCGTGCGCGCAGGCGACCCGCTCGACCCGGATGCGGCCACTCGCGCGCTCGACCTCGACCTGCATACCCATCGCGACGTAGGTCTCGTTGTGCTTGTAGTGAACGTAGGCGATGCCGCGCCCGCGCATCACCGCGGCGTCCTTGTTGTTGACGGGTGAGGGCCGGGATTGCCACTTCATCAGCGCCGCCGCGCGCCGGATCACTTCGATTGCGCGCGCATCGGAAAGCCCGCGCAGACGGAACTCGACCGGATCGAGCCCCGCCGCGGCCGCAAGCTCGTCGACGAAGCTTTCCACCGCCAGGCAGTTGGCGGGCTTTCCGGGCGAGCGGATCGGGGCCGGGCGCAGCGGCGCGTCCTTCAACCAGTGCACCAGCACCCGGACGTTGTCCGCCGCATAGGGTGGGTCGCCGTTCTGCCAGATCAACCCGGGTTGAAGTCCGCGCACCTGGTCCAGGCCCGCGGCAGCCGGTGCCAACAGCGGGATATCCGGTAATCCCTGTGTCGCTTGCGGTATCCACATCTCGGTGTGCCAGTCGAGGATCCGTCCGTCGGAGCTCACGGTGCCGGAAATGTCCAGCAATTGCGGTGGCCCCTTCGGATCCCAACCGTGCTCGTCCTCGCGCGACCACTGCACGCGCACCGGACGGCCGACCGCCCGCGACAGGATCGCCGCATCGGCCGCGGCATCCTCATGGCCGTTCATGCCGTAGCAGCCGGCTCCGTCCAGGTAGATGAGCCGCACCTTTTCGCGTGGCAGGCCCAGGAAGCGGGCAAAGGTGTCGCGATTGCCGTGTGTGCCCTGCGAGGCGGTCCACACGGTGGCCGCGTCCACACCGACGTCGGCAACCGCGCACGCAGGGCCGATCGATCCGTGGCTCTGCATCGGCCAGAAATAGCTGGCGGCGAGCGCCTTCGCGCTCTCCGGACGCTTGGCTCCCGGCTCGCCCTTGGTGACCAGCTTCTGGTCGGTGACATCGGGATCGGCGCGCAGCGTGGCGACCAGCTTGTCCTGCGCCGGAAGACCCGACCACGGGCTCCATTGCGCGCGCAGCATGCGGGCGGCGCGCACCGCCGTCCATTCATCCTCTGCCACCACGGCGAGAAAATCCTTGATCTGAACCACGCGCGCGCCGGCGAGGGTTCGGATCGAGGACCGATCGACCGCGATGAGCCTGGCCCCGATCGCCGGTGGACGGATCACGCGCGCATGCAGCATGCCGTTCAAGCGAAAGTCCTGCATGAACGTGAAGCTGCCCGTGCACTTGGCGGGCACGTCGGGACGCGGCAGCGACTTGCCGACCAGCGTGTAGGTCGCGGGATCCTTGAGCGGCGCCTGGGGGTCCAGCTTCAGCTCGAAGCGGCCCCCGCCGACCAGATCGGCGAAGCGCAGGGCCGGCCCGCCGCCGCTCGGCCGCACCACCCCGTCGCTCGCCACCAGAACATCGGCGTCCACATGCAGGCGCTCCGCAGCCAGCGCGATCAGCGCCTTGCGGGCGGTCGCGGCCGCCCGCCGGATCTGCATGCCGCCGCGGGCAATGCTGTTCGAGCCCGAGGTTCGTCCCTGGTCTGGGGTGAGCGCGGTATCGCCCTCGACATACAGAATCCGGCCGACTCCGATCCCGAGTTCCTCGGCCGCGATCTGGCGCATGGCGATGCGAAGCCCCTGGCCCAGATCGACCTTGCCGCAAAACACCGTCACGGTGCCATCGTCGTTCACGGCGAGGAATGAATCCACGTCCTCGGAGCCGACCGGGTGCGATGCGGCCGGCGCGTGCTGACCCAGTGCGCGGGCCGGCACGGCGGCCAGTGCGAATGCCACGGTCAGCGCGCCGCCCTTGAGGACTTCGCGCCGAGTCAATCGATGGTTGGCCGTCAGTGCACCCATGTCAGTCTGCCTGGCCCGAGGCGAGCATCACGGCACGTATGACACGCGCATGGGTTCCGCAGCGGCACAGATTGCCGTCCAGCGCCGAGCGGATGGCCTGCTCGCTGGGCTTTGGCTGGGCTGCCAGCAGCGCCGCGGCACTGACGATCATGCCACTGGTGCAGTATCCGCATTGAGGCACCTGCTCCTTGATGAACGCGGCCTGCACCGGATGCGGCGCCGATATCGACCCAAGCCCTTCGAGGGTCGTCACCGTCTTGCCCTGCGCGCGCGCGATTGTCAGCAGGCAGGATCGCACGGCGCGGCCGTCAACCAGAACGGTGCAAGCGCCGCACTGGCCGAGGCCACATCCAAACTTGGTGGCGGTCAGCCCCAGTCCACGCAGCACGTAAAGCAGCGGTTGCTCGGGATCCGATGACTCGATGGCGCGCGCCGAGCCGTTAATTCGAACATCGTAAGTTGCCAAGGCACACCTCGCTTCCGAGTCGACCCTGACACCCGATATTCGGTCTTTGATCCGCGATCAGCCGAAAAGTTCGTGCGCGCGATCGTCACGCAGGACATCCGCGTTGCAGCTGAAACGCGACGAGCCGGCAAAGAAACGGGGGTGGAACCCGACCAGCGCCCAATGAGCTTCATCGATCTGCCAGTCGGCCCGCGGCGCAGATGCAATGCGAAGCAATGCGGTCTCGGGCTGTGGGCTGGCACGACGTTAACCGTGAAAAAGGAGTATGTCATGAAGATGCATCTGATAATGGCAGCAGCATTGACCGCTCTGTCCTCGCACGCCGCGTTTGCACGCTACGACGGCGGCGATACTTGGTCGGAACTGGAACCGAGCCCCATCACAGGCTCGAGCCAGTCGTTCCAGGCGAGCACCAGCGCGAGCTTGAGCGCGCCGCAGCTTGCGCGCTACGACGGCGGCGATACCTGGTCGGAACTGCAAGCCAAGCCCGTCACAGCTTCGACCGAGCCGATGCAGGTTGCAACGACCGCGAGTTTGAGCAGCCTGCAGCACGAGCAACCGAGCGCCCGCGGCACGCCGGTCGACCCCGATTCCGCCGACCGGACCGTACGACTGGAACCGGGCTCGCAGTGGGTCAACGTCGAGTATGGCGAAAGCGTCAAGTTCATCGTCGCGAGCCAAGGCGCACCGGAGCGGTCGTTCGCCTGGCGATTCGACGGCTCGCCCATCACGAGCGAGGTCGACTTGAGCGATGTGGCTCCGGCCGACGTGCCTGTTCACGGTGTTCGTGTCTTCGTTGCTCCGGATCCGAGGTACAGCGGGGAATGAAGCGTTCGATCGACGTCTCGCGCGTCAGCCTGGCGCGCGCTGCTGATCGGTAGGGGCTCGTGTGAGCCCCTGCCGATCAAATTTTCACAGCTGGACCGTGCACGCCAGATCGAACCGCGAGCGTCAGACCTGCAGGGGCCTGCCGCAGCGGGCCAGCACGCTTCGAAGGTCACGCAGAGCCGGGAACACCTCGTTGTTCCAGTCCGCGCCCTGAGTGTCGTAGGCCCTCTGCTCGTGTTCCACGATCTGCTTGTCTTCACGGAAAATGCTTTCCGTGAACCAGACCACGAACGGCCACACCGCGTGGATGAGTCCGGGAACCGGCGGCTTCTTCACCGATAGATAGCCGTAAGTTCGGTTGGTGCGTTGCTCGGCATCGAGCGGCGTATAGCACAGCCACACGTCCAGCACCGGATCGTTGGTCTCCTGGATGTCGCGCCCCACCCAGACCTTCAGGTTCTGTGCGGGGTAGTCGGTGCGAATGCGCATGTGGTCGGCGAAATCCTTCTGCGCCGGGCCGCGCTTGCGCACCAGGTCCACGATGATCTGTTCGCCCACCGAAGTTCTGCCTTCGGTCCGGCTGAAGCTGTATTCCACCTGCGCCCATTGCTCGCCGTGTTGACGTCCGATGCACTGGGCCCTGATCGACCCCATCTGCTTGCGGTGCAGGAACTGGTGGTTCATGTCGAACAGGTTCTCGTGCATGAACGTGTAGTGGCAGGCCACTTCACGGTTAAGCCGCCGGGTCTTGTAGTCCTTGCGCTGCGAAGAGCCCAGCGCCTTCGGCAGGCGGGTCTCCGCCAAGGCACAATCACCCGGAAAGACGAGGATCAAGCCGTCCACCTCGCGCGCGGGGTAGCTCTTGACCCCGTTGGGCAGCCGATCCTTTCCCAGATACGGCACCTCCACGCACTTTCCGCCCGGATCGTAGGTCCAGCCGTGATAATGGCACTTGATTCTGTCGCCGTTGACGACTCCCAGGTGCAGCGGCACCTGGCGGTGGGCGCAGCGGTCTTCCAGGGCAAACACCTTCCCGCAGCCGCCACGGTAGAGCACGATCGGCAGGCCGGCGAAGCGACGGCCCAGCGTGCGGTTCACCTTTAACTCGTGGGACCAGGCCAGCGGATACCAGTAATCGGGATGCGCGCCCACGCGACGCAGATCGAACGCGTTGGGCGAATTCGCTGGACGCGTGTCGACCTGGATCGAACCATCTGCCTGCATCGGACGCTCCAAACTGCGATTGCGGAGCGCCGAGCTTAGCGCGCTGACGAGCCTGCCGTCAGATATGTGTTCGGTAGCGCACGTGGGAAGGCTCAGGGCCGGTGACGGGCAACGCCCAATCGGCCTGGCGCGATCAACACCTAAAATAATCAACGGGTTAGCCGATCGCAACCTTTCGGGCGCCGCGTGAGTGCGCGACGGCCCGCGTCATTCGGGCATCACCCGTGTGGGCCGTCGACATGCGCGCCCAGTGACGGTCACAGCATCGCGAACGCCAGCGCGATTCCCTGGCCGCCGCCAATGCACAACGTCACGATGCCGCGCCTCAGGCCGTCGCGCTTCATCGAATGCAGCAGCCGCGTGGTGAGCACCGCACCGGTCGCACCGATCGGGTGGCCGTGAGCGATCGATCCGCCTTCAACGTTGACGACATCTTCCGAGAACTCCAGCTCGCGCAGGCAGGCCAGTGCGATCGCGGCGAACGCTTCGTTGATTTCGACGCGCTCGACCTCGGACAGCTTCCACCCCGCGCGCTGCAGTGCAAGCCGCACCGCCGGCACCGGCCCGATGCCGAACATGCCGGGTTCAACCGCGACGACACCGTGCGCTACCAGCCGCGCCAGCGGCGTGAGGCCATGTTGCTCGGCAAACCCTCGCTCGGCCACGATCATCGCTGCAGCGCCGCTGTTCAAACCCGGCGCGTTGCCGGCCGTGATCGTGCCATCCTTGCGAAATGCGGGCTTCAGCTTGGCGAGCGTTTCGAGCGTCGTATCGGGACGATTGGCTTCATCCCGATCGAACGTCACCGGCCCCTTGCGGCTGGGCAGCTCGAGCGCAACGATCTCGTCCTTGAATTTCCCCGCGGCCTGCGCCACGCCGAAGCGGTGCTGAGAACGCGCCGCCCAGCGATCCTGGTCCTCGCGCGTGATGCGGTACCTGGCCGCCAGATCCTCCGTGTGCCAACCCGAATGCTCCCCGCTGAACGCGTCGTTCAGACCGTCCCGCAGCATGCTGTCGTACATCTGCGCGTCGCCCATGCGGTAGCCCCAGCGGGCGCCGGGCACCACGTACGGCGCCTGGTCCATGTTCTCCATTCCGCCGGCGATGGCGCACGATGCATAGCCGGCGAGGATCTCGAGGGCCGCGCTGGCGATCGCCTGCGCACCGGAACCGCATACACGGTTCACGGTAAGCGCCGGAACGCGCACCGGCAGCCCGCCGCCGATGGCGGCCTGGCGCGCCGGATTCATTTTCGTGCCAGCCTGGATCACATTGCCCATCACGACAGTATCGACTTGATCAGCGGCCAGGCCGGAGCGATTCAAGGTCTTGCGAATCGCCGCCGCGCCCAGATCAGGCGCCGGCGTGTCCTTGAGCGAACCGCCATAGGTGCCGATTGCCGTGCGAAGCGGATTGCAGATGACGATCTGACGTTCAGACATGAGCGACCTCGGAAAACGGTGAAGCGGAATTCGTCACCAGCAAGCTCCGCGATGGTACTGACCAAATGTCGATGAAATATAAACTTGTAGATACAACCTTTGCATATACAATAACCGCTGTGGATCACTCTGTCAAATCGCGGGGTTGCACCAATCTCAGGCTGCGGCAGTTGAGCCGGGTCGTGACGCGCCACTACGACGCTTACGTCGCAGCCACCGGGCTCAAGAACACGCAGTATTCGCTGCTGTCAAAGGTGGTGCTGCTGGGGCCGATCCGCCCATCCGATCTGGCGCAGCGCATGCGTCTGGACGCCTCGACGCTGACCCGCAACCTGCGGCCGCTGCTGGCTCAAGGCTTGCTGCGACAGCGCCCCGGCCAGGATGCGCGCTCCCGCCTGGTGGTGGCCACCAGCGAAGGGCGTGCCAGACGCGCACAAGCCCAGGGCGCCTGGAAGCAGGCGCAACTCGCTTTTAACCAACGCGTCGGCGAAAGGCGCGTGGCCGCGTTGCACGCGCTGATCGACGATTGCATCGATCGGCTGGCCATCCAAGATTGCGGGAAGGACTCCGCCTGAATGCGTCTCCAGCAATACGGTCGTGCTTTCTCTAGTTTTGCACGCCCGGCGGGGTGGTGGAATCCTCGAACGGCCACACGCCGCGCTCGAACTTCAGCATCAGCAGGCCGTTGTCCTGGCAGGTCGACCAGACGGTTCCGCGCTCGGCATCAAGGTGGACCTGCGCCGAGCACCAGTCAGGACCACCGGGGACAAAATTGTTCCCGAGCGGATGATTGGACCCGCCGCTTACCGTCGTTGCACCGGCAGGATAGAAGTATGCAATTTCCTTCGGCCGACGCGGATTGCGGATGTCAAACACACGAATTCCCGAGTTGAACATGCCACACGCCAAAGTTGTTGCGTTGTTGCGGTTGTCGACACTGCAGTAGTGGGTGCCGTACGTGAAGATCGACAGGCCCACAAGGTCAGGAAGCACGCTTGCGCACTTCCCAGGCGCGTTCATCTCCAAAAGGAGCTCAGAAGCCTGTCTCGGGTTCGTTTCGTCACTGATGTCGACGATGCGGGCCATCGGGAAGGGCGGAAAACCGGCCGCGCACGCGCCCGACCATCCGGCGTAGAACAACCCCCCGCTACCTGCCTCGTCGACATGGATTATGTACGGCTTGCCCCTGATGGCCACCGGAATGGTGTGCTGCGCAACGGACCCGTCCTTGAACAGAAATTTACTGATCACCTTGATTTGTGGATTGGGAAGCCGCGCCTGCACCTCACTCGTATCCAGAATCACGAAACCGTTGGTCGGGGCTACGTTCTGATTGGTCAAATCCGCTACGGAGAGAATGCCAGGAGACACGCCATAGAGCCGATTGCCATCGTTGCTGACGGAAAGGCCGTGCGCTGCGAGTCCAAGCGTTTTCATGTCGAATGTGGCTATGTACTTCGGCTTTGTCGGGTCGGTGAAGTCGACGGCGTGGTATGAGCGGTTTGTCGTATCTCCGATGTAGTAGGTCAGACCGTCCGGCGCGAACGCGCCTTCGTGCCCAATCGGCGTGACCGGCGCCACCGCTCCGCCGTCGGTGCCAGTGCCTATCGCAACAGAGCCGATCAGCTGGGGCGAACGGCAGTCCTGAGAAAGATCGTAGATGTCCACCGCGGGGCCACCGCCGCCGTTCGTACCTTGGTCCGCTGCCAACAACTGGCGACGTTCGTTGACCTTCAGCGACTCCCATGGATCGAGCATCGACGTGGTCTGAAGATAGCCTGTCAGAGTCGGTTTCTTCGCATTGGTAATATCGACCACGCGCACTCCGTAGGTCGCCGGATCGCGAGTCTTCGGACTTAGCGCTGGAGACTGCGAGCCATAGTAGCCGCATGTATGAAGCGGCTTGGCTTCGGCGTCCTCGCCATCCTCACTGTCGGCTTGTCTTCTTTCTTTGAACTCGGCCGATTGCCAGTTGCCGCCGTCGTTGCGGCTCTGACCGATCAACTTCAGGTTGCAGTTGAAACCCTGGAACCCTGCCGCTCGCAGTGCGGCGGGTACCTGACCCTGCAGCCCCGTTTCGGGACTATCCTCCGGGCCGCACACAGCCCTGGGCACGGTCCGCGCAAGTCCGCCGGCGTCTGACCCCTCGTCCTCAGCCGCCAAGGCGATGAGTGCGGCGGAACCGCACAGTAAAACAAGGGTTGCGCGCCGGATCAACTTGGCTAAGTGGCCGTTCATCATCGTCCCCTCCGGATATTGTCGAATGATTGCCGCGCCAAGCTACGCGCCGCCCCTGCCTGCGTCAATTGGACCTAGGTCTCATAGAGCTGACGTCGACCGCAACCAATTCTTTATCGCCCTCCCGGATTTCATATACGCGGTCCGCCGCGATCGGTCCGCTGAAACGTTGCACCAGACCGCTGCCAGGCCATCTTATTTCCAGAGCGTCGATCGCGCTCGCCTTGCCGAGCCCGATGTGCGGATGCAGGCTTGACGCGCCGAAGCTCCCGCCGCTGTTCACCGACCTGAAAATCTCGCGCGTCTTGCCATCCTCGGTCGTCTGCACCCGGATGCGCGCCCCGACCGCGAAGCGATTGGCCTTGACTCCGACCAATCTGAGCTTCACCCAATGGTTGCCGTGGCCGGGATTCTTGAACAGCGCACCCCAGAACTTGTCGCTGGTATAGGCACCGCCGATGACTTCGAACACATCCTGGTTGCCATCGTTGTCGATGTCCCCGAAAGCCACCGCGTGGCCTTTCTGCAAGTGACCAAAACCCCCTGACGTCGTGACGTTCTGGAAGTACTGGCCCTGGTAATTCCGGAACATCTGGTGCGGCACGATATTGGTCAGTGGCGCGGCACCCGTGCCCAGGTAGAAGTCGAGCCACCCGTCGTTGTCCAGATCTCCGAAGTTGGCACCCATCGTCAGCAACAACTGGTCCAGATGTGTTTCGTGCGACACGTCGGTGAAGGTCCCATCCTTGTTGTTGCGGTACAGGCGGGGGCGATCGCCTTTGGCCTTGTCCTTGTCGCCCAGGTATTCGCGAACGATATTGGGCATCGTCGCCCAGTACCCCGACACGAAGATATCGGGCCATCCGTCGTTGTTGTAGTCGAAGAACCAGCAGGTGAAGCTCATATTCGGCTCCCCGACACCCGCCTGCGCCGTCACATCGGCGAACTTCGGCGTCTTTCCAGGCACGCCGAGATTGCGGAACAGGTGATTGGGCTTGCCCATCACCGAGACGTACAGATCCTGCCAGCCGTCGTTGTCGTAATCGTCGGCGGTGGCTCCCTTGACCATTCCATTGAGCTGGATGCCGGTGTCGGGCCCGACGTCGGTGAAGGTCTCATCGCCATTGTTGATGTAGAGCCGGAAGTTCCTCGCGCTGTCCGGCCACAGCACCTTGTCGCGCACGATTTCATTGCCGATGAAAAGATCGAGCAGACCATCGTTGTTGAAGTCGGCCCACACGGCTGTCTGCGTCGGAAAGTTGTTCAGCAGCCCAGCCTGCGCGGTGACATCGGTAAACGTGCCATCGCAGTTATTGCGCAGCAGCGAGCTGGGTTGCTGGCCCTTGTCGTGCAACCACGCGCCGCGGGGGATGAACACGTCGATGCAACCGTCGTTGTTGTAATCGACCTGGACCAGGTTCAGCCCGCCCGTGATGCCCTTGAGCCCCGCTTGTTCCGTCATCCGGGTGAACGTACCGTCGCCATTGTTGTGGAAGTATTCGAGCTGCTCTTCGATGCCCATGTGCGAGACCATCAGGTCCAGATGGCCATCGTTGTCGAAGTCCTCCAGGATCGCGCCGCCGGCGCGGCCGAAGACTTTCAACCCGCGAGTCGGTGCGATATCGCGAAACTGTCCGATGTCGTAGTCCGACTTGAAGGTTTCCGGCGCAATCAACCAGCGCTTGGGGACCCCGTCCGGGTACTTCCCGAGCACCATGAACGAAATGTTGAGGAGCCAGCGATAAACGAGCGCGTTCTCGGGATCGATGGTCGGATCGGCCAGCAGTTCGTCGTAGCGCTTGGCCGCCTCGGCGGCACCGAGTTGCTCCTTGTGCACGCCCTCCTTGCTGATCGGGAAAATGCACGCATCGGAGTTGTGGTTCCAGGTGCAATTTTGCAGCTCACCCAGACGGAAATAGGCGAATGCCAGGTCGGCTTTCAAGGTCTCGACATCGCGCACGGGAAGCGACTTGTACTCGGCCAGCAGTTTCTCCAGCAAGGCGATGGCCGGCTCGGACGCCCCGGCGAAAACATACTGCTGGGCAATTTCTCGCTGCGTGATCAGGCGCTTGATCGGGTCCGACTCGCTGCTCAGGTCGGATTGCAGGCTCGCGATCTTCTTTTGCTGCAAGTCCCAGGGGTTGTCCCAGGCACCCTCCTTTTCGGCGATCGAAGCGAGCGTCTTGACCATGTCGAAGCGCTGTCGCGGCTAGGCTAGCACGGCGATGACCGAGACCAGAATGGC
>Ga0137412_10004057_pt1 | contig 11710 bp, 6 predicted proteins | sample CZODoug2_1_16fun_FD_122160 | JGI IMG/M metagenome (GOLD analysis project Ga0137412, IMG submission 122160) | Vadose zone soil fungal communities from Angelo Coast Range Reserve, California, USA - CZODoug2_1_16fungal (Hybrid Assembly) | ecosystem: Environmental > Terrestrial > Soil > Vadose zone...
CGAGAGCAACGGATTGAGGCCGGAGTGATGCAGGCAACAGCTTCAAAATACAAGAGTCCTCTTCATGAAATGACCCAATCCACCGCGACTTGTTTGTGGAATGACTCCGCGTCAGTTCAGGAGTTGTCATATTCGATGGAGCATGGTGCGGTCGGAGCCACCTGCAACCCCGTAATTGTTCTCGGTGTTTTGAAACAAGAAATCAGTTCGTGGCGACAGCGAATCCTGTCGCTCATCGAGGAGCTTCCGGTTGCGACTGAGGAGGAAATTGCGTGGCGGTTGGTCCGTGAGATTTCCGTTCAAGCTGCGGCGGTGCTGAAGCCGATTTTCGATCAACAGCAGGGAAGGAATGGCAGACTCTCCATCCAGACCGATCCTCGGTTATTTCGGGACGCCGAAGCCATGGTGAAGCAAGCGATCGAGTTCGGCGGACTGGCGCCCAACATGATCGTAAAGATTCCCGTCACCCAAGCGGGCATTCCCGCGATCGAGGAAGCTACCTATCGGGGCATCAGCATTAACGCCACCGTGTGCTTCACCTTGCCGCAATGCGTCGCGGTCGCCGAGGCGGTCGAACGCGGACTCAAACGGCGCGAGCAGGAAGGGAAAGAAATCGCGACCATGGGATCTGTATGCACAATCATGGTTGGCAGGCTCGACGATTGGCTCAAACTTCAGGCAGAAAAGAATAACCTCGCGGTTGACCCGGGCTATCTGGAATGGGCTGGGGTGGCAGTCTTCAAGAAGACCTACCAAATCTTTCGCGAACGCGGTTATCGCCTGCGTCTTCTGTCGGCTGCGTTCCGTAACCACATGCACTGGAGCGAATTCATCGGCGGGGATGTGGTAATTTCGCCTCCTTACTCGTGGCAGGTTCGGTTTAACGCCAGCGATATTGAGGTACGTCCGCGCATGGATGTTCCGGTATCCGCGAGCGTGATCGACACTCTGTCGAGAAAGTTCCCTGATTTTTGCCGCGCCTATTCGGAAACTGGTCTCGTTCCTTCGGAATTCGATTCGTTTGGCCCGACCAGGAGAACCTTGCGCCAGTTCATCGCAGCCTGTCATGACCTCGACGGTCTGGTCCGCGACTTCCTCATTCCCAATCCTGATGTATCTTAGATTGTCCTTAGCTAAGCGCTTATTGTTGTTAGGTCGTGTCCTTCGCGTATGCCTACTTCCAGAAAAGCCAAGCCAAATCGAGCGGCCAGCATATCGGACGTTGCACGCGAGTCCGGTGTCTCGATCTTTACAGTATCGGCGGTGGTCAACAACAAGAGCCACGTCGGAAAGGCTCTTCGGGAACGCGTTGAGGCTGCGATTCAAAAACTGAACTACCGTCCGAACCTCATCGCTCGCAGCATGATCAAGCAGAAGACCCAGACGATTGGCATGATTGTGCCCGACATAGCAAACCCATTTTTCCCGATGGTGGTCCGTGGCGCTGAAGATGCCGCGCTCAAGCAGGGCTACAACCTTTTGCTTTGCAATAGCGACGACAGCTTGGCCAAGGAAGAAAGTGCAATCGAATTGCTGTTGTCGAAGCGCGTCGATGGAATCCTACTCACGAAAGCGGCTGGGGATTTCTCGCCGGCTCTGCGCCAGATGATTGAAGAGGTCAATATTCCTTTCGTTTTGGTCATGCGCACCTATCCACAACTGACCAAGGATGCGGTGATCAGCGACGATTATCAGGGCGCGTACGAGGCCGTCTGTCATCTGGCGCGCGCGGGCCGGCGCCGCATTGGCCTGGTCAGTGGTCCATTGAAAATCAGCAATGCCAAAGAACGCTGGCGAGGCTTTCGCCACGCCCTCGAAGTCAATAAGCTGCCCTACGAACCTGCGCTGGTGGTGGAAGGCGACTACCGCATCGAGTCCGGTTTCCGCGCAGGCCACTCTCTGCTCTCTCACGGCCCCGATGGAATTTACGTTGCGAATCATTTGATGACCATTGGGCTACTGAAGGCGGTCGAAGAAATGGGATTGCGATGTCCGGAGGATTTCGGCTTGGTGAGCTTCGACGACTATCCCTGGCTCAGCGTATTTCGGCCCCGGCTCACCACCGTGGAACTGCCCAAGCATCAGCTAGGGAGTGAAGCAGCAGAGTTGCTGATTCAGCGGATGGCAGGAAATGACGGTAAACCTGTTTTGAAGAAATTGCTGCCCGAACTTCGAATTCGCGAGTCCTGTGGATTTGCCCAGTTTGTTGCCAGCAGCCATTCCCGACAGGCGCCATCTGGGCCGGAAACAGTTACGGCAGTCGACAAGTAGGTGCCGGTCTTCGTCATTGCGGCGACGTCGCCGTTTCGTCGAAATTGAAGAGCTTCGGGCGCAGCGTGAACATTTTTGTCCTGTATGCGGCGTAAATTAGTCCCACCGCCAGCCAGCTCAGACCGGCATACCTCGTCCACGTTTGCAATCCGATCAGCAAAACGAAACAGAACACACACCCAAATCCCGGGATAAACGCGTCTATGAAGAACCTTCGGTGTGCAGTTCTGGCCGACGCGAACCAGAAGTGCAGCAAAGCCACAAAATTTACCGCCGTGAACGCAAGGAGGGCGCCGAACGTGACAATCTCCGCAGATCGCTCCCAGGGGATGATCAGAACCGCGGCGTATGCGAGTACCCCAACGATCAATTCGTTATAAATAGGGTTGCCTTTACTCGGACTGAGATGGCCGAAGACCCGCTTGGGGATCACATCATCGCGCCCCATGCTGTACAAAAGGCGCGCGGCGCCCACATGGCCCGCCAGTCCGCATGCCATGCTGGAAACGAGAAGTACTATTCCGTAAGCCGCGAATAACAAAGGTCCGCCGACGATCCGCGCAACATCCATAAAAGCAGTTTCGGGATTTTGCAGCGTTGTATGATCCGGCCATACGAGCTGCGCCAGATAGACTTGGAGGCCGCTGAAGAGTCCGGTGAAGACGCAAACCAGGACTGCGGCGAGCAACACATTTCGTTTCGGATTCTTAACTTCCTCGGCCAAGATCGAGACTCCATCAAATCCGATAAACACCAGTGCGGCAAACGAAGTCCCCGCCGCCAGGGCGCGCAAATCAAAAGTTGCGGAATTGTAGATCGGCTTCATTGAGAAAAGGCCCCCGATCGCCTGATGCAGGACGATGTGCCGGAAGCCCTCCACCAGAAATACAGCCGTAACCAGAACCATGAACCCGAGCAAGACCTCGTTCGTCCGCGCAGTAAACTTGATTCCCTGCACGGTCATCACGGTGATAAATCCAACGATGAGTGCGGCAAGAAGGGCGAATGGAATCTGCGGCGCCATGCGGTGAATGGTTAAGACCGCATAAAGCGCATTCTGTATAGGCTGAAAGAGATATTCCAAAAACATCGCCCAGCCCAGAATGAATCCCACGTGTGGATTGAGTGCCTTACTGATGTAGGAATAGACGGACCCTGAAGACGGGTAGACGCTGGCCATTCGACCGAAGCTCACGGCGGTTACAGACATTGCTATCATGGCCAGCAACAATGTTGTGACCGCGTGCCCGTGGGACAGCACTTGGGCTTCTCCAAAGAGCGGGACAGCGGCAATCGGTGAAGTCAGGATGATCCCGTAGTAGACGAGATCCCACAGACTCAGCACGCGTTTCAGATGAGGTTGTGCGGGTGCTGCTGCCTGCACTGTTCCGGTGGTTGTCTGCACCCTTATCTCTTTCTTTAGAAGAAAGTACCGTTAGAAGAAATAGCGTTCTTTCTTCCGCGCTTCCTCATATTTTGCGCGCGCGGCCCTCACAGTTTCGCGCTCGGATACCTCGGCGATGGGAACGTCCCACCAGGATTCGTAGCCAGGCACTCGTTCGTCGAACGCAGTCTCGACAACCACCACCGAAGTGCGCGACTGCTTGCGGGCAGCCAGCAACGCGGCTTTCAGCTCCTCACCTGTGCGGACACGAGTTGCCCAAGCTCCCAGGCTTGCAGCGTTTGCCTCGAAGGCAACCGGAACAATATCACCCTCGTACTTTCCGCTGCGGTGGTAGCGGTACTCGGTGCCCATCCCTTCATTGCCACAACTGACGCTTAGTCCGCCGATGCTCGAGAACCCGTGGTTATCGAGCAGAACGATGTTCACCTTGCAATCTTCTTGCAGCGAGGTAACGATTTCCTGCGCCATCATCAGGTAAGAGCCATCACCAACAAGCACAAATACTTCGCGTTCCGGATGTGCCATCTTTACGCCGAGCCCGCCTGCGATTTCGTAGCCCATGCAGGAATAGCCGTATTCCATGTGGTATCCGCCCGGTTGCCGGGTGCGCCATAGTTTGTGGAGGTCGCCGGGCATGCTGCCGGCGGCGCAGATCATGATGTCGGAAGGTTCGGTAAAGTTGTTGATGATGCCGATGACCTCTCCCTGCGTGATGGGGGGTTCTTTTCGGAGGCCGTAGATGCGGTCTACCTCTTTCTCCCAATTTGCCCGGAAGTCGGCGATTTTGGTCTCGTACTCGTCCGCAACTTTGTAACCCGCAATTGCCTGTTGAAGTTCTTCGACGGTTGCCCGTGCGTCACCAGTCAGCGCAATGGCGGCATGCTTGAAGGCATCGAACTCGCAAACATTGATATTGACGAATCGCACGGACGGGTTCTGAAACGCTGTCTTCGACGCGCTGGTAAAGTCGCTATAGCGAGTGCCAATTCCAAGAACCAGATCCGCTTCTCTGGCGAGAATATTCGCTCCGGGCGTACCCGTGACACCCATGGCGCCAAGGTTTTGCGCATGATCGTAAGGCAGGGAACCCTTGCCCGCCTGTGTCTCGCAGACTGGGATCCCCGTGGCTCCGGCAAACTTTGAAAGCGCCTCCGATGCTTCCGAATAGAGAACGCCGCCCCCAGCGATGATGAGCGGTGCCCTAGCGGCGCGAAGCCACGTAGTGGCCCGTCCCAGCAGCTCCCGATCACACCGGCCGCGGGGAATAGGCCATGTGCGTTTTTGGAAAAACTCCTCTGGAAAATCGAAGGCTTCGGCCTGTACATCCTGCGGCAAGCAGAGCGTGACAGCGCCGGTTTCTGCCGGGGAAGTCAGTACTCTCATGGCCTCGGGAAAAGCAGTCAGCAACTGCTCAGGGCGTTGCATCCGGTCCCAATACCGCGAGACCGGCTTGAAACAGTCATTTACAGAAATGTCTTGAGTGAGAGAAGACTCCAGTTGCTGCAACACGGGAGCGACGTTGCGCCTGGCGAAGAGATCTCCGGGAAGCAGCAGTACAGGAAGGCGGTTTATCGTTGCCAGAGCGGCGCCGGTGACCATGTTGGTGGCTCCAGGGCCAATCGAGCTCGTGCACACCATGGTCCTCATGCGGAAAGTTGTCTTGGCAAATGCCACGGCCGCGTGCACCATCGCCTGCTCGTTGCGAAACAGGTAATACGGCAACCCCGGGTCCTGTTCGAGGGCCTGCCCAATCCCGGCCACGTTTCCGTGTCCGAAGATTCCAAAGCAGCCTTCGAAGAAGCGGTGCTGTCTCCCGTCTCGCTCGACATATTGATTCTGGAGAAAGCGGACAATTCCTTGCGCGACCGTCAGGCGTTTTGTCATAGGCTTGGCCCCAGTCAGGATACCGCCTGCTCCGTTGTTGAGGTCGACTCACTTCCCCACGAGCGGTAAACGCGGATCGGTTGTGCTCCACGTAGATCGAATCCAGGCGTGCTGCGGATCTTCCGTGACCGCTACCGCCCGCGAGGAACCCGCAAGAAAATTTAGGTAGTACACGTCATAGCCCGGGCCCGCCACCACAGTGTGATATCCGCTGTGAACCAGGACCGTATCGCCATTTCGGGCTTGGAGGGTGCGCTGGCCAGCGTGTTTTCCCGCGTACAGGTGGTGGAAGGCAAATCCGTCGGGATGGCGAAGCCGGTAGTAGTAGATTTCATCCAAATCCACCTCGGCCGGTGGATTGTGAGTGTCATGTTTGTGGGGAGGATAGCTTGACCAATTTCCGCCCGGTGTATAGACCTCAATGACAACGAGCTTGTCGGCTGGGAACGAGGGAGGAAGTACGTCCACGATTTGCCGCGAGGCGTTTCCGCCGCCACGCAGACTACTGACCACATCGTCCGGCGGGATGAGTTTGGGCTCGCGCTTCGCTTGAGAGGGAGCCCGGCACTCCGCAATTTCACAGGTCGTTTCCGCAGTGAACGAGACGTCGTTCCGGCAGGGAAGATACAACGTGTAGGGAAATCCGTCGAAGACGTCCCGACGTTTTCCGATCCGCTTCGCTCCCTGTCCCCAATCGGCCACACACGTTCCGCCCAGAATCACGAAGGCGGCTTCCTCGTCCTCCAAATGTGCGCGGAGAATGTCGCCCGGTTGGATGCGGTGAACGAAGAAACTCATCCACTCCCAATCGGCACGCTCGCGGGGTAAATGGAGGAGTTCGCCGGATTCTTGCGCCGCCGGATTCAGGGAATGGACAAGAAACGTATTTTCGCTCAAAACTCCGCCCGTAATAGAAAGTCATACCGATGTTCTAAACGTTTTGACACTATCGCAAAGCCGGTAATATCTTGTCAACAAGGATTTTTGTACGCGACGAGCCTCCCCCTGCCGCAAACGCGTCAGTTTATTCATACAATCGCAATAATATTGCGGTTAAAGGCGGGAACCTTGGCCGCCAAGTCTGAGGCCTTTGCGCGAATTCTTGAAATTAGTCTTGACTCCACGGCTTAGTAATTGATATATACGCAACGTATAAACGTTTTGACAGATTCGACATCCCGCAATTTTGAAGAGATATCGAGCAGCAACCCGGGAGGAACTATGCGATCCAGTCGGCGGAGAAGTCAAGGAAGTAGCACAGAAGTCGGCACGGGGCCCGAGGCATTGAAACATTGCGGCTTCATTTTCGTTTTCATGAGTATGGTTCTGGCTTTGAGCACGCCAGCACAAGCCAAAGTGGCTGCCGGAGTTTCCGGAATCGTCACCGATTCCAGCGGCGCGGTCGTCGCCGGCGCGACCATCACGATGAAGGCGACCGAGACCGGCGTTGTAGAAACACGCCAGACCAATGGCGACGGCTTCTATGCGTTCGTAAGCCTGCAGCCTGGGCTCTATGAGATGGAGGTAACTCAAACTGGCTTTACAGCATTTCACCAAGTGGGTATTGTGCTGGATGTAGATTCGGCCAAAGTTCTAAATGTGAAATTGAGTGTCAGTGGCGTTAGCGAAAACGTTGTGGTATCGGATGAAGCCGTGCAGTTAGATACAGCCAGCACTCAAAATGGCGAGGTCATCACTGCGAGGACGATTACTGCGGTCCCTTTGAATGGCCGCAGCTATACGGACTTATTGGCATTGCAGCCCGGAGTCTCGGCTGTGTCCTCGGGCCTTGCGGGAGGGCAGGGAGGGCAATTCAGCGCAACCGGATTTACCTTCGCAAAGATTTCGGGTGATCTGAGCGCCGGAAACCTGTCGGTCAATGGCCAGCGCGAGTCATCGAATGGATTCCTGCTCAATGGCACAACGGTGCAGGAATTCGCCTTCTCCGGAGCGGGAATTATTCCCAACCTCGACTCGATCGCGGAATTCCGCATTTTGACCAACAATTTCGATGCGGAATATGGCAACTACGCCGGTGGGCAGATCAACGTAATCACAAAATCCGGGGCGAATAAATTCCATGGTAGCGCCTTTGAATTTCTGCGCAACCGATCGTTTGATGCCAAGAATTACTTCTCCGAAGTGAAGGACGATCACAAGCAGAATCAATTTGGCGGCACCGTCGGCGGCCCGGTTGTGAAGGACAAACTGTTTTTCTTCGGAGACTATCAGGGCGATCGCGTTGTCCAGGGGCAAAGTGCCGGAACGGGAACGTTTACCGTGCCAACAACTGCAGAACGCGGTGGCGATTTCTCGGCACTCGGCGGCTCGCTGAACCGCACGGTGCAGGGGGCGGCCTGGGCGCAGCAACTGACGACGACTCTGGGCTACACGGTCACAGCCGGCGAGCCCTATTTTTTTGCTGGTTGCACTTCCGCGCAATGCGTTTTTCCCGGAGCCCAAGTGCCAAGCACCGCCTTTACAACGCCTTCGCAGAACCTCTTGAAGTACATCCCCCCTGGCAACGCCGGGGATGGGACGTTCTCGCCAGTGGGCGCGCCGGCACGTCTCAACGATGACAAAGCCAGCGGCCGCGTCGATTTCAACACGCATGGGGGAGGGTTGCTTACGGGATATTACTTCTACGACAAATATCTCCAGAATGTGCCGAATATATTTCTTCCCGGGTTCGGCAGCGCTTTCTACGGGCGGTCCCAGGTTGCAGACGTCGGATTTTCGAAGACACTGGGCGCTTCCACGATTAACGATTTGCGCTTTGGTTTGACACGGTTGCGATTCCTAATTCACTCGCCGACAGGTGGCGACAACGTCACGCCGAAGTCCTTGGGCTTCGAAGAAGGACCCGACACTCTCGGAATTTCGCCTTCACTTCCGCAATATGCACACGTTCCTAACATCCACCTCAATGGCGGCCTGTCGTTCGGAGCTTCTGGCGGGCCGTTGGGGGTCACGGAAACCACATTCCAGGTCACGGACAATTTCAGCAAAGTGATTGGGAAGCACACGCTGACCTTCGGGGGGCAGTTCCGTTACAACCAGCTGACCGAATACAACGGCGGGTCAAACGGTGATTTCACGTTTGATGGTACTGAGACCGGTATTGACTTTGCCGACTTCCTGATCGGTGCTCCGGCTAACTACTCCCAAGGGCAGGGATATCCTTCCTATGGACGCTCGCGGTATTTTGGTTTGTTCGGGCAGGATAGCTGGCGGGTTAAGCCCGATTTGACCATCAACTACGGGCTGCGATGGGATGTGAGCCGTCCATGGTCGGAAAAGAACGGGCAGCTTGAAACCCTTGTACTGGGTCTGGATTCAACCAGATTCCCTGGATCGCCAACGGGATGGGTCTTCGCAGGCGACCCTGGGATCCCCAGCACTCTCGCTCCCACGCGCTACAACAATTTCGCTCCGCGGCTTGGGTTAGCCTATTCACCTTCTTCCGATAGCGGCATGTTGGGAAAGCTAACGGGAGGTCCTGGCAAGACCAGCATCCGCGCGGGTTGGGGGTTGTTCTACGCCACCTTCGAGGGCGCGACGAACTTCAATGAAATTGGCGACGCTCCTTTCGGCGCATTTTACGGCAGCCCGGCCCCGCCGCAATTTGTCACTCCGTTCGTAGATCGAGCTACGGGTTTTGTCGAAGGCCAGCGTTTTCCCGTACCCCTACCGACAGCGAACACTCCCATCAACTGGGCCAACTTCCTGCCCATAGGCACCTCGCCAGCGTTCTGGCATCGAAATGTATTGCCATATACCGAAGAGTATCAACTGTCCATTCAGCGGCAGCTCGGTTCCGCCACATTGCTCACGGCGAGTTACGTAGGAACGCAGGGTCACCATCTGTTGTCTTCGCTACAAGCGAACCCCGGCGATCCTGCTCTTTGCGCGAGTGTCGATGAAGTGAGTGAAGTGGTTGATGGGAACCGGTGCAACGGAAGCAACCTGAATGATAATTTCCTCCCGGTTTCGGGAGGTACGATTCATGGGACGCGAGGTCCGTTTGGTCAGAGCTTCAGCAGTGACGGCTACTTCATCACGATCGGAAAATCCAGCTACAATTCGGCTCAACTCAGTGTCCGCCAACGGATCCGGAGCGTGGAGTTTCTGGCGGGCTATACCTACTCCAAGTCGCTGGACAATGGTTCCGGCTACGGCGAGCAAATCAACTTTGTCAGGCCGAATGAGCGGTCCCTGTCGTCCTTCGATACCAGGCACAACTTTGTGGTGAGTTATGACTACCAGTTGCCCTTTGATCATTTCGGCGGGCCAAGCCGGCTCGTCAAAGGCTGGCGGCTCAGCGGTATCACGCGATTTACGTCGGGCCTCCCTGTCACGCTGGTTGAAACGGACGGCGGATCTTACCTGGGTACAGGAGGCGCGGGAGCCATCGGGCTTCCGATCGATACCCCGGATTTCACGCCTGGCTCGTTGCATAAAAACGATCCCCGCAACAAGACGGTGCCATACTTCAATACGTCCCTGTTTAGCTCCGAGTTTAAACAGATTGATCCACTAACGATAATCGGGGGAACCTTAGGAAACTCCAGGCGCAGATTTTTCTCTGGGCCGGGATTGAACAACTGGGATATCGCGCTGCTGAAAGACACTCTAATTCGTGAAGGAATGAACCTGGAGTTCCGCACCGAACTCTTTAATGCCTTCAATCACACTCAATTTGGCCTGCCGGATGGGAACATCACTGACCCGCAGGTCGCTTCCCCCGATACGGGACGCCTTCAGGGGTTTGGAACGATCCAAACCGCCAATCCGGCTAGGATCATGCAGCTCTCACTCAAGTTACTCTTCTAGCCGCTTGCCACGCCGCCCGATCTCCCGGTGGTTCGCTTTGGGGGAAGCGAGCCATCGGGAGGATGCAGGGTCGCGGGATCTGATTAGATAGCAGTCCGGGGGGCGTCCTTGTGCGCAATTCACGACGAGATTTTCTCAAGACTTCCGCTCTCGGTCTAGCTGCGGTCAGTTCCAGGGTGTCCGCGGCGTCGGGCTTTACCTCCGAGAGTTCAGATGCCGCCGCTCCTGTTCCAAATACAAATACATCGCAACCGGCATCCGAAATTGCCATTTGGGTCACCAATAGTAAACAGCGCCATGCTCCGGCCCAACCGATCGCATGGCACCCAGCCCCTCCTCCCCCGCCAGACACGCCGCCGGGTGTAGAACCCCCGCCACCCGACACCGTTCGCCTCATACCATCGAATAAATTTCAGGACATTCTAGGTTTCGGCGGCTGTTTTTCAGATGCCGCCTGCTACGTCATCAATCAGTTGCAAAAGCCTGCCCGGGACCAGCTCTTGCACGACCTCTTCCATCCGTCGGAACTGGGACTCAACGTCAATCGCACCTGCGTTGGCTCCGCTGATTCCGCGGCCAAGCTCTACAGCTACGACGATGGCGACCTCGATCCCGACCTCAAACGCTTCTCCATCGATCACGATCGCGAATATATTCTCCCAATCCTCAAGCAAGTGCGCGAGATCAATCCCGACGTCTTCTACTTCTCCTCGCCCTGGAGCCCGCCGGCCTGGATGAAGGCTGGCGATTCGCTGCTCGGCGGCTCCATGCGCAAAAAGTTCTTCGCGCCCTACGCGGAGTACTTCGTCAAATTCCTTGAGGGGTATGCCGCTGATGGTGTCCACATCCGCGCCGTAACCGTTCAGAACGAGATCGACACCGACCAGGACGGCCGCATGCCGCAATGCATGTGGGGACAGGAATACGAGATCCAGTTTGTGAAGGAGTTCCTCGGGCCTGCCCTCCAGAAGAATTCGCTCGACACCAGAATCTGGATCCTCGATCACAACTACAATTTGTGGGGCCGCGTCGCGGACGAGCTCGAAGATCCCGGCCTCTCGAAGTACGTGGACAGTGTCGCCTGGCACGGCTACTACGGATCGCCCGCCGCCATGACCCGCGTCCACAATATGTTTCCGCTCAAGAACGCATACTGGACCGAGGGCGGATCGGACTACACCTTACCGGACTACACAACCGATTGGGCGAAATGGTCCGGCACCTTCGCCGGCATCCTCAACAACTGGGCCCAGTCAATCGTCAGTTGGAACCTGGTGCTCGACGAACACGGCAAGCCCAACATTGGTCCTTTTTCCT
>Ga0137412_10004058_pt1 | contig 11709 bp, 17 predicted proteins | sample CZODoug2_1_16fun_FD_122160 | JGI IMG/M metagenome (GOLD analysis project Ga0137412, IMG submission 122160) | Vadose zone soil fungal communities from Angelo Coast Range Reserve, California, USA - CZODoug2_1_16fungal (Hybrid Assembly) | ecosystem: Environmental > Terrestrial > Soil > Vadose zone...
CTGAAGACTGGTCAAAAGTAAAACACGCATTCTTCACCGGTCCGCGCACTTTTGTGGTCGATCGAGAGGGAATCAAACTTCGGTTCCGTTTCACAGGTTTGGGCTGGAAGCTCTACGATCTCGACCTTGATCTGGGTGAGGCAAGGCAATAGTTCTTCAACGAACGAAATCGCTCGCTAAACAACACTGAACGCCAGGTCGCGCTTTGGAAGCAGACTGTGTTTTATGCACAAATTTGCGAAAATTCGCAGACCTTCTTTTTCTTTTTCGCCAAAGCTGAATCGAAGATGTTCACGGTAATAGCGGGAAAGGAATTCGCGCGTGAGTCCCTTTGGCGGGCCGGGGCCGGGCTCGGCGGCCCCGGCTGCAAGTTCTGGAATTAAGTGCTCGAGATTGTCCAGGTTTTCATTGCGCAAAGCACGCAGGCGGTTTGCGATTTGTTTTGGATCGGCGACTTCGGGACGAATAAGCCAGAGAGCGTAAACAAAGGGAAGTCCGACGGGTTTCTGCCACTGTTCTCCGAGGTCCCAGAAGGAAAATTCGTTCGCGTACTCTTGCCGGAAACGGATTGCTTGATCGCCGATGAGCAGTCGCGCGCGATGGCCTGTTTTTGGTCCCGCCGCGGCCGGCCATACAGCCGTGTTGCGCCGAACCAGGCGCGGATTCAATCCGAGCTCCGCGATTAAACAGCGCAAAAGATTAGCAGAAGTTTCTGATGCAGGATCGAGTTCGATCTCTTCGATCTGTCCAATCTCGCCGTGGTGCGCGACAACGACACTGTAAACCGGTCCGTCCGAGGAAATGGAAACATCGTCAACGATCCGGTAAATAGGGTTACGCAGAAATTCGAAGCTGGACACGAGCGCAACATCGAGTTTGCCGGTGGCAAGCTTATTGCAGAGCACCGATGGATGATCGAAGTCCACGTTGCTTTCCAAGCCGTGGATGAGCGGAAAGGCGTTAAGATATTTTACGCAACCGATGCGGAGCATGCCGTTCCCATGCGCGCCCGGCGGTCGCGCCGTACCATTCACACACAGACCAGTTCCGGCTCGTTAGGCCCACCGGTTGGCACGGCGCCATTCAAACGCCGATAGTAGCTGTCACGCTGCACCGGTTCGCGACCCGCTTCGCGGATTGCATGTTCGAGAGCAGCCACAGTCTGCTGCTGCGGAGTAGTCGCTCCGGCCATGTGGAAGATCTTTTCCTCCAGAATCGTGCCATGCAAATCGTCCACGCCATAGCTGAGCGACACTTGTGCGAGAGGCAACCCGAGGCTGACCCAATACGCGGTGAGATGATCGATATTATCCAAATAAATGCGGCTCACTGCGAGGTTGCGAAGCTGGTCGAATGCAGAAGCGCGCCTGATCTGGCCGAGAATCCCATGGGATTGGGCCGGTTCGAAAGCGAAAGGAACGAAACCCGTGAATCCGCCTGTCTCATCCTGCAATTCCCGGAGCTGTCGCAAATGATCCACTCGCTGCGGAAGCGTTTCGATGTGCCCGTATAGCATCGTGCAAGTGCTGTGGCCACCCATTAACTGCCACGTCCGATGAACGTCGAGCCATTCGGCGGAGGTTTCTTTGCCGCGGCAGATTTTATCACGGACGGCAGGGTCGAAAATCTCCGCGCCACCGCCAGTGATCGAGCCGAGCCCAACCGCGCGCAAAGTTTCCAATGTGTCACGGATCGGCATCCGGAAAATTCGCTGCGCCAAATGGCGGACTTCGATCGCCGTAAAGGCCTTGATGTGAAGGTTAGGATTTAGAGCGCGCAGTCTTTGCAAAAGTTCCAGATACCACTCTTTCTTTAGCGTCGGGTGCAATCCACCCACCATGTGCACCTCCGTGACCCCGAGGTGAAGAGCATCTCTCACTGCCCCGATAATTTCGTCGATCGCATATTCAAAGGCATGTGCATCGCGTTTTTTGGCAGCAAAAGCGCAGAACTGGCAGGACAAGATGCAAACGTTCGAGTAGTTGATGTAACGGTTGTGGATATAGGTTGCATAGTTGGCGTTCTTTCGTTCGCGAACAACGTTCGCAATCATTCCTAGGGCGTTAAGATCATTCGCACGATACAGAGCGAGACCGTCTGCCTCTGAAATCCGCTGCTGCGCCTCAACTTTTTCGGCGATCGGCCTGAGTTCTTTCGGAATAAGCTGGTAATTCATGCGGACACGAGGCCAAACCCTCGACAACCAAGCATTGCACAGGCCGCTTCAGCCTTGCAACACAAACCATGGCTACGAATGTGGCGAAGGGCGAATTTTGGCTAGTTGTCCTTTTTCTGGCAAGCTTTGTCTCGGACAACCGTCTAAATGAACCGATGTCTGGCAACGATCGCGGAAACAAAGGGAGATCGGAAGAAGACGCCGATGACGTGCGCCTCATGCGGCTTATCGGTCGAGGCGACACCACGGCGCTCGAGGAACTGATCGAGAAACACCAAGCTTTGGTGGCGGGCACGGTGGCGCGCATGCTGGGCAGCAATTCCGACGTGGAAGACATCGCCCAGCAGGTATTCATCCGGGTCTGGAAAAGCGCGCGTCGCTATGTCCCGCGCGCTAAATTCACCACCTGGCTGTTAAAGATTACGCGCAATCTGGTCTTCAATGAACTGCGCCGCGTCAAGCGTCACGCTCATGTTCCACTCCAGCCGGAACCGGGCGCGGAGGATCCCCCGCTGAAGGATGAGACGCAGTCCCCTCCAGACGCTTCACTTTTGGAAGGGGAACTTCAGCGAACGATCGAGGAAGCAATCCTCCAGCTTCCGGAAGCCCAGCGAATGGCGCTGGTGTTGCGGAGATATGAGCAACTTAGTTACGAGCAAATTGCCGAGGTTCTCGACCTCTCGGTTCCTGCCGTGAAAAGCGTTCTCTTTCGCGCGCGCACAGAACTGCGCTCGCGACTGAGCAAGTATCTGGGCGGGCCCGCGTGATTGGTTGAATCGTTGAACTGTTAAATCGGCTTCACTCCGTTAGTGCGGATGGATGATCCAGATTTTCGAATCTCGAAATACGGATTACTATTCGCGCTTCTTCGTTAGCGCTCGATCACGCGGCCACGGACCCGCTTGATCTGGCTATGATGCGTGAGGACGTGGACACGTCCGTCGCTGCCGCGGAAAAACGCGCTCAACAGCCAGCTGACGATCGAGATGATGATCGCACCAAAAAATGCGCGCCAGAAACCTGGAACATCAAAACATGGCATGATCTCGCCAACGAATTTCAACATCAGCGCGTTAATAATCAAAATGAAAACGCCTAGCGTGACGAGGATCAACGGCAGACTCAGCAACAAAAGCACGGGCCGAATAAACGCGTTGATGATACCGAGCAAGAGCGATGCCCCCAGCAAACATCCGAGGCGGTCACCATAATTGATTCCAACGATCGGCGCAGCCACAAACACCGCAATTGTGGTCGCGATCCAGCGAAAAACGAAATGTCTCATGCCCGTGAAGTTTCTCAATCTACTCCTCGATCAAAGAAGCGCGAGAAAGCACTTGCCAACCGACCGATGAACGATAAACGAATTAAAACCATCAACGAGAAAATCTGTGCCGAAAAAAAAGAAAATTATCCAAGATAAAAATGAGACGCCTCTGGAGACCGGCGAGTCTTTCAAAGCAAAAACTGGCAAAAGCAATCGTGCGCGTCGCCCCACCGCGAGTCGAAAACCGCGTCAGACCAGTGCCAGGAAAAGTCCAACCACAGCAAAAGCTTCGATACCGCTCGACAGCGCGAGAATCCCGGAGCCATCAGATGAAGCAGTTCGTCTCCGAGCCTACTTCATCTCCGAACGTCGACGCCGATTTGCGCTGCCTGGTGACAATGACTCGGATTGGCTGGAAGCGAAGCGACAGCTGCTGTCAGAGACCGGTCGCCGGTGAGTTCAGGCTCCCCTACCGCGAATCGCCGTGGTTAACGAAATGGAAAAACCTCTTGCCGATTTAGCGCAGGCGCTGCGAGAACGCCTCGCGGTGATTTGCGACGAGCAAAGCCGCCGTGATGAAACAAAACACATCGCGCGATTGAAAGCGATTTCAGAGCAAATCGACGATCTGCAAACGCGTTTGCCCAAACCCGTCGATCCGCGGTTGGCACACTATCTTCAGCGCAAAAGCTATAACAAAGCTCTGGAGTTAATCGAGGGAATGATTACCGCGAATACAGCTCGACGATGAGCTGTTCGTTCACGATTGGCTGGATCTCTTCACGAGATGGGATGCGCGTCACTTTACCGCTGAGCGCGTCACGATCGACCGTTAACCAGTCGGGCACGGGGACAATTTGCGTAAGATCAAGATTACGGAGCACCAGTTGACGCGATTTTGGTTTATCTTTGATCGCGATCTCGTCCCCAGCTTTCACGTTGTAAGACGCGACGTTCACGCCGCGACCGTTCACGAGCACATGGCGGTGGGACACCAGCTGGCGAGCAGCGTTGCGGGTGTTGGCGAGGCCAAGTCTGAAAACGACATTGTCGATGCGCGTCTCCAATAGCTGAAGAAGTGTTTCACCTGTCACACCGCGCTTCTGCAACGCCTTTTCGAAAATCCTCCGGAACTGCCGTTCGAGAAGCCCATACTGATAGCGCAGCTTCTGTTTTTCGCCGAGCGCAATCGCATACTCCGATTGTTTGCGCCGGGAACCTCTCGGGCCATGCATGCCGGGCGGATAATTCTTCCGCTCCAATGCTTTGGAGGAACCGAAAATCGGCACCCCATATCGCCGGCTTACTCTCGTTTTTGGTCCTGTATATCTAGCCATCTTGGAAAGTTGAGAGTTGTTAGTTGAGAGTTGAGAGCATCAGACGCGGCGTTGTTTGGGCGGGCGACAACCGTTGTGGGGCACAGGAGTAACATCGCGGATAACAGTGAGATCGAGCCCCACGGCCTGCAACGCGCGCACCGCGGATTCGCGTCCTGCTCCAGGTCCTCTTACCAAGACTTCCACTTCTTTCAGCCCATGGCCCATCGCTTGTCGGGAGGCATCCTGTGCGACCATCTGCGCTGCGTAGGCAGTGCTTTTACGCGAGCCCTTAAAGCCGACTTTACCGGCGCTCGACCACCCAATCACATTGCCTTTCATGTCGGTGATCGTCACGATTGTGTTGTTGAACGTGGAAAGCACATGCGCGATACCCGAATGAATATTCTTGCTACCTTTGGCTTTGACGACCTTCGGTTTCTCAACGTCAGCTGAAAGCGAAAGGTTCTCGGAACTTGCTGCCGCGGCAGGCGCTGGCTGTTCCTTCTTTTGTTTGGCCGCCTTTTTGGCAGGCTTGGCCGGCGCGTCCGCCTTTGAAGCTGCAGCCGGCTCGCCCTGACGGGAATCCGTCGGAGCTGGCGCCGATGGTGGCTCTTTCGTTTTCGGTTCTTCCGGACTCGGATTAGTTGGATTTTCTGGGTCGGCCATAATTCTAACGAATCAAATTAAACTTTCCCGGCCTTAGCTTCCGGATTGCGGACAACGCCTACAGTCTTGCGTGGGCCCTTCCGTGTCCGGGCATTCGTCGAAGTGCGCTGTCCGCGGACGGGCAATCCTTTTCTATGCCGGATGCCGCGATAAGAATTGATCGCCTGCAGACGTTTCAAGTTACTTTGCACATCGCGACGCAAATCACCTTCGATCTTGATCTTGTTGTTCGTGATCGCGTGAATGATTTCGTTCAATTGCTGCGGCGTAAGGTTTTTCGCTCGCAAATTTGGATCGATATTGGTCTGCTCGAGAATGCGCCTGGCTGTGTTAAAGCCGATTCCATAGATATAAGTAAGGGACGCTTCGATGCGTTTGTCTGCTGGAATTTCGACTCCTAGTAATCTTGGCATAAATCAATACTCTATTACTCCGCTATCTACCCCTGGCGCTGTTTATGGCGCGGGTTTTTGCAGATCACGCGCAACACGTTCTTGCGCTTCACGATCCTGCAACTGGCACAAAGTCTTTTTACTGATGGTCGTACTTTCATAATCCGCGAACTGGAAAACGCGGGCCTGACTCCGCGTTGTCATTTTTGGCGATAAGTAATTCGCCCTTTCGACAAATCGTAAGCTGAAACCTCTAGCATAACTTTGTCGCCTGGCAAGATCCGAATGAAGTGCAAGCGCATCCTCCCGGAGATATGCGCCAGAACACGATGGCCATTGGCCAGTTCCACCCGAAACATGGTATTGGGCAGCAGCTCAACGACTTTGCCTTCTACTTCAATTGCGTCTTTGCGCGCCATGTCAGAATTTCGGGCTCGTCCTTCGTGACCAGGACTGTGTGCTCGAAATGCGCCGAGGGCATTCCATCTGCCGTGCGCACTGTCCAACCATCGTCGAGCAATCTTACGTCGGAAGTGCCGATGTTAATCATCGGCTCGATTGCCAGCGTCATGCCTGCTTTTAACTTCGGACCGCTACCGCGTTTGCCGTAATTGGGAATCTGTGGCTCCTCATGCATTTTTCGTCCAACCCCGTGTCCAACAAATTCGCGCACGACGGAAAAGCGAAAGCGGCGCGCTTCATCCTCAATTTCGGCGCAAATGTCGCCAACGCGCTGGCCTTCCCGGGCGACACTGATGGCGCGGACGAGCGCATTTTCCGTTACGCGCAGCAACTCATCTGTGCGCTCATCGACGATTCCAACCGGCACGGTTAGCGCGTTGTCCCCTACCCAGCCATCCTGAATGATGCCAATATCCAGTTTTACGACGTCGCCATATTGAATGCGCCGTTGGCTGCCGATGCCGTGCACGACCTCATCGTTAAGCGAAATACAAATGTTCCCGGGAAAAACGCGATGCCCGAGCCGATAGCCGAGAAACGCGCTTTTCACATGCGCATTGCTCATAAAATCTGCTGCCGCTTCGTCCACTTCTTTTGTGGTAATGCCGGGCCGAACCAGGTCACTAACGCGGTCGAGAATATCGCTCGCGCTGCGGCACGCTTGCCGCATCTTCTCGATTTCCTTCCCGTTCTTGATCGGAATCATCGCTTGTCCTCAATCAGCCGCGAGATATCGCTAAAGACTGCCTCCCTATCGCGGTTCCCGTCAATCCGATGCAGTATCGACATTTTCGCATAAAAGGAAGCCAGTGGCTCTGTCTTGGTGCGGAACTCTTGCAAGCGAGTTTGCAACACGCCAAGATCATCATCGCTGCGACGCACTAGTGGACCATCGCAATAGGGACACACAGGACGTTCCGCAAACTGCGCGCTCGACGAACTGGTTGTAAAGCCACATTCGCCGCATTGGAGTCGGCCAGCAATGCGATCACGCACTGTTGCTTCCGAAACTTCGAGCCAGATCGCTAAGTCCAAGGCGGTGCGAAGTCGCCCCAGAATAGACATCAAGCTCTCGGCCTGCCGCAGCGTTCTGGGAAAACCATCGAACACGAACCCGTGACCACCATGCAGGCGCAACCAGTCTTCTATCAGTTCGATGATGATTTTATCGGAGACCAACCCGCCGCTTTGTAGCACTTCAGCGGTTTCCTGTCCCAACGGTGTCCCAAGATCTCTTTCACGCCGCAAGATCGCGCCAGGCGAAGTGACGGGAATGCCGAATTGGCGCGTAATCATTTCCGCTTGAGTCCCTTTGCCGGAACCGGGCGCGCCGAGAAGAACGAGCCGTCTTTTCACCTATCGCCCGTAAAGGAAAATGGCGACGCCGGCAATTACGAGCACGGCGATCCCCACATACAACCACATTAGCGTGCCGCTTGCTGCCGTTTCGCCACGACTGTACGCCCCGCTCCCGAATGCTCTCCCCCGAATGCGGCCCTTGCGCAAGAAACCGTCGTAATGCCGCTGAATCAGGTGCGTCTCCACCTGGCGCATGGTATCGAGCATGACGCCCACAATGATCAACAAACTTGTGCCGCCAAAAAATTGCGCCGTGATAATGGGGACATTCAATCCCTGGCTGAGAAGACTTGGCAATACCGCTATCAACGTCAGGAAAATTGCACCGGCGAACGTTAATCGCGTCATTGTGAAATCAAGAAAGTCGGCCGTCGGTTTTCCCGGCCGCACACCCGGGATGTAACCCCCGTATTTCTTCAGATCATCTGCGATTTGAGTTGGTTGGAACTGCGTTGCGACCCAGAAATAACTGAAAAAGAAAATCATCGCCGCGAGGGCGACGTAATGGGGCCAGCCAGTGGAAAGCGCGTTGGCGATGCGGTTGGCAATCGGGCTGTTCTTAAAGCCGTAGCTAACAATCGTCGCAGGAAAAAGGAGAAGAGCCCAGGCGAAGATGATCGGCATCACGCCGGCGTAATTCACTTTTAAGGGCATATATTGCGTCTGGCCACCGTACATTTTGCGGCCAACTACGCGCTTGGCGTACTGGACAGTAATTTTTCGCACACCCTGGGTGATCGTGATCACCGCGGCGATTACGATGATCAAAAACAATACCAATAAAACAAGGACCATCGGATTTACCTGGCTCGATCCGGTCTGTGCCGAGGGCACAAAAGTCTTCCACGCCTGCGCGAGCGCAGCGGGCAGCCGCGCAACAATCCCCACAGTAATGATCAGCGATATCCCATTTCCAATGCCCCGCTCGGTAATTTGGTCGCCCAGCCACATCAATAGAAGCGTGCCAGTGGTCAGGGAAACCACAGTTACGATTCGAAACTTCCAGCCGAGATCATCCACCAGCGGAATCCCGAGATTCTTGATGGTGTCGATAATCCCCGGCAACATGGTGTGATACGATTCCGGGTGTTGGAACGACAGCGCCAATAAGTACCCTTGGAAAATGCACAAGCCGACTGTCGCGTAGCGCGTCAACTGCATGATCTTTTGTCGCCCCCCATCTTCGCGTGCAAGCCTGCCAAGCTGCGGGATCACCGCAGTCAACAACTGCATCATGATGGATGCGCTGATGTACGGCATGATACCGAGGGAAAAGATCGCGCAATTTTCCAGCGCGCCACCACTGAACAAGTTAAAGAGCGCCGCCAGCCCGCCTCCGGTGCGCTGGCTCAGAGAAGTGCGAAACCACTCCTGTAGCACACCCTGGTTGACCCCCGGAGTTGTGATCGCAGCGCCTAAACGCACAATCACAATTACCGCCAGCGTAAATAAAATGCGCCGGCGTAATTCCGGTATCTTGACCGTGTTGAGAAACGCCGAAACCATCCGCTAAATCTGAAACATCATCTGCCGGGAAGCTAGCTCTTCCGCGGTGCTTTCTTTTTTGCTTTGGCCGAGGTCTTCCTGGAAGATTTTTTCTTCCCTATCGCCTCCGATGCAGCTTCGTCAGCCGGTTCCTCCGCCGAAGTTCCATTCGCCGCAGCGACATGAGTGCCCGCCGCCTTTAACGCTTCCTTGTCACGTATTGTAATCGTTCCCCCTGCCTTTTCGATTTTTTCCCGGGCGGCAGCGCTGACTTTGTCCGCTTCCACCTTCAGGCCGTGCTTTAATTCGCCGCCACCAAGGATCTTTATTCCTACGAAGTGACCGCGGATGAGCTTCGACTCGCGCAGCAGTTGTTCGTTAACGGCAGTCCCAGCCTTAAATGCGTTGAGCTCATCAAGGTTGACGATCGCGTACCGCTTGTGAAAGGCGGCGTTGTTAAATCCTCGTTTTGGCAATCGCCGAATCAGCGGCATCTGCCCGCCTTCGAACCCCAACCGGATGCTGCCACCCGAGCGCGCCTTTTGCCCTTTATGACCCTTGCCACTGGTCTTTCCGTGGCCGGAACTTTCACCGCAACCCAGGCGCTTCACGCGATGTCGCGAGCCGGGACGCGGTTGCAGATTATGAAGACGCATCATGTTGCTCACTTTTTCCATCGCGGAAATGAATTCCGCGCACTTTGAAAATTTCTTCCCGCCGTCGAAGTGATCGCAATGCGGCGATCGTCGCTTTCACGACGTTGGCGTGATTACTTGACCCGAGCGACTTGGCCAGCACGTCGCGGATGCCGGCTGCTTCAGCTACGGCCCGCACACCTCCGCCGGCGATAACCCCGGTCCCCGGCGATGCAGGACGCAATAGGACTCGCGCTCCATCGTATTCGCCAATCACCTCGTGAGGGATCGTGTTTTCGTTCAGTGAAACTTTTTCCATCGCTTTGCGTGCTGCTTCGGAAGCCTTTCGGATAGCCTCTGATACTTCGTTAGCCTTGCCAAATCCACATCCCACTTTTCCATCGTGATCTCCAGCCACGATTAGCGCGCTGAAGCTAAAACGCCGCCCACCCTTCACGACTTTCGCGCAGCGATTGATAAACACGACTTTCTCGGTCGTATCGCCCCTAGCCGCGGGAGTCCTGTCTGGTCTGCGCGAGTCTGGTCGTCTGCCTGCTGAATGTGTTTGAGCCATGAATTAAAATTTTAAGCCGCCTGCACGCGCCGCGTCCGCCAATGCCTTCACTTTTCCATGATAAAGGAACCCACCACGATCAAAAACAACTCGCTCGAGTTTCTTGGCCAGGGAACGTTCCGCGATTGCCTTGCCGATTTGTTCTGCCGTGGTCTTGTTTGCAGCGGCCTTATCTTTGCCAATTAAGGAAGACTCCGTGGTCGACGCAGCAGCCAGCGTCAGTCCGGTATCGTCATCGATTATCTGAGCGTAGACATGTTTGCCAGAGAAATGAACTGCCAGGCGCGGCCGTTGCGACGTGCCCGCGACCTTTTTCCTGATTCTTTGATGAACGCGTCGCCGCGCTGCCTTACGAATCGTCGCCATAATTATTGAACAGTCTTGCCCTCTTTGCGACGAATCTGCTCGCCCGCGTAGCGCACGCCTTTGCCCTTGTACGGTTCTGGAGGATAAAAGCGACGGATATCCGCAGCCACCTGGCCAACCAATTTTTTGTCAACGCCCTGGACGGTAATCTTCGTGTTATCCGCGACCGTAATCTTAATGTCCTTGGGAATCGAAAATGGAACCGGATGAGAGAAACCGAGGCTTAAGTTAAGCATGGATCCCTGCACGGCAGCCTTGAAACCAACTCCTTCAATCTCGAGTTGCTTGGTGAAACCCTCGCTTACGCCCTGCACCATGTTGTGCACGAGACTGCGCGAAAGCCCGTGTAACGCTTTCACACTGCGGGCTTCTGTTTCGCGCACGACCGATACGCGATTATCCTTCACGCTTGCACGGATTTGGCGCGGAAGCTTCCACTCCAGTTTTCCCTTGGGCCCTTCCACCGAGACCGCTCCCTCCTCATCAATGTTCACTTTGACTTTATCGGGAATCTCGACGGCCTTGTTTCCAATTCGTGACATGTTTCGTGATTCGTTAGGTCGTTACAACGTTAAATGGTCACCAAACGTAGGCCAGTAGTTCGCCACCTACCTTTTGCTTCCGCGCTTCGCGCCCCGATAAAACGCCGCGTGACGTAGAAAGAATCGCCAAACCCATTCCGCCTAGAACTCGGGGGATTTCATCGGCGCCAACATATCGCCGCAATCCCGGGCGGCTCACCCTCCGAAGCCCTGCAATGGCGCTCGAACGGTTTGCGAGTTTGTTGGTGATCTTGATGAGCGGATGCGCGGCGCTTGTGTCAATCGAGTAATCGGAAATGTAACCTTCATCCTTCAGGATGCGCGCGAGTTCTGCTTTGATCTTCGAGTACGGAATCAGCATCTCCGGTTTTTGCGCACGCGTGGCATTGCGCACACGCGCCAGAAAATCGGCAATTGGATCAGTAACAGTACTCATGAAAATCAGGCGGCTTGCGCGGCGGGCTTC
>Ga0137412_10004059_pt1 | contig 11705 bp, 11 predicted proteins | sample CZODoug2_1_16fun_FD_122160 | JGI IMG/M metagenome (GOLD analysis project Ga0137412, IMG submission 122160) | Vadose zone soil fungal communities from Angelo Coast Range Reserve, California, USA - CZODoug2_1_16fungal (Hybrid Assembly) | ecosystem: Environmental > Terrestrial > Soil > Vadose zone...
CGGTACAGGGCCCAGCTCGGTCACGCCCGCTTTTACCTGGGCGAGGACAGCTACAGCGGAACGGCCCTGCCCGATCCCGGGCCGTGGCGCTACGCCCCGCTGGCCCGGGTGATTCCCAACCTGACGCGTGAAACGCTCCGCCGGAACGTTCCCGGGGTGGCCGGGTGGATCGACCAGAAGAACCGGCGCGCCCGGCACGAGTTCCTCACCAAGAACCTCGAAGGCGGTGAGGCGAAGTTCAAGCCCGTCGATAAACTCGCGCGGTAATCGACCGCACCTGTCCGGTTCCGACCGGAGCCGCAAACGGCAGTAGGTTGGTCTCATGTCTGTCACTCCGCCACGCGTCAACCGCCCACGAGGGCGGCCGCCTAAGGATGCTCAATTCGCCCCGCTCGACGAGGTGATGGTGGCGGCGATCGAGGCGTTCTCGCTGCACGGATACAACGGGGTGTCGCTGCGTACGGTAAACGACCAGTTGGGCGTCAGTCGCAACCTGCTTTATCAGCGGTTTGGCTCGAAGGCCAAGCTGTGGCGCGCCGCCGTCGACTGGGCTTTCCTTCCCCTGCTCGAACATTTGGAAGCCGCGGACGACGAATCGGCCGACCCGATGGTGCGGCTGAGGGTGTTGATCCTGAGTTTTATTGAATATTCCGCGACGCGGCCGTATCTTGCCCGGTTGGTCACGGTGGAGGGTGGGGCCGTTACCGATCGGCTGGAGCATCTCTACCACAGCTACATCGAGCCGGTCGGCGCGCGCTTCATACCCGTCTTTGAGCTGCTCCGCGAGCAAGGGCGAATCAAAAACATTCCATCGGAGGTGTTCTATTTCCTGCTCACCTCGGGTGGATCCGCGCCCTATAGCCAGATCGGGCTCGCTTCGTTGATGAATCCCGAGATGACGTCACCGGACGAGACACACGTGCGGTTTTTTGCCGAGAACGTGGCCGAGGTACTGATGAACGGCCTTTCGCTGTCCGGCTGAGCGGTCAGGCGGGCGAATTGCGAGACAATCATGATGCTGGGCTAGGCATCGCTCCCACAGTTACCTAGTGAACCAGCGAAGAGGTATTGCATCGGCCATTACCTCGTCTCCGAGATCGTTGGGATGCAGGCTGTCGGCGGTTTGGCAAGGGGGACTTCCGGTGGCGTTATAGGCGGCATTCAAGTAGTGGGAGTTGTACGGACTGGCAGTTGCCCGGTCGAAGTCCACAACGCCATCGAAAGCGTGGCTGGTCCGTATCCAATGGTTGACGCTCTGCCGCAGAGCCTCGCCGTGGGGCGTACCGAAATTGCCGCCGTAGCGACAGTTGGAGCCGAGGAAAGGCATGAGCGTCCCGCCGATGATCTTGACGCCACTAGCGTGGGCCATCTTGATCAGCTGTAGATAGCCCGCCTCGATCTGAGTGGCGGTGATCGTCGAATCGTTGGGCGCGAAACAGCCGGTGTCCGGCTCTCCGCTGAAGCCGATGTCGTTGATGCCCTCGAGAAGGATTACCGCTTTCACACCTGGCTGAGACAGCGCATCCCGCCGGAAACGGTGCAAGGCACTCTGTCCGTTGCAGCCCTGCCCGATCGAATCGTTGAGCACTCGATTCCCGCTGACGCCCTCATCCACGACCGTTGGTGCCTTGTTCCCCAGCGCGGTGGTGAGGCGCCGAGATAGGTAGTTTGGCCAGCGGGCCTCGGAATCGACCTCGGAATGGCCGACGTCCGTGATCGAGTCCCCGAAGGCCACGACGGTCTCAGGTGTCGCGGGATTGCGCACGTCTACACCGTCCACGAAGTACCACGACCCGGCCTTGGTCGTGTAGGCGGTGCTCGCGGCGTCGCCGGCGTGGTCTCCCGACGCGACGAAGTTCGTCTCCCAGGCGAGCGGGTGATATGTGGCGGGGCCGGTCGGACTAGAGAGGTACAGATCGACCGCCAGCTTCGTCAGGCGAGGTACCTGCATGTGTATTGGGTCGCTCAAGACCTCCCCGCCGGCGGGAATCGTCACCGAGGTGTGACCGCCGAAGGTCAGCGATTGGCTCGTGCCGGGGACAAGCTGAGCTCCGTCGAGCACCACGCCCAAGCTGGTGGCACCAACCTCGACAGGCCCGCTGCCGAACGTGTTGCTCAGCCGTACCTGGACCTCGCTGCCGCTGATGCTGGTGTAGATGATGTTGCGCACCGTCTGGTTGCTGAACCCAGTGGTACCGCCACCTAACGGGCTGGCCGCCCAGGCCGCCACCCACCCAGGGTTGCTACGGGCCGCTGTGGCACCCGCCTGCGCCGTGGCGGTGGTGTTGCTCTGATGCGGCACTGCCTGCGCTGCCAGCGGTGTCGCGATCGCGATGCCCAACGCCGCTGCTGCGGCACCCAATCGGATCTTCTTCGAACGTTTCATTGACCGACCTCCGTCCGACGCCACAATCCGAACTATCATTCCCCACCGATCGACCGGACAGGCCGATATCTTGCGCGAATTGCTGGATGGACGGGGCGGTCGCGACAAGGGTTCACTCGGCGATGATGCCTGGTGGGCACGATACGTAGCTCAGGTCCAGGCGGCCGCAAATCAATACCGCTGACCAGCACTTCAAGCGTTTCATGATCGTGAGTAGCTGAACCTACGAAATCCGGCGCTGGAGCGCTCACGATCTTGGTGCTTGGCTCAGTCATCAACCGGCGACCGTTCGCAGCAAGCGTGAGTTACCACGTGCGGTGCGTCGCTAACTTCTTCCGCGAAGAAGCGCTCACTTGGGCAATAACCAGCCGAGGCTGTCAGCCAAACCGCGAGAACAGACGCAGGGCATTGTCCCGCTCCACGCCTCGTAATTCGTCCGGGGTGAAGCCGTCGAAGCCAATGAGGTTGGTGATATTCCGTACGACCGTAGGCTCCGGGGCCGCGGGCCAGTCGGTACCGAAGAGAATGTGGTCCGCGCCGGTGACCTCGAGCGTCGGCAGCAGCGAATTCCGGCTCCCGGCCAGCGCCGTCTCGTAATAGAGCCCGCGTAACACTTCCGCCACATGGGTGGGATCGATGTCCGCGTCGTCCGGTCCCCGTCCCATAACGGTGTGCTCTCCTATTCGCCATCCGAGTGTTGGCAGCGCTCCGCCACAGTGCGCCAGAATTAGCTGCAGATCTGGATACCGCTGGAAAACGCCGGTATACAGGGCATTCGTAATGTTGCGCGCCGTGTCGAAGGGGAATTCGACAATCGAACTGGGCCGGCCGAAGCCCAGGACGTCGATGTGCGGACAGTCCTGCGGATGTACGAAGACCGGTACGCGCCGCCGGGCCAGGTCCGCCAGCACCGGCTCGAGGGCCGGATCGCCGAAATAACGCCCCGCCATATTTGAGGTCAGCACCACGCCGTCGAGCCGTAGCTCGTCCAAGGCATACGCGAGCTCCGTCAACGCCACGTCGGGCCCATCCGCCGGCAGGGTCGCGAATGCACCGAAGCGGTCGGGGTGCTTCGCGATCAGCTCGGCGTGGCCCTCATTGATCGTTCGGGACAGGCGGGTGCCGAATTCCGGATTGTCGGCCGTGCCGGCGAACGACATCGGCATGGACATGAGCTGAGCGGCGATCTCGTGGCGGTCCATATAGGCGAGCGCGGCCTCCGGTGTCCACCGCACCGACATCCGGTAGCCGCCGGTCGGCCGGAAACCGCTGGCCGCGATCGTCCGCATCGCGTCGTCGGACACGCCATGGGTATGGACGTCAATCCGTTGACCAGGCACGGCGGGCTCCTCTGCTCCTTGGCAAGCGTGCCCTCGACCTTAGGCATCAAACTGTCGATCGTCAATTTATGTACCAGCGTGGCTTGCCGTATCGCATCGGACATCACCGCCTCGGGCCAGATCGGCTACCGACCCGAAATCGACCGGTCGGTAGAATAAATTGACGAACGACACTTTAGTGTTTAGGTTGGTACGAAAGGCGGCCCGACTCTTGGAGGGATTTGCATGCGGATCGGCGATCTGAGTGTCCATGCCCTCTTCGACGGCGTCCTCCCAATGCCGCCGAGCGTGCTCTATCCCGATGTGCCGATGGCTGTCTGGCAGAGCCTGCCGGGCACGATCGACCAACACGGGATGCTGCCGATTCCGTTCGGCGGATTCCTGGCCACCGATCAGCGCGGCAATCGCGTCGTATTCGACCTGGGCGGCGGTTTCGCCCCACAGCTGGTGCCCGGAGGCGGCGACCTTCCGGCCATTCGCGAGTTGTTGCCGCAGCGGTTGGCGGAGCTGGATTGTCCGCTCGATTCGGTGACCGACGTCGTGCTCAGCCATCTGCACATCGACCATGTGGGCTGGGCCGCCACCAACGGCGTTCCCACCTTCCCGCGGGCCCGGCATCACATCCACGCCGCGGACTGGAAGCACTTCGTGGACGGCAATGCCGACGCCGCCGTGCGTGCCAAGGTCGCTCCGCTGGGTGACGCCGTTGTTCTGTGGGACGGCGATTCGGTGGCGCCGTTCGACTGGCTGCGTCTCGTGCACGCGCCGGGCCACACGCCCGGCGCCTGCATCGCGCTGATCGAGTCGCTGGCCGATCGGCTCGCCATTGTCGGTGACCTCTTCCACCACCCGGTCGCGTTGGAGCACCCGGGCTGGCGCTGCGGCTTCGATTGGGACGCGCACGCCGCGACGGCGACGCGGACCCGGTGGCTCAAGACGCTGCGGGCCAGCCACACGCCGTTGGTCGGCCCGCACTTTCCCGATCTCAAGCCGGTGACGCTCTCATGAACGTGACCGCAGCCGTCTGCCGCGAGGCCGGCGACCTCTTCCAGCTGGAAGTGCTGACCATCGACGATCCCCGGCCGGATGAGGTGCTGGTGCGCATCACCGCGGCGGGCCTATGCCACACCGATCTGGAGGTGGCGGCCGGGCACCTGCCGACCCCGTTTCCGGTTGTCGCCGGACACGAAGGCGCCGGTGTCGTCGAGCAGGTCGGCGCGTCCGTCACCGGATTGCGCCCGGGCCACCGGGTGGTGGCCAGCTTCAGCTTCTGCGGCAGCTGCCGGAATTGTTTACGCGGTCGGCCCGCCTACTGCCCGTCGCATTTCCCGCTCAATTTCGGCGCCCAGCGGGCGGACGGCTCCGTCGGACTGCGCACCGCCTCGGGCGAGCCGGTGCACGACCATTTCTTCGGGCAGTCCTCGTTTGCCGGCTACGGCCTGTGCCGGCCCACCAGCCTCGTCCGGATTCCGGAAGCCGCTGTGCCGGATCATGTTCTCGCGCCGCTGGGCTGCGGCGTCATCACCGGCGCCGGCGCGGTGTGGAACGTGCTGCGGGTCCAGCCGGGCAGCACGGTGGCGGTCTTCGGGGTCGGCGCCGTCGGACTCAGCGCGGTCCTGGCGGCCGTCGTGGCCGGCGCGGCGCGGATCATCGTGATCGATACACATTCTGCACGGCTCGACCTCGCCGTCGAGCTCGGCGCGACCGATGTGGTGCCCGCGACCGACGATGCAGTCGAGCGGATCCGGGAATTGACCGGCGGGCCGGGTGTCGACTTCAGCGTGGAATGCGCCGGCGTACCCGACGTGATGTCGCAGGCCGTGGCCGCGCTGGCGCCGCTGGGGACCGCGGCGATCCTCGGTGTCGCGCCGGGCGGGGAGCTGAGGACAGACGCGTTCGGCCTCCTGGAAGGACGGACCGTGACTGGCTCGATCGTCGGTCACGAGGCACCTGCCGTGCTCATTCCGCGCATTCTCGACCTCCGTGGCCAGGGCCGGTTTCCGCTCGAGGCCATGATCCGCACGTATCCGCTGGCCGATATCAACAAGGCGGTGGACGGCGTGCGTTCGGGGGCGGTCGTCAAGGCCGTCCTGCTCCACTAAGGCGCCAAGGGAGACACCATGTCAGGGATCCGGCTATCCGAAATCGTACTGCGGACGACCGATTACGACCGCCTCTGTGATTTCTACTCGCTGCTGCTGGATCAGCCGCGCAGCGTGGAAATGACGCCGCCGCCCTCGGCCGATCCGGACGAGCCGTCGCGTATCTGTTTCTTCGACTTCTATTTCGAACCGCCCTATACGGAGCGCATCGCCGTTTTTGAATGCAAGGATGTTGGCGCCGGCCCGTCCTCCCGTGGCCTGCACCACTTTCAGCTGCGTACGCCGAGCATCGAGGTTCTGGTCGCGCTTTACCGCACCCTCAAGGACCATGACTATCTGCCCATTGAGGCGTCCAATCACGGCCCCGGTACGAGCTTTTACTACCGGGACCCGGACGGAAACAAGATCGAGCTCTCGTCGCTGAATTTCGCCTCACAGCAGGAGATGCGGAGCTTCATGGCGACCGACGAATTCAAGAACAATCCCAATGGTTTCCCGCTCGACCCGGCTCGGCTGGCGGCGGGTAAGGAGGCCGGCCGGGACCTGCGCGAATTGATCTGGCAACGATGACGCTGACCTCGGCACCGGGCCCAACCGGCGACATCGGCGACGACGCGTACGACGTGGTGATCGTGGGCGGCGGCCCGGTCGGCGTGGCGACCGCCATCGAATTGGGCACCCGCCGGCTCTCCGTCCTCCTCGTCGAGCGCGAGGACGGCGTGGTCCGATACCCGACGGCGGAGTCGATCGACGCGGCATCCATGGAATTGCTGCGCCGCTGGGGCATCGCCGATGCCGTGCTGCGCAGCGGTTTCCCCGCCGACGAACGACGGGATATCTCTTTTGTTTCCCGCATCAGTACGTACGAACTGGCCCGATTTCCACGTCCGTCCAATGTGGATCGACGCAGCACCACCCGTGGGCTGAGCCCGGAAGGGGGCGTGTGGTGGCCGAAGTTCTGGTTCGATCCGACCCTGCGTGAACGTGCCGCGGCCGAGTCTTCGGTACGCCTTCGCTACCAGTGGGCGTGCGAAGGATTCGATGACGGCCCGGACGGTGTGATCGTGCGGCTCGTATCGGAAAAATACGGCCGCAGGGTCGTACGGGCGCGCTATGTCGTGGCCTGCGATGGCGCGGCCTCGCCCATTCGCAGGGAGCTGGGCATCGGGTCGCTGCGGGACAGCTCGGACGTACGGGCCCGCTGGCAGGGCGCTTTCGTACGCCTTCCCGGGCTGCGGCAACGGATCCCGCACGCACCGGCAGTGCAGTACTACCTGATCAACCCGCGCCGGATGATTCTCGGATCGCTCGACGGCCGCGATCTGTGGCGGGTCACCTATCCGCTGGCCGCCGGCGAGGACGCGGATTCCGCCGAGGTTCGTACGACGATCGCGGCCGCACTCGACTGTGCGATCGGCGACGTCGAGCTGCTCGACGCCCGGCAGTGGACCGGCGACGCGGTCGTGGCGGAGTCGTTCAGGTCCGGGCACGTCCTGCTGGCCGGCGACGCCGCGCACCGGATGTGGCCCTCGGGCGGGCACGGGATGAACACCGGCCTCGGCGACGTCGGCAACCTCGGCTGGAAGCTGGAGGCCGTACTGCGGGGGTGGGCACCGGACGCGCTGCTCGACACCTACACCGCCGAACGTCGGCCGCACGCCGAGCGCATGGTCGCCCGCGCGTGGCACAACTACCGCGCGGACAATGCGATCCGGCCCGACCCGGCGCTGGACGATCCGGCGGCGACGGCGGCGCGCGCCCTGGCCGGCGAGCGGATCGTGGCCACCCGGCAGACCGAGTGGCGGTCCCTCGGCAGTCAGCTGGGTGTGCGGTATCCGGAGTCGAGACTGATCGTCGCCGACGGCAGCCCCGAGCCGGCTGCCGACCCGGAGGAGTACGTGCCCACGGCCCGTCCCGGGCACCGGGCCCCGCACGTCGCGCTGGCCGATGGACGTTCCGTACTCGACCTGTTCCGCGGGCATTTCACGCTGCTGAATTTCCATCCGGCGGTGGACAGCGAAGCGCTGGCGCAGGCATTCCGCAGCCGATGGATCCCGCTCGACCAGGAGTGGGTCGGCCCTAGACGAGCCCGTGAGTTGTACGGCTGCGCCATCGCACTAGTGCGGCCCGACGGCATCGTCGCCTGGCGCGGTGATGAGTGCCCGGCGAACCCCACTGCGCTGGCGGATCGGGTAACCGGGCGGACAACCCGAAAGCTGGCCGGAAAGTACTGACAGGCAGGCATTTGCCAGAACGGAGGACACCATGCTGCTCGCACAGACCGGCGACGGCGTCGCGCGGGTCGGGCCGGCCGGGTTGCAGCTGCTCGACCTTCCTGGTCGCGCATTGGGGGACTACATCGTCGAGGGACGGCTGGCCGAATTGGCGAATCTGCCCACCCGTAAGGAGATCGGCTGGCAGCAGGCCACTTTGGCGCCGCCGGTACGACGTCCCGGCAAGATCGTCATCATCGGCCTGAACTACCGGGATCACGCGGCCGAGATCGGCACCCCGCTGCCGGCGTTCCCGCGCTTTCACCTGATTCCCGGCTCCGCCGTCACCGCCGCGGGTGCGCTTGTCCGGCTGCCCGCGGCCGCGCCCGAACACGTTGACTACGAGGGCGAGCTCGGCATTGTGCTCGGTCGCACCGGCCGCGACATTCCCGAATCGACCGCGTGGGATTTCGTCGCCGGCGGGACGGTCGTCAACGACATTTCGGCGCGCGACGTACAAGCCGGAGAGAATGCGGCGCTTCCGATGGCCAATCCGGCGGTCGCCAAGGGCTTCGACGGCTTCAAGCCGCTCGGCCCGGCGCTGCTGACCACCGACGAGCTGCGCGAGCACGGCCCGCTGGACATCTGCACCGAGGTCAACGGCATCGTTCGGCAGCGCTCCTCGACCGCGGAGCTCATCTTCTCCGTTCCGGAGCTGATCGCGTACGTCAGCTCATTCCTGACCCTGGAGGCCGGTGATGTGATCTGCACCGGAACGCCCGGCGGGACCGGGATCGCGGCCGGACGGTTTCTGGCGGCCGGCGACGTGGTGTCGGTGACCGTCGCGCATATCGGCACGCTCACCAACACGATCGCGCCACCCCGAAATCGGGAGGGCACGGGATGACGGGCGCCGAGTGCGTTATCTGTCGGCGGGCGGTTGGGCTTGGTGCCGCCGATCCCGGCTGGTTGCTGCGGACTGTCCACTGGGGAGTGTCCTTGCATCCGGCGATGTCGGTGCCCGGCTGGGTCGCGGTCCAGACGCTGCGCCACACCGAAGGACTCGCGGAGCTGGACGGAGCGGAGGCCGCCGAGCTCGGTCCGTTGCTCGCTCGACTCAGTGCCGCGGTGACACGAGTGACCGGCTCAGAACGGGTCTATACGTACTCCCTCGGGGAGGGTTGTCCGCATACCCACGTGTTGCTCGGACCGCCGCAACGAGACCTGCGCGGCTCCGCGTTCATCACCGGGCTGCTGCACCGCGACGAGTCCCTTGTGGACGAAGCCGCCACCATTCGGCTCGCCCGTGAATTGGCGGTCGAACTGGCCGGACAATCAGCGCCCGCCGCCCTCGACCGGCCGGCCAGAACCATTTCCACTCTGTGAAAGCGGTGAGAACGATGATGCAGTCAACCGACGTAGCCATCCCGGAATGCTTTGCGTACTTCCAAACAGTCGACAGCCCGATGGCACGCAAGGTCCAGTGGCAACTCGAACGCTATGCCAAGAGTCACCTCGACGTCTCCGAGGACCTTGCGACGGCCTTCGGTCGAGCTATGAATACCGGCGATCCGCTCGGCGACGCCTATATCTCCGCGGCATTTGCCTCGCCCAAGGGCAAGGCGCGGGCGCGCAAAAACGTCGAGCAGGCACTTCGCGGCGGCATCGAGAGCGTGGTCGACCCCTCTCCGGGATTGGTGGCGATGTTCGAGCAGATCAACACCGATCCCGAGTGGGTCGACTGGCCGAAGGTCGAACACGGCGCCGAAGTATTCCGTCGATATAAAGAGCTCTATCCGTACTTCGGCATGGTCTCCTTCCCGGGATACGCCCTGGAGTCGATTGCCAAACCGCTCGCGCTGACCGGCGCTTATACCGGTGGATCGGCATTCGGCCGGTTCTTGGAGACGTGTCGCCTGTGGACAGACACCACCGAGCCGGGGGCAATGCGTCCCGGCGGTGCGGGCCGCCGCTCGGCCGTTTTTGTGCGCACCCTGCACTCGATGATCCGGCACACTTTGCTGCCGCACCCCGAGTGGGATCGGGAGAAGCTCGGTATGCCGATCAGCCAGTTCGGGATGTTCGGGACGTTGTTGCTCAGTTCGTTCGCGCCGGGGCAACAGCTGAAACTCCTTGGATACCGCCCTACCGACGGCGATATCGAGGCGATGATGCACCACTGGCGCTATGTCGGCTACCTGATGGGCGCCCAGCCGCCGTGGTACCCGGAGACCCTGGCGGAGGCCTTCAAGGCCCAGGTGCTGATCTCGCTGGTCGAGGTACCGCACCCGGGCAAGGACTCCGAGGAGCTGTGCCGCTCGTTCATGGACACCTTCCGCCCCGCGGCGGACGCCAAGGGGCTGCGCCGGCGGTACGGCAACCTGCGTTACAAGGCGCAGCTCGGACACGCCCGCTACTACCTCGGCAAGGACGGCTACCGGCAGACCGCGCTGCCCGATCCGGGGCTGTGGCGGCTGGCCCCGCTCGCCCGGGTGGTACCCAACCTGACGCGCGAGACGCTGCGCCGGAACGTCCCCGGGGTGGCCGGATGGATCGACCAGGTGAACCGGCGCGCTCGCCAGGAATTCCTCAGCAGGAACCTTGAGAGCGGCGAGGCGAAGTTCACACCCGTCGACAAGCTCTCGCGGTAAGGGCACGGCCCCGACCGGAAGGGAGCAAACGCCCATTAAGCTGGTCCCATGTCCGAACCTCTGTCCGATGTCCCGCCGCGCGTCAAACGCTCGCGGGGACGCCCACCCAAAGACGCGCATTTCGCCCCGACCGACCAGGTGATGGCGGTGGCGATCAGCGCCTTCTCGGTGCACGGATACCAGGGGGTTTCACTGCGGACGGTCAATGACGAACTGGGGGCCAGCCGCAATCTCCTCTATCAACGGTTCGGTTCCAAGGCGAATCTGTGGCGCGCGGCCGTCGACTGGGCGTTCCGCCCGCTGGTGGACCATCTGGAGGCCTCGGACGACGAGTCGGCCGACCCGATGGTGCGGCTTCGCATGCTGATCCGCCATTTCATCGAGTACTCGGCGACCCGCCCTTATCTGGCCCGTCTTGTCACCGTGGAGGGGGCGAGCAGAACGGATCGGCTGGAATACCTCTACCACAACTACATTGAACCGATCAGTTCGCGTTTCCAGCCCGTCTTCGAACTGCTGCGGGAACAGGGCCGGATCAAGAACGTCCCTGCCGAGGTCTTCTATTTCCTGCTCACTTCGGGCGGTTCCGCGCCCTACGGCCAGATCGGACTCGCCTCGCTGATGAATCCGGAGATCGCGTCGGCGGACGAGGCGCGCGTACGGCTCTACGCGGAGAACGTGGCCGAAGTACTGCTCAACGGGCTGGCGCTGTCCGGCTGAATTGCCGGGCCAGGGACAGCAAGGGGCGGGGGCCCGGTGTGTGCTGGGTCGCGGCGGCCGGCCCGCCGGGGATCGGGATCCGCGACGGGGCTACCGCTGCCGAGCGGTCAGTCCTGCCAGTCGAGTTGGTGGACGGGTACGCCCACCGAGCGGCCGTACGCGGCGGCCTCGGCGCGCGCCGTCTCGTCTCCGCGCCGGTAGCGGAAGACCTTGCCGGCGAAGACGACCACCCGCGCGTCCTCGGTCTTGAGATCGGCGTACCAGCCGCCCTCGGCCGCCAGGCAGGCGGCGAG
>Ga0137412_10004060_pt1 | contig 11702 bp, 15 predicted proteins | sample CZODoug2_1_16fun_FD_122160 | JGI IMG/M metagenome (GOLD analysis project Ga0137412, IMG submission 122160) | Vadose zone soil fungal communities from Angelo Coast Range Reserve, California, USA - CZODoug2_1_16fungal (Hybrid Assembly) | ecosystem: Environmental > Terrestrial > Soil > Vadose zone...
CGGGCCAGGCCCGATCATTGCATTCATGACACTCCTCCGCTTTCCCTGTTTGGCGATGTGCTGGTTCGGAACGTCAGACCGGCTTGAGCGAGCCCTTCTTGCCGCCCGGCAGGTCGATGCTGGCGCAGGTGCCGCCCTGCACGAACTTCCATGCATTGCCCTGGAAGTCGGTGGTCGAGGTGCCCTGGCAGGTCGTGCCCGGTCCAGCGGCGCAATCGTTCTGGCCCTTCAGCGCGACGCCGAAGCATTTTTCCTTCTTGGCGGCGATGGCGGCGTCGGCCTCGGCCTTGGTCAGCGGAGCAGCAGCGGCAAACGTCGCAAGCGCGGTCGACATGGCGCCGGCGAGAACGAGCGTGGTCACGGCAAGTTTGGCAGACATGGAATTCTCCTTTCGAGATGGCATCGCTTGACAAGCGAAGAGCGCATTGTCCCGTTCGTCCCGAATGCAGCCGTAGTTACCAGTCGGCCGCTCACGAGTTCGTGAGACTGTTGGGTGCGACGCACAGGGTGTGCGCTTGGACGGGGATTAGCGGGCAAAGGCCTGCGCAAATCCAATGCCCAGTCTCTATCGAGACGTTAGCCGGAGGGCATTGGCGGCGGACCTGCGGCCTGCCACACGTAACGAACGCAGGCACGCGGCGTAGAGTGATACCAGTTGCTGTGGCCAATCGCGGCTCTGCCGGAGAATGGAAACGATGAACGTCGAGCCCGGACGGCACCTTCATGCGCTCGCCAGGCTGACCGTCAGCATCCGCCTTGCGGTCTCGGCGCTGGTGCTGACCGCGATCCTGCTGACCGCCGCGTTGTCGAGCCTGTTGTGGTGGCGGACGGCGGAAGCAACCAGCCGGCAGCTCGCCTCGACCATCAACGAGCAGATCGTGGCTGCCGTCCGCAAGGAGGTCGCAACTATCGTGGACGAGGCGCGTGCCGCCCACACCGCCATTCGCACGCTGTTTTTGCAGAACGTGCTCGACACCCGCGAGGCCGACAAGCGCGAATTCGTGTTCCTGTCGCAACTGCAATCGCAGGCGACGATCTCCTGGGTCGCCTTCGGCTGGCCCGACGGGTCCTTCTTCGCCGCGCACAAGCTCGGCGATCGTCGTCTGGAGATGATGGAGATATCGCTGACGGACCATCCCGGCCAGCGCCGCGTCGACGAATATGACGTGGTTCCCGGCGATATCGAATTCGCCAATCGCCGTTTCGAGCCGACGGGGTTCCACGTCGCCGATCAGACCTGGTTCAAGACCGGCCTCACCGCGGAGGAGCCGCAATGGTTCAGGGTTTTAGACCATCCGACCGGCGAGCGGCCCTCGATTGCCTTTGCGGGCCCGATCGACGTCTACCAGGAACGGCAGGGCGTGCTTGCGGTGATCATCGAATATACCAGGCTGGCGCGTTTCCTCTCCCAGCTCGAGGTCGGACGAACCGGCACGGCCTTCATATTCGATGGCGGTGGCGAACTCGTGGCCGCGCCGGACATGGAGGCCGACGAACTGCATTCCGCGCATAGCGAGCAGAGGCAGCTGCCATTGGCGCAAATGGCGCTGGCCAAGGCCGGCGACGCTGGGCGCAAGGAGGCATGGCGAGGCCGGCTCAGCTCGAACAACGCGGCTTATGAAGTCGCGCTGACGCCGCTGCCGTTCCCGGGCTGGTCGCTCGCGACCGTGATCCCCGAGGCCGAATTTCTCGGGCCTGTCGAGACCACGTTGCGGCGGCTGATCATAGGCCTTGCCGTCGGCGCGGTGCTTGCGGCTCTCGCGTCGGCGATGCTGGCGCGTTCGGTGATCGCCGCGCCGTTGACGCGCGTCGTCGGCGAGCTCCGTCACGTCGAAGCCTTTGCGCTTTTCTTCGGTGACTGTCGATGTGAACAATTTTCCGCACAGGCGTCTGATGACCATCTTATTCCGGAGTTCCACAAGAGCGCGAGTGCCCGTTGGAAAACGCAACACAGTAAATGCAGGAAGATTCAGGCTCCAGCATTGATGTCTTTGGGATAGTGAACGCGCCATGTTGGATCGAATCGCAAACCCTTCATGCCATGTTCCAGGTAGAAGTTAAAGTGGAGGCCCAAATCGCGCAAAGGTTCTAACGTTGAAACGGGTGGCCGGCGTTCTGGAGGTAGAATCCGTGCGGTCGACGTTCGTCAGTTCGAGCGGCTCACTTTGCGGGCCGGCGATCTTTACCACGCCGAGACGGTTGGAACTTTTGCCGCTCAACAAACGATCTGCGTTCGATCATGCGTCACTATGTACCCGGATTGTCGTTGCTTATGCGAAAAGGCGCGATCAATGCCGGTTTGGCTGAGAATGATTGTGGGTTCGTGGTCTATCAGATGGTGCAGCTGCGCCGCCGTGCCGTGAGAGAGATAACCACCAGGTTTAAGAGACGAGGCAAGTTCGTAGCCGGTGAAAGCTCCGTGCTGATATCGCTTGGCCTCGAACGAGTACGTCGCGCGAGGGGGATTGTCTTGAGAATCACATCCTTCGCTACCTTGGGCATGTATACCAAGGTAGCCCTAATTCGGACAACCTATGATGTTTAGCAAAAGAAGGGACTTATGCCTCCCTAAGATTTCATTTGCTATTCGCGAATCGCGAATATAGAATGTGAACCATGAACCTGAAGCCCCAAGACGTCGTGGTTGCGCTAAAGCTCTTCGGCTATCCGAACGGTCGTCCAGCAATGTCGATTGTAGCGAATGATCTCGGCCTTAGCCCGTCGGAAGTTCATGGAGCCATTCAGCGCCTGAGAAGCTCGAAGCTTCTGCATGGTCCCGCGCTGAAAGACAAACCGAATATTTCTGGTCTTGAAGAATTCTTGGTCCATGGACTGAAATACGCCTTTCCTGCGGAGCACGGCGAGGTGACGAGGGGCGTTGCCACTTCGTATGCAGCCGAGCCGCTGAAGAGTGAAATCGCCGCCTCGAACGATTTGCCGCCAGTCTGGCCCTGGCCTGACGGCGAAACCCGTGGTGTTAGCCTCAATCCTCTCTACAAAAGCGTGCCGCATGCCGCGTTACGTGACCCAGCGCTCTACCAATTTCTGGCGCTCGTAGATGCAATTCGGGATGGACGCGCGCGCGAGCGAAATCTAGCTGAGCGCGATTTAGTCCACAGGTTAAGGTCGGCTCATGGCCAATCCTAATCTTGAACTTCTGACGGATGCGGCCAAGTTGCTCGAGCCGCTGCTCGGAGAATTGGTGTTCGTGGGCGGTTGTGCGACGGCACTGCTTATCACAGATAAGGCAGCGGCCGACGTGCGTCCAACTTTTGATGTGGATGCGATTGCGGAAATCACGTCCTATGCTGGATACGATACTTTTTCGGAAAGACTCAAAAAGCTCGGTTTTCAAGAAGACACAAAAGAAGACGCGCCGCGCTGCCGTTGGCGGCAAAAAAGACGACGACGCTTGATGTGATGCCGCTCGATCCAAAGGTTCTCGGTTTCTCGAATTCATGGTATCGGCCGGCAATGGAACATTCGGAAGAACGCGAGCTCGAAAATGGATTGAAGATTCGGTTGGTGGCGCCGGTATATTTCTGTGCTTCAAAGCTCGAGGCTTTTGAGCGGCGCGGAAACGATGATTTTGCCGGGAGCAGGGATCTGGAAGACATTATTGCTGTTGTCGACGGTCGTGCCGAATTGCTCGGAGAAATTCGAGCTGCGGAGAGCAATGTGCGCAGTTACCTGGCGAAGGAAATCAAGAGGTTGATTTCGATCCCTGCGTTTAACGACGCTCTCCCCGGCCATGTGCCGCCGGACGCCGCCAGCCAAGAAAGAGTCGGCACCATTATTTTGCGACTGACAGAGATTGCCTCGCTGTAGCTGGCGGGAATGCGATGGAAATCCTCCGACCTTGGAAACCTTCAGGATTCAGTGGTCCTAGACAGAGCAAGGCCGCTGTGTACTTTCGTGCGGTTTATGTTTTCGATGGATTATCTCGGGATTCCGAGAATCGCCATTATCCCTAAACGTTTTGAAAAACTCGCTCGTATAATCAGGTCAATCTCAGCGCATTGCTCCTTTTGTGGCATTGCTGAGTCGCTGCTTGAGCGCGTCTGGAACCCTCAACAGACGCAAACCATCACCCCGATGGCTATTGTCGCTGATCTCGACGAGGACATTCCCACCGGCCATCACAACATTCGAGGCAAAGCCGCCGTCTCGTTTCCCCCATATTGCGATCACTTCGCCCGACGACGCGTCACGCCACTCAAGGTCGAAATGGCCGTTGCGCGTCACGGCCGCTCGACCGAAGGTCTTGAAAAATGCAAAGCTCGTGAACTCGTCGGTGGCCCATAGCCGGCTCCCCGTCGCAACGTTGAAGGCCAGTGCACGGCCCTGTGCCCGGACGAACACGTTCTCGCCGTCCTGCTCAAGCCCGTTATATGCGCCCAACTCATTTGGCAGATCGGCGCGCCACAGCTCGCGAAGTGTCTCTTGCTCCAGGCATTGGAGCTGGTACGTCGGACCAAAGCTCACGACGCAGACCGCGTCGCCGAACGCGGATAGCGCGGCAGTTTTTAGCCCGGTACTCACACGAGTTGGTGCTTGGGTCGGGTCGTCAAACACCAGAAGCGGACCGTCGTGAATGGCCGAAAACACCCGCCGCCGCCCCTGCACCAGACTCCGAGATACGTTCTCGCCCATCGCATACGTTTGGATCTGACCATCGGGGATTACGACGTATACGGACTTGTCGTCTGGCACGAACAGCCGGCCCAACGCCGCAACGATCGACGGCCCCGTCGTTCCCAGGGTGGGATTCGAGGTCAACGGCTTCGCCCACACGGGCTTGCCTCTGACTGAAATGCAATGAACCACACGGTCGTCGGAGACGAAGTACAAGCGGTCTCCAATCCGAACCGCATTTGACCGCACGGCATCCGTCGTCGGATATGTCCAGATTATCTTGTGAGACACGAGGTCGAAGCCGGAGACTCGAGTCTTGTCGACAATTCCGTATCCGATTCCGAGGACTACAGTGTGATCGTCGAGAACGTTGAGAACGTGAACTCCCGCCTTGGCCAGTGGGATGTCCCAGACCGTCTCCGCGGCGATCGCTGGTAGAGTCGAGCGAAGAGCCTCGTTCAATGTTCTGAGCGCGCTCTCGGCAACGTCGACGTCACTGTCCTTCGTGAGGCCGCGAAGAACGTCGAGACGACCAGTGCTGTCAACTCTTTCAAGAGCTGCCACTGTCGCCCTTCTGGCGGCACTCTCTTTTGAAACGCTCAGTACTTTCGCCAATCGTACGACGGTTTCCGAAGGGACTGTCCGCAGAATTCGCAGGGCGTTTATTTGCAGGTACCGCAGCTGATATTTGGGATCCGAAGCTTGGATCAACGCCGTGACGAACGCGTCGTCCGGAGGGTCGGAGGCGGGAAACCCGTGTTCGACGAACCCATCTTTGATCCATTGCGCTTGCGTCTTACCTTTGTTCTTTTCGTACCACGGCCGCCAGTCTTCGGCGTTACGTCCGGCATCGTGATTGGTGATTGATTGGAGGGCGTCCAGCACGTGAAAACGAGTGTCAATGGCGGCGTACGGTCCTTCGCGCGGCACCGTCCCCTGTTTCGCCAATGCCTCGATCAAGAAGGGAACTGACGTGGCGTCGCCGATTCGGCCGATCTCCAGAATGACGTCGTGAGGATCGCCCGACGATGCGAGGGCCGTATGAAGCTGCGCGAGACGTTCGGCAGTTGGAAGTTGCGGGTTAGGTACCGGTTGGAGGTCGTGCGGCATGATTGTGGTGACTTGTTGCGCCGTCGCTACGACCAAAGGCACCGCCAAGGTCACTAATACCGTCAGCAGCCTCCACATGCTCATGGTCGTTTTGTTCGATGGCGAAAACATCTCGTTAGTAGGTTATCGGCCTATGTTTCCGAAGTCTATCGTGACCTCAGCAACTAAGGCGAACTCGTGCAAATGCGCATCGAGTTTGATGTCGCGTAAGCGGCAGGATTAGGAATTAGCAATTCGCGACAAGGGAGGGAGCGAGAAGTCCTGTTGCACAAAATTCTGTGCGTTGCACATTCTGTTGCACAAAAGGCTGCCAAAGTCGCCCAAAATACCCCATTTCTATGTAGTACTGTATACCGTAAGCTGTTGATTTGTATCAGGTGGGAGTACTACCTAGCGAATTTCAAGACCGTAGCATTCAACCACTCTGCCACTCCTCCATGTTGATTCTACTACACTTATTGGCAACGTGTTGCACAGAGCGTTAAGGATTTTAAGGATGCGCCATGGACGGCGGGCTGTTGCTTGCCGTTGATCTCCCCGAGCTAAGCACGTAAAATAGTGCTGCACGTGAATAGGTGCAAATATGAAGACCAATGTTACATTGAAAATCGAAGCGGAACTTTTGCGGGAAGCTCGTGTTCTCGCTGCCGAGGAAGGCACCTCCATTAGTGCCTTGCTTTCTACCCGGTTGGAGCAGGCAGTGCGCGAGCGCAAGGGGTATCATCAGGCGCGCAGGCGTGCCTTGGCCCGTCTTCGGAGAGGTTTTAACTTGCGCTGGACTCCCCCTCGCTCACGGGATGAACTCCATGAGCGATAAGTGCTTCGTCGATACCAACATTCTGGTGTACGCGCATGACCGTTCAGCTGGAGTCAAGCACCAACGCGCTCAAATGTTGTTGGAACAGCTCTGGATTCGGGGCAAGGGGTATTGAGCACACAGGTTTTACAAGAATTGTGCATTAACCTTCGACGCAAAATCAGCCATCCCCTGCCGGTGGACGAAGTTCGCCTTCTGATACGCGATTACGCAACGTGGGAGGTGGTCACCAACACCCCTGAATCTGTTCTGCAGGCACTGGATATCGAGTTGCGTTATAAGACTTCTTTTTGGGACGCACTTATTCTTCAGGCTGCTGAAAGTTCAGGCGCATCGATCCTCTACTCCGAAGATCTGGCAACGGGACAACGCTACCGAGCAGTTCGGGTTATAAACCCGTTGATCCAGCCTATAGGCACACAATAGAGATCTTTCGACAGGGATCTTATCTATCGAAGGAACTCAGAAGACTGACTGGCGGAATGGGACGAGTGGTTTGCGCTGCTGCTGAGAGAGCGGTGAAGTCAGACCTGAATCAACAGGGCTTCCTGTTCGAGTCCAGCATTGTGACGGTCAATCATTTCGACTAATTTCGACTACACGGCGAACGGCGGTGGATTTTAGCATCCCACCTTCCCAGAGCAAGATCGTTGCACCCTGCTGGGTTACAAGCATTGACGGATCGCTCGTCAAAAGTGGCTCCCTCGCACGCAACGTAGAATGTCGAGAGGGTCAACCGAGGAGCTATAGAGCTTTGATGTGGCCGTTGAGCCAATCGAGGGTCACGGAAAAGCGAAACCTGCCTTCGGCAATCGCGTCGACCATGAAAACGTAGGTTTCTACGGGATCTGCTTCGATGGTGAAGCCGTTCATCAGTAGGAAGGTGTGAGTGGCATCGAATGCGACGCGCTTGTTGCCGTCGAGGAAGGGGTGATTATTCGCCAGCGACTCCATCAGGGCCGCGGCCTCTTCTGCCGGGTTGTTGTAATAGCCAGTTTGAGGGCGGAAAACGGCGGCCTCCAAAGCCCCTACATCTCTCAGGCCGTGGGAACCGCCGTAGGTTTCGATCTGCCGATGATGAATGGCTAGGACTTCGGCTACCGTGAGGTAGACACGCTGGGCCATTTACTTGGTGTGGGCCAGCTTCTCGTACAACTTCCGGTACTGCTCGTTGGAGCGGCGGGAAGCTTCCAGCACCTCCAGACGGACTAGGTGATGGGATGGAACCACGTTGTGGAGGTAGAACTCCAATGCCCGCTCCAGCACGTAGCGCTGTGGCTGTCCGTTCTGCTTGGCAACCGCAACCATCTCCTCGTACAGCTGCGCATCAATTTCAGGAGTGAACTTCTTCGTCGTGGTGGATGGCACGGGATCACCCTCCAATACGCCTTATGTTAAACCTGCCCCATGAGAAGTCAAGCTAAATCTTGATTTATCCATCACCCAGGTAGCAAGGGGCTTAGTAAGCATCGAATGAGGTTCGAGAAGCCTCGAGCTTCGGATCTTGCGGCCCGGGAGGCGAAAGCTTTTCGGCGGTGCGATCTTCGGTAGCAAAGGAATCCGCAATTCCATTTGGTTCACAGCGCCGGAGAAAACATGCAAGGCTATAGACCTCCCCCCGGCGACTGCGCACCTACCCTCTGACCAGCGGCGACCGCACAGAGGAGACAGCTTCGACGGGCGCGTGGTCAGTGTATCGTCTCCGGCCCGCGGTTATCATCGTCCTCGGGTTCATCCTCGAACCAGGGCTCGATTGGCTTCGCTCCGGGTGGCGGTCGCCAGTGCCGAGATACTCCTCGTCTACTCGTCGATAGGGGCCTCGAACGCGCGTGCCAGTCGGGCAAGTTCGGCGTGCGGGTCCCTTCTCCGCCTCGCGACGCCCGGGATCGTCCCAAACCCGAGGCACGCGAACCATCCGAAATCCAGAGATCGGACTTCCACCTGGAGATCCCCGTGGCGCGCCAAGGACGGCCACGATGTGGCCGTTCCTCTCCTCGATCTCGCTGAAGGCTGCATGAGCCTTCTCCACAATAGAACTAGTCCAAGCAGCGAACACGTGGGGCTCGGGCATCGAGGTGGTCGAACCGTAAGGGAGATTCGCGTAGAGGGAGAGGTCTACCCTCGTCCACCTGCGCGCAGTCCTAGGCGGTTGCCTCCTCCTCCTCCCAACAAGTTGCAGGTAAAGGTCTTCCTCGCACGTGTAGGATCGAGCCGCATCGAACGGGGTCCACAGGACGCTGATCTCGGCCGAAACGGAGAACGGTTCCGCGCTCGGAGGTGCGGATCTCCTGATATAGGCTTTCCAATGCCGCACGGTGTCCGCGAGATTGATAGTCTCAACGCGATCGGCGTCATGGACGAACAGGCCCACGTCCCGAAGAGCATTTTCGAGTCGCTTGCGGAATTCCGCGTAGCGCACGGTGCCTCGGTGCCTCCTGACCTGAGAGATTCGATAAGATAGTATGGCAGGTCCGAGGAATCGTGCGCGAAGGAGAATGTCGCGATGATGCCATTCGCATGGAATGGTAGCGTTGATCGGGAACGAAGCAGTGGGCGTTTGGCGCTGAAACGAAAGCCTGGCGTTAGTTGCCAGCATTCGTAACCATTCGTCACCACCTTTGACCGTCTGACGTTTTGAGCCCACAATTCCTCGGTCCCGCCGAGCGCGCAGACGAGAACGAAAGATGCGGAGATAAGCAATCAAGCGCCCCCTTTCGGATATCATCAAGAAGATGGCGTGTACTGTGCTCAGGCAGCCCGAGGCGCAACCGTCGTCGGAGGCGGCTCATGCTGCGCTACTCTTGGCGCATGTGGCATGGAATCGCGCCGCGGGCTTCGGAACCCCTGACTATCGTCCTATTCTCAGGGAGTTCGAAACTTCAAATCCGAGCTTGTGGAATGAATTGACATCTTCGGATGCCGAGGTTCTGATCGCCGCATTGGCCAGGTACAAGCAGGTGCATCATCTCCATGATCACAGGCAGGTGGTCGTGTGCGGAATGCGAGGCGACAACGTGCACGTCGAATGGATTGGTCCGCCTCTGAACTGAACTGAAGTGATGCGATGCGCACATGGGTCTACAATCCTCATGTTGGAGGCGTCAAGATCCCTCCGGCGGTTCGGCTGCGTACTGAACAGAGAGTCCGAGCATACGCCGAGGCCCATTACGGCGGCAAGTTCACTCGTCTCGACATTCGCTTCCGCGGCGTGCTCTGCTACATCGATGCCTACATTGAGCCTCGGCAAGCAGTCCCGCTACACCTGTGTCGACTGCGATATTTTGGCAACGAAAAGGCGTGGACCATGGCGTTTTACACTTATAGTGGCGAAAAGTACGAGCCCTGCGTGTTCGGCAACGGCACGTTTCACAGAACCCCAGAGGAAGCATTTGAAATTGGCGCGATCTATCTCAACGGCTAGTGGTTCTTGGGCGCCGTCAACCCCGTTCTGGTTATGAAGTCGTCCCTCATGATCGGACTGCCGAGGAATGAGGGCTGAACGCGATACCCACGGGAGGCACTTCGGGCGAGGAGTTGAGGGGGTTCTTCTTGGTCAATTTCTCTTCTTCCCAGCTTTGCCATAGGATAACCTCGGAAACACCCCTTCCTCGGTGGGGGCAAGAGTCTAGCGATTCGAACTGCTGCATTTTGGTGCAGGGTGTAACAGAATTGTAGCAGCGCCCGCCAGTTTTCCCACGGCAACCACCTTCGAAGTGAGATTCGTATGCGTGTAGCGCATCGTAACGGTCACCGTCGAGTGTCCCAACAGTTCCTTCACCGTCATGATGTCCGCTCCGCGCTCATGATCAGGGTTTTATTTTAGCCTTCAGGTTTACTTCTCGTTATGAGCGGGAGTAACATCAATTATAACCTCGGTCTGGCAGACTGCATCCTTAGGACCAAGCAGCCAAGCAGTAGCCTGCCGATTTCCCAGTGCAGCTAGAACGTCCACTGGGGCTAGGTGCTTCTTCCAATGGCCGAGCCCCGCATGCAATCCGACATCGCCGTGACTTCCGCTCGCGATTTGAGCGGAACAATCATCGGTAGATTTGTGATCCGGGAACTGCTTGGCAAGGGTGGCATGGGCGAAGTCTACCGTGCAAGTGATCTTCGTTTGAAGCGTGAAGTGGCTCTCAAGCGCATCGCGCCGCACCTCCGTGGTGACAAGCGTTCGCGAGAGCGATTTTGGAAAGAAGCGGAATGGGCCTCCCGGCTCAGCGATCCTCACATCGCTGCAGTTCACGACGTCATCGACGAAGAGAACGAACTTTTCATCGTCATGGAGTACGTTGAAGGGCAGACACTGCGTCGGCGCCTTGCCGAGCCGATCTCAATCATCGAATTCTTGCCCATCGCTACGGAGTGTGCCCTGGCCCTGGCCGCGGCGCACAATGCGGGTGTCGTTCATCACGACATCAAGCCGGAAAATATCATGTTGACTACATCGGGCCGAGTCAAGGTCTTGGACTTTGGTGTGGCTAAGAACCTTCCCAGCCAACCTGAATCGACTTTGAGTACGCAAACCTGCACGGAGTTCGCGGGAACATTAAATTACATGGCGCCCGAAGCGGTTCGCGAGAAGGAGTCCGATTCTCGTGCCGACATTTTTTCTCTTGGAATAGTCTTTTACGAGGCAATTGCAGGGAGTAATCCTTTCCGCGCCAAGAGCTTTCTCGAGACCAGCGATCGGATACTGAACCATGAACAGGTTCCATTGTGCGAATTGAATCCGAAGTTACCTGCGGAGTTCGACCGCATCGTAGGCAAGATGTTAGCTAAGGACCCCGCACAGAGGTACTCAGCGGCAGCCGATCTGGCGGTTGACCTGCGCGCTCTGGAACGCACACTCACTGAGTCAGGAGTGCGAGTTATCAAGCACCTCCCTGTGGCAAGGCGTCGATGGGCCATGCCCTGGGGCACACTCATTCTGGCGGCAGCGTCCTTAGTCGCAATCGCGCTATATACCCCCGCTCGACAGCAGCTCAAGCTTTGGCTGGGTATTAGTCCAATACCCCGTACAAAACAGGTCGCCGTATTGCCGCTCAGCGTTGCAGATGGCGATGCGCAAACTGCAGCGTTCGGGGCCGGCCTTACTGAGACCCTTACCGCCAAGCTCACGCAACTCACCGGCGATCCCTCG
>Ga0137412_10004063_pt1 | contig 11692 bp, 12 predicted proteins | sample CZODoug2_1_16fun_FD_122160 | JGI IMG/M metagenome (GOLD analysis project Ga0137412, IMG submission 122160) | Vadose zone soil fungal communities from Angelo Coast Range Reserve, California, USA - CZODoug2_1_16fungal (Hybrid Assembly) | ecosystem: Environmental > Terrestrial > Soil > Vadose zone...
AGTAAGTAAGCGACTTCGTTGGAAAATCGTCGCCGAATGCAGAGAGCTTTGTTCGGAAGCCACACAGCACAATAATCGTGGTGCACAAAGATCCCACTCGATACCCCACTTGCACGTTTGGTCACGGCTGATCCCGCGATCGGGGTGATCGAGCGTGATATTCTGCAAGGTGTGAACGGGTTTGTGGCCCGATCGAAGACATATAAATCGAGGTTAGTCGGCAGCGGCTGGCCAACGTCCGCTTTTGAGCTGCCGGATTCAAATCAGACATCGCGTGAGGTCCGAAAAGTGCCAATTACAGTCAGGGGTCCGCGCTGGCATAGATCGTGGCGCTTCCAAGCGCTTCCCAGGTCATGGCTGCCGAGGCAGCCCGAAGCGCCTGCATTTCGGGGTGAGTCGTCCAGTCGCGCGGGATCAACGGGCGCAACTGACCCTGCTTGCGATACGACCTGGCCGTCGCCATCGCATAGGATGGCGCCGAACGGCCACCCGCCACTGCCGCTTCCGAAAGCGCGACTGCGCGCCGTAAAAACAACTCGTCGTACGGATCCGGTATGATGCCACCAAGAGAACATACGGGCCAGAAAGCTCAAGCGATTTCGTGCCTGGTTCTCTCCTCTTCCCCGTGGTCGCGCAGCAAATCGAGTAGGCGCTTGCGCATCAGCATTCCCGGCCGATCCGACGGCATGTGCTTTTCGATCTTCCGGCCCATATCCACTATGGCATCTGGGTCGGTTGATTCCAGCATGTCTCGATCTTCGGCGATGATGGCGGCGTCCCAATCGATCAGTTCCCGCGTCGAGCAGTCCGCTTCGGTGTCGTTGCGAAACAGGATCTGAACGACCTGGATCTGACCGTCGGATATCGGGGTGGCGCAGTTGAAAATGATGTGCCGGATGCCCGAGGGATATTCCATGTCGAGCCGGCGGCAGAAGGGCATGAACCATTTATTGCGCTGATGTCGTTTTGTGGTGGGATCGGTCGTCCCGGTAATCCTCGCCGCGTTGGGCGGATTTCGGATGGTGATGATGGTTTCGGCGTCAAATCCGTAATCGGTCTCGACGATTTCGTACTTCTCGGGCTTGGGTTGATTGATGTCGCCGAAGGTCCCCTTGTGCACAAAGGCGAAATGGGCATTGTCGAATGAATTTTCCATCAGCCGAAGGGCGGCGGTGTTCCACTTGTCGTAGAACTGGTGGATCATGCGGTGGCCAGGAGTTCGATCCTCGGGAACGTCGGGAATGTCGCTGAGAGGTTCATCGAGTGCGACCCAGACATAGCCATAACGCGTCTTGGCTCGAAACGAGCGCGCGTTGGCGTCGGGAATCGGCTGCTCGAATGGAAACTGCGGAATCATCACCAGTTTGCCGTCGCGGTCGTATTCCCAACCATGATAGCCGCACACGATATTGCCGTCCTTGCACCAGCCCTTCGACAGCTTCGCGGTGCGGTGGCAGCAGCGATCTTCCAGCGCGGCAGGCTCGCCTTTGCCATCGAGAAACAGCACGATGGGTTCACCGAGCAGCGTGAACGGCTGCGGCCCATCCTTGAGCTGATCGATGGGCATGACCGCGTACCAAAAGCGGCGAAGCACGGGTTGTTTTGTATTGAGCATGATGTTCTCCGCTGTTCAGGCAGCCATCCGCGCAACCACGCGGGCCGCATCGGACTTAAGTTTTTGGATATCGAGACCCGGAATGACGTTATTCTCCACGACGATCCGGCCGCCGATCAGCAGATAGCGGACGCTGGCGGAACCGGCGCAGGTAACCGGGGAGATTAACGGATCATGCATGCCGAAATGGCGGGGCTCATCGAGATTGAAGATCGCGATATCGGCCTGTTGTCCGGGCGCCAGCGTGCCGATCTGAGGCAGCCCCAGCACGCGGGCGCCGCCGGCCGTTGCCCAATGCACGACGTCCTCCGCGGTCACCGCATCGGCGCCCTTGATGGCCCGATGGGTATGCCAGCAGCTATGCATCTCGCTGATCATGTCGGCGGATTCGTTGGATGCCGCGCCGTCCACGCCGAGCGACACGGCGCCGCCGAGGCGGGCCATCGCATCGGCAGGCGCGACACCCGAGCCGAGCCGGCAATTGGATTGCGGACAATGCGCCATGCCAGTGCCGGTGCTCGCCAGCATCTGGACCTCGTTGGGATCGAGATGAACGAGATGCGCGAACCACACGTCCGGCCCGAGCCAATCATGGTCGGCCATCCACTCGACCGGTCGCTTGCCATGCACTGACAGGCAGAACTCAACATACTCCGTGCTTTCGGAGAGATGGCTGTGCAGCCGCAGCTTCATGCGCCGCGCGGCCGCGATCGCTTCCCTCAACTCGCCTGGCTCGATCGACCATGTCGGCGTGGTCGGCGCCAGCACCACCTGGGAAAGGCTGCCGGGCGAGGTGTCGTGAAAGCGCTGCGCACAGGCTTCAACCGACTTAAGCATGTGGTCGAGCGTTTCGACAGGCATCGGAACGAACTCGTCGGTATCGAAGCGACGTCCCTTGGTAGCGCCCCCGCGACAGAATACCAGACGGATGCCGAGGCTGCGCGCAACCTCGAAAATCACCTGCGCGGGATCGAACCTGTAGGTATCGCTGAAAAGATAGTGGTGATCGGCGATCGTCGACGTGCCCGATAGCAACATCTCGGCCAGTCCAATCCTTGCGGCGACGGCCAGCGCTTCCTCGTCGATCTTCGACCAAAACGTATAGGACACCGAGCGCAACCAGCCGGCCAGCGGCAGGTTGATGCCGGACTTCACCCCCTTCAAGACACTCTGGAACAGATGATGGTGGGTCGATATCAGGCCGGGATAGACAACGCAGCCGCTGGCGTCGAGCCGGCGCTCATTTGGTTCAGCGTTGAGCGCGCCGATTTCGGCGATCACGCCATCTCGAATGCGGATGGACCCGCTGGTTCGCATCGCAGCACCCGCGTGTCCGGTGAAAATCCCGGTCGCATTCTCGATAAGCAACGCGGTCACGTCTCCGCTCCTATCTCGCTTTCGTGCCAATCCGATAGCGCGAGTCTGGACATAAGGACCATCGCCCCGAATAATCCTATTCCGGCCAGTGTGATTAGGAACAGGGCTGCGAACATGCGGGGAATATCGAGCGTGAATCCGGCGTCCAGAATCTCGTAGGCCAGTCCGGACGAACGGCCGCCGGTACCGGCGACGAATTCCGCCACAACGGCGCCGATCAGCGCCAGGCCACTCGAAATTCTCAGCCCTCCGAAGAAATACGGCAACGCGCCGGGTATTCTCAGCTTGATAAGCGTCTTGAGGCGTCCCGCGCGATTCATGCGAAAGTAATTGGCAAGCCCGGGGTCCACGCTTCGCAGGCCGAGCGTGGTATTCGAAATGATCGGAAATAGCGCCACCAATGTCGCACAAATCGTTAGCGACAGTTGCGTGTTCTTGACCAGGATGATGATGAGCGGCGCGATCGCCACAACCGGCGTCACCTGCAGCAGAACGGCGTAGGGAAACAGGCTAACTTCGATTGCCCGGCTCTGGACGAACATGAAGGCCACCAGCGTGCCGATAACGACTGCCGCTGCAAAGGCCTGCAGGGTCACCCGCAAGGTCACCATCAGCGCCCGCAGCAACGACGGACCGTTGTGAACGAGGCTTTCGAAGATATCGCTCGGCTTCGGAAACAGATACACCGGGATCGACGCGAGACGGCAGCCGATCTCCCACAAACCGAACAATACAACACCGACCGCAAGCGGCGCCGCGATCCGCACAAAGGTTTCCGATTGCAGCAGCGGCTTCATGGCGCGGCTCCGGATGCCGAGGGAAGCGAGGCTTCGGCAAGCCAAGTCGACAATTCACGGCAGTAGGCCGCAAACTGGGCGCTGTCGCGGAATTCCTCGTCGCGCGGCTGTGGCGCATCGATGGTCATGGTCCGGAAGATACGGCCGGGATTCGCCGCCATGACGATAATCCGGGTCGAGAGGAACACAGCTTCGTAGATCGAGTGGGTGACGAACACTGTCGTCAGTTTGCGTTCCCACCACAGCCGGATGAGATCGGCGTCGAGCTTATTGCGGGTGAATTCGTCGAGCGCCCCGAACGGCTCGTCCATCAGCAACAGATTGGGATTGGTCACGAGCGCCCGCGCGATGGAGACCCGCATCTTCATGCCGCCGGACAGTTGCCGTGGAAAATTCCGGGCAAATTTCGACAGACCCACGCGTTCAATCGCCTCCGCCACGGCCGGCGCCGTCTTTGCGCTCGGGGAGCCCGCAAGTTCGAGGGGAAGCCGCACATTGGCATCGACCCTCGCCCACGGCATCAGAGTGGGTTCCTGGAACACGAAGGCAAAACGTCGCCCCTCCCGGCCGACCTGGGCAAATTCGCCGCGCCACCACAACAGCCGGCCGTCTGACGGTTCGATCAGGTTGGCGATCAATTTGAGAAGCGTGCTCTTGCCGCAGCCGGATGGGCCGATCAAGGTCAGGAATTCGCCGTCCGCGATCGAAAGATCGATCGGCGCCAGCCCCCGCGTGCCGTTGGCGAAAACCTTCTCGGCTGAAAGCACTTCCACCGCCGGCGGCCTGTCGCCGCTGGCGGTAGTTCGGTTCGGCCTCTCGTTAAGCGGCTCATCGGGCATCAGGGCCTTCATAGCGGCTCCTACTGCACGCCGACCTTGAGATCCTTGACGAAACGCACGTCGAAAGCCTTGTGCCAATCCGTCTTCGGATCGAGCAGTTCGCCCGCGACCAGGAAATCGTAGATCTTCTTGTAGCGCTCCTCGGTGATGACACCGATACCCAGCGTGGCCGCATCCCCGCCGTCGATGGCCTTGTTTTCCTTGAGCTTCTCGATTGCAAAGGCGATCTGTCCATCGGTCATTTTGGGGTTATCGGCCTTAATCAAGGCATTGCCCGGCGCCGGATTCTTGATGTAGTCGCGCCAGCCCTCAAGCGATGCCCTCACAAACCGTGCCACCACGTCGGGCTTTTCGGAGACCATTTTTTCGGTTGTGACGATCGTCGAGCCATAGGGCGGATATCCGCCATCGGCCAGCAGGAAGAACTTCACCTTTTCGTTCTGCTCCTGCGCCTGATACGGCTCGGACGACGGATAGGCCTGCTGGGCGACATTCTTGTCGGCAAAGAACGGCTGAAGGTTGAACGTATAGGGCCGGATCTGGTCGTCGGTAAAACCGTATTTGGCACGCAACCAGGGCCAGAAGGTGATGCGCGAGGAACCCGCGATCAGGATCGGCTTACCCTTCAGCGCCGCGATATCGGCGACGTCATCATGGGTCATCAGACCCTGCAGGTCGAACTGAAATGACGACGCAACGGTCACGAGCGGCAAGTTCTGCTCGCGGCCCTTCAGCACCTGAATGTCATACCCCATCAGGAAGTCGGTCTCGCCAGCCAGCAACAACTGCGAGCCGTTCACCTGCGGGCCACCCATCTTGATGGTCACGTCGAGATCGGCCTTCTCATAAAGCCCGGTCGCTTTGGCCTGATAGAACCCGCCATGTTCGGCCTGGGCGAACCAGCTGGTGAGAAAGCTCACTTTGTCGGCGGCAAGCGTTGGCGCCAGCCAACCAAAAAATGCGCTTATGCCAACAACGCCGGTCGCGATCATTCGCGGCAGAAAATTCGTTGCCATCTCAGCTCCCTCGTTTCTGGCAGGCGCTTGGCCGGCCATCTGTGTCCCAACTCCACCGCGAACGGATCAATCTCAGTTAGTCATCGTCCTCGCTGGAATTCAGGATGCACACGCGGGCTGTCGCCTGAAAGCATTTTTATTCGAGCAATCTGTTGCCTTTTGAGCAACAGCTCATTTCAGTAGCCATCGTGCTTAGAAAAACGGCGCGCGTGCGCCGGACAACAGACATGTTGCGAAATTTTCAAATGACGCCGCCGGCGAAATCGACTTAGTATTCGGCGAGAATGCTTCTCCGTTTTCAACCCGGCCATGAGGCACAATCGCTTGCGCGCACTTTCACCTTCCTCGATCAAACCTCCCTTTGCGCGTTACAGCCACGGCATCGCGCTACCCGAAGGACACAGGTTCGTGTTTGCCTCGGGCCAGCTCGGCATCAGCGCCGACGAAAAAGTTCCAGGGGAGTGCGAGGCGCAAGCCGACTTGTGCTTTGCCAATATCGCCGCGATTCTTGCCGAAGACGGGATGACGCTGGCCAATATTGTACGCCTTAATGCCTATGTGACGGCGCGCGAGCATATGCAGGGCTATATGCGCTCGCGCGACAAACAATTTCCAGGTACCCCGCCGGCGTCGACACTGATGATTGTGACCGGTTTCGTACGGGCGGAGTTCTTCGTCGAAATCGAAGCGATCGCGGCTGCCCCGCGAAGCTAAAACCGCGCCATTTCCTTCCGGATTTTCGCGAGAAAGCGGCTGCGCTTGGCCGGCGTCGCGGTGTTCATGTGATACAGCGCGTAATAGCGCACCGCGGCTTTGGAGCCGGTAAACCAGGGCAGATACCGCTTGATGATCTTGCGCGGCGGATCGGCCATGCCGATCGCCTGCCAGCGCGGGCGGCCATAGGTCGAGATGCCGGTGATCCGCTCGATGTGAAGCAACATCGGCTTTGCTTCTGCCGGGTCGGAAAGGTCCAACGCGATCCCCGGGCCGAACATGCGGTCAAACCAGCCTTTTAGCATGGCGGGCGGCCCAAACGACCAGGTCGGAAATTGCACGATCAGGGCGTCCGCCGCCATCAGCCGGTCGACATAGGCCTGATTGTTGGCGCGGTTGCGCACCGCATCGTGATAATCGCGGCGCCGCTGCGCTGACAGCACGGGATCGAAACCCTCGGCATAGAGATCAAGCAGATCGATCGTATGCCCCGCTTCCTCCAACCCGGCCAGCGCTTCCTTGCGAAGCGCAGCGTGAAAACTGTCGGCCAGCGGATGGCAATAGACATACAGCACGTTCATCCCTACGGCCTCGCGGTCACGAAGGTTCGCATCTTACCGGGATTGAGCAGGCCGTAGGGATCGACTTCATGTTTGAAGCCGAGCTGATCGGCATCGACACGCTTGTAACGGCTGCCGTCCTCGACGGTAAAGACGTGCGGGTTGGCGATATAGACCCCGCGCTCCTCGTGCAGCCGCATGATTTCATTCAGTCGATCTGCATCCGTATAACGTACCACCGGCAATCCGCTGCAGGTGACGCGACCGTTGAAGCGGATGAATTCGAGATGCTGCAGCACCTCGTCTGGAAACAGCTGCCGCATCTCGCCGATTTTTTCCATCAGCTGGTCATGCGGATAGAGGCATTGCAGATAGGTAACCGTGCGATCGGATTTCAGCACCTGCAGCGTGGTGTGGTTCCAGGTGTATTCATACAGCGGAACCTGGCCGGGGCCGTCATCGGTCGGGGTTTCCAGCGTGACCGTGCCGCGTCCGGCGAGCAGGGACTTGAAGCTTTCCAGCGAAGGCTCAGCGATCATCGCGATCAGGATGCTTTTGCCGTCAGAACAATAGGGCTTGAGCGCGCCAAAGTAAGAAGGCAGCGGCCAGGTCACCGGTGCGAGCAATTTCTTGACCACGCCGTCGGCGAGCGCGGCCTCATAGCCGACCGCCGCAGCCTCCATGAAATCGTCGAAGACAACCACGACGTCGATCCATTTCCAAATCGGAGCTGTGGGCATTTCGAGCGCGGTGATGATGCCGGTGGTGCCATAGGCGCGATTGATCTTTTGCGCGGCGTCGCCGCGCAGTTCGATGATACGCGGTTGTTCCTCGACAGTGACAATGCGGGCGGCCAGGATGTTGCCGGGTTCGCGCAGGCCGCCATAATTGACCGAGCCGATGCCGCCCGACCCGCCCGCAACGAAACCTCCGATCGTGGCGGTCCGTTTGGTGGAAGGATGCATGCGCAGTTCGAAGCCCAGCGGCTGCAGCTCGGCATCGATTGCGTTCATCTTGGCACCGACGCCGACACGAATGATGCCAGGTTTGATCCATTCGGTGGCTGACAGCGCCATCACGTCGAGCAGCACACCGCCCTGCAACGGCACGGCCTGTCCGTAGTTGCCGGTGCCGCCCGCCCGCACCGTGATCGGCACCCGATGCCGCGCGCAGGCGGCCGCGACCCGCACCACATCCGCCTCGTCACGGGGCGACACGATCAGATCGGCCGACTTGCCGTCAAGCTGTTCGTTCAAGACCGGGCTGTACCAAAAGAAATCGCGCGAGCGCCGGCGCACAATCTTCGGCTCCGATACCATGGGGATGTCGCCGAGATCGGCGACCAGCCGGTCAAGCGCCGAGCACGATATATCGTTCATGGCCCGGCTGCCTCCGGCGCAGGACGCTCGCGGCCGGCGAGTTCAGCCACAATCGCCTCGGACCTGGCGACAAAGCCGAAGCACTGGCGAACGTTGTAAATGGTTGCCGCCCAGCAATAGTCCGGCGACGTTGTGGCGGCGCAGTCCTCTAGCAGCAGGCAATCATAACCGCGGAAATTGGCGTCCTGCAGCGTGCAGAGCACGCACTGGTCGGCATTGATGCCGGCGAACAACAGCGTGGTGACGCCAAGATTGCGCAGGATGCTGTCGAGTTCGGTATCCTGGAAACCCGACATCCGGTATTTCGCGACATGGATGTCTGAGGGTTCGGCGGCGAGTTCATCGACGATCGCCGCGGACCAGCTGCCACGCTCCAGAACTCTTGCACCGGAGCCGGGCAATGCATCGCCGAGACCGACACCGGTGCCGCTGGGCTTGTAGACATGCAGCAGCGCCGGGCTGAGATTAAGCCTGTCGGGCCGGTTGCCCCAGTTGACCCAGATCACCGGAACATCATGGCGACGCAGCGCGGGCAGCAGGGATTGCAGGGGCGCGATTGGCGTGCGGACCGGCGTGACATCAACACCGAGATGACCGAGCCAGCCTTCCGGATGGCAGAAATCATTCTGCATATCGACGATGATGATGGCGGCGCGCCCGAGGTCGAGCGTGACGGCCTTGCCGTCCGCCTGCACCGTCACCGGCCGCGGCGGTTCCTGCTGCCGCACCAGAACGGCGCGGGTCTCCGAGACCGACCAGCGATTGCGTGCGGATGATCCCAGCGGCCGTAATCCTTCGTCGTCCGGGTTGTGGGTCCGCGCGACGTTCATGGCTCAGCTTCCCTGCAGGACGCGGATATCGTCGGCGTCGAGTTCGACGCGATCGCCGCCGCGGATCAACTCGGCAAAGCCTTCATTGGGCGTCATCACCGTGAGCGTATAGAGCTTACCGGGGCCGGTGTTCTCGATCACGTGCTCGGAGCCGGGATGCAGCAACAATGAATCGCCTTTCTTGATAGGCAATGTTTTGCCGTCGCAGCGGGCTACCCCCTCGCCGTGCAGCACATGGAAGAATTCATGCGCTGCGGCGTGTTCGTTCGGCGGTGTCGCGCCGCCGGCCTTGAAAATCTCGATGACAAAGATGTTGTCGATCTTGTCGCTGTCCTTGTCGAACAGCATCACGAAGTAATTGGTGTCCTTTGGTGAAATGCGGAACGCATGTGCTCCTGCGATGTCGGCAACGCTGAACGCCATGCAAGAACTCCCTCGATCTCTGGCTCGGTTACGGCTTGTCGAACGCCGTCTGCGCGGCGATCCGTGACAGCGGGTAGCGGGCGATTTCGCCGATCAGCTTGAGCAGCCGCGTCGCCGCGCGATCCACCGTTATTTTTCCAAGTTCGGCGGTGGCTTTGGTGGCGTCGCCGCAGGCGCCCTTGGGATGGAGGTCCTGGGCCTGCCAGCCGAAACGGGCGCCGCCCTCCGGGCTCAGGATGTCGGACTCACGCTCGATCTGCACGGAAAGCGACACGAAATTTTCGGCGCGGTCCATCTCGACCAGCTCGGGATGCAGATGCAGCATCACGCTGGTTTCGCTCTGGCCGCCATGAATGCCGTGCCGGTTTTCGGCGGCATCGAACAGCCCGTTCATGTCGATCAACCGCGGCCACATCACATTCACCGCAAACATGCCGAGCTTGACGCGTAAATCGCGGCAGACGATCTCCAGCAGTTGCGGCTGGCCGCCGTGCGAATTCAGGAACAGAATCTTGCGAATGCCGGCGCGGTACACGCTTTCGCCGAGTTCGTACCAAACCCGGCCCAAGGTCTCGTGCGACAAGGTCAGCGTGCCCGGAAAGGCCAAATGCTCGTCGGACTTTCCAACCGGCATCATCGGAAGCACTAGGGCCGGACAATCTGGCAGCATCAATTCGACCGCCCGCGCCATGATGCCGGCATTGATCGCGGCGTCGACCCTGACCGGCAAATGCGGCCCGTGCTGTTCGACGGCCCCAACCGGAAGGATCGCAACCACACGATCGGCATCGAGACCCGCGAAGTCCTGCGTCGTCAGATCCCACCACCAATGCGATTTAAGGACCATGCGTAACCAGTCTCCGGCGGTCTTGAGCGCGGGGGTAAGGGCTTTCGCGACGATCCCACGCACATTTATCCTTCGCGGCGATTGAGCACACCAAACCGTCTGTTTGAAAGCGCTTTAATTCGGTAAGCCCGTTGCCTTTTAGGCAACGAGAAGCCATGCTGATGGCTCAAAACACTTGCGCCTGGTTCCGAAAGATGCTGCACAGCCGGCTGCTGACCTATGTCGACGAGGTTGCCCGCACCGGATCGATCCGCAAAGCCGCCACCCATCTCAACGTCGCGGCGTCAGCGATCAGCCGCCAGATCCTAGCGCTGGAAACGCAGCTGGGAACACCACTGTTTCAGCGTCTGCCGAAGAAACTTATCCTGACCGCGGCGGGAGAGGTGCTGATCGGCCATATCCGCCAGACCCTGAAGGAAATGACCCGCGCGCAGGGCAAGATCGAGGAGTTGAAGGGGCTGCGACGCGGCGAGATCACGGTGGCGATGATGAGCGGCCTCGCCTCCAACCTCGTGCCGGGAACGGTAAAGCAATTCCGCCTCGCCAATCCCAGGGTGAAATTGATCCTGACGCTCTTTACCACCGGCGATGAAATTCAGTCCGCGGTGGCGAACGGCGAGGCCGACCTGGGCATCGGCTTCGATTTTACCAAAGACAGCAATCTGAAAGTACTCGCCCGCGCCGTGGGCAAGCTCGGCGCAGTGATGGCGCCAAGCCATCCGCTCGCCAAGCGAGCCAGCATCCGCCTTGGCGATTGCATAGACTATCCGCTGGTCATCGCCGACAGCAGCAGTGCGATCAGGCCCTATCTGGACGCTGCCTTCACACGCGTATCATTCGATCCGCAGCCGATCATCGAAACCAATGCAATTGAAATCATGCGGCACGCCGCTATCCTAGAAAACGGGATTACCTTCCTGACACCGTTCGATATCGAATTCGAACGGCGCGCCGGGCGCCTCGTCTATGTCGCCGTCCGCGAATTGTCCCAGGACAATCAGGCGCTGATGCTGATCGGTCACGAGCGCGGCACCAGCGCGATCGCAAGCGTTCTCGCCGAAATGTTGAAGACGATGATGCAGGCGGCGGGTTCTTGATCAGCGCATCCAGGTAAATGGGTACTGGTCGAATTAGGCCACTCGCAGATTCAAAACAGGCGCGTGGAGTGACCAAAGACCTCTTTCCTTATCGATACCGCTGAACGGCCGCTTCGCGCCACAAGCGGCCCTTGGCGAAACCGAGATCCAACTTCCGCTTTACCCCCGAAAACTCAATTTGGAAATCGCGGCATCTCC
>Ga0137412_10004064_pt1 | contig 11691 bp, 9 predicted proteins | sample CZODoug2_1_16fun_FD_122160 | JGI IMG/M metagenome (GOLD analysis project Ga0137412, IMG submission 122160) | Vadose zone soil fungal communities from Angelo Coast Range Reserve, California, USA - CZODoug2_1_16fungal (Hybrid Assembly) | ecosystem: Environmental > Terrestrial > Soil > Vadose zone...
GATCTGGAAATCGCCTGGCGCATCAAGACCGACAATTTCGGCGACCGCCCGGAGTACAAGCTCGAAGGCACACCGCTCATGATAAACGGCGTTTTGTATGCCACAGGGGGATCGCGCCGCGCGGTGATCGCTCTGGACCCCGCCAGCGGTGAATTGCTCTGGATCCACGGCGAACATGAAGGAAAACGCGGTGGCGCCGCTCCCCGGCAGCTTTCCGGCCGCGGCCTCGCGTATTGGTCCGAGGGCCAGGAAGAGCGAATCTTTTATGTGACTCCGGGCTTTCGTCTCATCTGCCTGGACGCAAAAACCGGCGTCCGCGTTCCTTCTTTTGGAAATAACGGCGAAGTGGATTTGAAGCTGAATGATGATCAAGACATTTTTCCCGATTTAATCACCGGCGAAATCGGCATCCAGTCGGCGCCGGTTGTGGCCAAGGACACCGTAATCATCGGCGCGGCTTTCCGCGAAGGCATGACTCCGAAGAGCATGCGCAACAACAAGGGCTACGTGCGCGGATTCGACGCACGAACCGGCAAGCGCCTCTGGATTTTCCACACTATCCCAAAGAAGGGCGAATTTGCCTACGACACCTGGGAAAAAGGTTCAGCGGAATACACCGGCAACACCGGGGTGTGGACACAAATCACCGTGGACGAGCAACTCGGCTTGGTCTACTTGCCCGTGGAATCGCCTACCAGCGATTTTTACGGCGGCCACCGGCCAGGAAACAATTTGTTCGGCGAGACCCTGGTTTGCGTCGATTTGAAAACCGGCGAACGCAAATGGCACTTCCAGTTGGTGCACCACCCGCTGTGGGACATGGATATTTCTTCCGCGCCCATACTTGCCGACATCACCGTGGAGGGAAAACCAGTCAAGGCCGTGGCCCAGCCGAGCAAGCAAGGATTTCTCTATATCTTCGATCGCGTCACTGGAAAACCCATCTGGCCGATTCCTGAGAAGCCCGTGGAAGTCGGCAACGTGCCCGGCGAGTGGTATTCGCATACCCAGCCCATTCCCACGAAACCTCTGGCCTACAGTCGCAATGGCGTCTCCATCGACGACTTGATCGACTTCACGCCCGCCCTTCGCGAACGCGCAAAAGAAATTGCCTCCAAATATCATCTCGGACCCGTTTTCACGCCTCCCACAGTCAGCAAACTGGAAGGCCCGCTCGGCACCCTCACCATGGGGACGGCTTCCGGCGGTACGAATTGGCCCGGCGGCTCCTACGATCCGGAGACTCACAACGTTTATGTCTTTGCTTGCAACTCTTGCATTGAGCCGATCGGGCTCGTGGCGGCGCCGAAAGAAGTCTCGGATATGAACTATGTCGCCGGCACCGCCGGAAGAGAAGTAGAGATTCTCCATGGTCCCGGGGAGAACGCCGGAGCTGATTCTCCCAAGCCGCCAAAGAAACCCGCTGGCGGCGGTTTCACTCGCATGGACGTCGATGGATTGCTCCTGGTCAAGCCGCCTTATGGAACGATTACCGCCATCAATCTCGATAAAGGGGAATTTGTCTGGCAGATCGCGCACGGCGAAACACCGGATGTCGTGCGCAGCCACCCGGCTCTGAAGGGGCTAAACATTCCGCGCACGGGCCAGACGACGTACAACATCGGGACGCTGGTCACCAAGACATTGGTCATCGCGGGCGAAGGAAACGTCACCACGACCGCGGATCATCCGCGCGGCGCGATGCTGCGCGCTTACGACAAGATGACCGGCAAAGAAGTCGGCGCGGTCTATATGCCTGCTCCGCAAACCGGCTCGCCGATGACCTACATGGTCAACGGCAAGCAGTACATCGTTGTGGCCGTCAGCGGCGGGCCCTATTCCGGCGAATACATCGCTTACACGCTTCCGTCCACGGGGGAATGAGCGCGTCGCCACGCGAATGTTCCATCCGAGAGGAAGGCGATGACCACGCAATGATGAAATATCCCGCGGCCGTCCTGGTTCTAGCGGCGCTCGCATCGCCGGTTTGGTTGCTTCGCGCGCAAGCACCGGAAGCGGAGTCGCGTTCCGTGTGGGATGGCGTGTACACCGAGGACCAGGCCAAGCGCGGAGAAACGATTTATCGCAAGGAATGCGCGGCATGCCACGGTGCCATGCTCACCGGCGGAGAATCCGCGCCTCCGCTGACCGGCGGCCCATTTCTCGCGAATTGGAACGGGCTCACCATGGGAGACTTGTTCGACAGAATTCGCAAGACCATGCCGCAAACCAACCCCGGCCGCCTCACTCGGCAGCAAGACGCGGACATTCTGGCCTTTATGTTGAGCGTCAACAAATTTCCAGCCGGAAAAACGGAACTCTATCGGCAGTCAGAAATGCTCAAAGAGATTCGCTTCGAATCAGCGAAGCCTGGTCCCAAAAAATAACGAGAATCGAGTCAGGTATCGGAAGAAGATCGGCGCGGGATTCAGCGCAGTTGGCTGGATTCGACGCCTTTCTTTCGGGCTTCGTCGAGGAGCGCGTCCACTTTGGACTCAAGATCTTTCTTCTGAGCCTGCAATGCGCGCATTTGCACTTCGATCGGCTCGCGCTCGTATCTCTTGTTGAGTTTGACGCCGCTGGCGGACGTCGATGATTCGCCCTCACTGAATTTCTTCAGGTCAACGAGTTGCTTGTCAATATCGGCGATCTGACCTTGCAGCTTCTCCAGTTGTTTGCGAACGGACGCGACGTATTGCGCGTTTGGGGGCTTGGAAGAAGGCGGCTTCGGCTGGTTCTTCGAATCGCCGACAACGGAGACCGTGCCAGTTGCGCTGGAGACGTTTTCGTTAGTCCAGACTTTCTTGGGTTTCTTCGCTTCGGCAGGCGGCGTGGCATCCTGCGATGACGCCTGCGGCGGAGGGGCACTACTCTCCGATTGCGCGGCCGCGGAAAAGGTCGCGAACAAGGTCAAAACTATTGCGTATGAGAGCGATCGGGGCACAAAGCCTCCAGTGTCGCAAGTCGAGGACGCTATTCTGTTAAACCCATTCTATGAGGAATTGTTTCACTGGTCGGCGGGGTCTGCGTGTGGTTTGTCCAACTCGGCATGCCCGAGTTCTTGGCGAATGACGGCGAGAGCTTCCTTGGGCGGCCCGATGTAGCGGTAGTTTGTATAGAAAGTCCGCTCGTGAACGGAGAAGCTGGAAAATATTTTGCGGCCGTCGAAATCGTACTGCGAAAAGCTGACCAGCCACAACCCGGGCCTAACTTCATAGCGCTCCTGCATGAAGTGGCTGCCCTTGTAAACTTTTCCCAGAAACAAGCCTACTGCAATGTCATCGGTGACTTCCCCTTCGATGCGGGCAAGTTCGCACGAAGCTTCATCGATCCAAATAAAACCATGTACCTTGGGAAAAATTGCCGTGAAGCGCGTCGTGGGTTTGAATGCCGGGTTAGGATCCATTTCGTATTTGGAGAGTGTGCGGTTGCCGCGCGGTTCGGTAGCGATAAGAGTGAATAGGAACGCATTGTGCGTGGCGTCGATAAGGTCGTCGCGATCCTTCTTTCTCTTCGCATATTTCGCCAGACCGTCGCGCTGTGATCTGGCGTCGTTGACGAGCTGCGCTAGCGACCGCGCCAGTCTTTCGAGATCGGCGCGGTACGCGGCGGAATCTCCCGGCTTGCCGTCATCCCCCATCGGTATGCGGAACATGCCGGTCCCCGAAGGAATCACGCGCGCTATTTTTACCGATGCGGGAGCAGGATCGCCTGGATTCTTGCGGCTCTCGACGCGTTCGATGCGCTCGTAGAGATCCAGGGCGGCGTCGCCTTTTTTTTGATTGGCAATGATGCGGCTGAAGAGTTCCGGCTTCGCCGGGCCGATCGCCGGCGCGGAGTCCGGTACCATGGATTGCGCAGCGGCGTCCGCAGCGAGAGACAAAGACAACACGGTAATGGGGACCAGAACTCGTTTCAGCATCATGCGAAATGGCTAGAAACCCGCCAGCGCGTACTCTGATTGGATTCGCCCGGGCACACAATTGTTGTACACCGCCCAAGCTTCAGAATGCTCGGGCAGATGTCAAAGGGTCAATGGCCGCCAAATCTGTTGAGATTGCTACTGTTTCGGTTTGTCCGCGGGCTTTTGTTGCTGCCGGAACTCTTCGGTCCAGGGCGGCACCACGCCATTTACGCGCGCGTAGGCGATGGACTGGCCGAGGTGTTCGCCGAAGTGCCCGGTGATGACGATGAAAGAACCGCGGAGCGTGGTCGAGCGGTTGAACATCTTTTGCGGTTTGTCAGCATCGGCTTCGCTCAGCGCAACGATAGCCGTGCGGAAATGTGCGAAGGAATCCTTCAAGGCTTGCACGACCTTTGGCTTATCCGCCGAGAGCGCGGCAATGGCCTTGAAATCAAACCCTGCGGGTGGCGCCGTGCCTAGTGCCCGCGCAACACCATAGTTCGCGGCCGTAATGTGCGTGAAGACTTCGCCGATCGAGCGAACGCCCTCGGCAGGACGCCAGGTGTAGTTCTCAGCTGGCGTGGCTTCGGCGAGGCCAGTGTACCGCTGCTCATAGTAGCTGATCTCTTCGAGGAATTCGGCGCGAAAGCCTGAAGTGGGTGCCGCGGCGGAGGCCATCGCCGGGGCTTTATGGTCGGAGCTATCCTGGGCTCTGCTGGACGCCATAAAGCTCAGGCCGGAAACTGTAAGTATAACAAAATAAAGAAACATACGACGCATGTTGTCCACCCATTCTGTGTTGCGCATCAGAGGCCTGACGTGGCATCCCGTTACAAGACAAGCGCTCCAAGGCGGTACAATGGTTTGGAGGGACCGCTGGACCCGTGGGCCTGACCGTAACTGGGCGTAAGGCTACTCCAAGATACACCGAAAGCAAAGCGCTGTTCCGCACGTCTATATAGCAGGGAACGAATCGGTGGTCCTACTCGTTTTAGATACAGAAGGTTGGAGGTCTGTTTGGGTGTAACTCCCATAGATCGTTTGAGAGAAATGGCTCCCTTAGCCGTGGCCGGAGGGTCTAAAGCAATCGGTGTCCGGGCTGCCTGGATCACCACCATCGAAACGTTGAAGCTGGCGATGGATGCCCTCCGTGCTCATAAGTTGCGCAGTTTCCTCACCTTGCTGGGGGTTATTCTGGCGGTGACCACGCTCGTCTTTGTGATGAGCGTCATTGCCGGGCTGAATATGTACGTTGCGGACCGGGTGGCCAATCTCGGCGCCAATGTCTACCTTGTCCACCGCTTTGGGATCATCACCAGCGAAGATGCCTGGATCAAGGCGCAGAAGCGCCCTCTCGTTACCATGGAAGAATACCAACGGCTCCGCGACAACATGAAGATTGCCAGCGCCGTGGCCGCCGAAGAGGATCACAACGTCCAGGTCCGCAGTGGCAACCTCACCATGGAAAACACCAGGATGATGGGGGCTACGCCAAACTTTGCGCAGGTGCGAAACCTGGCCGTCGCGCATGGGCGATTTATCACCCAGGCGGATGAGGAACATCGCTCCGAGGTCGTTTTTGTCGGACCGGAACTGGTGCGAAAATTTTTCCCCAACGTCGACCCGATTGGAAAGGAAATTCGCGTCCAGACCCACACCTACGAAGTGATCGGTGTGGCGGAGCCGCTGGGGAGCGCCTTCGGAGAGTCCCAGGACAATTACATGGTCATGCCTATTTCCGCTTGGCGGAAAGGCTGGCATACGAACAATGATTGGGTGGCGATTTTCGTGCAGGCGCCTAATGCTGAGATGATGCAAGCCAGTGAGGACGAAGCGCGGCTTCTATTCCGCGCCTGGCGGCATTTGCCCTACGACGCCCCCGACAATTTCGCCATTCTGGGCTCCGACTCGATCATGCAATTGTGGCATGACCTGACAGGAAACTTGGCCTTCGTGGCCATGGCGCTGGTGAGCGTTTTTCTGGTCGTCGGCGGAATCGTGATTATGAACATCATGCTGGCCAGTGTGACGGAGCGGACGCGCGAGATCGGGTTGCGGCGCTCGTTGGGGGCTAGGAAAAAGCACATCTTGTTGCAGTTTCTGACGGAGTCAGCGGTTCTAGCCGCTACCGGAGGCTTGATCGGAATTCTGACGGCTTACTCATTGGTGTTCTTAGTAAAAGCGCTCTTTTCGTTCCCCATGGAGACTCCGTTGACCGCGGTGCTTCTATCGCTATGCGTAGCAACCGGCGTGGGTCTCTTTTTCGGAATCTTTCCGGCGATGCGCGCGGCCAAGTTGGACCCCATCGAAGCCTTGCGTGCGGACGGGTGAGCTACAAGCATGGCGCAAGCATATAACGAGAATCTGAGACAAGCGCTGGATACCTTGCGGACGCACAAACTGCGCAGCGCACTGACCGTGTTTGGCGTTGTGCTGGGAGTGAGCGTCATCATGTTGGTGGCGGCTCTGATCTCCGGTTTTGACCAGAAAATTCAGGAAAACATCAAACAGTTTGGCGCGGATACCGCGTTCATCACCAAATGGGACCAGGGTCGGCACGGCGGACCTCCACCGCTCGAGGAACGCCAGCGCAAACCGCTTACCGTTGAGGACGCCAGGGCCATTCAGGAGCGCTGCCCAGCGGTCAGGACCGTAACCACTTTTTTGATGACCAACTGGGATCATCCTCACACCGTGCGCACCAAAGCCGGTCAAGTCTCGGCGATTGATTTCCGAGGCGTGCAGCCGAACTTCGGCGAGGTTTACGCCAACGCAGCGACGCTCGAGGGCCGGTTTATCAGCGAAGGAGACGATCTCCACAAGGAGAAAGTGGTCATGCTCGGGGAGAACGTTGCCCCGGTCCTTTTTCCCGAAGGGCATCCCATTGGAAAAGACGTCATGATCGACGGCTCGGACTTTCAGGTTATTGGCGTCGTGGAAAAACCCAAAGGCGGATTCGGAATGGGGGACGAAGACCGGCGCGTGCTGATTCCTATCAGCACGTTTCGCAAGGTCTATCCTACCGCCGACGAAGTCAATATGCGCGCACAAGCGTACCCCAAGATGCTGGACCAGGCCGTGGACCAAATCCGCGAAGTGCTGGAGCGGCGGCGAAACGTGCCGTTTGGGGGGAAAGACAATTTTTCGATCGCGACCGCGGAACAACAAGTCGAGGAATTTCATAACATCGTAGGAAAAGTTGCGCTGGCAACGGTGGTGCTGAGTTCCATCGGTCTACTGGTGGGCGGAATTGGCGTAATGAATATTATGCTGGTGAGCGTAACGGAGCGCACGCGCGAGATCGGCATCCGCAAAGCGATTGGCGCCAAGAGTAAAGACATTACGTGGCAATTCTTGCTGGAGGCCATGGCCCTGACTGGCACGGGTGGTGTTATCGCACTGGTGCTGGTGAATGGACTAGTGCTGCTTGTGCGCTTAACGCTGCACTGGCCCGGAAGCGTACCAGCGTGGGCCGTCGCCGCTGGACTGATTGTGAGCATCAAGGTCGGGCTGATCTTTGGCGTGTGGCCGGCGATGAAAGCCGCGAAGCTCGACCCCGTCGAAGCGCTGCGTTACGAGTAAGGCGGCAAAAGCTGCTCTCCCAAATTTCCAGACAACTTCATCAATCAGAATGTTCTCGGAGAAGTTTTCTATTCCGGGGCTATGGTGTGTGCGACCGTGGCGAGCGCGTAGCAGCCGCAGACAAATCTGAGGAAGAGATATGCGAGCCGGCGGGCTTATTCAGTTCGGCGAGTGCGATTTTTTGCACACGAATGATGCGCGCAGGATATTTGTCTTGGATTCGCGATGTGGGCTCATCTTCGGAGTCTTGCGCGGATGCCTCGGAAACGGTTTGCGGCGAATAGGTGAACGCCTCGTAAGGCACGCCGGGATGGAAATACGGATGGGCAGGAGCCGGAGGCATTCCGTAGTGGGCGCTGAGTAAACGCGGGATCTGAACTAACCCAATTAGGAGCAGGCAGGCGGATACAGTAGTCCAAACCTCGCGGTGTCCTGTCGGGGCGGACCACCAGGAATGTTTCGTCATGGCCGGGGCGGGAGTGCGCGGCCGCGAGCGGGTGAAGGGATGGAGAGACTTGGCAAGTTCCTCGCAAGAAGCGAAACGTTCCTGGGGATTTTTTGCGAGGCAGCGCGCCACCACGCGGTCAAGCTCCGGCGGCACTGCCGGATTGTGGCGCGAAGGCGGCGCGGGCGTATGCTTCAAAATCTGCGCACAGACCGCACCAACAGACTTTCCGTCAAAGGGACGGACACCCGTCAGCATCTGGTAAAGAACAACACCGAACGAAAACTGGTCGGAGCGGTGATCCTGAAGCTCACTCTCGATTTGTTCGGGCGCCATATACGCGGGCGTACCTACGACGCGGCTGGTGAGCGAGAGCTGCGTGGTCAAGCGGGCGATGCCAAAATCGCCGAGTCTGACTCTGTTTTCCGGATTGATGAAAATGTTTCCAGGTTTGACGTCGCCGTGAACAATTCCCGCGCGATGGGCGGTGGCGAGCGCGCCGGCCAACTCCACTGCCCAGGCACAGGCGCGCTGAACGGTCAGAGTGGAGGATTCGAGTTGACGCTGCAGAGTCTCGCCGGCAACGTATTCCATGACGAGGTATGGCGCGCCCTGCTCGTCGAAGCCGACATCATAGAGCTGCACGACCGCGGGATGAGATAGCTGGCCGACAATCTGCGCTTCATGCAGGAATTGCTGTTCCAGATCCTCGCCGAAGGCACAAATGAAAGTCTTGAGCGCCACCGTGCGGCCGATGACGTTGTCGCGAGCTTTATCGACCCGGCTCGTGGTTCCGGATCCGATCAACTCGAGGGCTTGGTAACGGCCTTTTGGTGGTGTAATCATCAGGCAGAGCGCAGGAGACGCGCAGCACGGTCGCGCAGGCCGTGGCCATTGGTTTGCGGCACAGGAACCGGAGTCACCGGCTTGTGGCGCGCCAGGGGATAGAGCTCTTGTGCAATGGAGTCCGCGGTTTGATAACGAGCTGCCGGATCTTTCGCGAGGCAGCGAGCCACGAGATCATCGAATACCGCCGGCACAGAAGGATTGGCGTGCGAGGGCGGCAGCGGCGTCGAAGAAAGAACGCGGCCGCAAATGCCCTGAAGGGAATCGGCGTCAAAGGGACGTTTGCCGGTCACCATTTCATAGAGCACGACACCCAGGGAGAAAAGATCGGAGCGAGCGTCCTGGGGTTTGCCCATGATTTGCTCGGGGCACCAATAAGCGGGAGTGCCGAGAAGCGGGGTGGCGCCGGAATCGCGGCTGGCCAGACGCGCCATGCCGAAGTCCATGAGCTTCACGCGGCCGTCATCGGCGACAAGCATGTTCGCGGGCTTGACGTCACCATGAATCACGCCCTTGCGATGCGCTACACCGAGGGCGGTGGCCATTTCGGCGGCCCAGGCGCAGGCCTTGGGAAGGGGGAGGCTGCCCCTGTCTAGAATGCGATCGAGCGGCTGACCATCCAGAAACTCCATGACCAGATAGGGAGTCTGGGTGGCTTCGTCAATACCCATATCGTGGAGCGTAATGATGGAAGGATGGGACAGTTGGCCGACGACGCGCGCTTCCTGAATGAAGCGCTGGCGCGCTTCTCCCTGGGCCCATTCCTTGGACAAAAGCTTTATGGCGACCAGCCGGCCGATCATGGGGTCGTGAGCGCGAGCGACTCGTCCAGTAGCGCCAGTACCGATGATTTCCAGGATTTCGTAGCGTCCGACTTGCACGGGGACCTCCCCCTCAGACAGATGGTCTTGTTGATGAGGTGAGGATAACGATTCGCGGTTGTGCGGTGGAATGGAGCAGGCGTTCCGTTTGCGAGGGTACAGTGGTACTAGGACAGGGTAGTAGTCTTACGTTTTTAGGTTTTCAGTAATGAGTCAGAGAGAGTCTCCAGCGACTTTGCAGCGCAATGCTACTAAGATGCCCGAGGGGACTACCCCCTGTTTTGACAAAGAGTGCGGAATTGGCTGATTCTAAAAGAGTTCATAGAAACGCTTGCGCAAAAGAGTGCGTAATCGATTGATTCTAAAGGGGCGCCAAAATGCACTAACAGGCATTCACAGCGAAGAGTGTGTAAGCGAAGCAAGATAAAGGAGCCAGGCCGAAGAGCTAGAGAGGATCGATCGCCTAGTAAAAAGGGAAGGGCTAGCAATCATCCGCAGTTATATCTAGGGGTAAGTATATCATGCGGGAATGGCCGTCAGGGTTGAGCGGGAGTAGAACGGAGGGGCGCGAGGGCGGGGGCAGAATTCAGGCGTGACGGGAAATCGTGGACAAAGGTTTTCATCGAGGGGTGCCAGAAGCCGTTAAAGCCGAAGAAATACATTTCTTTCAGGGCTTGATCAGCAGGCCACTTCTCCACAGCCATGCGGTAGACGGCGGTGAACACGCCGCTGCGATCGTCACCGAAGCGGCAGTGGAGGAAGATTTTTTGCCCCGGGCGGTCGCGCAGGAGGGAGAGAAATTGGACCACCTGTTCATCGGTTGGAGGAGACCAGCCGCTGACCGGAATGTTGACAAAGCGCATGCCCAGCGATTCGACGTGCTTGCGCTCCCAAAGCAACTTTTCGCGATCTTCGCCGCGCAGATCGACGATGGTGGTGATGCCCAATATTTTGAGCTCAGAGAAACCGACTTCCCGGGGTTGCGCGCCGCGGTAGAAGAAATCCGTGATTTTTCCAGCGTTGGGAATTCCGGAGATGCGCACTTTCTCTCCGTGAGCAGTCTGCGGAAAGGGAGGAGCAGAGGCTGGCGCCGGGGTCTGCGATGGCGATTGCGCAAAAAGGGGAAGAGGAAGAAGGAAGAAGAAGGCGAACGTGCGAAGAGAACGTTTCATATTGAATTGGATGCAAGAGTGTAGCGTGAGAGACAAGCAGACGGAAAGCATTGAGGCGGAAGCGGTTGAGTGGGAATAGCACCACTACAAATAGACGCGCTACGAAAGCGTCAACCACATTTTGCGTTTTTCTCTTGACAGAAAATATTCTTCCATTGATACTTCGATTCCAGATTCGGGGGACGTGGAAGCGCCAGACGGACCGAATCGGGGATGTATCAAGGTCCGTGTGAGCCCCACGAGGCGGCCCGGGATTTAAGCGAAAAAATCGAGCGCGAAGTACCTGCTCCGCGCCCGTACTTGAGGCGGAGCACCTGCTGTTAGGCTGAGTGCGAAGCACCGGCCAGCGGCAGGGCATTGGCATTTTGCGCTGGAACCTGAGTACGACCGAACGACGGTCGGCTTTTTTTTCGCTGCCCGCTTGCACAGTCCGAACGAATCAAAGCTGCGTGAACTTCAGCCCAGCCCCTGAAGCGAAGCGCAGCACCTCTGCGGGACGCAGAGGAGTAAAATAAAAGGGTGCCCCCGCGCGAGTGGGGACCCCCAGAGCTCGGAGGCACGGATGGCTACAGTGAAACATGTATTGAGCGGAAAATCCCCGGCCATGGAAGCGGCTGCAGAGAATACAGCGGCCAGTACAGGGAAAGGTTTGGTTTTCCAGCGGTTCTTTACGGATGGAAAGAAGTCTCCCTTCGACGCCGTCGAATGGGAGAAGCGCACGGCGCTGATCGGGAACGAGAAGGGCGTGACGATCTTCCGGCAGGAAGACGTGGAAGTGCCGAAGAGCTGGTCGCAGACGGCGACGAACATTGTCACCAGCAAGTATTTCCACGGGAAGCCCGGGACGCCGCAGCGCGAGGGATCGGTACGGCAACTGATAGGGCGGGTGGTGAATACCATTGTGCGGTGGGGCCAAGAGGG
>Ga0137412_10004065_pt1 | contig 11690 bp, 11 predicted proteins | sample CZODoug2_1_16fun_FD_122160 | JGI IMG/M metagenome (GOLD analysis project Ga0137412, IMG submission 122160) | Vadose zone soil fungal communities from Angelo Coast Range Reserve, California, USA - CZODoug2_1_16fungal (Hybrid Assembly) | ecosystem: Environmental > Terrestrial > Soil > Vadose zone...
CGCGAAAACCTCATAGAGCACGTATTCCTCGGCGAGCTTTTGCGCGGGCTGTGGCGCAAGAATGTGCGGGATCTGGAGGTTTTGCGGCCCGAGGTCGACAGCGGCGGCTATGATCTGGCGCTGGAATTCAGAGGGTTGACCCGCCACATGCAGCTCAAGTCGAGCTTCACTGGAGCGCGGCGGTCTGAGGTAACGGCAAGCGTCAAACTGCTTGAGCGGCCTTCCGCCTGCATCCTCTGGATATTCTTCGATCCGGATACTCTGTCGCTCGGGCCATTTCTTTGGTTCGGCGGCGCTGCCGGCGAGAGAATCCCCCCATTGGGGGAGAAGATAGCAAGACACACGAAGCCCAACGCGATGCTCAAAAAAGCCGATCGTCCGGCGCATCGCGTCATCCCCAAGAGCCGGTTCGCAACCCTCGAAACGATTGACCAAGTCATCCAAAAAATGGTCGGGGTCTAGCGCCACCGGCGCGTAGGGGGTTCCCTTAACTTCAATCTTCTTGTCCATATAAAGTACGATTTACTAATACCTCTATATAGTACCAAAGCGCTTAGGTTTTTGTCATGTGTATAACGTAGCCGAGAACTTAAGTTGAGACCTGTCAAGGCGGCTAAATAAATCGAACAGTAATCTGTCATGAGCGCAGGTGAAAAGCGCTCCTGGAAAAGAGGAGGTCGCAATGGACAAATTAGGCCACTACCTCTCGATGGCCTTTATATGCCGTGGGCGTGCACTTGAGGACAAGGAGAGACGCTCGGAATGGCTCGGGTGGGCAGAAGTGTGGAACGAACTCGCGGACGACGCAATTGGTCATCCCCTTGAAGAAAGAATTGCGAACCGCTCAAGTGACCTAGCCGAATCCAACTACGAAACAGTCGAATGACACGCGATGGAACGCAAGTGCTGCGTCTCGCTCTGCGGGACGCGAACAGTTTGGCGGCGTCTATTGCGCTAAAGAAGAATTTAATCGCAACGGTGCGTTTGTTTCCTATCTAAGCACTAAGGAGACAACCATGAAACTCACCACAATAGCACTGGCAATTGCATTCACGGTTCCCAGCACATTCGCGCTTGCACGAGGCGGGATGCACGGCGGAATGCACATTGGAAGTCAGGTCACTCGCCCCTTCGCAAACCCGGTCGGTACAGGTCGTATTGCAAACAGACCCAGGAATCTTACGGGGAATACGCTCTCCCCGATCGCGCATGATCCAAGCGGATCAACAATAAGTGGGTCAGCCATGAACCGCACGGGCGGTTAAGAAAAACCCCGCACCCACGTGGGGTGCTGCCTTCGCGCTGTGCGGGCTGCTGCAGCCTGCCGGAGGACCAGACGGCCGCCTTCCGGAACGTGGATCAACCCGCGACTGACGAAATCCAGCGGCGATGACGCCTTTACCGTTTCGCCAGCAAAGGCAAAGGGTTCAGGTCAGCGGGAGACTTCGGCCGTCGAAACGACGGGCTTAAGCCACGCTGTGAGAAGATTTGGGGCTACAATTCCCTGTTACCGCCAATGAGGTCCCTGATCTTTGCAATATTTTCCCTGTTAATTCGCATAGGGAATCGCTCGAGAAGTGCCTGCGGCACAGCGGTTTTTGCCAACGAAATCGTCTCTGAGCGTCCCAAAATCGCAAATTTCCCTGTAAAATTCCCTGTTAGCAGGGAATTTGCGTGGAGACGGGTGCGATCAACACTGCGTCGCCAGCCAAGCAGTCCGGCGCTCAGAGAAAATGTCCCTGATACTGGAAGAAAGGGCCGCCAATGGCGGGCTTTTGCGAACTGCCGGTCGGTCTCCAGACTCCGAATTTGGCCGCTTCCGGCGCGAAATAGCCGATAGTCTCCGGCGGACATTTGAAAAATTCCCGTTTTTGGGAGACTGCGGCCGGAGATTGGGTTCGATCTGCACTGTGCCGTCCCTCCGGAGCTAGAAGATGCTCAAATCGCCAAAGCCACTTCCAGTGCAGCAATGAAAATGGTCTTGGAGCGTGAGGAGCGGGCAAAGATGATCGAACTGCCGACTTCGTCACCGATGCTTGCGCTACCGTAGCCATTGCATACCATCGGGCAGCAGGTGTCTACGCGATAGACAAAGAGATGCAGGAATTAGGAACTGCTGCTGTTCACCTTCTCACCATGGCTACCTCATACATTAGCGCGCATGACACTGAAGGGGCGAGTTAGTTTTTATCGGTTCCGAAGCCGTTCAGCGGAGTCGTCCGATTGATGTGGTGCGGCTTAATCCACCCTTACGGGCTTGGCCAAGTGCGGTCCGATAGAGATCCCTTTATTGCGGTGGCTCCAAGCACCGCAGTCAGTAAGGCAGCGGAGACAACGACTTTCTTGTTCATGGCCGCTTTCACTGACAGATGAAAAAGGGTTCAGCTGCCACCGGAGTGATCGACCTTCCGGTGATACCCATGGTCAGACCCTGTTCTTTAGTCATGAGCCCGCACCCGTGGGAGCTAATGTTGATCCGCTCGGATTGCTCCCGGGACGAATCCCGGGAGCGGCAGTGCTTGTCGTCGTAGATAAAACAGTAGCCGGAACGGTAGCCGGAGATGTAACGGTGGGTATCGTTGGCATCAACGGTGCTGTACCCACAGTGGGCAATACGTTTATCGTCGGTACCGCTGCTGCGGAACTAACCCCAAGATTGCCAATCTCGTTAGATCCCATCGGAATTCCGGTTCGAGCGCCGCCACCCGGCGTTGTGGGTGACGTTGACGTTGTTGGAGTCGACGATGAAGCAATACTGCTTGAGCCGGAGCCGCACATTCCCGACGTTCCCGCCGTGTTCAGCGTTCCTGCGGCTGTCGACATTTCCGACGTCGCCGATATCCCCGACGACGTTGCCGTGGTGCCCAACGTTGCTGCGGTCGCGGGCGTCGCGGTTCCGACTGCCGTTCCGCCGCCGTCGAAGCTCGCGGTGGATCCGAACATTCCCGATGGCGAAGTCCCCGAGGTCGAGCATGTCGTACCGCTGCTTGTGCTTGGAATTGTAATTGTGCCCGTTACGCCAGTGGGCATCGGACTGACTCCGGGTGAGGCGATCTCCGTGGAGCCCATTGGGATTCCGGTCGGGGAGACTGACGAGCCCGACGAGATGCCGAGGGGCGAAGTCGCTCCGATAGTGGGTGTCGGGGTGGCCATCCCGCCAACTTGCGCCATGGCAACGTTGTAGACGAATAGCGCTGGAAGGACCGCAGCAATCAACGAGAATCTCATTGGCATTCTCCGCTTGCAAACCGCGTCACCGCGGCGAGCAACTATGTTGATCAGTTTTACGCCGATTTAGCTTAGTGCGAGGCTTCGGACATCGGTCAATCCCTAGTTATAGCACTTCGGTGTCAATGGTGGCGCATGAAGCTTCGGAAAAATCAGCAGCGGCAAATGTTCAATTTCTTGTTCACCGCCGCGTCCAACGTCTGTTGTTTCGCGTCGAACGTCGAAAGCCTCCGTTGCTAAGATTTTTCGGAGAGGTCTCATGCTCGGAAGGTGGTTGGCTAGCCCCACTTGTTCAATTAAATACGAGTTTATTAATGACACGCGATGGAACGATTGCTGGAGCATCGAGGCTCTGCGAGATGTGAACAGCTTGGTGGCTTCTATCGCGCTAACGAAGAGTTTAGTGGTAACGGTGATATTCTCTCCTATGTAAACAGCAGGAGAAGAACCATGAAACTCACTACAATCGCATTGGCAACTGCACTCGCGCTGACAAGCTCGGCTTCGCTGGCGCAAGCAACGTACGCTCCCTCAATTGGTTCGGTCGTGGCTCCCTCGGTTGGTTCGTATGTCGCTCCAGCGGTGGGCTCATACATGAATCAACCCACGTGGAGTAACACTGGTCCCGCAGCGCCCCTGCCGAGCAGCCCCGCTTTGGCTCCAATCCCGACCCCAGCTCCCATGATGCGGATGTCCGGGGTGCGCCGGTAAAAAAGAAAAGCCCCGCGACTTAGCGGGGCTACTGCCTAAGCTGTCTTCTTTGGAATGTGACCACTCTTGAAAGGTGAAATTCCTTCAGCACCTTTCCTTCGGTTATTCCAATGTAGCCGGTCGGGAGCCTGATGGGGGACGGCCACGTAACCCTTCGGCGCGTAGCCGATGCCTAACGTGCGGGAACGTGCTCAGAATTGTAGAATTGGTTTAGTGGGCTGTGACTGTAGGCATGGCCCGGCACGGTCTTGCCCTTACTCCCTCCAACTCGAAAGGGCAGGGCCGTGTTCTTATTTGGATGAAGTAATGAACAAGAACTGTCGGATTTGTTTCGGCATAGCGGGTCTGTGAAAACCATCCCAATCCCGGTTGGCATGATGAACTAGGCTGTATGTGCGGGGGCCGGAATGCCGTGCGAGTGCAATATGCTATGTGATCAAGAGCAACGCCTTGAAAGGCCGAGATGTCACCCATTCCCCGCAACCGCCGCCGACGAGAGATGGCTCTACTAACCCGCGCACGTCGCCGAATCCAAAAGCTAAGTCCGTATCTATCTCTGGCATTACTGCTGGTGCCACTGATCTTGGTCGAACCACTGAAATTGATAGCGTTATTTGTCGCGGGAGAGGGACATTGGCTTACCGGCACCGGAATGATTATTGGGGCTTTTGCTGTCAGCCTTTTGGTCGTGGAGCGGCTTTTTAAAGTAGTCAAGCCGAAGCTGATGACGCTGAGTTGGTTCGCCAAATTGTGGACGCGGTGGGTGGCTCTCCGCAACAAACTGAGCCCGTGGTCAAGCGTTCCCGTAGACGGCAGCAAAACTGGCTGACTTCGTCTGCCTTAAACATCGGGCCGCATTCCCGCAGATCCTCGCGAACATGATGACGGCGCTGGAAGCGGGACATTGCGCTGAGGAAAGATATTGAGCCAGCACTGGCAGTTCTGAACGTCTGTTCACCATGGGCAGCTTGCCATTCCAGCAGCAGGAACTTTTCCCATTGCTTAAAGGTTAAAAGATTCGGGACCCACAGGAGGACACAGTGAGACAGTCTGAAACGTTCCTAGAAAATGCCGACCATTGCGCGTACCTTGCTGAGATTGCCGTCAATGAGCCGAGCTATCGGCGGTTTAAAAGAATGAAAGCTTCTTGGCGGGCACTAGCACATGAGCAAGATTGGCTTGACGGAGAGATACCACCAATCCGCGTAGCCAATGGAACGCCACTGAATATAACCGCGCACGCATAGCAACCGCCGCCTCTTGTGGGCTGCTTCATCAGACTGGCTTTAAGTGTCCAATGCCGCATAGAGCGAGCAAGAGATGGAATTACCGCAGGCTGATGCCGCGAATTGAAGCGGCTATAACGTAAAGGCTGCAAAGACAAGTGCCCCGACTAGCGCGACAAGGATATTGAGATAAGAAAGAAAAAACTTGGTCATGCCGGGCAACGCCGGGATGGCTAATTCGTTCGACCGACGGCTTACTCTACTCTGTCCGGCCTAGCTCACCTGACCGTCGCTCTATCGGTCTTCAAGGGATCGGGACGGTCGCAATCAAAGCACTGCATGGTGCGCTGTCCCTTACCGCCGGGAGGTAGCGCCAGAATCAAATGATCCCCGCAATGGGGGCAAGTCGGTCTCTTGGCTTGGCCCATGGGGTAAATCTGCCGCAGGTCCTAATGTCCGTCAATGGAACGGGTGCCCTCCTAAATCTCGAAAAGGGGGGAGGCGAATCGGCCCTGTGGATAATCTGGCATTTGCGCAGGAAGGGCGTCAAATGGGTCGCAGCGCCCTTTGATGGGCCCTGAGCCCCGAGGCGAGGTCGAACCGGGGCCGCCAGGCCAGATCGGCCGCTATCCTCGAAACGTCGAACGCTGTCTGCACATCCGGAACATCGTCGGCTCCGGCAACCAGCGTTGGATTGGCGCCTGGAATGGCGGTGCGCGCGATCTCCGCGATCTGCGGCATGGTCAATGCCTCGCCGGAACCAACATTGTATGCGCTGAACGAAAACTCGTCGGCCGTCAGAACGGCGATCTGCGCCTCCACCACGTCGTCGACATAGACATAGTGATAGAGGAATTCGGGATCGCACGGGATTTCGGTCATCTCGCCTGCGGCGGCATCGCGGATCAGCGTGGCGAGGTGGCAATTTCCCCGCCTGTAGGGTCCGTAGACCCGACCAATGCGCAGACTAACGCCGCTGAGCCCATATTCGGCGGTGAAAGCCTGGACCAGTTGTTCACCGGCGACCTTGCTCGCGCCGTAGACGGAGGTCGGCCGCAGCGGCGTGTCCTCGGTGATCGCCGTTTTGCCCACATTGCCGTAGACGCTGATCGACGAGCAGAACACGAAACGGCGCAGGCCGTGGCGGCGTGCGAGGTCCAGCAGCAGCGCGGTTCCGTCGATGTTGACCTCGACGATCTTCATCGGCTCGCCCTGCGCCATCATCGGGCCCGAGATCGCGCCGCAATGGATGACGGCGTCGAACGCTTTGCGCGCGAACAGATCCGCAAGCGCCGCACTGTCGGTGATCGACATGATTTCGAGGCCGGGATCGTCGCGACCGAACTCTGTGACATCGATCGCCGTGACCATGTGACCCTTCTCCGTCAGGGCTTCGCGCAGCGACATGCCGATCATTCCGGCACCGCCCGTTACCAACACATTCATCCGGTTCCCCAAATTCATAAACGGCTCACGAGGCAAGCAACGTCGCCGCCGCCTCCGGCAATTCCAGGTCCCGTCCCGCCGCTGCGACCAGCTGCATACCGATGCCGCCGCCATCGCTGCTCGTGGTGATGGGCACCACCACGGCCCGCTTCTTAGGCGTGCCGCTCATCGGGCGTCCGCCGCGCCCGCGCCGGGCTTTTCGGCGATAACCGCGATCATCCCGCCTTTGTCGGGTCCCTGGTGCTCGGCGCCGCCCGAGACGAACAGGGCAGTGTCGTTCAGCACGCTCGCGACAATGGCGCCGACAGCGCCACGAATATGGCGCTGCTGATCCATATCGCCGTCGTTCAGCATGGTGTGCGCCTTGCCGCGTACCATGCCGTCGCGCGGCGCCTCGCACTTCACGAAAGCGGCACGGACGCGCGCGGCTTGGTGGGTCGGTATCTGAGGTTCGGCGGTGAAGCCCAGATCGCGGGCGAGCTGCACCACGCTGCCAATGTCGAGCGGATCGGACATCGAGGCATGGCCGATGGTCAGCGGGCCGGTCCAGGACGCGCTGGTGCCGACGACGACGACCTCGTTGGTCCTGATCTCGACGCCCGCCGAGACGCTGGCCACGGAGGAATAGGCATCGAAATCCTTCAGCACCGCGCTTTCGTCGGCGCGCGCCGGATCGATTTCCCCCAGCGTCTTCGCGACGCCCAGCGCGGAGGCCGCGCGTCCGAACGCCATCAGCTTGCCGGAATTGTCCGTCGCGCAGGAACGTCCGCGTCCGCCGGCCTCGACGATATCGGCGAGCGTGAACGCAGGCCCCTTCACCTGGACGAAATGGACGTCGGCCGCGCTCGCGATCCCAGCCCTGGACATGGCCTCCGCCACGGCCGCGGCGGTCAAGTCGATCTGCTTCTGCCGCCCGACATCCTCGGGCAGGAGGGGAGGCGTGAAGGCCACGCCCACCGCCAGCGATTGGCCGTCGGCTTTCCCCTCGTCGGGCGACACCGTGAAGACCGCGTAATGCGGCGACAGCACACCCTCGACCCCGCCGGAGAAGATGAACGGCACCCGCTCGCAGACGGACTGCGCGCTTCCCCCGGTATGCCCGCCGATGAGCTGCGACAGCGACATCATGAGATAGCCGCGCGTGTAATCGTTGACGAGGCCGTTGCCGTGGGTCTTGCCGATGACGGCGACGATCTCCCTAGGTTTTATGCTGCCGCGCTCGATCGCGTTCCGCAGTCCGGTCACGTCGCCGGGATCGATCAGGCCAAAGCGCTGAACATCTGCACGCACGTTCCTCACTCCTCTAGACGCGTAGCCGGATCAAAGAGCGACCATCCCGCCGTCGACGCTGAGATCGCTTCCGGTGATGAATGACGAGCCGTGCGAGCACAGGAACAGGATCGCCTTGGAAACTTCCTCGGGTTCGGCGAAGCGGTCGATCGGCGTGAGCGTCTTGAACACCGCGCGCTGTTCTTCCGTCACGTCGCGCTGAAGCCCCGTCATCGTGGTGCCCGGCGAGATTGAATTGATCTGCACATTGAACGGCGCGTATTGGACGCCGGCCTGCCGCGTGAGCGCGAGAACCGCGCCTTTCGAGGCGCAATAGGCCGCCGCGTCCCGCAGGCCGATATGGGCGGCGGTCGAGGCGACGTTGCAGATCTTGCCCGCCCGCCGCTCGACCATGCCCGGCAGAACCGCGCGCATGCCGAGCCAGACACCCTTGGCGTTCACATTCATCATTTTGTCCCACGTCGCTTCCGAGACATCGATCGCGGTGTCGCCGGGCACCGCGACGCCGGCATTGTTCACCAGGACGTCGACCTTGCCGTGAGCGGAGACCAGGGCGTTGATCAGCGCGGACCACGCGGCAGCGTCGCGAACGTCCATCACGTGCCCCTCGGCGCGCAGGCCCATCGAGACGATCTCGTCCGCGCACTGCGTCGCGCCGACCACATCGAGTACTGCGACGATCGCTCCGGCTTTGGCAAAATCCATGGCCGCAGCTTTTCCGATGCCGCTTCCGGCCCCGGTGACAATGACGACCTGATCGGTGAAATCCAATTTCATGGCTACCTTCTTCCGCGCACGACCCTCGTCGGGACCCGACGTTTTGAAGGAAGACGTTTTGCAGGAAACGGGCCAGACTTTACCTTACAGGAAGGAACCAGGATTTTCCGGCGCTGGCGCGGTCGCGCGGCATCACTCCTGGAGCCGGAGGGGGCCGGAATGGACGTTCTGCGTGCTGCGGATGACGATGTTCAGGCGCTGCGGCCGTCGGTCCTTGTCATACAGGGTCTGGTGGATCCGCAGCAGCGGCTCATCCTTGCGGAAAAACGCTGCCCAGTCTGCGGAGCGGTCGGTGACGACGTCGATCGCCACTGCACAACGGCCCGCCGGACGGCTTCCGCCTCCGGCTGCCGTCTCGTCGGCGAACGCCAGGATCCGCCCCGATATGCCGTAGGTTCGCCTGCGGCGGTAGACGTTTTCGCCCGGCGCGATGTCGAGCGCCGCGGCGACCACATCGTCGGCCGCGACCGCCTTTTCCTCATCCGTCAGCAGGGTCCAATGCGGCTCGATCCATTGCAGCGGCAACGGGACGTTCACGTCGGTGGTGCGGCCCTTGACGATGCTGGGCAGTTGATCGGTCACGAAAGTGCCGACCCCCCAGCGGCTTACGAGAAGCCCCTCATGGACGAGGATCCGCAGCGCCTCGCGCAGCGTGGATCGGCTCACCCGCAGAATTGCGGCGAGTTGCTTTTCCCCGGTGATGCGGCTGCCGCCGCGCAGCGACCCCGCGCTGATCTCGTCGCGCAGCGTCTCGACGATCCGGTGAACCATATCGGTCCCTTGACCGGGGGCCCGAAGGCGCACTGCCATTTCCGACCAGATCATCGCTCATTGCCCCGCCTGGAGAGGTCGAACCTCTTTGGGCGAGACTAGCGCCTATGAGGTCAGACCTCAATGGGCGCAATGGGCCGGAAGGGACCAGCTCGAATGCTGAAAATTTCATCATTATTGCTAGGCAATTGCATACAAAGTAGCTCCCAGAAATTCAAATAGAGCGTCTGATCGGTATACCGTGTCGTGCTAGAGTTTGGGACGAATTTCTCGTAAGAGATGCAGCCGACATCTTTTCGGGCGCCTTGATCGTGATTCCTCACACTCCCTGCAGTTCCGAAGAGCGCCGTCCCGTCCCGGATGTGCTGCGCGACCTCATCGTCAGCGGCAAGCTGGCGCCGGGGACACGCCTTGTCGAGATGGATCTGTGCCGCGCTTTCCTGCGATCGCGCAGTCCTGTCCGGGAAGCGATCCGCATCCTCACGGCCGAGGGTCTTATCGAGCCGGCGGGCAACCGTGGCGTTCAGGTCCGGCGCGCGCAAGCCGAAGAGATTCTTCAGACTTTCAGCGTCATCGGGACGCTGGAAGCGATGGCGGGAGAACTCGCCGCGGAGCGCATTTCGGAGCCGCAGCTGAGGCGGATCGAGGAGGCCCATCACCGCATGGTTGCGGCGTTCCAGGCCAATGATCAGACCACCTATTACCACTGCAATCAGCTGATCCATCGGGAAATCTGGGAAGCCGCGGACAACGCGGTCCTGCTGCAGGAACTCGAGCGGCTCAACGCATGGGTTCGGCCGTACCGCTTCGCGGTCAATAACCGCCTGGAAAGCTGGAGAAAATCTGTCGCGGACCATAACCGTATCATGGTCGCGCTGCTCAATCGCGACGGTCGGCGGCTCAGTCAGATCCTCCGTCTGCACCTGCCCTCCAAGGCGGAGGTGCTGCGCGCGCATCTGTCACTGACCGCCGGCAGGGAAGCCTGAGTACCGCAAAAGCATTGGCACGCTTGATGCAGTTAGGTCGCGACGGCTGGTGGCCCGACGGCGGGCCAGAGCTGCGGACCTCGTGCTGGGAGCGGTATCATGAACGTAACTGGACTCTATCTCATCGTCGCCGCGATCGGGATTGTGCTTGCCCTGATCGCCTATTTTCGCAACCGCAATAATATTGGCGGAATCATCATCGGCTTCACGCTGATGGAGATCGTCATCATGGCCGTGATCGGCGTCATCAACGGTGTGCTCGGCACCCCGAACGCCATGCTCGGTCGCCTGTTCATGACCTTCTCGGGAAGCTATGGCTTCCTGGCCTTCGCAGCCATCTGCGGCTTCTTCTACATCTCCGGTCCGCTGGCGGCGTATATCATCCGCAAGCCGGGTGCGGCCACCATCGCGGAGACCATGAACGGCGTCGCCCAGGTTCTCTCCGGCAACCCCAACGGCGTCATGGTGCTCGGCGCGGGCTTCCTGCAGGGCTTCATGTCCGACATGGCGTTCGCGTTCTACGGCTACAAGAACTGGACGCTCCCGGTCGTCGCTCTGTCCGGAGCGCTGGCTCCGTTGCTGCAGCAGATTCCGGAGGTCTACTTCTTCGGCGTCGGCGACATGGGCCTCGGCTACAATCTTGTCGCGCTTGCGATCCGCATGGTCAGTGGCGCCGTCTATGCCGTCGTCCTCGTCCGTCCGATCGCCCGCGGCCTCGCCCGCGCCGGCGTCGTGCGCGGCACGGCGGTGGCGGCGGAAGAAGGCAAGGCCAGACTTCACGGCCAAGTGGCCTGATGTCCGAGATCCTGGAGGACGGCGCGCTGGGCCGCGCCGTCCTGTTCACTGGAAATGCCGAGGACGCGATGTCAGGGCCGCACAGCGATCCCGGCGGCACGTCGTCGGCCATCGTCGATCTCAGGGACATCACCTACACCTATGAGGGCGAGACCTCGCCCGTCATCAACGGGGTTTCGCTGCGCGTCGAGCCGGGCGAGTTCGTGCTGATCCTCGGACCGAGCGGGTGCGGCAAGAGCACCCTGCTCAACGTTCTCAACGGCACCATTCCCCACACGCTGCGCGGTGAACTGGGCGGCCATGCCGTCGTGTGCGGAAAATCGGTACCGGACACCAAGGTCACGAACTTCGCGACCGAGGTCGGCATGGTGTTCCAGGACCCCGAAGCCCAGATCATCAACACCCGCGTGCGCGACGAGGTCTGTTTCGGGCTGGAAAACCTCTGTCGGCCTGCCGACGA
>Ga0137412_10004066_pt1 | contig 11690 bp, 4 predicted proteins | sample CZODoug2_1_16fun_FD_122160 | JGI IMG/M metagenome (GOLD analysis project Ga0137412, IMG submission 122160) | Vadose zone soil fungal communities from Angelo Coast Range Reserve, California, USA - CZODoug2_1_16fungal (Hybrid Assembly) | ecosystem: Environmental > Terrestrial > Soil > Vadose zone...
TCGGCGGCGCGCCGTCGCCTAATGCCGTGGCGCCTTCCATCACGTGAATCGCATTTGTATAAAACTCGCCGGTAATCCGCGCCTCAGTCTTGTTCTTTCCGAAACTGAACATTCCGATGCCCGGTATCAGCACAACCGTCGGGCTCGCATCGCGCATCTTCGGCGAATCCGCCGCCGCGAAGGATTCGTAGTACTGCCGATACTCCGCTTGATAACGATGCAGCGCCGCGTCGATCTGCTCTTTCAAGCCCGCAAGATTCGCCGACGGCAACCAATCGACAAAGAGCGGCCGGATTTTCGTGCGAATAAAATGATCCGGGCAGCTGGTTCCCAGATGGGCCAATCGCGCCGCGTCGGCGGAATTAATAAATCGCACAACTTCCGGCAAATCGGTGAAATGCCCGATCGCCCGCTGTTTTGCTGAAACTCGCCCCCGCACAAAGGGAAAAATATCCACCGCGAGCTCACGGTGATTCGGCAGATTCTCTCGCGTCGCTCCGCCAAATACGCCGCTTTTCTTGCGTTCGACGTGTTCTACGACAAATTGCCCAAGCCGATCGATCGCCGTGATCGTATTGACGTAACACTCGCGCTGCGTCTCGCCCCACGTAAAAAGTCCATGCCCGCCCAAAACAATTCCATCGCAGCCAGGATTCGCCGCAATCGCGCGCTTGAGCATCATTCCCAATTCAAATCCGGGCCGCTGCCACGGCAACCAAATTAACTTATGCCCGAAGCGTTCATTGAACTCGCGCATCTTCTCGGCGCCATTCGCCGCCGCAGCCAGCGCGATTCCCCAGTCCGGATGCAAATGGTCGATATGCGCAAACGGCAGAAAGCCATGCAAAGGCGTGTCGATCGACGCTGCAACGGAATTGTTCCCGAACGTACAGAGCGGGTACATCCCGACCATCGCGTCTTCATGCTCAACGCCGCGATACCGCCCCTCCAGTGCATGCAATTTTTCCAGATACAGCGCTGCAAATCCGCTTCGCTGGATGCTTCCAATATCGCCACCGCTGCCTTTTATCCAAAGGACAGTCCGGCGCGAACCATCGAGCGGGTCCACTTCCTGAATTTTCGAACTGGTATTCCCGCCTCCGAAATTCGTAATACGAAGATCGGAACCTAGCAAGTTCGACCGGTACCGCAGCAACTCCGGCGCATCCAGCGTCTGCGCCACTTTTTCATCCCACCTGTCTTCCAGATAGCGCAACTTCTCGGCAGTTTTCATAATTTCCGTTGCAAGGACTCTGGCTTGTTTCGCGGCGGCTCACCTTGCGGCAATTTGTGATTCCAAGGCCTCAGACCTTACTGAATCGACGCACAATCCGCAACCGCTTAATCATCCTAAACAATGTAATGTCCGCCAGTCTCGCCATTTTTGTTGACGCCTGAAACTGGACGCATTACAGTCCGCTCGCTGCTTCCGCGAACACAATAAGAAAGGCCGCCACCTTGCCCGCAAATCCCGCTCTCGGCGTCGTATTCCACTGGCTCGGCGGGCTCGCCTCCGGAAGTTTTTATGTTCCCTTTCGCGGCGTCAAACGTTGGGCCTGGGAAACCTACTGGCTTGTCGGTGGTTTCTTCAGTTGGATTATCGCGCCGTGGACGCTCGCCGTTTTCATGACCGCGGACTTAATCCAGGTCTTGCGCGAAGCCCCTTCGAGCAGCCTCTTCTGGGCCTACCTCTTCGGTCTCTTGTGGGGTCTCGGCGGCCTCACCTTCGGCCTCACCATGCGCTATCTCGGCATGTCGCTCGGCATGGCCATGGTTCTCGGCTACACCGCCGCCTTCGGCACGCTGATGCCTCCCATTTTCCGTGGCCAATTTTTCACCGACGTCTGGGGCACTCGCTCCGGCTTCACGATTCTCATCGGCGTTGGCGTCTGCCTCCTCGGCATCCTCGTCGCGGGCGCGGCAGGCGTCTCCAAGGAACGCGAAATGTCCGAAGAGCAGAAGCGCGCCTCCATCAAGGAATTCAATCTGAAAACGGGAATCCTCGTCGCGACATTTTCCGGCATAATGAGCGCCTGTTTTGCCTTCGGCCTCGCCGCGGGCGATCCCATCAAGGAAATCACGCTCCGCCACGGCACCCCCAACCTCTGGCAAGGCCTGCCGGTCTTGGTCGTCGTGCTACTAGGCGGCTTCACAACAAATTTCATCTGGTGCGTCATCCTCAACGTCCGCAATCGCACCGGCTACCAATACTTCTCCTCCAAAATTCGCAACAACTCCCCGGCCAAATCCGATGAACCAATTCTGGAAAATCCCATCGACGCTCCGTCCGAAGAAATGGCTGAAGCTGCACATCTCGATCTCGCCGAGCCGGCCTCCGCTCCCATGTTTTCCAATTACCTTTTCTCCGCCCTCGCCGGCACCACCTGGTACTTCCAATTTTTCTTCTACACCATGGGCGAAACCCAGATGGGCCGCTTCAAATTTTCCAGTTGGACCCTCCACATGGCCAGCATCATCATCTTCAGCACACTATGGGGCATCGCGCTCAAGGAATGGAACGGCGCAGGCGCCAAAACAAAATTGCTCGTCGCTCTCAGCCTCCTCGTTCTCGTCGCCTCCACCGTCATCGTCGGCTACGGCAACTATCTTGGAACCCTAAGTACTCCGCCAGCCACAGCCGCCGCCGCTTCACACAGCGGAACTGAGTTGACACCCGCGCCCTCTCGCTAAAGAATCTTTGCGCAAACCTATGGCAACGAATCCTCTACCACCCAGCGTCATCAACATCGACGATCTTCGCAAAATGGCGAAGCGCCGCCTCCCTCGCGTTGTTTTCGATTACCTCGATGGCGGCGCCGACAGCGAAATCACTCTCCGCGAAAATTGCCGCGTCTTTGATGACGTCCTCTTCCGCCCGCGCTGGGCCGTCGCCGTTCCCGAAACCGATATTCGCACTCGCGTCCTTTCTTTCGACCTTTCTTTTCCCGCGATTCTCGCTCCGGTCGGTTATTCCCGCATGATGTATCCCGGCAGCGACGGTGGCGAATGTGCCGCCGCAGCCGCAGCCGGCGACGCTGGCACCATCTACACCCTCTCCACCATCTCCGGCCATCCCTTGGAAAACGTCCGCGCCGCCACCAAAGGCCCTGCCTGGTATCAACTTTATTTGGTCGGTGGTCGCGCCATCGCCGAGCACGCCATCGACCGCGCCAAAAAGGCCGGTTTCAACGCCCTTGTCGTCACCATCGACACGCCGGTCGCCGGACTCCGCGAGCGCGACCCGCGCAACGGCATGAAAGAACTTCTCGGCGGGTCGCTCCTCTCGAAACTTCCCTACGTCTCTCAGTTTTTCGCGCGTCCCAGTTGGTTCGCTTCCTTTCTCCTCGACGGCGGCACTCCGCCCCTCGCCAACATCGTCATTCCCGGCAAAGGCCCCATGCCGCTCATCGACGTCGGCGCCGCGCTCAGTCGCGCTGTCGTCACCTGGGAAGATTTTCGCTGGCTCCGCGAACTCTGGCCCGGCCCTATCATCGCAAAAGGCGTTCTCTCCGCCGACGATGCTCGCCGCGCCGTCGACCACGGAGCCGCCGCCATCGTCGTTTCGAATCACGGCGGCCGTCAACTCGACACTGTTTCCCCGACGCTCCGCGTGCTTCCGGAAATCGTCTCCGCCGTCGGAGGCCAAACGGAAATCCTGCTCGACGGCGGAATCCGCCGCGGCTCGGACATCGTCAAAGCCCTTTGCCTCGGTGCCCGCGCCGTGCTCGTCGGCCGCGCTTATGCTTATGGTCTCGGCGCTGCCGGCAAACCCGGCGCCGCCCGCGCCCTCCAGATCCTCCGCGAAGGCGTGGACCGCACCCTCCGCCTCCTCGGCTGCTCCTCCATCAAAGCCCTCGATCCGTCCTACGTCTCCGTGCCGGACTCTTGGCGCAAATCTGGCCATTGACAAGAGTGGTATAATACTAATTAGGAAGTTCTGCGTCCGCCCTCGGCTTCGGCTCTTCGCGCTAACCCCTTTAGAATGAATACTTACAAAATGGCGTCCTCATAAGTCTTTTAGAATGAATACTTACGAAAAAAGACGGGGGTGGGGGGTAGCCATTCCCAAAACGGAACGGCAGCCGTCATCGCTTTGGCGCGTCAACTCGATCGACCTATGTCTCCCATTTCCAACAGCTTGCGCACTCTTCCTTCACTCTTTTGCCACTCTCGGCAAGTCATCTCTCTTGTTTTCAACCGTTTGCGCACTCTTACCAGAAAACACCGGGGTGTGGGGGTAGCGTAGCCACTCTTGTTTACCCCGTAGGGGGCTGCGCTCAGACGACCCCGATGGCAGTTAGGCCGGCACCGAAGCCGGACTCCCCAATTCTTCCGGTCGAAATACTAAGGCAAAGCAACTTGAAACTGATACGTCCCGGCCGGAAGGTCAAAAACCTTCCTGCTGTCCGTCTCTCCACCAGCCACGATCTTGGAGTTTCCGCTCAGCGCCTTCCCATCCAGCCGGTAAGCCGCCTGCTCCGCGGCAGTCAGCGCAAGCCGCCCGGTCGCATTCGGCGGAATTGTCAAATTCCACGTCGCCTGTTTCCCGGAGACCGTCCACGCCGAATGGATGGTTCCATAACTCGACTCATACGAGAAATCGACGCTCCCCAGTCGCGAGTCAAAATTCGGGTGCAACGAAATAACGTGGAATCCGGGCTCCGCTGCGGTCGTGTCAATTCCGGCCGCATACCGGTAAATCCAATCTCCCACGGCCCCATACGCGTAGTGATTGTAGGAATTCATGCTGGGATCGCCCTTCATCTGGTCGCCGTTCCAGCGTTCCCACATCGTCGTCGCGCCGTGCTCCACCAGGTATCCCCACGAAGGATACTCCGTGCTCAGCAGCAGCCGGTACGCAACGTCCGCGTGCCCCGTGTCGGTCAATGCGCTCAACAAATAGGGTGTCCCCAGAAATCCCGTTCCAAGCCGCCAATGATTTGCTGCAATTCGATCCACCAGTCGCTGTGCCGCCAGCGGCCGCACGGAAACCGGCAGCAAATCCATCTGTAGCGCGAGCACGTACCCGGTTTGCGTCTCCACTGGCTTGTCGCTCAGCTTCGTCTCTGTAGCCGACGCGAACACCGGAGGCGGCGGCACGCCGCCAACCCATCCATCCGGTTTCGCATACGCTTGATAAAACGCGTCGCGAATCTTCTCAAATAATGTTCCGTATTTTTTCTCGCCCTCCGAGTTTCCAGCCGCGTGCGCCATTTCTTTCATGAGTCGCGCGTTATACGCCCAGTACGCCGTCGCGATCAAATCCACCGGCGTCACCCCTTCCGGCGAAAGCCAGTCCGCGAAAGGAATTCCATAATTCTTCTTCCAGAGATGATCCGGATTCGCCGCCTCAATCGCGGCAAGGTAACGCTCCATGCCGCTCCAGTTTTCTTCGATCGCCTTCTTGTCGCCAGTCTGAATCCACGCGGTCCACGGAACGATCACGCCCGCGTCGCTCCATCCCGTGCCGTACCCGGGATTCGCTGTCGAAGTGCCCGGCGCAAAAATTCCATACATGTCGGTGCCCACTTGCGTCCCGCGCAAATCGGCGCCGAACTTGCGCGAAAATGTCGCGAGATCCATGTTGTACGCAGCCGTGCGCCAGAAAACCTGCGCGTCGGCGCTCCACCCGAGCCGCTCGTCGCGTTGCGGACAATCCGTCGGCAGCCCGACAAAGTTGGACCGCTGCCCCCACAAAATGTTGCTCCACAACTGGTTGATCATCCCGACGCCCGTTTTCAGCTTTGCCGTGAACGGCGCATCGGTATAAAAAGCGACTGCTTTCACATCACCGATTTCTGGTTTAGTGGACAACCCGCTTACCTCGACATATCGAAATCCGTGAAACGTAAATTCCGGCTCGAACTCTTCGCTTCCGGCTCCAGCCAAAATAAAATGATCCGTGGCTTTCGCCGTTCGCAGGTTCTCGACGTAAATCGTGCCGTCGGCATTCAACACTTCGGCAAATCGCAACTTTACGTCAGTGCCCGCTGGTCCCTTCGCGCGGACACGCGCCACTCCAGAAAGATTCTGCCCGAAATCAAAAACGTAAACGCCGGGCTTTGGTTCGTTCACCGATTTCGCCTGCAACTCTTCGTGCTTCCGGATCGGCGGAAAATATTGCCATTCTATTTCGGGCTCGATCGGATGAACTACTTCAACTGATTTCCACGCGGAGTCGTCAAAAGCTGCACCGTTCCAGCCGTTTTGCACCTTTCGTGCATCGAAGGTTTCACCGTCATAAATCTCCGCGAAAGAGACGGCAGACGTGCTGGCTTTCCAGGAAGAATCCGTGGGAATCGATTCGGTCGAGCCATCGGCGTATGCGATGCGCAGTTCGGCGCGCAACGCAGGCAGCGTCTTTCCGTAATTATTTCCCTGGCCGTACCACTGCAGCGGCGTTGAATACCATCCCGGCGCCAGCAACGCGCCGATCGCGTTTTTGCCTGGTTGCAGCAGGCCTGTCACGTCGTACGCTTGATAAACTACCCGCTCGCGATAGTCCGTCCAGCCCGGCGAAAGCACCTGGTCGCCAACTTCTTTCCCGTTGATCGAGAACTTATACACGCCTAAAGCCGTGGCATAAAGACGCGCGGACGAAATTTTCTTCGGCGCCTCGAACGATTTTCGCAGAGACTTCACCGCGCCCGTTGGCCAGGGATATCCCACTTCAGGTCCATCAAACGATCCCGCCGGTGGCGTGAATGCAATCGCATCTTTCCACCGCGAATCGTCGAAATTGGTCTCCTGCCAATTCCCCTCGGCATCAAGCGCGGCTTTCCATCCGCTCGCCGCGGTTTTGAAAATTCGAGCGGAACCGTCCGCCATCTCGACGTAAATCGTTGCGCTCATCGGCGACCGAGCATCGTCGGGTACGCCGCGCCTTCTTTCTTGCCGGTAGCGGATCACGTCGATCGCGACGAGATTTTTTCCTTCCTTCACTTGCTGCGTGATGTCGCGTTTCTTGTACGTCTTCCACGGCATCTGCTTCCACGGCGGCAACGGATCCGATTCCAGCACTTGCTGTCCGTTCACCCACGAGGAAGCCGAGTCGCGGCCACTCACAAAAATTGCCGCATGTTTGGCGGCGCCGTTCAATTCAAATGCAAATCGAAAATCATGATGCGAGTTGCCCTCGGTCTTGGCGCTGCTCTCATCCGCATTGGTAATCCATGCGGCATCCGCGTCGCGCACTGCATGCAGCTCCGGAACTTCGTAGCCGATCCACGCGGCTTTCCAGTTTTTCAAATCCATCAAGCCCGTCTCGAACCAGGCTGCGTCGCTCGATGGATACGCCTTGCCGTCCGCGCCCCAAACGGTGACACGCCAGTAGTAACGCGTGCCTGGCGTCAATTCCTTGCCAGCGTATACAACTTGAATTGAATTTTCCGACTGCACTTTTCCGCTGTCCCACATGTTCGCTTTGTCGGCGCCAAAACTGTTCGGAGAGGATGCAATTTCGATTTGATATGCGGTTTGTTTCGCGCCGAAGCGTGGATCCCGCAGCTTCCAGGAAAATACGGGGCGTTTCGTGTCGACGCCGAGCGGACTCGTCAACGACTCACATTCCAAGCGGTCGGGTTTGGCGGTCTGGCAAAGTGCGAACGGTGCGGCAATTAAAATACTTAACGTCACGAACGCGGTGCAGCGAACGAAACTCTTCGACATGTCGATGCTTCCTCTGTCGTCGCGCGTTGGCTGATGAATCGAGATTTTCTGGGCGGCGAATTGCCAACCGGGAACGAACGTCCGGCACTTTAGCGATGCGCCTCGGTGCTGTCAATGAAAAGTGAAACGCTTCTACCGAATATGCGGCGCCATGGAGGAGAGCACCGACTCAAGAATTAGCGATGCGAGCCGGGATTCCGAACCCACGGCGGCGGGACTCGTGCCGATTTCATTCCCGCAGCGGTCGCGGCTTCGATTCCCATGTCCGTATCCTCAAAAACGAGGCAGGCGTTTGGATGAACGCCCAATTTCTCCGCGGCAAGCAAAAATGCTTCAGGGTGCGGCTTGCTATTCCGATATTCGCCCGCGCATACGAGCGCATCGAAACGGTCGAGCAATTTTAGAGCCGTGAGAGAGGCAACTACTGAATCGCGCGTGCTGCCGGAAACGACCGCTAATGGAATTTTTCCGTGCTGGTCGAAAATGTGCTCCACAACTTCCGGCACCGGTTTTAGTTCCGGCAGCAATTCAAAATACAAACTCTCTTTGCGCGCCGCGAGTGTTTCGACCGGCATTGATAAGCCATATTCCTTGTTGAGCGTGGAAATAATTTCCACGATGGGCATCCCGCCCCACGCATAGAAGCGCTCTTCGCTGAATTCGCAATTCCATTCGCCGAGGATCTGCTTCCATGCTTTGTAGTGAAGCGGCATGGAATCGACAATCGTGCCGTCACAGTCGAAGAGATACGCGTCAAAATTTCCCGCAGGCAATTGCAATTTCATGCAGATACTGTCCTCACCTCTAGTTTACGGCACGTGCCGCGGAAACGCAGGCGAGGTCAGTGATAATCGTGCGATTCAGTATTCGCGGAAGTCACCGAAAGCGGCAGGACGCGCGACGCCTTAATGGAAATCACGCCGTCCTGATTTTGCAGGATTCCATCGACGCGCAGAAATTTGGCGCGATTGATCGTCAGCCGGCAACTTTCGTAAAGGTCCGGCTTCACAATAATGTTGGCGATTCCGGTTTCGTCTTCGAGGCTCAGGAATACAAATCCTTTGGCCGTTCCCGGCCGTTGCCGCGCAATTACACATCCTGCGGTCTTCGTATATTGTCCGTCCGGAATCCGCCCAAGGTCGCGAGCGCTTTTCACATCGGCTTTGGCCAACTCCGCGCGGCAATAGGTCATCGGATGCGGTCCAGTGGTCATTCCCGAGCCGTGGAAATCCGCAATCAACCGCTCTTCATCGGTCATTTTTTGCAGCGGCGACAAATCGAGTTGCTCCGGAATGGCGTCCAAAAGTGGACCTGCCTGCCGCGCCGCGCGCTCCACTTGCCAAAGCGCCGACCGCCGGTGCAAATCTTTCCCCAGGGAATTCAGCGCGCCGATTTCGCTGAGCGTCACGATTTCCGATTTCTGTAAATCCGGAATGCGGCGAATCAGATCTTCGATTCCGTTGAAACTTTGCGATTGCCGTTCGCGCACGATTTCCTGCGCCGGCGCTTCCCGCAGCCCGCGGACATACCGGAATCCAATGCGCAAACACGGAACCCCTTTCCCTTCTTTATTCACACTCTTTTCCAGCGTGCACAACCAGTCCGAGTGGAGCACGTGAATCGGTTTTACTTTCAGCCCGTGCAGTTGCGCGTCTTTCACAATCGTTGCCGGGCCGTAGAATCCCATCGGCTGATTGTTGAGCAGCGCCGCGGTGAACGCCGCCAGATAATGAACTTTCAAAAAAGCGCTGGCATACGCGATTAGCGCAAAACTTGCCGCGTGCGATTCGGGAAAGCCGTATCGCGCGAACGAAGTGATTTGCGTGATGATCTCTTCCTGCGCCTCGCGGCTGATTCCGTTCTGCGTCATTCCACTGCGCAATTTGGTTTCGATCTCGTGCATGCGTTCTTCGGAGCGCTTGAAACCCATCGCGCGCCGCAAATCTTCCGCTTCGCCGCCGGAGAAATTCGCCGCGATCATGGACATCTTCAACAATTGTTCCTGAAAAAGCGGCACGCCTAGTGTTCTCTTGAGCACTGGCTCCAGCGACGGATGCGCGTACGTCACTTCCTCTCTTCCCTGCCTTCGCCGCATGTAGGGATGCATCATTTTTCCAACGATGGGGCCAGGGCGGATAATTGCGACCTGCACGACAAGGTCGTAAAACTTGGCGGGAGAATTTCGCGGAAGCGACGACATCTGTGCGCGGCTTTCCACCTGGAACATGCCGACCGTATCCGCCTGGCACAACGTTTTGTATACGGCTGGATCGTCCGCGGGCAGTTGCGCAAGATCGACTTTTTTTTCGTAGTGCTTCGGAATCAGTTCGAGGCACTCTTCCAAAACTGCCATCATTCCAAGGCCGAGCAGGTCCACTTTTACGATTCCCATGTCCGCGCAGTCTTCTTTATCCCATTGCACGACCACGCGGCCGGGCATCGTCGCCGGCTCCAGCGGAACCACCGAATCAAGTTGTCCCTGGCAGATCACCATGCCTCCGGAATGCTGGCCCAGGTGCCGTGGCAAATCCTGCAGCCGTTCGCACAACTCCCAATATTTGCGCACGCGGTGGTGCTGCAAATCGAAACCCGCTTGCTGGAAATGATTTTCAAACGTATCGGCGGGCCCGCGCCATTCTCCGCCGTTCACTTGCGCGGAAAGTTGGTCGAGCGTCTCCTGATCGAATCCCAGCACTTTTCCGACTTCTCTGGCAGCCGAGCGGCCGCGGTACGTAATCACGTTCGCGGTCATCGCCGCGCCAAGCTGGCCGTATCGTTGATAAACGTATTGAATGGCTTTTTCGCGCTGGTCGCCGCTCGGAAGATCCAGATCGATGTCCGGCCACTCCCCGCGTTCTTCGGACAAAAAACGCTCGAAGAGCAATTCCATTCCGACAGGATCGACCGCGGTGATTTCAAGCGAATAGCAAACCGCGCTGTTTGCAGCGGAGCCGCGGCCCTGCACGAGAATGTTTTGCTCCCGGCAAAAGCGGACGATATCCCAGACAATTAAAAAATACCCGGCGAGGTTCAATTTCTCGATTAGCGCCAGTTCGCGCTGGATCTGTTTTTCCGCGCGTTGGTGGAGTTTTTCGTCATCTTTCGCCGCATACCGGTTTCGGAATCCTTCGTCCGTGCGCTTGCGGAGAAAGGAGTTCATGGTTTCGCCGGCCGGCACCGGATAGTTCGGGAATTGGTAACCCAAATCGGCCAGAGTGAATTCCAGGCGCGAGGAAAGTTCTTCCGTATTGGAAATTGCTTGCGGCAAGTCGGAAAAGAGTTCCGTCATTTCTTTTGCGGAGCGCAAATGGCGTTCGTCGTTGCGTTCCAGCAATCTTCCGGCTGTTTCCAGTTTGCAGTGATGCCGCAGGCAGGTGAATACATCGAGGATTTCGCGGTCACGCGGCACTGCGTACCGCGCGCCGTTTGTGGCGAGTAATGGCAGATGTAGGGTTTCCGCCAGGCGCACCGCTGCCTGATTGCGATGCTCTTCTTCCACATTGAAATGGCGCTGCAATTCGACGTAAACGTTTTTTTCTCCGAAGAGCGCCGTAAGTGTTTCTATATTTTTCCGCGCTTCCTCTTCACCGCCACGAACAAACGACGCAGCCAGAACGCCTTCTTCGCCTCCGGTCAAACACACGAGGCCTTCGGCGAGTTCGGCAATTTCTTCGAGCGCCGCCGTGCCGGTTCCTTTTTCCTTTTCACGCAATTTATATCGCGTCATCAACCGGCAAAGATTTTGGTAGCCGGTTCTGTTTTTCACGAGGAGTGCGAGCCGCACCGGTTGCTCCAGCGCGGCGGTGGGCGGCATCCACTGCGGGAAGCCCGCCTTCGTTCCAAAACCGTCCACGGAGATTTCCGCTCCAACGTGCGCGAGAATTCCAGCTCGCTTTGCCGCCGTGTGAAATCGCGGCGAGCCGTACACACCATCGCGGTCCAGCAGCGCAACCGCGGGCAATTCCAGTTCCGCCGCGCGCGCCACCAAGTCTTCCGGACATGAAGCTCCCCCCAAAAAACTG
>Ga0137412_10004067_pt1 | contig 11689 bp, 6 predicted proteins | sample CZODoug2_1_16fun_FD_122160 | JGI IMG/M metagenome (GOLD analysis project Ga0137412, IMG submission 122160) | Vadose zone soil fungal communities from Angelo Coast Range Reserve, California, USA - CZODoug2_1_16fungal (Hybrid Assembly) | ecosystem: Environmental > Terrestrial > Soil > Vadose zone...
GACACAGCCGATGCCCACGGCGAGCCACTTGGCGAAGAAGAGGTCCGCCTTACCAAACGCAATTACGGCTGGCCCGAGGACGCAAAGTTTCTGGTGCCCGACGGTGTTTACCAGCATTTCGATGCAGGGATCGGCGCGCGCGGGGCGACCGCCCGGCAGGAATGGGCGAAGCTATTCGATTCTTACAGGGCCAGCTACCCCGAACTTGCTATGCAGATCGAACAAATGCAGCGGCGCGAACTCCCGGCAGGGTGGGATCGCAACTTCCCCGTGTTTCCCGCGGACTCGAAGGGCATGGCGGGGCGAGAAGCCTCGGGCAAGGTGCTGAACGTGCTCGCGCAGAATATTCCCTGGTACCTCGGAGGCTCGGCCGACCTAGGGCCGTCGAATAAAACCCTGCTGACATTTGAGGGTGCGGGGGATTTCCAGGCTATTAGCCCGGGTGGTAAGAACCTACACTACGGCGTCCGGGAGCACGCTATGGGAGCGATTGTGAACGGGCTCTCCCTCTCGAAGCTCAGGGGCTTCGGAGCGACATTCTTTATCTTCAGCGATTATGTACGGCCCGCTATTCGGCTCTCTGCGCTGATGGAACTGCCGTCTATTTTCGTGTTCACTCATGACGCCATGGGCGACGGAGAGGACGGCCCGACTCACCAGCCTGTTGAACACCTGGCATCGTTGCGCGCCATTCCGGGGCTGGTTACATTGCGGCCCGCTGACGCCAACGAGGTCGTCGAGTCCTATCGCTACATTATGCGACTGCACCACAAGCCTGCCATCTTGGTGCTGTCACGCCAGCCCTTGCCGACCCTGGACCGCAACAAGTTCGCGTCGGCGTCAGGCGTGGCGCACGGCGCCTACGTGCTTGCGGACGCTCCCGGCGGCAACCCCGAAGTGATCTTGATCGCTTCGGGGAGTGAAGTCAGCCTCGCCGTGGATGCGCACGAGAAACTGCTCGCCGAGGGCATCCGCTCGCGTGTGGTGTCGATGCCGTCTTGGGACATCTTCGATCTTCAGACACAGGAGTATCGCGACAACGTGCTGCCACCTAAAGTGAAGGCGCGCGTCGCGGTCGAGCAGGCGTCCACTTTTGGATGGGAGCGATATGTCGGCACTTCCGGCCGCGTGATCGGGATGAAGACCTTCGGGGCCTCGGCGCCGCTCAAGGAGCTCCAGAGGAAATTTGGTTTCGAGCCGGACGGGGTGGTGGCGGCAGCTAAAGAGCAGTTGGGTAGGGAGTGATCCGTGGATTTCGTCGTCGACCGAGCGATCACCGAAGGGAAGATGTCTGCTGCGGCGAAGGATGTTGAAAGCACTGGCCGAAGCTCTCCTCTTGGGGCCACCGTTTTTCCTGGCGGGGTCAATTTCAGCGTCTACTCGCGGAACGCTTCAGGCGTGGAGTTGCTGCTCTTTAACCGGGAAGATGATATGCAACCCGAGCGCATGATCACGATCGATCCGGCGACCAACCGAACCTACCATTATTGGCACGTATTCGTGCCGGACCTGCAACCGGGGCAACTTTACGGGTATCGAGTCCACGGACCATTCGACCCCTCGAACGGCATGCGGTTTGATCCCGGCAAGGTTCTGCTCGATCCGTATGGGTGCGGCGTAGTTGTTCCCAAGAATTACAGCCGCGTTACTGCTCGCCTCGAAGGCGATAACGCCTCCACGGCGATGAAGAGTGTGGTGGTGGATCCACACGCGTACGATTGGGAAGGCGACACACGGTTGCACCGCCCGTCCTCCCGGACCATCATCTACGAGATGCACGTCGGAGGATTTACGCGGCACCCCAGTTCCGGGGTTTCGGAAAAAACACGCGGCACATATGCCGGTTTGATCCAGAAGATTCCATATCTCCAGCAACTCAGCATCACTGCCGTCGAATTGCTGCCGGTGTTCCAGTTCGACGTCCAGGATGCCCCGCCCGGACGGGTCAACTACTGGGGATATGCGCCAGTCTCGTTCTTCGCGCCCCATCGGGGCTACAGCTCACGTCAAGATCCGCTCGGCCCAGTGAATGAATTTCGAGACATGGTGAAGGCGCTGCACCGAGCGGGTATTGAGGTCATTCTTGACGTTGTCTTCAATCACACCGCTGAAGGCGACCACCGCGGGCCGACGCTGAGCTTTCGCGGGCTGGAGAACAGCGCCTACTACATTCTTGAACAGGACCGATCGCGTTACGCGAATTACAGCGGCACGGGGAATACGCTTAACGCCAATCATCCCGTCGTCCGTCGGATGATCGTGGATAGCCTCCGCTATTGGGTGGAACAAATGCACATCGACGGCTTTCGGTTCGATCTTGCGTCGATCCTGGAGCGGGACGAGTCGGGCATTTTGATGCCGAGCCCGCCGGTGCTGTGGGATATCGAGTCGGACCCGGCGCTCGCGGGCACTAAGCTTATCGCCGAGGCCTGGGATGCGTCCGGTCTGTACCAGGTAGGTAGTTTCATCGGGGACAGTTGGAGGGAATGGAATGGCCGGTTCCGCGACGATATTCGCGGCTTTTTCCGTGGCGATGAGGGTTCGGTGACATACCTCGCAGACCGGTTGCTCGGCAGCCCCCAGATTTACGGTCACAAGGAACGCGAGGCCGAGGAGAGCGTTAATTTCGTGACGTGTCACGACGGTTTTACACTCAATGACCTCGTCTCCTACAACCAAAAGCACAACGAGCCGAACGGCGAAAACAATCGGGATGGCGCGAATGACAATCGAAGCTGGAATTGGGGTGTCGAGGGCCCAACCGATGATCCTCTGATAGAGAAGCTGCGAAACCGGCAGGTAAAGAACTTCCTCACCGTGACGATACTCTCGCTGGGTCTGCCGATGGTTTTGATGGGCGACGAAGTGCGGCGCACCCAGCAGGGCAACAACAACGCGTACTGCCAGGACAACGAGACCAGCTGGTTTGACTGGACTCTGGTCGCGAAGCATGCCGATGTGCACCGGTTCGTCACACTGCTCAACGCACGACGGCTGTTGCGAGACGCAGAGCCGGAGGGACGGCGCCTCAGTCTCAACCAGGTCCTCCGGAAAGCGATTAAGGCCTGGCACGGTGTAAAACTCGGGCAACCGGATTGGGGCGATTCTTCGCACAGCCTGGCAGTCACCGCGGAGGCTCGAGACGAGAAGCTGTTGGTTCACCTGATTCTGAATGCCTATTGGGAGTCGCTCGAGTTCGAGTTGCCCCGAGCGGGCGACGATGACGGGGACTCATGGCACCGATGGATCGACACTACTCTCGACTCCCCACAAGATATCGTTGAATGGGAGACGGCGCCAACGGTTCCGGGCGGCACCTATCGGGCCGGGCCTCGCTCTGTGGTCGTGCTTTTCGCTCGCCTGGAAGATGGTGAAAATTCAACTTGGTAACCAGCGTTAAAGGCGACGCGAACAACCGCCAGCCGTGGTCTGCGCGTAGACATACCGGTCCATGGGACGATACGGTGATGGCTGACCGTGCTGGACCGCAGTAGGACAGTACCAGTTTAACTTTAGGAGCGTGAACGCACATGGAAAGTGCACTTGCAGAATCGGATCGCCGATCTGAGATTCCAGGCACCGCTGCCGTCGTTCAGGGAAACGGCGGGTTGCAGAAGGTACGCATCACCTCTCCAGAAGTTGAAGGGGAGATGTACCTGCATGGCGCGCACATCACCTCCTGGAAGCCCACGGGCAGAGAGGAAGTGCTCTTTCTCAGCTCGCAGTCGCGATGGGAACAGGGACACGCAATTCGTGGAGGCATACCTGTCTGTTTCCCCTGGTTTGGAGGCAAGGCGGACGACCCCAAAGCGCCCGCGCACGGGTTCGTACGAACAAAGGCATGGCAACTTGAGACGATTGCGCGGGACGGAGATGGGGTCACAGTCAGCATGTCCACAGAAAGCGACGAAGACACGAAACGATGGTGGCCCGCCGAATTTCGTCTCGTCTATCGCGTCACGTTCGCTTCAGAGCTGAGACTCGAGCTTGTGGTGACGAATACTGGGAAAGCATCACTGCGCTTTGAGGAAGCTCTGCATGCGTACCACAGAGTGGGGAATATCCTTAAGACGCGAGTGGGAGGTCTGTGCACGGTCCATTATATCGATAAGACCGAATCGAATCGGAAGAAGATTCAGTACGGCGAGATCGCAATCGTCTCAGAAACCGATCGCGTGTACCTGAACACAAGCAATGCAATCGAATTGGAAGACCCTGTCTTACGTCGTCGCACCCGCGTTGCGAAAGAAAATTCACGCACGACTGTTGTGTGGAATCCCTGGGTGCAGAAGGCACATTCCCTGTCAGATTTTGCGGATGACGAATGGATGCAAATGATCTGCATCGAAACCAGCAACGTCTCCGATTTTGCCGTGGATCTCGCACCCGGCCAGCAACACAAAATGAAAGCCGTTGTCAGTGTGGCTGATTTTTGAATCCATAGAGAGTTGCGGAGTATTCTCGATGGACGATTGAATCTCCTTCAAGACCATCGATACAATCTACTTTCAGTTGAGGGGCCTGGCGCCAAGATCGGGAGGCAGGTCTGGATTGTTGCGTAGTTGAAGCCTCAGCGAAAAGTCGCGGCTCAGTCGGCGGTCTCGCCCCTTCATATCAGGTTCCCGCCACTGGAGAAAAATTCTCGTGCGTGACACTGGCTGCTTTCTTGGCGAAGTCATAAGTAGCTTTGAGATTTCCGCCGAAGAATCGCACATTCCCTTTGATGTCGCGCGCCAGCAACCGCTGGCCATCTTTATCGGTGAATTCACAGTGAACACTTATCGAGGTCGCCCCGGCAACAGTAGTTACCTGTCGCGCTCTTTCACTGCCTTTCTTGAAGCCTCGAACTGTGCTACGGAGGACGATGAGACCGGGAGCGTCGGCGGAGTTCCGGTCGCCTTCGCGATAGACTTGCTGGATCCCACCCTTCTTCTGCAGCTGTTGAATCAAGTTTTCATAGAGCGACACCTGGAATTCCGCGGGCAACTTAATCTCGTCCGATTGGATCATCATGACCCTGATCGCGGATGCATTTACCTTCGCCAAATGCCTGCCCTGCGCTTGCAAGAGCGGCTCCTTCGTGTCCGACAGATTAGAAGTATCCGTGGTTGGATCTCCTCGCGTTGGGATGCTTGTATGCGCCCCCAGTCCGATTAGTTCGTTCTTGATGACATCTGCTGTGCCGACCGGGGTGGTAAAGATGACGCCGTGAAGGCCTCCATCAGCGTCCCGGTATTGAATCGTCAGAGTATCCAGCTTGGAACGAAACAAGCTCAGGAAACGGCCAGATTCGTAAGGCGCAAACATTGTCAGCGTGCCCACACTTCCTCGAATTACGCGTTGGCTGTCACTTCCTGTGACAACATCTTGCACGGCACTTGGAGCCAAATCAGAGTTGCTCCTGGAATGAGTGAAGCGCAGATTCCCGTTCTCAATCGTCAGACTTCCTCCTGTACTGTTTTTCACACCTGCGAGACCCGTGAGTTGCACGGCTTTCGTCGGCGTCTGCTGTTGTTGAGCATTACTGACCGAAACCAATAGACCCGCCATGAGAATCGCACTAGCGAACACAGCCACTTTCACGCTCGAAGCCATCTAGCCTCCTATTGATCCCATCTTCAGATGTCCTGATCATTACTGGATCCATTGCCCCTCTGGGCTCGCTGATTCCAATGCTTGATGAAGTACAGCCCCCCCACAGAGCGCGATGGCGCTCAACCCATTCAGAAACGCATTGAGCGCCGGCAGGAAGGTCCAGTGCCCCGCGAATTGGGCCGAGGCTTGGTGTCCGTAGAGCAGCCATAGCAGGAACGAGACAGCAGTAGCGCTTCCTGCAACAATTGCTCCCAAAACCGTGCGCGGGTTGGCATGCCCCTGTTCCATAAAGCGATTAGAGCATATAAAGCAGCAAGCGGGGTGAATTCGCCGTGTTTCGGCTGAACTCCGAAAGCATTCCGCGTTTGCCGACTCATCGTGCGGGAAGTAGTATCCGGCACGGCCGAGCCCCAGTGGATTTAGGTACAGCGAGTAGAATGGACCGGCCTTCGCCGCGGTCCACAGTGGCTGCACGAGAAACACCAGGAATATCACCACGTTCCACGCAGGAACCAAAAGACGGCTTCGGCTTTCCACTCTAAGGTCTCGCGCCCAAGAAAATATCTTCACCAAGCCGATTGCCGCGATGATGTAGACCGTGGGCATCCATGACAACATCCACCGTAGCCATTTCGAGCTGACGAGCGAGAAGGGAACGATCCAAAATAGAAACATCAGAATCAGGAAGGAAGCACCGGCTTCTTTTCGGCGCCGGACGACCTCGACCATTCCGACACCGAGCGCAACTAGCACGGGTAGCGGCGTCTTAATCGCCAGCAATAAGAGATAAAAATAGAACGGCATTCCGCCGCGGAGGTGCGCCACATCATTGAAATAGAAATGTCCCATCATCAAGTAGCCGTGATGGGTCATCGTGCCTTCCCCAACGTAGTGCAGCATGTATGGGATAGTGCCGGGAGCAAGAATGACTGGGTTGGCGATCAAGAACACCAGGGCGCATGTGCCCAGCAGGAGCACGAAGTCCCGCCGGCAAAGCGGTGGATATGTCCTTCTGTTCAAGGGCAGGAAGTAATAGAGGAAAATTAGACCCAGATAATGTGGAAAATATTTTGATGCCAGCATCAGACCAAAGCTTGCGCCAGCGGCGGCGTACCATTTCGCATACGGCTCCGCGTGCTGTCGAACCTGGATCGCGCTGGCCTTCTTCGCCCGAACATAGAAGTAGTAGCCAAGCCAGGCAAAGAACACGAGCAGGGTGTCCTCTTTCGCAAGGCGGTTATCCATGATCGCGATGGTTCCGGCGGACCAAAGCAGCGCGCTCAGCAACGCAACATCCAAACCGAACCATTCCCTGGCCAGCCCGAAAATCACGATCGCCGTCAAGGCCCCCAAGACAACATTGGGGAAGCGGACCGCCATTTCGTCGGATACCGGATGAGACTGGCCAACTCCATGGTTCCAGCGATCAGTGGCAGCAAGAGAAACTGCGATCATCGACTTCAAGAGCATGGGATGCTCCAGGTTCCGGGAGAAATCTCCATGAAGATACGCGCGGGCCGCGTTGATCTTTTGAACTTCGTCTTCGTTGAAGCCCGCGCGATCAAGCCCCCGCATGCGCAGGCAGAAACCCAGGATTACAATGAGCAGGAGTGCAGCGAGAGCATGCCGTTCCAGCAACCTCGCAAGCGCGCTCTTCTCGCTATCGGCGGCAAGTGCCATCGTTGGTGCTGCGCTGTTAACTGACGTCACGACTTGTCCGCGCCCTTTCTTGCCTACGCCTCAGCCCGTTCCTACTGATGGCAGCGCATCCCATTTAATTGACGATCTCGACTACCAGACCGTCGACGCGGCGGTTGTAGCCCGCAAATTGCCCAAACAGGGGCGATGCAACGTTGTTATAAATGTCGTGCGGATTCAGGTGATTTGTCAGATTGAGCGAGTACACACCGAGCCGAATTTTCCGCTTCGTCGACCGGCCTATCAATGGCAAGCGCAGCGGAAACTCGCGATAGATTCTTGCGTCCAGGGAGAAGAACGTGGGGAAGCGCAAGCTGTTTGGCGCGCCCACATAATTCTGCAGGACGTCCACATTTGAATACGGCAGCCCCGTGTGCACGTCGACCACCGGACTCAAGGTCAATTTCCATGGAAGATCTACAATCCCCCAGCTCACAACCCGGTGGGGCACATCGGAGGAGAGCACGCCTGCCACATTCGGGCGGATGACCGGCTGCTCAAAGGGCACAAAGGTATCCGAGAGGGCGTTCAGGTCGCCTCGCGCGCGGCTCCAGACGTAGGAAACATTCAAATTGGCGTGCTCGAAAGGTCGAGCGTTGACGGTGGCTTCGACACGGCGGTAGCGTGATGTGCCGGTATTTGCGAGAGCAAGCATCGAGCCGCTCACGGTTGTGTTGAGGAGTGGATCTACTACAAAGAGATTTCGGGTCTGGCTATCCAGATAGCTCACCTTCAGGCTGACATTTCGCAGCAGCTCCCGTTCTACTTCGAAACTCCACGTGAAGGTGCGCGGACTGGTCCGTGGGATTCGTGACAACGTCTGCGAGGCGGAACCGGTGTCCGATTGCAGGTACGTGTTTTGGAGCAAGACTGGTTCGCCGATCATTGTTCCGGAGGGATCAAAGAAGCTGATCACCCGCGTGGGATTCTCGACGAAATCCGCCGCGAGCAATGGGATATGGCCATAGACGGCGCCGGCGCCAGCACGAATCACAGTCTTTCCATCTCGCCAGGGCGAGTATGCTACGCCAACATGAGGCCCGAGAGCTGCCCTGCGACCAATCGATTGACTCGATAGGCGCGTTCCCATATCTAAAGCCAGATGGGTATTGAGGGTCCAATGGTCCTCGATAAATTCCCCAACTTCAGTCGCCGCCCCGTTGAGGGGACCTGCGCCTTGAAATGTAATTTGCTCGGCGACGGAATCATTTTGCCTCAGCACTTGAATGGGACGTGAGAAAGAGTTCCCCACGTAAGACCTGCGCGAGAGATCCAAACCGATTTTCAGTCCATGGCGGCCGTGCCAGGATTTGTCCGGAAACTGGAACGCCGGCCGAATCTCGAACTCGTTGGCATTCCTCGACCACGAATTGAAAAAGTTGCCGCCCCAACCGTCCGGAGTAACCAGCATGTCTTCCGGTCCCTGACCGTGCGCGTGGCTGTCAAATCTGGTGTAGCGAAGGACCGTGTTCAGCAGTCCTCCTGAACTCAACTGGTAGCTGTCCGAGATCCCGACGGAGACTCCGTTCTGTCCATAGTTGGACGATGCGGTTTGGGGAACGAGCGAGTTGATGTTTGCGTAGCGTCTTTGCAGCGGGAAAATGTTGAGATTCACGTCTACCAGGTGGCGCGGAGACACAATCACCTGGAATTCCGTGAACGAGGTGACACTTCTCGTTTTTGTTTCGTTAAACGGCCAAGACAGCCCGCGCACCGGCTGATTTCTCACTTCATAGGTCAGTTCTTCAGTGAAATTAAGCTTGCCGTTGACCAAAGGGCCGCCGAACAACAGCCGCGGGGTAAAATCGGCGATTCCTGCGATGTGTCCGCTCTTCCCTCGAATCCCGGGAATGAAATCATGCAGCTTGAAATTCCACGCGTCCAGTGGCGGTACGGTTTCGATTTCCGTCAAGCCTCCGGAAAAACCGCCGTATTCGGCGGTATCCGGAGCACTGTGCACGCTCATCGATTGAATCACATCGACGGGCACCGGAATTGCGAAGCTGCCCGTCACAGGATCGACCGTCTCGGTCGAGTTGAGCAGCAGGATCCCTAGGTTCTCCGCCTGGCCGTTAAAATTCAGCTTCCCTTCCGGCGTGCGAACCACCCCAGGCGTGAGTGGCAGAGCGTCCGTGAACTTCTGTTGTGCCAGCGGCAGAGTGTCCAACTCCTTGTTGCTTACCGTAGCCGTCGTCTCCGCGCTGTGAGTGGAAATCTCGAAGGTTTCCCCTCGAACTTCAATTTGCTGCTCCACCGCGTTGATCTCGAGAGTGACGTCTTCCGCCGCGGCTAGGCCCTGCCCCACTGCGATCGTCTTGACCCACGGCTTGAAACCCTCCACGCTGACTTCCAGCGTGTAAGTTCCAGCCAGCAACTGCGTAAATTGAAAACGACCACCCTCATCGGTGAGCGTTGATTGCAACGTGGATCCCGTCTTCGGTTCGGTTAATTTCACCGTGACACCCGCAAGATTGTTTACCTGGCCCTGCCCCGTGATTACATTTACGTTTCCTGCGATCGGAGATGTGGCGGCTTGTGCGTCATTGGTTTTCGCCTTCTGTGGAAATCCAAAGGCCGCGGGTACTAGCGAGAGGCACGACAATAGGCCCGCTAGAAAATGCCAGGTGATCTTGCGTGCACGGTCATGACCGGGTCGCTGTTCGGTCAGGGACGGGAGGCGGCGCTTCGCAAGGCTTCTCTCATTTATATTCATTTGAAAGCACCTCAATGCCCCTCATTGGCACACGGGCTGCGAATCAAGTTCAGATTGCGATTTCACGCCAGCAAGGACTTCGACGGCATTTCCTCCATTTGCTTTCCTTACTTCTACGCCTGCGCGGCGGACCGATTTGGCCATCGCGGGCACCACCGCGGCCTCCCTTTCCTTTTCGAATGAGAGGTGACTTGTTCTCCCGTCCCAGTCGATGACGAGCACGTCGCCGAATCTCACTTGGTCGGTCACGCGCAGGTTCGCCAGCGGGCACACTACAAACTTCTCAATCGCCCGCTTTAGATGCCGTGCCCCGTACTTGATATCCGTCCCTTCCTGCAACAGAAATCTCTTTGCCGGCGGCGTCACCCGAAACAAAAACTGCTGTCTCCCCGTGGCCAACACTCGCTGCTGCACCATCCCCAGCTCGATGTCCACAATCTGCTCGAGCTGCTCCTCTCGCAGCGGATGAAATACCACCACCTTATCCAGGCGGTTCATGAATTCCGGCGAGAACTTCCTCTTCGCTGCTTCCAGCGCGGTTCGCTCCAATTTCGTGTCCAGCCGGTCTTCACGTTTGTCCTTCGGCTGCACAAATCCCATCCCTCCCGTCATCAGCTCCGTGATTTCTCGTCCGCCCAGGTTCGACGTGAGAAAAATTATTGTCTGCGACAGGTCCACGCGCCGGTTGTCCCCCAGCGTCAGCGTCGCCTTGTCCAGGATTCCCAACAGTAGCTGCCACAACGAGTCCGACGCCTTCTCGATCTCGTCAAACAACAGAAAACTCAACATCAGCTTTTTGGTGTGATATTTCGCCAGTTCTTCCTGCGTGATCAGCGGGTGCGTCTCCCGGTGCCCCAAATAGCCCGGCGGCGATCCGATCAACTTGGCGATCTCATGGGAGTGTTGGAATTCAGCACAATCTACCTTGATCACCGCGCGTGGATCTCCAAACAGAATTTCCGCAGCTGCTTCCACGATCCGCGTTTTGCCCGAACCCGTCGGCCCAAGGAACAAATAATTCCCCACCGGCCTCCCAACGGCTCTCATCTCTGCGAAATACACCTGGAGCACATCAACGAGCGCGCGCCGTACTACATGGTTCCGAGGTACATCGAGTTCGTAGCGGAGCTACCTCACACACCGACCGGTCGCGTCGAGAAGTACAAGCTTCGAGCGCGCGGGATCTCAGAACACACCTGGGACCGGGTAGCCACCGGATTCGTGCTGCGGCGCTGACGGAGAAGTCCACGTACGACCAGAGATCCGGCTCCACTGCTCCGCACATCTCGGAGGTAGCGAATGGCACTCCCGGCAGAGCGTGTTCGGCACTTCGTCGACAACTTCGACTACCACGATCCGGAGTTCTGGAGCGATCCGCATCCGGTCTATGCGGGGATGCGACGCAATGGCAGCGTCGTGCGCAGCCCCGTGTACGGCGGGCACTGGGTGATCACCGGTCACGACGCGGCGCTGGAGGCGTTCCAGGACCCCGAGACGTTCTCCTCCGGGATCATCACGGTGCCGAACGAGATCGGTCAGCTGAGGCCGATCGTCCCGATCCAGGTCGACGCTCCGGAGCACACGCGGGCGCGGAGGCTGCTCGCGCCGGCGTTCGCGCCTCGGCGGATCAACGCGCTCGAGGCGGAGATCCGGTTGCTGTGCCGACAGTTGATCTCTGAGTTC
>Ga0137412_10004068_pt1 | contig 11688 bp, 9 predicted proteins | sample CZODoug2_1_16fun_FD_122160 | JGI IMG/M metagenome (GOLD analysis project Ga0137412, IMG submission 122160) | Vadose zone soil fungal communities from Angelo Coast Range Reserve, California, USA - CZODoug2_1_16fungal (Hybrid Assembly) | ecosystem: Environmental > Terrestrial > Soil > Vadose zone...
GGCGACCAGATCTTCGCCACCACCGACGCAATCGCCGAGCGCGTTCGCAAGATCGGCGGCACGACGCTGCGCTCGATCGGCCAGATCGGCCGTCTGCAGCGCGTCCTGGACAACGACGCGGATTTCGTCACGCCGCTCGACATGCTGGCCGAGCTGCGCGACGACAACAGACAGCTGGTGGCGAGCCTGCGCGAGACGCATGGCGTGTGCGACGAGCACGGCGACGTTGCCAGCGCCAGCCTGCTGGAAAACTGGATCGACGAGGCCGAGCGGCGAACGTGGTTTCTCTTCGAAGCGACACGCCTGCGGCAGGAATAGGCGGTGACGATCGAGGTCCATCTCTCAGCGATCGGAACACCGGAGGCATGACATGAGCAGACGGAATTGCGGACAGCAAGCTCGCGACGGCAATGACCTCGCTTCATCCGGAACAGGGCCCACGCGGCGGGCTGTTCTCGGGAGCGTGGCCGGAGCGGCGGCGTTGGCGGCCTTCGGCGTCAAAGGCGCGTCCGCGCAGGCGCGCCTTCGCAACGTCGTGCTGGTGCATGGTGCCTACGCGGATGGATCCTGCTGGGTCGACGTGATCGGACAGCTGCAGCAGGCGGGGCTCAGAGCCACTGCAGTGCAGAATCCGTTGACGTCGCTGGCCGACGACGTGGCGGCGACAAATCGCATTCTCGAATTGCAGGATGGGCCGACGGTTCTGGTAGGACATTCATGGGCTGGAACTGTGATCAGCGAAGCCGGGGTGCACCCCAAGGTCGCGGCGCTGGTCTACGTTTCCGCTCGCGCTCCCGACGTCGGCGAAGACTACGCGGCGCTCGCCGGCAAATTTCCGACGCCGCCGGCCAATGCCGGGCTCGTGCACAACGGCGGATTCGCGCAGTTGAGCGTCGTGGGGTTGCCGAAGTCACCGCTGCCGGCGATCTGCGATGTGGACGTGTTCCGGGTGAACATGAACTCGGTGTACACATTCACGTGTGAGTTCACGTCGTAGTCCATGAAGGCGCCACCGGTCCAGCGTTCGTTCGGCCGCTGGTAGAAGTTCAACGCGCCAAAGTTGTAGAGGTCGGTCCCGGAATTGAACGGGCGTAACTGACCTGTCGCCTGGTCCACCGTATCGTTTATGATTCTTGTACCAGTTGCATTATAACCGATGAAACGTCCAGTGGCGTTCGTCGAAGAGCCGCCGCAGGTCAGCTTCGTCTGCGCGTTTACTAACGCTCCTGCCAGGGTGCACGCGCTGTAGTCGAACGGTCGCTGCGCTACTGCAGCCTCGTTGTTGTACGTCGCGTACATCGTGGCGTTGCCGGCACCGTCGGCGAAATTCGAACCGGCGATGAACGACAACTGCTTGGTGAAGCCGCTATCTACTGAGCTGTCGGTCGGAGCGAACCCGTAGGTGCCCTCGAGGGCCGACAGATTGTCCTGGTGGTTGTGATGCTGATACATGCCATAGTCGACATCCAGCTTCACACCCTGGAAGTGAGTGTTCATGATGAAGTTCACGACACCCGAGACCGCATCCGCACCGTAGGTAGCCGAGGCGCCGCCGGTCAGTATCTCGATCTTCTCGATCAGGGCGGCCGGGATCTCGTTGATGTCCGAGAAGTTGCGGCCATCGAATGCACCGGGTCCGAGTCGTCGTCCGTTGACCAACACCAGGGTGCGTTGCGGGCCGAGGTCATGCAGGTCGACGGTCGATGTACCGTCGGAGCCGTTCGACAGCGTCGAACCCTGACCTGCGAATATCTGGGGCAGGTTGTTGAGAATGTCCTCTGTTCGGACCAGGCCCGTCTGCTCGATGTCGTTCGCAGTCACCGTCGTGACCGGGCTGATGGATACGAGGTTGGTCGATTGAATGCGCGAGCCGGTAACGATGACTTCCTGCACTGACGCAGGACTGCTCGATGCTGCCTGGTCCTGCGCCATTGCGGGCGCGCCCGCACTGGCGGCGACCGCACTCATGATGAGTGCGCGCCGCACGGCGCGGGTGACCTGGTTACTAGAATTGGACATGAATCCTCCTGCAAACGGTTACAACCGTCGGACAAATGGAAGCCGGCAGGCCGATTCCCCGACCCGTCGCGGCAATTTCTCTTGTGTTTGCGAATTCGTTCCGCTGGGGACGAAACGATTTCGCGTGCGACCGATGTTAGCAGTGGTTGTGCAGCGCCGAAACAATTTTGGGAAAAACGCAACACCTCCAACGAGGAAGTGACGCATAAAAAGGCGGGACTAAAGTCGCAATTCGCGGGACGAAGCTGGTTTTAGGTGCATTAATTACGCAGGCGCCCCGGGAAGGTGCAGGGAAATCGCGACCCTGTAGCTGATGTACAACACGCAATGATGCAGTGCAAAGATATCTTAAGACGGGAAACGCCGGAAGTTACGGGGCGTCTTCGAACGTCACATTGCCGGCGAAATCGAAACTGTTCACCAGGATGGTCTGCTCGCTGTTCAGCGCTTTCACGGGGGTTATGCAGAAGCCTCGGGCGATGACCCGGTAGGTGCGGATCGGGCCGCCTAGCGCTCCCAGCCGTTCCTGCCTGAATTCATCCACGGTGCACTTGTCGTCGCCGCGGGTTGCGAACATCCGCTGCTCGCCTTCGAAAATCACTGTCAGGTTGGTTGGCAGCTCGTGGCCCGTGGTGCCTTCGGTCGCCTTGGCTACGCCAAACACCATTCGCAATCGCCGCCCGTCCGAGCGTTCCGGTCCTGCAAAGCTGACTCGAATGCCGCTACCGTCCGGTCGTGGCCCGCCGTCGCATTCCAACTCGGCGTTCTGCAGGCTCACATCGAGTGTCAACGCTCCGCGGATGCGGGCGCGCAGATAGCCGTTGCCGCTTGCCAGGCAGCCGTGCGTGTTTTTCGGGCCTGGCGCCGACAGGCCCGACAGCGGGCTCGACGGCGCAGTGGGTGTTTGCGGCACTGCCGTCAAAGAGACGGCGAGTGCGGCCAGGAGTGTGATGAGTGCGGTGCCGGGAATGCTCATGTCCCGCAGTTTACATACCCGGCTTGACGAGCAGCGCTCGCGCGAGAGCAACCTGCATTCGCCCGACCCCTCGGGCCGCATGCATCAAAGCGGTAAAAATCAACAGGCCCAAAGCAATGGTGAAGGGAGCAACCAGCGGCGCGGCGAGCAGGGCCGGCTGCACGAGGGACTCCCCGCCGTTGATGTCCCAGCCGAGGTATTGGGCAAACACGAGGAAGGGCCCCACAATCAACGCGCCACCCAACGAGATCCCAAAAATGGCAACCACGAAATAGAAGATTCCTATCGGCAGCATCAACAGCAGATAGGCGAGTGTGGTCCACGTTCGGGGGTCCGACAGCATGGCCGCAATTCGCGCCCAGAGGCCCAGGCTCGGGCCGGGGTGAACGGGACGGCGCGGCATGCGCTCCCCGGTGATTGCCTCGAGGAGACGGCCTTCACCCAGTGCCAGTACGCGAGCGATGCCGATAAACATCAGGAAGAACGGCAACCCGACAATCAACACCGCAAGGCCGGCGGAGAGGGATAGACCGGTCACAACAAACACGAAGTAGACGATGCCGGTGGCCAGTGTGAGCAACATATAGAAAAGTGACAGGTACGCGCGTGGATCGGAATACACACCGAAGAAACGTCGCAGTGGATTCGGCGAGTCGACCCCGCGTGGCGTGACGGGGCGCAAAGCGGCAGTCACCTTCGCTTCAGTGTCCCTGTAGGCAGCCGCCACTTCGTCGGGTGCGCCGTACGTACTCGCAATGAGCTCGAGCACGTCCGCCTCCGATTTATCAGGATGCGAGGCGCATTCGGCGCGCAGATATTCCTCGGCGTCGTAGAGAGCGTCCTGGATGAGCGCGGGGTCCGCGTCCTGGAGCGCTTCCCGCAGCTGCTTGAGGTATTCGTCGATCGACCGGGGTGCGGCGCGAGTCATTTTTCTACTCCTGCAATAAATCGATCCACGAAATCGCGGGTCTGATGCCAGATGCCGCTCCAGTCCCGCAAGGCCGATCGGCCTTCGTCGGTAATCCGGTAGTAGCGTCGAGGTGGGCCGGCATAGGAGGGCACGATGCGGCTGGTCAGCAGTCCGTTGGCACTGAGCGCGCGCAGGACCGGGTACACGGTGCCCTCTTTAAAGAGAGCCTCACCCTCGTTTGCCTTTTGCAGCCGCTTCGCAATTTCGTAGCCGTAGAGGTCTTCGGACGTTCGATCCAGGACAGCCAGCAGCACGAGCGCGACCAGGCCCGAATTGAGGTCCTTCTGGAATTTGCGTGCATGACTATCATCCACCGGCTAGTACTATGAACTTACCAATAGGATGCAGCAACCAATACTATCGACCGTACAGAACGATTCATCGCACGCGGTACCCGGGAGGACCGGCGGGTCCGAGGTTGGTAGACTCCGGCGCTCTTTGCGTCTACACGCCGGAAAATCCATGAGAAATGCGCTCCTCGAGGTCACCCCCGTTATTCCCGGCAGCCTGGGCCGACTGCCGGAGCTGACAGGAAATCTGTTCTTCAGCTGGCACCGGCCGTCGCGTGCGCTGTTCGAGGACCTCGATCCCGAGCTGTGGAAACAGACAGGTGGCAATCCTCGCCTGATGCTCCGCTGCGTGAGCCAGGCCAAGCTCGATAGGGTGGCCGAGGACCCCGTCTACCTGGCGCGCTACAACCAGGCTCTGCAAACCCTCGATGCCTACCTCTCGGCGGCACCGCCTACGGCAGATGCGCCCTTGGTGGCGTACTTCTGTGCGGAATATGGGTTTCACGAGAGCTTCCAGATCTACTCGGGCGGCCTCGGCGTCCTGGCGGGTGACTACTGCAAGTCCGCGAGCGATGCGCGTGCGAATTTTGTCGCGGTGGGACTGCTTTACGAACAGGGTTATTTCACGCAGACCGTCGACAATGACGGTAACCAACACGCCGAATACCGGGAACGGGATCCGCGCGACCTGCCCGTCGAGCCCGCTCTGAAACCCAACGGCGAATGGGTCCAAGTCACGGTGAAGATTGCCGGCCGCGACGTTGTCTCACGACTGTGGAAAGCGAAGGTGGGACGCATTCCGGTGTATCTGCTGGATACCAACTGTCCGCAGAATGCGCCCTCCGACCGTGACATCACTCATCGGCTGTATGGCGGCGATGAGTCGACCCGGGTTCGTCAGGAAATGATCCTGGGGATCGGCGGAACACGCGCCTTGCGCGCGCTCGGTGTGGCGCCGGCGGTATGGCATTTGAACGAGGGTCACGCGGCCTTTCTGATTCCGGAGCTGCTGCGCGAGCGACTGAGCGAAGGGTTGCCGTTCAATGCGGCGCTGGAAGCGGTTGCAGCGGATTGTGTGTTCACGACTCATACGCCGGTAGTTGCCGGCCACGATGCGTTCTCGCACGACTTGATGATTTCGCACTTCAGCGATTTCGTCCGCGAGCTCGGCATACCGATGGAGCGCTTTCTCGACCTCGGACGCTCGCCGTCCGTGGGCGGTTTGTTCAACATGACGCGGCTGGCGTTGAACGGCACGCGGCGAGTGAATGCCGTGAGCCGGATCCATGGCGCGGTGAGCTCGCGGCTCGTCGCGGACCAGTGGCCGGAGATTCGCCCTGAGGAGAACCCCATCGGGTTCATCACCAACGGCGTGCACGTGCCGACATTCCTCCATCAGACCTGGGCGGACTTTCTCGACGTGGAGTTGGGACGCGAGTGGCGCGACCGGCTGCGGGATCTGGCGTTCTGGAATTCGCTGGAGCAGGTTCCCGATGATCGTTATTGGGCGACCTCGCAATCGGTGAAGGCGCGGATGCTCGCGAGCGTACGCGAGCGGCTGCAACGTGAATTCGCACGCAAGGGATTGAGCCCGGCACAGCTGCGCCACGTCACCCGCTTCCTCGACCCCATGCGACCAGATGTGCTGACGATCGGATTCGCACGCCGGTTCGCCACTTACAAGCGCGCCACCCTGCTGATGCGTGACCGTGCCCGTCTGGCCAAGCTTTTGCGCAACGCAGACCGCCCCGTTCTATTGCTGTTCGCCGGCAAGGCGCATCCGGCCGACGAGCCGGCCAAACAGGTGTTGCGCGAAGTGCGGCAGCTCATGACCCACCCTGACTTTCTGGGTCACATCATTTTTCTGGAGGATTACGACCTGCAGTTGGCCCGCTGGCTGGTTTCGGGCGTTGATGTGTGGCTGAACAATCCAATCTACCCGCTGGAGGCCAGTGGCACCTCGGGCATGAAGGCGGCCATCAACGGCAAACTCAACCTCAGCATTCTCGATGGCTGGTGGGCGGAAGGCTGGATGAATGACAACGGCTGGGGCATTCCGCCCGCCAACGTCCAGGATCCCGAGCGCCGCGATGCACTCGAGGCCGAGATGATCCTGGACACGCTCGAAGAAGAGGTGGTGCCCTTGTATTACGATCGTAAGGACAGCGCCTTCTCGCCCGAATGGGTCCGGCGCAGCAAGCGCGCCATGAGCACCGTCATCCCGCGATTCAACATGGATCGCGTGCTGTTCGATTACACGCGCGGCCTGTATCAGCCGGCGGCTCAGCAGTATCGCAAGCTCGCGGCCGATGGCTTCGCGGGTGCGCGGCAGCTGGCCGATTGGAAGCAGCGCGTCCGACAAGCTTGGCCCAAAGTGAGTCTGCGGCTGCTGGCGGATGCGTCGCCTGACCTGCCTCGCGGGGAGACGTTGCGCCTGAAAGTGGCTGCCGGCTTGAACGGGCTGCAGCCGGCCGACGTCCGGGTCGAGTTCGTTGCCCGTCGGCTGTTGCCGGAAGCTGAGCTCGGTGCGCCGCCGTTGTCAGCATACGGTCACCCCGAGCCGGATGGCATCTGGCGTGCCGCATTCGCACCGGCGGGTGAGGAATCCGAAGGTGCGGCCGTATTCGCGCTCGATGTGGCGCCGAAGGAATGCGGACAGTTTGCCACCGAGGTGCGCATCTACCCGTGGCACGAGCTTTTGTCGCATCCTCATGAGCTCGGGCTCATGAAATGGCTCTGATTTCGAGAACTTTCATCTTGCGCGGGTACGCTTGATCAGGTTTAGTACCTTTCGCTCTCCCAACACGGAACTGCCAGCGCCTCATGCCTCGACAGCCCGCACGAGCTTCTTCCGGACGCTACGTGAGCCGCCTGACTGGCGGAACGTTGGCGGTAATCATGGCGGGCGGTCGCGGTGAGCGGCTCAAGGATCTGACGGCGCATCGCGCGAAACCCGCGACGCCCTTCGGCGGCAAGTTCCGCATCGTGGATTTTGTGCTGTCGAACTGTGTGAACTCGGGCATCCGGCAGATTTCCATTCTCACCCAGTACAAGGCCCAGTCACTCATTCAGCACGTGCAGCGGGGCTGGAGCTACCTGCGCGGCGAGTTCGGCGAGTTCGTGGAAGTGATTCCGGCGCAGCAGCAGATGGGGCCCAGCTGGTACATGGGCACTTCCGATGCGGTCCATCAGAACATGGAGCTGTTCCTGTCACACCGTCCCAAGCACGTGCTCGTGCTGGCGGGCGATCACATCTACAAGATGGACTACGGTCCGATGATCGCCTATCACGTTGAGAAAGGGGCTGACATCACGGTTGGTGTGGTGGAAGTGCCCGCGCCCGACTCGATCCACTTCGGCGTGCTCACCGCCACGGAGTGGAACCGGGTGACCAAGTTCTCCGAGAAGCCGAAGGTGCCCGATACGCTGCCGAGCCGCCCCGACTCGATCCTGGCCTCCATGGGAATCTACGTATTCAACACGCGGCTGCTGGAAAAGCTGCTGCTCGAGGATGCGGCCGACAGCAGCTCCTCGCATGACTTCGGCAAGGACATTCTGCCGAAAGCCATTGGCAACAACCTGCAGGTGTTTGCCTACCCGTTCCAGGACGTGAAGACGCGAGCACAGAGTTACTGGCGCGACGTCGGAACCGTCGATGCGTACTACGACGCCAACCTCGAGCTGGTGCACGTGAAACCGGAGCTCAACATTTACGATCAGGACTGGCCCATCTGGACCTACCAGGTGCAGCAGCCGCCTGCGAAGTTCGTGCTCGACGAGGAAGGTCGGCGGGGTACCGCCATCAACTCCGTAATCTCCGGCGGCTGCATCATCTCCGGGGCCGTCGTCCGCTCGTCCCTGCTGTTCTCCGATGTCCGGGTGGACGAGCGCTCCAGCATCAACCGCTCGGTCATTCTGCCGCATGTCGAAATCGGATCCTCCTGTGTCATCGAAGGAGCCATTCTCGATGAAGGTTGCGAGGTTCCCAACGGCATGAAGATCGGGGTTGATCGACAGGCAGACGCGAAACGCTTTCACGTCACCGAGAAGGGCGTAGTCCTCGTAACGGCAGACATGCTGCGCAGCCTGCAGACGCAGCAACAATGACATCCCAGTCGCGCCTGCCGGTTGTGCTGTTGTGGCACATGCATCAGCCCCAATATCGGGACGCTCTAACGGGCGAGTACGTGCTGCCATGGACGTATCTGCACGCTATTAAAGATTACACCGACATGGCCGCCCACCTGGAGGCCATCCCGGCGGCGCGTGCCGTAGTCAATTTCACTCCTGTGCTCATTGAGCAGTTGGAGGAAATTGCGCAGCGGACCGCCGCGCACCTCGAGACGGGTTCACCGCTGCCGGATCCGGTTCTGGCGCTGTTGGGACCGGATCCCGTGCCGCGCGATCCTGCCGAGCGGCTCGACCTGATGAAGGCGTGTCTGCGCGCCCAGCGCAAGCAGATGATCGAGCGATTCGGGCCGTACCTCGAGCTGGCCACGATCGCAGAAACACTGGCGACACCTGAGCGTATTGCCTACGCCTCGAACCAACTCATTCATGACCTCGCGGTCTGGTATCACCTGGCGTGGCTCGGTGAGACCGTGCGGCGCGCGGATCCGGTCGCGACGGCGCTCACCACTCAGGGCCGCGGATTTACCGAGGCGCAGCGGCGACAGTTGCTGATGCTCATCGCGGAACAAGTCAGCTCGGTGGTACCTCGATACAGGCGTCTGGCCGAGCGCGGACAATGCGAGTTGTCGATCACGCCGTACGGCCACCCGATTGTCCCGCTGCTGCTCGATTTCCAATCGGCTCGTGAGGCGGTTCCGGCGATGCCGCTGCCGCAGCACGCCGCTTATGCCGGCGGCGCCGAACGAGCGGTGTGGCACGTTGAAGAAGGTCTGCGGGTGTTCATGCGTGCTTTCGGCGTGCGCCCCGCCGGTTGCTGGCCGTCAGAGGGAGCGATCAGCCGCGGCACGCTCGAGCTGCTGGATCGATCCGGCTTCAAATGGGCCGCGAGCAGCACGAACGTGTTGCGTGGCAGTCTGTCGGTTACCAATGCCACCGCGCCGTCTGATCCGCTCGCTTACAACCGGCCGTACCAACTCCCCGGCACTTCAATGAGTGCGTTCTTTCGCGACGACGCGCTCTCGGATCTCATTGGCTTCACCTATGCCACGTGGCACGGCGACGATGCGGCGAACCACCTCGTCAACGAAGTGGCACAACTTGCCCAGCGCTATGCGGATTCGCCCGATCACGCAGTGGTCATTGCGCTCGATGGCGAGAATGCGTGGGAACATTATCCGTTCAACGGCTATTACTTCCTACGAGCCCTGTACACGAGTCTGGCCAGCCATCCCATGCTCGAACTGACCACGCTGTCAGATTGTCTCGCGCGCGGCATCGAGCCGGCGCCGTTGCCGCATGTCATGGCAGGCAGCTGGGTGCACGGCACCCTCGCCACCTGGATGGGCGATCCGGAAAAGAACCGGGCCTGGGATCTGTTGTGCGATGCGAAGTTGGCGTTCGATCGAGTGATGCGCGTGGGCAGCCTCGACGCGGCGCGTAAGGAAGCCGCCGGTCGGCAGCTCGCGCTGTGCGAGAGCTCCGACTGGTTCTGGTGGTTCGGTGATTACAATCCGCAGGATGCCGTCACCCAGTTCGATCGGCTGTATCGCCGGCAACTCGTGAATCTCTATCGGCTTCTGGACCTCGCTCCCCCTGAGACGCTTTCACAGCCCATCTCAGTGGGTCGAGGAGCGCCCGAGCATGGAGGCGTCATGCGTCGGGCGAACGCCTGATGCGCCTGAGTGTCTTTGATCGACGGCGTGCCGGGGCTCTGTTGCACCTCGGCTCGCTCGACGCGGCCCTGGGGCGGGGCGGACGAGCGTTTATTGATTGGCTGGCCGATGCCGGCTACAGCGTTTGGCAGATCCTGCCAGTCGGTCCTACCGGGTCGGATGGCTCACCGTATTGGGTCCGTTCCGACTTTGCGGGCCGGTACGCCTTTGTTGATCCACAAGAGCTGCCTGACCCCCACTCCCCGGAGTATGAGTCGTTTCTGGCCGCTTCCGGACAATGGCTGACGGACTACGCACTGTTTGAATCGTTGAGTGCCGCGCGCAACTGGGAGCCGTGGTGGCTCTGGCCGGTGGATGTGCGTGACCGCGAGCCGGCCGCCATGGCGCGCGTCAGTCAGGATCTTGCACCCGAGATTCAGCGGGTGAAGTCGGAGCAGTTTGCTTTTGCCGTGCAGTGGCGGAAGTTGCGTGAGCATGCCGCGTCTCGCGGTGTGCGGTTGCTCGGTGACCTGCCTTTCTACGTGGCACCGGATTCGGCCGAGACGTGGATACACCGTTCGATGTTTCAGTTGGATTCGGCTGGCAGGCCCACCGCAGTAGCGGGTGTGCCTCCAGACTATTTCTCAGCAGACGGGCAGTTGTGGGGCAATCCGCTCTACGACTGGAAGGCGATCGAGGCGGATGGGTTCGCGCTCTGGCGAGGGCGCGTCGTGCAGCAACTCGAGCGTGTTGATGCGTTACGCATCGATCACTTTCGCGCGCTGGCTGCGCATTGGGCGGTTCCCGCCGGCGCTCCCAACGCACGCGGCGGCGAGTGGCGGCGGACACCCGGCGAGAAGCTGATGCGTCTGCTGAGCCAAGAGCTCGGAGACATCCCGATTGTTGCCGAGGATCTCGGTGTCATCACCGATGACGTCGAAGCGCTCCGCAAGGAATTCAAGATGCCCGGCATGAAGGTCCTGCAGTTTGCCTTCGGTGGCACTGGAGATAATCCGCACCTGCCTCACATGCACGAGCCTGACTGTGTGGTCTACACCGGCACACATGACAATGACACGACGATCGGCTGGTTTTCGACACTCGACGGCGAGTCGCTGCGACGGGTTGAATACTTCCTGCGTCTCACACCCGGCGCGATGCCGGATGCCCTGATCCGATCGACCCTGGGTTCCGTTGCCCGGCTCGCCGTCCTTCCCGTACAGGATGTGCTGCGGCTGGGTTCCGAAGCGCGCTTGAATACACCGGGCACGTCGACGGGAAACTGGAGCTGGAAGCTGCCGGCGGGCTCGCTGACACCCCAGCTGGCGCGCGAGTGCCGACTTTTGAACGAGGTCTACGGCCGCGCTCAATAATTGAGGAACATCTTCCGTCGAGGCGACTCACTTACGCTTTGTTACCATTGCCTCATGCGTAAGCTTCTCATCATCCTGCTCGCCCTGGGACTTTCGGGCTGTTCCCTGTTCGTTCCCAAGCTCGAGCGACCCACGCTGTCGGTGGTGAAAGTGCAGCTGCTGAAGAGCGACCTGTGGCACCAGGAGCTGCGGGTGCGCATGCGCGTGCAAAATCCCAACGACCGCGCCCTGCCGGTGAAGGGGATCGTGTATCAGCTCGATGTCGAAGGCCAGGAGT
>Ga0137412_10004069_pt1 | contig 11687 bp, 12 predicted proteins | sample CZODoug2_1_16fun_FD_122160 | JGI IMG/M metagenome (GOLD analysis project Ga0137412, IMG submission 122160) | Vadose zone soil fungal communities from Angelo Coast Range Reserve, California, USA - CZODoug2_1_16fungal (Hybrid Assembly) | ecosystem: Environmental > Terrestrial > Soil > Vadose zone...
ATGTAACCGGCGGCCGATCGCCGGCGAACTAACCAGCACACGACAACGCAAGGGCAACGCGGTCCCAATCTGGATACCGGGATCCAGCCACTAGTCGGATCTGTGCGAGAAAGCTTTCAGCCTGCGCGTTGTCGGCTGGCCGGGTGCACCTGCGCCCGGCTCGGGAATGAAATCAAGCTCACTCTGATGATTGGAGGAAATGATGGGTTCTCACGTTTCATTGGCCAAGTACCGGGCGGGCCTGCTGCGCCTCGCGCTGTGCGGTATCGCTGTGGTGGCGGGCGTCGCCGTCCAGAGCGCGTCGGCCGAGCAGGGCGCACTGAGCGTCTACACCGAGAGCAACGCTGCCGCCGGCAATCAGCTGCTGATCTTCACGCAGCGCGAAAACGGCTCCCTTGCCTTGACCCTCGCTCTACCAACGCACGGGGTCGGATCCGGCGGCGGCCTTTCAAATGAAGGGGCGCTGGCCATGTCGCCGGGCGGATCGATGCTGTTCGCGGTCAACGCGGCCAGCAACAGCATTTCGGCGTTCCGCATCGGCGACGAGAAGGTCGAATTCATCGCTACCACGCCGTCTGGCGGGCTGTCGCCGGTCAGCCTTACCGCTTACGACGACCTGCTGTACGTGCTCAACCAGGGCTCCGACGACATCACCGGGTTCCGAGTGCATGACGATGGCAGCTTGGAGGCGCTGCCGGGTTCGACGCAGCGGCTAAGTGGAGCTGGGGTTGGAGGTGCACAGCTTGCCTTCTCCCGTGGCGGCGACTTCCTGGTTGCAACCGAGAAGCTGGCCAGCCAAATCGGCGTGTTTGCCCTGCTCGACGGCGTCGCGCAGCCGGGCCAGTTCCAGCAATCCTACGGCCCGGTGCCGTTCGGTTTTGCGGTCGATCGGCGCGATCGCCTGGTGGTCTCGGAGGCGGCAGGCAGCGCCGTGACCTCGTACGATCTGGACACCGACATCGGCGGTCTGTCAGTGATCAGCGGCTCCGTGCCGACCAACCAGGCCGCCGCCTGCTGGGTCGCGGAGACCCCGAACGGGCGCTTTGCCTTCACCGGCAACGCCGGAAGCGGATCGGTATCGGTATTCTCGATCGACCACGCCGGTCGCCTTGCCGAACTCGGCTCGACCCCGATTGGCGCGACGGCGCACACCACCGACCTGGCGGTCAGCGCCAACAGCAAGCTGCTGTTCGCGCTGGACGGCGGAACCGGCACCATCAACGGTTTTCGAGTCGGCTCCGACGGTGGCCTGACGGCGTTGCCGGCAATGCCCTCGTCGAGTCTGCTCACGGCGGCGACGGGACTGCTCGTTCGCTGACCAGTTGCGTTGATCTGGGTCCGCTGCGATGGAGTCGAGACGGTGCGTCGAGCACCGTCTCGCTCATCGACCGCCTTGCCGAGCTGGGCGCGCGCCGCCCCGCGCCGCGCCGGGTCGGCGCCGATGGATGCCCCCGACCCGACGGTGAGTTCACTCTGGTGCAGCGCTGCCCACGGCACGTCGAATACAGTGGTTCGCGTTGGGGTTTTCCGCTTGGGCTTGCAAGACCCCGTTGGGCGTATGCGCAAGCGCGCCAAAGCGCCGTCAAAATATTGCACACAACACATCAGCGGAGGTGACGATGCAGCTCCTCTGTTCCAGCCGGCGCTGCCGGCTGCTTGCAATTGCCGGGACACTGGTCGTGGGCGCGGGTTCGGCGCTGGCTCAACAACCCGAGGCGCCGCTGCCACCCGGCTCTCCATTGATCGGCCGGCCCGACAGCGAAGAGGCCAGGAAACTGGCGCCGATCGCTCCGCCGCCAATTCCCACCGCGGCCGACAAATTGCCGGTGGACAAGCTCACGGCGCCGAAGGGCTTCAAGATCGAGGTTTTCATGGCCGGCGTCCCGAATGCGCGCCAGATGTGTGAGGGCGATCAGGGCACGGTCTTCGTCGGCAGTCGCCTGATCGACAAGGTCCATGCGATTGTCACGCGCGATGGCAAGCGTCAGGTCAAGGTGGTCGCGTCGGGGCTGCACCGGCCCAACGGTGTGACCGTGCACAACGGTACGCTGTACATCGCCGAGCTTTCAAGGATCTCCAAGATCGAGAACGTCGAGGCCAGCCTGGAGAACCCGCCGGCGCCTACGGTGGTCTACGACGATCTGCCGAAGGATGAGGCGCATGGCTGGAAGTTCATCGGCATCGGCCCCGACAACAAGCTGTACGTACCGATCGGCCAGCCCTGCAACAACTGCATGCCGCCGCCCACCCACGGCCAGATACGCCGGTTGAATCTCGATGGGACCAGTGTCGAGGTGGTCGCGCGCGGCGTGCGCAACACGGTCGGCTTCGATTGGCATCCGGTTACCAAGCAGCTGTATTTCACCGACAACGGCCGCGACTGGCTTTCGGAGGATGTTCCCGAAGACAAGCTCAATCGAGTGACCCGGGTCGGTGAGCATTTCGGCGTGCCCTATTGCTACCAGGGCAATCTTGCGGATGCCGACTTCGGGTGGGGCCACTCGTGCAGCGAGTTCACGCCGCCGGCGACCCTGATGGGCCCGCATGCGGCAACCCTGGGTATGCGCTTTTACACCGGCAGCATGTTCCCGGCCGAATACAAGAACGCCATTTTCGTGGCGCGTCACGGCTCATGGAACCGCACCCGGAAAACCGGCGGCGACGTCGCGGTGGTCAAGCTGAACGACGACGGCAGCGTGAAGTCGGTCGAGCCCTTCGTCACCGGCTTCATCCAGGACAACAAGTACGTGGGGCGGCCGGTCGATGTGGTTGTCCTGAAGGACGGCTCGATGCTGATATCCGACGATTTCAACGGCGCGGTCTACCGGGTTTCCTACTCGGGGGGATAGAACGCCGCCGATGCGCACCCGGTCGCGCACGCTGTTCATCTTCGCGCTTGCTTGGGTGGCGAGCGCGCCCGGCCTGGCCGCCTCGATCGAGGAGCGCCTGACCGCCTGCCTGTCATGCCACGGGCAGACCGGCCAATCGAAGAACCCCGAAGTTCCGTCGCTGGGAGCCCAGCCGCCTGCGTACCTGGTGATCCAGCTGTATCTTTTCCGCGAGAAGCTGCGTCCGGTCCCGCTGATGATCGAGATGACCAAGGACCTGAGCGACGACGATCTGCAGAAGTTTGCAGATTCCATTGCGGCGCTGCCGGCCCCCCAGCCGCCCCTCGAGCCGCCGGATGCGGCCCGCATGGCGCGCGCTCGCGCGCTGGTGCAACAAAACCGCTGTGGCTTTTGCCACAGTCCCGATTTTGCCGGGCACGACAACATTGCGCGGCTGGCCGCGCAGCGCGAGGACTACCTGGCCAAAGCCTTGCGCGAATACAAGTCCAATACCCGTCCTGGCTACGACGCCTCGATGGCGGAGGTCGTGCAGCCGATCGGAGATACCGATATCGCGGATATCGCCTATTTCATGGCGCATGCGCGCCCGTAGCGTCGCCCCTGACCGGCGCAAAACGTGCGGCCCGAACCACGCCCGTCAGCGCAAGGCCACCGCGATGATGAACAGAAGGAACAGCAGGAAGGCCGTGCCCGCGACGCCGAGCAGGGCGAGCGTGCGCCACAGCGCACCGGAAAAGCCCAGCTGATAGGTCTGGCGCAGGTGCAGGAACATGTGCAGCGGCGCCACCGTCGCGAAACCAATTGCGGCCAGCCCGCCGAAGCCGACCCGTTTGAGCAGCACGGTCGCCACGAACAGCAGCGACATGAACGACAGCGAGTACAGCGAAAACACCGCGTGATCGTAGAGTGCAACGTCCGGCCTACCGACGAACATCAGCCACAGGAACGGCAGCGAAATCGGAATCAGCATGAAGGAAAACTTGTAGGCGGTGTTCTTCACCTTGTAGGAGAACAGCTCCGGATTTTGCAGCTCCTGGCGAATCATTCGATCGAGCGTGGCGCTGCCGGTATCCACCGGCAGCGCCGCCAGCTTCTCGCGCCAGCCCTGGGCGCCAGCGTGCGCCTCGACGCCCGGTGAGGTCGCGCCGGCCGAAGTCGGCTGCATTGCGTCGAACGCCTCCAGGGCTATGCCGGTGGCGCGCTGTCCCGTTTGCGCATCGGCAAGCTCACGCTCCGCCTGGGCAACCCCGCCGCCGGTGCGTCGGGCCTGCGCCAGTGCGGCCGCGGCCTCAGTGACCTCGGCGTTGGCTTCGTCGACCGCCTCAGCGTGCGCCAGCCCTTCGCATCGAAGTGCAATACGCCGTGCAGCACCTCCCCGGCCAGGTGCAGCAGCGAACGGTGCAGCCGGCCCGATTGTCCGCACGCATGGCAGTAGGCGCCGCTCAGGCGGGTGCCGCAGTTGCTGCAACTCGCGTCCGTCTCGGCCCTGCCGCGCGGGTGAAGCGAGGCGCTGTCGATCGGCACGGCCGCCGGTCCGGCAGATACCAGGGCCCCGCCGTCCTTGACCTCCGTGCTCACTCAGCCTTCCTCGGCGTTTTCGAGCAGCGAGAAGCGCACCGGCAGGATTTCGCGAGTCGACACCCGGTCACCTGCGTCCTTTTCGACCAGCAGCAGCTGCTGTGCATCGGGCAATCCGGCGGGGATGACCATCTTTCCGCCCGTCTTGAGCTGGTAGATCAGCGAGGGTGGGATCAGATCGGGAGCGGCGGTGACGATGATCTTGTCGAACGGCGCCTGCTCAGGCCAGCCGGCGCGGCCATCGCCGACCCGCAGTTCGATGTTCTCGTAACCCTGTCGGGCCAGACGCTGCCCGGCCTCGAGCGCCAGCTCCTTGATGAACTCGATGCTGTAGACGCTTTCGGCCAGTTCAGCCAGGATCGCCGACTGGTAACCGAGGCCGGTGCCGATCTCCAGCACCGCGTCGCCCGGCTGCAGGTTCAGCAGATCGGTCATCAGGGCGACGATGAACGGCTGGGAAATCGTCTTCTCGTGACCGATCGGCAACGGCATATCGGCGTACGCGAGCTCGCGCAGCTCCAGGCGAACGAATTCGTGGCGCGGCACCTTGGCCATGGCGTCCATCACGCGCCGATCGAGTGCGGCCTTGCCCAATCGCATGGTGACCATGATCGTCTGAACGGCGATCGTGGCCAGCATGCGCTGTCGAAGCCCTGCAAAGTCCGGCTCGGTCATGGTGGTACGGGCCCAAGCGAGCACTCATGCTAACTCAGCGCCTTCTTCAGCCGAATGATCGCAAGCCCGACCGCCATCGACGCCTCCGAAAATGCGGTACCGCCGGCCAGCATCTTTTCCGCCGCGTAATACCGCTTTTCGTTGATCAGGTGCGCGACCCGGGCCGCCTGCAGATGAAATGCGGCATGCGCGTCCAGGCACGCCCAGTACGTGTCCAGATGACGGAACCGGTGCACGGCGTCCTGGTGCAGCCATTGTCCCAGCGCGCAACTGGTGTCCTGTGCGATCGGGGCGGCATCCAGGGTTTCTTGCATGGCCATCGCATTGCGAAATCTCCTTCTCCACTCGGTGTGGTCGCGCACGGCCTCCATCAGGTCGATGCCGGACCCGGCCTCGACCGTTCCGCCGGCACGGTCTTTGCCAGCGGCCTCCGCCGGCGGTGGCGGCGCGTCGGGTGAGCGCGAAGAGTTGCTCATGACAAAACGTGGGCGAATCGAGGCTGGCTTGCTGCGGTCCACGCTGTAAAGCGACGGCAGCGGGATGTAAATCCCGGCAAAAGCCTAATGAAGCGCGAGGGCCCTCGCGTTGTCGGTGAATGTCCGGATTTTTTTCACATTTCCACCGTCGGTTGGCCGCCGGCACGCCGGCAATGTCGGGAACTGCCCGCTTCTTCCGTCTCTTTTCAGGTGTTGCGGGCAACCGTGCGGCGCCGATGCTGGAGCATCGGGGTTTTCTCGACCCGCTCTTGGGTGAAGGTTTCCGGATGAGCATCGCCAGGATGCTGCTTCTGTTGGTGCTGGGCCAGCCTGCGCTGGCACAGCAAGCGCCGCAGGGCACGGGCCTGCTCGCCGATGGGCCGGACCTGGCGGTGGCGCAGGTCCCCCACGGCATGCGCTTTGCCCTGGGTGTCTCGTCCCAGTCGAACCTGCAGCTCGAATCACGCCAGTCGATATTCACCTCCGTTTACTGGTCGCGCGCGTACGAGCAGAAAGCGCAGCTCGAAGCGCGATTCGGCGTTCATCTGACACACGGGTTCACGTTCGACCCGTATTCGCTGCAGCTGGAGCCAGCCGCGTGGCATCCGCCACTGGGCTTCATGCGCGATGCGCGGTGGAGCGCAAAGCCGCGGGCCGGCTTTCTGTTCGAGCGGGAGAACCTGCTGCTGCGGGGCGACCAGCTGAGCATCCGAGCCAACAGCGACATCCAGACGCTCTGTCGCGAGATCGGGCTGTTCAAGTCCTCCGAGGAGGTGGATGCCTTGTCGCTGCTGGGCTGGCGCTCGCACTCGCAGTTGCTGTGGCAAATCGGGCAGCCGACGCGAGAAATCCAGTGGCAATTCATCGCGCGCTTCGATCGCAAGGCGTATACACAAACCAACACCATGGCAGTGACCATCCTGCGACGGTTCTGATCGCCGCGGCGGTGGCAAAATCGCCTTGCAACGGGGGTTGCAGCGTTCGCAACGGGGGAGATGCATTGATGCGCAGTCGGTCCGCACGTGCGGTTCAGTGGCTCATGGTCTGCCTGACGCCGGCGTGCGCCTACGATCCCGTGGCCCCGCAAGGCCAGCCTGGCAAAGCCATCGCCGCCGTCAAGCCGCCGGCCCCCGCAGTCGCCTTGAGGACCGTGGATGAGGCGATCAAATCAACGAACAGCTTCCAGATCACCCATGTGACGTTGTTCGACGGCGAGAAACTGATCGACTGGGCAACAGTCGTGGTCAGGGACGGATGGATTGCCGATGTTTGCTCGGAGACCGAGACGCCCTGCGCCGTCGCCGATCTGCCCGCCATCGAGGGTGCCGGAAAATTTTTGATGCCCTCGATGATCGAAGCCGAGGGTCACTTCAGTCGTCCGACCGAAATGCTGGGGGAGCTTCTGGAGCGCGATAAGCCGGAATGCAGCGCAAAACCGGAAGGCAAGGGCAGGACCGTCAAGGTTTCCAGCTTCGAGCTGCTCTCCGCATTTGCCGATAAGAACCTGTTCACCGAGGTCGACACCCATGGCCTGCGCTTGGACATCGGATTGCGTCCTCACAAGCTCGGCGGCCGCTACCCGATTGCCCCCAGCGCGAACTACGAGAAGCAGATCCGATTCGGCGTCACCACGGTTCTGGATATGGCGGCCTATCCCTGGCCGGCCAACTACGTGAGGCGCTCGCGCAACCGGTGGGGTGCTCCGAAAGACGCGGAGGCCGCCGATCTGAGAAGGGAATTCCTGATTTACGCGGATCTGTATGGCGCGGGCATGTGGGCATCGCCGGCGGGCCTGCAATTCGCGTATTACGGCATGGACCCAGTCTACAACGTGCAGCCTGACGGCCCCTGGGACAGCGCGCAGGTCAAGGCATGGATCGGCCGGCGCATCGCCGAGGGATCCGACCACGTCAAGGTGTTCTACGAGAAGTGGAACGGGGCGGCCGCGCCGAGTATCTCGGCCGACACGCTGAAGGCCTTGGTCGATGCGGCGCATGAGCAGGGCCTGAAGGTCTTCGTTCACAATGAAAGCGAAGCGGCGTCCGACGACGTCCTGCGTTCCGGGGCCGATGTGAATATCCACGCCCCGGGTCTTTATGACACGAAGAGCGAGGCCATCAGCGATGCGTTCGCGGCTCGCTTCGTCAATTCGATCAAGGTCGTCGTTCCGACCATGATGGGAATGCTGCAAGGCTGTGAAAACCCTTATGCCCTGAGCAACAGGGCGTCCCACGCACTGGCGGCGGACACGCCCGGCGCCAGCTTCACCAGGACATACCTGGAGACCCCCGATGTTCTGCCGTACATCAACGCGCTCGACGAAATGCGCATCGCCAATTGCGGCGGTGGCGCCGATTTCGAAAGGGTTTTCCGCAATACCGCCAAGCTCTACGACCAGGGCGCGACGCTGCTGGTCGGCACAGACGCCGAAGATTTCAGTCCGCTGATCGAGGGCCTGGGCCTGCATTACGAGGCCTATCTGATCCGTGAAGCGCTTGATCAATTTTCCACGACGGCCAGGGGGCAGGCCGCCAGCTTGGCCGCCCTGAAAGCGGCCACGTCCAATGCGGCGCTTGCCTACGGTCTGCACATCGAAAACGGCCACAAGTCGAAGGACGATCCGCGCGGCTTCATCAAGCCGGGATACCGGGCCGATCTGCTGTTGCTGCGGGAAAGTCCGCTGGTCGACATGTTGAATACCTTGAAGATCGATCGCGTTTTCAAGGCTGGATACGTCGCCAACCGTCAGATGGTTCGGCCCGAGTGTGCCAGCGGAGATTGCGAGACGCGCCGCATCGTGCACAACCTCGAGGCCCAGGTCTGTCAGTAGAGAAGTTCGGAGGATCCGAGATGCGAATCCGACACCGATGCTTGATCGCTGCCTTGCTGTGGGCGATCGCGCAGGCGCCGGCCTGGGCCCAAACGGTGGCGCTGACGGGGCTGATGGGCCAACGCGCGCTGCTGGTGATCGACGATGCGCCTCCGGCGGTCATTGCGCCCGGTGAAACGCGCCAGGGTGTCACGTTGATCTCGGTGTCCGGGGACCGCGCGCTGATCGAAATTCGAGGCCAGCGCCAGAGCCTGCGCGTGGGTGAAGTGCCGGTCAGCGTGGCCGCCCGGGGTGGGCCGGCGGCCGCCTCGCAGGTGGTGCTGACGGCAGGGCCCGGCGGTCACTTCATCGGCTCGGGTCAGATCAACGGCTCGAGCGTGCAGTTCCTGGTCGACACCGGCGCCACCCAGGTTTCGATGAGCGCGCAGGAAGCCGATCGCATCGGTCTGCGGTATCGGAGCGGCACGCCCATGGTGCTGAACACCGCCAACGGCGCCGTGGCCGGATACCAGGTTCATCTGGACTCGGTGCGGCTGGGCGACGTCGAAGTCTTCAATGTTCCGGCCATCGTCACCGCGACCCCGATGCCTTACGTGCTGCTGGGCAACAGTTTCCTGACCCACTTCCAGTTAAAGCGCGAAAATGACCTGCTGACGCTGGACAAGCGTTTTTGAGGCCGCCTTCGCCGAGGCTACGGCGGGCAGGGTCGCCTGAAACTCCGATCTGCCGCTCAACCGTGCGGACGGAGCCGTACCGGCACCGGCCGCACGCCGCGCCGATCAGTTGGTGTGGAATACCAGGTTGTACATGAACTCGTTCTTCTCGAGCATGCCGTTGTGGTCCTTGTCCAGCGTGTCGAAGATCTTGTCCATGTGGGCCATGAAATCGGCCTTGCTGACCATCCCTTTGCCGTTGTCCATCGTGTGCATCATTTCGGCGGTGCGGAAGGTCTTCTGGAAGTCGGTGGTCCAGATGGTGGTCGAGCCCGTGCCCATTTCCACGGCGAGAAAGGCATTCTTGTCGAGCATGCCCTTGTGGTTCTTGTCCATCATGTCGAACACCTTGCCCATGTACTTGTCGTAGTCGGCCTTGGTGACCATGCCCTTGCCGCTCGTGTCCATCATGTGCATCATCTTTTCGGTCATGAACGATTTCTGGAAATCGGTGGTCCAGAGGTCGGTGGATCCGGTGCCCATGTTTGTTGCCTGGCCGTAGGCCACGGTGGCGGCGAGCAGCGTGAAGCCCAGCGTCAGCGTCGCCTTGCTGAGGGTTTTCAATGTCGTCATCGATCGCTCCTAGAAATGATGTTGAAACTTGTTATTGAATGTCCGACCCGGCGGACGCTCCCCGCTCCTTGTCGCCGGCTGGGAACCGTCCATTATCGCTCAGGACCTCGAACCAGCCCGACGGGCTCTGGGTATCGGTCCCTGGCCCCGATTGGTCGGGGCGGTCGCCAGGTTCTTACGGGGCGTCGCGCGGCGTGCGCGGATGAGACGGCAGGCCGTCGCCAGGCCGGTCCCACGACGGCGCATCCTGCATCCAGATGTGGGCGACCGGGGCAACCCGGGCCGGTTCGTCCAGGCTGCCGATCGTGACGTCGACCTGGCCGACCCAGTCGTCGTGCCGATAGGTGAGCGGGGTGCCGCAGCGGGCGCAAAACGCGCGCTGCACCGGCGGCGAGGACCGGTAGATGGCGGGCTGACCCTGCGTGAAGACCAGCAAGGAACTTTGCACGGTAAACCAGGCGACCGCGTGGGCGCCGGCCGCGCGCCGGCACGAGGTGCAGTGGCAGTAGGCCGCCGGGTAGATAGGCGCGCCGCACTGGTAGCGCAGCGCGCCGCACAGGCAACCTCCACGCAGGGTCGGCTCGGCAGTCATCGGTGCAGTTGGCTCAAGGTTAATGCAGCAGCCCGAATACCGCCACCGAGTTGGTCGTTCCGACCAGCACCTTGCCGGCGGCCACGGTGGGCGTGATGAACTTGTTGCCGGGCCCCAGGCTGTCGCGGGCCGCATTCTGGCTGCTGCTGTACAGCTCGCGGGTCAGATCGCTCGCATCGTAGGCATGCAGCACCGACGGCGAACCGTTCTCGACTGCCCACACGATCGCGCCGCTGGTGCCATTGGCCGACACGCTGGGCGTTGCGCCCGGAAATGCGAACGAGATGCTGCTCTGGCTGGCGGCCGTGGTTGCCAGGCGCGCCGCAGTCAGCACGAACCGTTGCAGTGGCGCATCGCTGGCTCCGTAGTAGATGGCGCCGTTGAAATAGGCAGGTGACGAAAACACGCCGCCGATGCCGAGCGCGCCGCTGACGACCTGGTAGGCATGATTGGCTGCCGGGTCGAACCTGCCCATCGAGTCGCGATCGACCAGGTAGATGTTGGTGTCCTTGCCGGCCCCGACCGCCAGGTGCCGGGTCGCGCCGCTGGCGTCCATCTGGTCCGGCAACACCATTGCTCCGCCCGAACCGAGATCGGCATCGCCGTCCGATAGCGCAACCGTATCGAAGGTCGCGAAATAATCGGCCACCGACAGCTGGCCGACCGTGGCCACCTTCAGGAAGCCGTTGCCGAAATCGTTGGAGCTCGGAAAACCCGACGCTGTCAGCGTCGTGTCGAAGGTCCCGTTGCCGGCCAGCATGTAGAGCGATCCGCCGGCGTCCAGCGCCGGACCGGCTCCCGAGTTCCAGAACGCGCCTCGGTTGCCGTTGGGCGTCACGTTCAGCACCGATGATCGGGCGAGCGTCGCCTCGTCGTACGACACGATCCAGCCGGTGTATGGGTCGGCATCGCAGTGCGAGCCCCAGGCGGTGAACAGCACGCCGCCCGAAATCACCAGCGCGGCCCGTTCGTTGTAGGCGGCCGGATCGAACGTCACCACGCCCTTTGCGCTGTTTGCGCCGGTGCCCGGATAGGTGGCCTGCACCGCGACGGGCGAGCCGGAGCGCTCGGCCCCGGTGGCCAGATCGAGCGCGTGGATGCGCTGGAAGTACTGGCCAGCGCTGTTCTTCGACATGGCCGCGACGAACACGGTGCCGTTTGCCCCGAGCGTCCGATCGATGGCCGGCGTGGCGGTGACGCCGATCTCCGGGGTCACCTGGTTGCAGCCTCTGGGATCGCTGGTCGATTCTCCGGCGCCCAGCATCGATTTTTGCCACAGCACGCCTCCGGTGTCCGCCTCGAACGCGTACACGCTGTCATGCTCGGTGGCGGCGACCACCACGTTATGCACGCTGCCGTCGGCCAAGCTGACCGCGCTGGCATACAGCGGTTGCGCGTTGA
>Ga0137412_10004072_pt1 | contig 11683 bp, 7 predicted proteins | sample CZODoug2_1_16fun_FD_122160 | JGI IMG/M metagenome (GOLD analysis project Ga0137412, IMG submission 122160) | Vadose zone soil fungal communities from Angelo Coast Range Reserve, California, USA - CZODoug2_1_16fungal (Hybrid Assembly) | ecosystem: Environmental > Terrestrial > Soil > Vadose zone...
ATGCGCGGCCATGGATCGTGATCGATTCGATCGAGCCCCGTATCATGGGGGGCTTGATCGTCGAATGGCTCGACCGGGCGCCGGCGAGCGGCTTTCGTGTCCGAAGCTCGAACAGCGGCATTCGCTGGAAGACCGTGTACACCGCAAAGAAGGCGGGCGGCAAACGGAGCTACGTGTATCTACCCGGGCTCAAGACCCGATTTCTTCGCCTGGAGCTCGATGAGCCATCGGCGGGCGCGGCTCTGCGGGTGCAATCGTTCGAGTTCTCGCGTTCCATCCATGCCTTCTGGAACAATGTCGCACAGGGCGAAGCGCGCGGCTGGCATCCGCGTTGGCTGCACAATGAACAGAGCGTATGGACACCCTTCGGCACCTCCAGCGGCGTTCATTGCGCGTTGATGAATGAAGACGGCATGGTCGAGGTCGACCAGGGATCGTTTTCGATCGAACCCATGATATGGACCCCGGGCCGGCTCTTCACCTGGACGGACTTGGCGTCGCGACAGGAACTCCTGGCCGAATGGATGCCGGTGCCGTCCGTGGTTTGGGAAACCGCCGATTGGCGTCTGCGCATGCAGGCGGAGAGCACTCTGAGCGGTTCCTCGCGCGTGCACTATCGATTCGAGAATCTCACGGATCGGGAATTTTCCGCCCGCCTGTTCATGCTGCTGCGTCCGTTTCAAGTGACGCCGCCGTGGCAAAGTTTCCGCAACTTGGGCGGCGTCAGCAGGATCCACGATCTGGCATGGCGCGATGGCGCGGTGCTCGTCAATGAGAGTCATTTGATCGTGCCTTCGATTGCCGCAGGAGCGGCCGCACCCAAGGGATTCGGAGCGCTGCGCTTCGATGAAGGATTCATGGCGGCGCACCTGGCTTCCGGTGTGCTCCCCGCCAATGCGGACACGCATGACTCCTTCGGTTTCGCCACGGGCGCGCTCGGTTTTGAGTTGCCGGCCCGAGCTCATGGGATGGCGGAAATCGTTCTGAGCTGTCAGCCGGCCGCGGCGGCGAGTTCGATCGCAGAGCCGGCATTCGAGTGGAGCACGAGGCTTCCATGGGCCCAATGGACCGGCAATGGCTGGATGACGGACGCCGTACACGCGGCGCTCACGGCGACGGCGCACATTCTGGTGACCCGCGCAGGTCCGGCTCTGCAGCCGGGTCCCAGGCGCTACACGCGTTCTTGGATACGTGACGGCGCCATGATGAGCGCGGCCCTGCTGCGCATGGGACGCGCGCAGGAAGTACGGGAGTTCATCCGCTGGTATGCGCCGCATCAGCGCGCCGACGGCTTCGTGCCTTGTTGCGTCGACATTGAGGGGACCGATTGGCTGGTCGAGCACGACAGCCATGGCGAACTGCTGGCGTTGATCGCCGACTACCATCGATTCACATCGGATGAAGCGTTTCTCACGGAATCGTGGACATTCATCGACAGGGCGGTCGGATGCATCGAAAAGTTGCTGGGAAAGGATGGACTGCTGCCGATATCGGTGAGCCATGAGGGTTACCTGGCGCAGCCCGTGCACTCTTACTGGGACGATTTCTGGGCGCTGCGAGGATTGCGCGATGCGGCCGACCTGGCGAGAGCGGCCGGCCGCGAGACCTCCGCGCAAAGCTGGCGCAGCTCGAGCGAGCGCTTTGCGGCTTCGCTGTTCGCTTCGATCGAGGCTACCCGCGCGCAGCGGAAGTTGGACTTCATTCCAGGCAGCATCGAGTGGGCCGATTTCGATCCCACCGCCACCGCAAATGCCATTTACTTGTTTGATGTGCCCGACGGTCTCAACCGCGCGGCGCTCGACCAGACCTTCGACAAGTATCTCGCCGACTGGCGCGCAAAGCGCAGCGGCGCCGTGCCCTCGCCGAGCTACACACCCTACGAAATTCGCATCATCGGCGCCCTGGTGCGATTGGGTCGGCGCGATGCGGCGCTGGAACTACTGCGTTTCTTCTTGTCGGATCGCCGCCCGCAGCCCTGGAATCAGTGGCCGGAGATCGCATGGCGGGACCACAAGGCTCCGGCCCACGTCGGCGATCTGCCGCACACCTGGATTGCCGGCGAATATGTGCTTGCGGTACGGAGCCTCCTTGCCTACGAACGCGAAGCCGATTCATCCCTGGTACTGGCGGCGGGCCTGGCGCCCGAATGGATCGAAGGTTCCGGCGTGCAGGTGAACCGGATGCCGACTCTTTACGGTACCTTGAGCTATTCGCTGCGAAGGATCGACTCGGCCACGCTGCGCTTCGGTGCGTCCCGCCACTCCACGTCGAATCGCTCGTTGGTGAAGGGGAAATCGACCACTTCAGGAACGAGCACGGCGGGCCCGGCGTGGCACTGCATGGCTGCCACCTTGCGGTCGATCCAGGGAGTGAAGCGCTGAACGAAATCGCGCACCGCCTTGGCGCTCACCCCGACGGGAACCACGATCTCGACGCGGCCACCGACATGGACGCGCGCGGTGAGGCGGCGTGCGCGAGGACTTACCCGAACAGCGAATGGGTCGTTGGAGTCCCGAGTCTCGAACAACGAAAGCTGCGTGCCTTGTGCGTTCATCGCGCAATATGATAGCAGGTTCGCGCCGTCCGACGCCGCACCAGTAGAATACTCAGACAGGCTCCTAGGGATGAACCAGCGCCGCGAGCTGCCGGCGGGCGGCCTTGTAGTCGGGCGCCATGATCAACGCTTTCTCGATCCAATTGCGGGCCCCGAGAACATCACCCCGCATCTCGAGCTGACGCCCCAACTCCAAATACGCCTCCGCATGGCCCCAACCCGGCGTGTCGATGGTGGTGGCGGACGATTGTTCGAAGAGTTGCGCAGAGAGCTGCAGCTGCTCGAATGCAAGGCCCGATTCGGGGGATCCCGGTTTTGCGCGCGCCATGGCGTCGATCGCCGACAAATACAACACGCGGGGATTTTTCGGGGCAAGCATGAACGCGGTGCGGAGGCGGTCGGCGGCACGCGTGCGATACAGTACCGCCTCGAATTTCTTGTACTTGACGAGATTCGAATAGCACGCGGACTGCAGCGCCAGGGCTTCAACCGAGTCGGCATCCTTCTCCAATACGGGCTTGAGCTGATCGATGCACTCGTTGAGCGCCGGCTCGGCGTTGCGGCGGCGCTCCTCCCCCGACAGCAGCGCCAGGCGGTAATCGGCGTGCGCCAGGTGATAGCGCAGCGCGCTGTCCGCGGTGCCGGTCTGCTCCTGCGTCTTCAGTGTTTGAATCAAGCCGGTCAGCTGATTGAGGTCTTCCGACTGGAACGCATACAGAATCTGCGCCTGAAGATCGCCGCCGCGTTGCGCGTGGGCGGGCGCGGCCGCCAGACACAGAAGCAGCAGAAAACTCGTGAAATGCAACGGCGCGCGCACCATATAATGAAGATACACCCAAGGTTGTGACACTTGCACATAGAACTGATCGATATCGGCTCGAACCTGACGCACGAAAGCTTCTCGGGCGATCGAGCGGAAGTGATCGAACGGGCCGCCGCCGCCGGCGTGACGCGGCAGATCGTCACCGGCGCGGATCTTGCGAGTTCGCGTGCCGCGTCCGCCCTGGCGGCCGCACATGCGCAGGTCTTGTGGAGCACCGCAGGCGTTCACCCGCACCATGCGGCGGGATTCGATCCCGGTCGGCGCGAAGAACTCCGTGAACTACTGAGGCAGCCCCACGTGGTCGCGGTGGGAGAATGCGGCCTCGACTACTTTCGCAATTTCTCGCCGCCCGCGGCGCAGCGCGCCGCCTTCATCGCTCAACTGGAAGTCGCCGTGACCGTCGCGAAGCCGGTTTTTCTGCATCAGCGCGATGCCCACGAGGATTTCAAGGCCATACTGCAGGACTTTCAGGGCGGGCTCGTCGGCGGAGTGGCTCATTGCTTCACCGGGGGTGTCGCCGAGCTCGAGGACTATCTGACCCTGGGGCTTTGCATAGGCGTCACCGGCTGGGTCTGCGACGAGCGCCGCGGCGCGGACTTGCGCGGCGCAGTGCCGCGCATTCCGGCCGATCGGTTGATGCTGGAAACCGATGCGCCCTATCTGCTGCCCCGTGACCTCAGGCCGCAACCCAAGTCGCGGCGCAATGAGCCGATGTACCTTCCTCACATTGCGCGGTCGATCGCGCACATCAGAAATCAATCCTTGGAAAGCCTCGCCGCATCGTCCACGCGAACCGCCGTCGACATCTTCGGCCTCGCTCGCAAGGAGACTGGAGCGGGAGGCTAGAGATTGGTGAAGAGGTGGGGGCTGGGCCGCAGTTGCGCGACCAGCCGGTTCCAAGCATCCATATAGGCCGCGTATTCAGGGAAACCGATCTGGCCGCGGTCGACGGCCGGGAACTCGACTTCGACGCCGTCCAGCATGACCACGTATTTCGGCTTGCCCTTGGTGAACCTGCCGTGATTGGAGAACAGCAAGCGCCCCTCCACCGGGACGTCGCCCACCAACCCCTTGACCGCCGCGATGCGGTCGTACAGCGCCGGTTGCGGATTGTCGAAGGTAAATCGGCGGCCGCGCCCCATGACCGTCCAATCGCTCATTTGATCGCCGCCGAAGATCAGTCCGGCGACTCGCCGGGTGTCGAGTACGAGCACGCCGCGCGGCGTGAGCAGAATATGATCGATGTGGATGTACCCGCCCATTCCGTCCGGCACCAATACCTGATGAGCGGCCTTAAAACCGATGCGTTCCAAGCGTGCCAGCAATCCCTTGCGTCGGGAACGGCGCCGGTAGGCGCCGTAGGCCAGGTACACGGCCGTCCCCAGCATCAACAAGGCGACGCCGGCAACGATCCACTGCGGATCGATCCGAATATCGTTCATTCGAGCGCTGCCGCCACAGCTTCCAGAGTCGGCGGCAGGTCCAGGAAGTGTTGGGGCAATCGCAGTAAGCGGCTCAAGGCTTCGGGAATCTCGACGGTCTTGCCGAGTATCGGCTCGACCACTTCGTTGAACTTCGCAGGGTGAGCGGTCGCGACCAGCACCCACGGATGATCCCTGCGCTCCTCCATGCTCAAACGGCTGTAGACTTCTGCCGCCGTTGCGGTGTGCGGACACCATTCGCGCCCATAGTGCATGAAGTCCTCTCCGATACGAGCCCGAATTGTAGCGTCATCGACGCTGACCGCGCTCAATTGTTCGCGGATCGAATCGGCGGTTGGATAGAGTGCACGGACACGCTCCATGTTGCTGGGATTGCCGACGTCCATCGCGGACGCCAGCGTCGCGATGCTCGCGCGGGGACGCCACGCGCCGCTTTCCAGGAAATCGGGGACGGTGCGGTTGGCATTGTGCGCCAGGATGATGCGGCCCACGGGAAAGCCCAGCGCGCGCGCCCAAACGGCCGCAAATGCATTCCCCAGGTTGCCCGCCGGAATGATGTAGGAAGGCTTCGCGCCCGTGCGCCGCTCGACCTCGAGGCTCGAAGCCACGTAGTACACCATCTGCGGCAACAGGCGTCCGATGTTGATGCTGTTGGCGGAACTGAAGCGATGCCGGCGGCGGAGCGCGGCATCGACGAACGCTTCCTTCACCAGCCGCTGGCAATCGTCGAATGTGCCGTCGATTCGCAGCGAAATCACGTTCTCGCCCCAGCAGGTGAGTTGCTGTTCCTGACGCGGGCTCACGAGCCCCTTCGGATAGAGGATCACGATTCGCACCCACGGCCGCCGATGGAACGCGGCCGCCACGGCGCCGCCGGTGTCGCCGGAGGTTGCCACCAGGATGGTGAGCGGCCGCGGCGAGCCGGCTTCAAGCCGCTCGAGGCTCTCGGCCAGGAATCGCGCACCGAAATCCTTGAAGGCCGCGGTCGGTCCGTGATAAAGCTCGAGCGCGAACAGCCGGTCCTCGCAGCCCTTCACCCTAGTCGTCGGCGCATCGATGTCGAGCGCCGCGTCCGCGATTTGCTTCAGCTGCGACTGCAGCCGATCCCCTTCGAAGAAACCGCCCAATGCAGAGCGGGCGATATCCGGCAAGGTCGACAGGCCGGCGAGCGAAGCGACTTCGATGCGGGGCAAACGGTTCGGCACGTAGAGGCCGCCGTCGGGAGCCAGTCCCTGCCGGATGGCTTCGCTCAAGGCGACCGGCGGAGCGCCGCCGCGCGAACTCAAGTAACTCAAGGAGGACATCAAGCCTTCACCACTCTGGCGCCGTAATTCTCCAGCGAGGATATCCAGCAGTCCGATTGGAGGCCATGATGGATGAAAGCGGCCACCATCGCACCGCGCACCGCCTCGGCTTGCTGTATTTCAGCCCAGGCGAAGATCGCCGGGCCCGCGCCGGAGATCGAACAACCGAGGGCACCGGCGGACATTGCCCCGCGCTGTACGTCCTTGAATCCCGGAATCAAGGAGTGCCGCTGCGGCTCGATGATCACATCGTTGAACGAGTCGCGGATCATGTCGAGGTCGTTCGAGTAGCACCCGCTGATGAAGCCGGCGAGATTGGCGGACTGCCAGATGAAGTCCGAACGGCTGACGTCGGTTTTCAGGATGGCTCGAGCCTCGCGGGTGCCCAGGAACATATGGGGATGCACCAGTACGCAACGCAGCGATGGCGGAACGGGAATCTGCTTCACGCGCGGGTGATCGATGCCGACCGTCAGTACCAGTCCGCCGAACAGACAGGGCGCAATATTGTCGATGTGCGCGGAGCCGCTGGCGACGATTTCCCCTTCCATGGCGAATTTCAAAAGCTGCAAACGCGGCACGGGCTCCTGCAGCAGCGCATTCGCGGCCACCACCGCCGCCACGGCGGATGCAGCCGAACCACCCATGCCCGACGCCAGCGGAATACCCTTGTCGATGTCGATCTCAAATCCGAAATCCAAGTTGAGTGCGGCGTGCAGGGCCTGAACCGCTCGTCCCGCCGTATTGTTCTCGGGCGCAACGGGAAGATCACCGGCGACGCCGGTAATCGAGCGAATCCGTACGAGAGGCTCGTCGATTCTGCGCAGCCGCACGCGGTCGCCCACGGCGTCCACGGTATGCCCCAGAATATCGAAACCTATGCCCACGTTGGCAACGGTGGCTGGTGCGAAGGCGGTAACGTCGGTAAGCACGGCAGTCCTTGGGTGGAGTCGAGATGTTACAAATGCGCGCCCAGATACGCCGACAAGCGCAGCAGGTCCGAGAACACGCCGCCGGCCGTGACCTCAGGGCCGGCGCCCGGTCCCTGCACGATCAACGGATTGTCGCAGTAGCGGCGGGTCGCGAAGCGCACGACGTTGTCGGTGAGCGCGATGTTCGCGAACGCATGCGTGACCTGTAGGGCGTCGAGTCCCACGGTCGCCTTTCCGGCCGCGTCGATGCGCCCCACATACCGGAGCACCCGCCGGCTCTTCTTGGCGCCCGCGAGTCTGGCGGACATATCGTCGTCGAATTCCGGAAGACGCTCCATGAACTCATCGACGCCGACGTTCTGCAGCGACTTCGGCACCAATCCCGTCACCTCGACGTCCGACATTTCCAACGTCAGGCCCATTTCACGGCCCAAGATGATGAGCTTGCGCGCCACGTCCATGCCGGACAGGTCGTCGCGCGGGTCGGGCTCCGTGTAGCCCTTGAGCTTCGCTGCTCGAACGATGGATGAAAAAGTCTCGCGGCCGTCGAATACGTTGAACAAATAGGCGAGCGTCCCGGAGAAGATCCCTTCGATGCCGGTGATGTCGTCGCCCGTCTCGCGCAGGTCCCGCAACGTCTGGATGACGGGCAGGCCCGCACCCACGGTGGCCTCGTAAAGATAATGCGTCCCCGCGGCGCGGCGCGCTTCCTGCAGCGCCTGATAATAGGGCCATGGGCCGCTGTTCGCTTTCTTATTGGGCGTGACGAGATGGATGCCGCGCCCGAGCCACGCTCGATACTGCCCCGCAACATCCGCGCTCGCCGTGCAATCGATGATGACCGTGTGCGGGATGTAGTCCGCCTGACAGTGGTTCGCAAACTTGTCGAGGTCGAGCGGTTCTCCGGCCGCGGCGAGTCGCGCGGGCCAATGGTCGAGATCGATCGGCGCGTCGGTCAACAGCATGCGATTCGACGCTGCGATTCCGCGCACGCGCAAATCCAAATTCAAGGCGCGCAAGCGTTGGACTTGGGTGGCGATTTGAGCCAGCAACACACGCCCGACGGTACCGGGCCCTATGAGTCCGATGGACAGCGTATTCGGCGATAAATAAAACGCGGCGTGCACCGCGCGAAGCGCCTTCGCGGCGCCCCTGCCGTCCACGACCACCGAAATGTTTCTTTCGGAGGCACCCTGCGCGATGGCACGCACGCTGATGGCCGCATCACCCAGCGAATTGAACACCTTGGCGGCAACGCCATGGGCCCCGGCCATGCCGTCGCCGACCACCGCCAATATGCTCAAGTTCAAACCGACATCGACCTGCTGGATCTGTCCATCCCGCAGCTCGGCGTCGAATGCCTTGCGCACCGCCGCCTCGGCTCGCACGGCCTGGGCTTCCGGAATCGCGAAGCAAATGGAGTGTTCGGAACTGCCCTGCGAAATCAAGATGACCGAGATGCCGGCGTCGCGCAGCGCGCCGAACAGGCGGTGTGCGGTTCCCGGCACGCCGATCATGCCCGCCCCCTCGAGATTCACGAGGGCCACCGGGTCGATGGTGGTGATGCCTTTGACCCGGAGCGCGGAGACGGGCTTGGCACAGATCAGCGTGCCGTGTTTTTCCGGCGCAAAGGTATTGCGGATATAGATGGGGATGTCGCGCGCGACCGCCGGTTCCATGGTCTGAGGATGGATGACCTTGGCACCGAAGTAAGCCAGCTCCATCGCCTCGTTGTAGGAGAGCTGATCGATGACCTGCGCGTTGGGCACCAGCCGCGGATCGGCCGACAACACTCCGTCCACGTCGGTCCAGATGATGATCTGCGCCGCATGCAGCAAGGCGCCGAATATCGATCCGGAAAAGTCGCTGCCGTTGCGTCCCAGCGTGGTTTGCATGCCGGTCAACGTGGTCGCGACGAAACCCGTGACGATGAGCCGGCCCTTGAACCCCGCGGGGATCAGCCGCTCGAGGTTGCGCTCGCTGGTCGCCCACTGCACCGCGGGGCCCAGCGGCCCCCATTCGACGATCACGACCTCGCGGGCATCCACCCATTGCACGTCGCCGGCGATCCGGCCGCGCTCCCGCAGGAACGGGGCAAACAGCCGCGTCGACCAGATTTCGCCATACCCGGAGATCACGTCCCGCATCGTCTGCGGCGCCGCCCGGATGAGGCGCACCGTCTGCAGCATGCCGGCGATGTCCCGGCAATCCTGATCCAATTGCGCGACGTAGGCGGCGCGCGCGGGAGCCGACACCAATTCCGTCGCCAGAGCGTCATGCCGGGCTTTCAGCGCATCGATGGCCGCTGCTGTGTCGGCACCGGGCTGCTCCGCCAGGCTCACCAGCGCCAGCAGAGCGTCCGTGACCCCCCGGCAGGCGGACAGGACCACAGCCTCACGCGGATTGTCGGATGCCTCGACAATGGCGGCCACGCGCCGGAAGCACCCGGCGTCGGAAACGCTTGACCCTCCAAATTTGTGTACGACCCATTTATCCATATTTCATAATGCGCGGCCTGCCTTAAGGCGCTGCGCCATCCCATTTTGAGGTTCGAATTGATGAATTGCGGCTGGAAACCGCGAGACAGCGCGGAACTTTAATCGCACTGCCGGGTGCCAGCAAGGGGCAAACCAGGCTGCTAGGGCGGTCCTCGCCGCTTAGGCTGGCCGGGCGCAAAGCCCCCGCGCCCCGCCTTCGGCCGCGATGCTGCCTTTGACCGGCTCCCTGAAGGCGGCAAACCCGTATGTTGCGTCCGAAACGGCAGCGCCGCCCTACCCCGTCCGGCTGTGCCCGCCGGCGACACCGGTTGGTAGGCCGGAATCAGATGATGCCTGCCATTGCCAATCAAGTCGGCGCGCCCCATGCGTTTCAGGGCGTCGCGCAGCAAGGGCCAATTGTCGGGGTCGTGATACCGCAAGAAGGCCTTGTGCAGCCGGCGCACCTTGATCCCCTTGGGGATTACGACTTCTTCACTCGCGCGGGTAATGCGCTTCAACGGATTCTTGCCGGAATGGTACATCGCGGTCGCGGTGGCCATCGGCGAAGGGAGAAATGCCTGCACCTGGTCCGCGCGGAAACCGTTTTTCTTCAGCCAGACGGCCAACTCCAGCATGTCCTGGTCGCGCGTGCCCGGATGCGCGGCGATGAAATAGGGGATGAGATACTGCTCCTTGCCCGCTTCCCGGGAATACCGGTCGAAGAGCTCCTTGAACTTATGGTAAGTGCCGACGCCCGGCTTCATCATCTTCGACAGCGGGCCCTCCCCGATGGCCTCGGGTGCGATTTTCAAATACCCGCCCGTGTGGTGGGTGGCCAATTCCTTGACGTACTCCGGCGACTCGATCGCCAGGTCGTATCGAACACCGGAAGCGATCAATACCTTCTTGACGCCCGGCAGCGCACGTGCGCGGCGATAGAGATTGATGAGCGGTGCATGATCGGTGTTCAAATTCGGACAGATCCCCGGGAACACGCACGAGGGCCGCCGGCAGGCCGATTCGATGGCGGGACTCTTGCAATGCAAGCGGTACATATTGGCCGTTGGACCGCCCAAGTCCGAAATGACCCCCGTGAATCCGGAAACCTTGTCGCGAATGGTCTCGATCTCGCGAATCACCGAGTCTTCCGAGCGGCTCTGAATGATTCGCCCCTCGTGCTCGGTGATCGAACAGAACGTGCATCCGCCGAAACAGCCCCGCTGAATGGACACGGAAAAGCGGATCATGTGATACGCCGGGATCTTCGCCTTCCCGTAGCACGGATGCGGCACACGCGAATACGGCAATTCGTACACAGAGTCCATGTCAGCCGTCGACAACGGGATCGGCGGCGGATTGAGCCACACATCGAAGGTCCCGTGACGCTGTACGAGCGCCCGCGCATTCCCCGGATTGGACTCCAGGTGCAAAATTCGCGACGCGTGTGCATACAGCACGGCGTCCCCGCTCACCTGCTCGAACGAGGGCAGACGGATGACGCTGCGCTCGCGTTGCGCGTTCGGCACTTTCCTGTAGAACTTCACCACATTCGTCGACGGCGCAGCGGCACCCGTCGTCGCGGCGGCGGCCGCGGTCAGCGTACGTTTCCGCTCATCTTCGTCGGCGTAAGGATTCAGCGGCGGGGCCAACGGACCGGGCACGTCCAATTCCGTTGAATCGATCTCGACCCAATCGGCGGGAACGCCGCGGCGCACGAACGCCGTTCCGCGAAGGTCCATGATGTCGCCGATCGCCGCTCCCTCATGCAGCCGCTGGGCGATCGCGCCAATTTGCCGCTCCGCGTTGCCGTACACGAGCAGATCCGCTTTCGAATCCACCAGCACCGAGCGGCGCACGTGCTCGGACCAGTAATCGAAATGAGCGATGCGCCGCAGGCTGGCCTCGATGCCGCCGATCACGATGGGGACGGTTTTGTAGGATTCGCGAATCCGCTGCGAATACACGATCACACAGCGATCCGGGCGCTTGCCGCCCTGCCCGCCGGGCGTGTAGGCGTCGTCGCTGCGCACCCGGCGATCGGAGGTGTAGCGATTCACCATCGAATCCATGTCGCCGCCGGTCACGCCAAAAAACAGCCGCGGCGCACCCAGCGCCTCGAAATCCCGCGTGCTGTGCCAGTCCGGCTGGGCA
>Ga0137412_10004073_pt1 | contig 11682 bp, 12 predicted proteins | sample CZODoug2_1_16fun_FD_122160 | JGI IMG/M metagenome (GOLD analysis project Ga0137412, IMG submission 122160) | Vadose zone soil fungal communities from Angelo Coast Range Reserve, California, USA - CZODoug2_1_16fungal (Hybrid Assembly) | ecosystem: Environmental > Terrestrial > Soil > Vadose zone...
GTGAACAGGGCGGCGGCCATCGGATTCCAGGCCAGGATGTCCGTGCGCCGGCCAAGGATGACGGCGGGAGTCGTGGCGAGATCATCGAGCAGCCGGCGCAACTGGGGCTGGGCCTGCTGCGGCGGCCGCCGGGGCGGGCGGACCTCTTTGCCGCACAGTTCGAGCAGGTAGGCGCGCTCGTCCTCGCTGAGCCTGAGCACCCGCGCGATGGTGTCCAGCACCTCCGTGGACGCTCGCCGCCGCCCCTGCTCGATGCGGGTGTAGAAGTCCACGCTGATCGACGCCAGCGCGGCGACCTCCTCGCGGCGCAGTCCGGTCACCCGTCTTCTGCTGCCGGCGCCGGGCAGCCCGACCGCGGACGGGGTCAGCTCGGTGCGCCGGGCGCGGAGGAAATCGCCCAGCTCGTTGCCGCCCATCCGCGCAATCTAACAGCAGACCCGCCGTTCAGGGTGGGCCTGCGCTGTCCCTGGACAACCCGGTCGGGGGACATCCTGGGCGGCTTTCGCGTTGGCGCGCCGGGTGCGAGTGTCGCGTCAGGTAACACAATGCTCGAAGGGACAGCACGTGAGCACTGCCACGGTCACTCCATCCGCAATCGCGCCGTCGTTGCGCCGACTGTATTTTGCCCGCTTCGCCTTCGCCCTGGTCTGGGCGGCATCGGTGGTCGCGACGGTGTCAGCGCTCAGTCCGCTGAGCGTGGCGCTGCTCGTGCTGTACCCGGTGTTCGACGTGGCCGCCGCCGCCGTCGACGCTCGCTCCGCGAAGGATGCGAAACCGTTCGTCGGTCTGTACGTGAACATGGCGATCAGCCTGCTCGCCGGCGTCGGCCTGGGGTTCGCCGCGTCGTCCGGCATCCCCGGCATCCTGCGGGTGTGGGGAGTCTGGGCCATCGTCTCGGGGTTGATCCAGCTCGCCGTCGGTCTCGTGCGCCGCAGGCTGGGCGGCCAGTGGCCGATGATCATCAGCGGTGCGATCTCCACGGTTGCCGGGGCCTCGTTCATCGTGCAGGCGGCCCAGCCGAACGCGGCACTCACCACGCTGGCCGGCTACGCCGCGCTCGGGGGAGTTTTTTTCCTCGTCTCGGCAGTCCGCCTCGGACGCGCGATCCAAAAGGACTGACTCGCGGTGCGCCCGGGCGCGTGGTCCCGCCCCGGGAATTCCGGACGCCGAGACCGCCGCAGAGCGACTGGCGGCGGAGGACAGTTGTGGCCACGCTCTCACGACGACCGCCGGTTGACTCTGGCGGCGAACCGGTTTACCGCACGGACACGCAGCGGCAACAGGCCAAGAGCCTTTCTTTAGCCACAGCAACAAAATCGGGTCCCGTAGCCCAAGTGGATCGCACCCGTTCGTCTCAATAACGCCATTCAGGCGATTCATGCAAACTTCACTACCTTCGTCGGTTGTTCCCGGTTCGCCGAGCCCGGATCCTGGTCCGCGGTCGACGCACCCTTCCACCTCTGCCGGACCCGGCCCGAGACCCGGGCCGAGTCAGCCCCTGCTCGGAGGAGAACTTGCCGATGATCCTGAGACGCACCACCGTTGTCGTCGCGGCGGGCCTGCTAGTCGCCGCCGTCACCACCAGCACGGCCGCACAGGCGCAACCCACCCCGAACACGACGTCCCCGCTGACCGCGGAGGCGATGGCCGCCAACGCGGCGCAGAGCCTGGTCGCCTCGCGGCCGGCCGGCCTGCACGCCAGCGCCGACGACACGTTCGTCCAGCACAGCGTGATCTCCTCCACCAACGGGATGAAGTACGTCCCGTACGACCGCACCTACAAGGGCCTGCCGGTCGTCGGCGGCGACTTCGTGGTGTCCACCAACTCCACCGGCCAGGTCGTCGCGACCTCGGTGGCCCAGGACAACACCATCAGCCTGGCCTCCATCACGCCGAAGCTGTCGGCCAAGGACGCCGAAGCGGTGGCCCGCACCCAGTTGTCCACGGTGGACAACGTCGGCGCCGCCCAGCTGGTCACCTTCGCGCTCGGCACGCCCGCGCTGGCCTGGCAGAGCACCGCGACCGGCGTCAAGGACGGCGAGCCCAGCAAGCTCGACGTTGTCGTGGACGCCAACACCGGCAAGGTGCTGCACACCCAGGAACACGTCATGTTCGGCGACGGAACGTCCGCCTGGAACGGTCCGAACCCGGTGCACCTGGACACCACGCACTCCGGCAGCAACTTCTCGTTGAAGGACCCGGTGCTGACCAACGTCAGCTGCCAGGACGCGGCCAACAACACCACCTTCACCAAGACCAGCGACACCTGGGGCACCGGCAACGCCACCAGCAAGGAGACCGGCTGCGTCGACGCCCTGTTCGGCGTGCAGACCGAGAACAAGATGCTGTCGCAGTGGCTGGGCCGCAACAGCTTCGACGGCGCCGGCGGCGGCTGGCCGATCCGCGTCGGCCTGGCCGACGAGAACGCCTTCTACGACGGCAGCCAGGTGCAGATCGGCCACAACAGCAACAACCAGTGGATCGGCTCGATCGACGTGGTGGCCCACGAGCACGGCCACGGCATCGACGACCACACCCCGGGCAGCATCTCCGGCAACGGCACCCAGGAGTTCGTCGCCGACGTGTTCGGCGCGTCCACCGAGTGGTTCGCCAACGAGCCCTCGCCGTACGACGTGCCCGACTTCCTCGTCGGCGAGCAGATCAACCTGGTCGGCTCCGGCCCGATCCGCAACATGTACAACCCGTCGGCGCTGGGCGACAAGAACTGCTACGACAGCTCCATCCCCAGCACCGAGGTGCACGCCGCGGCCGGCCCCGGCAACCACTGGTTCTACCTGCTCGCCGAGGGCACCAACCCGACCAACGGCCAGCCGGTCAGCACGACCTGCAACAACACCACCATCACCGGGCTGGGCGTGCAGAACGCGCTGAAGATCTTCTACAACGCGATGCTGACCAAGACCAGCGGCAGCTCGTACCTGAAGTACCGGACCTGGACGCTGACCGCGGCCAAGAACCTGTTCCCGGGCAGCTGCACCGAGTTCAACACCGTGAAGGCCGCCTGGGACGCCATCAGCGTGCCGGCCCAGTCGGGCGACCCGACCTGCGGCTGAGGTGATCAGCACCGAATGACGAACGGGGAGACGGCGGCCGCCGTCTCCCCGTTCGCCTAATATCGGGGTATGGCGTCGAGCAGGGCCGAGCAGGCCGAGCGGACCAGGAAAGCGGTGTTGGACACGGCCCGCCGGCTGTTCGCCGAGCGGGGGTTCGACGGGACCTCGCTGCAGCTGATCGCCGACACCATGGGCGTGCAGAAGGCCAACGTCTACTACTACTTCCGCACCAAGATGGCGATCCTGGAGTCGTTGCTGGAAGGCAGCGTCGCGGCGTTCGACGAGACGCTGGCCGGGGCCGAGCGACTGGAAGGCTTGCCGCGCCGGGAGTTCCTGGTCGACGGCTTCGTGGACCAGGTGGTGGCCAGCCGGTCGATGTCGCCGCTGAGCCGCATCGCGCCGGGCGTGCGCCGGGAGGGGTGGATCGGCGAGGCGCTGCGCGCGCAGATGACCCGCGGCCTGCGGCTGATGTTCGGCGACGAGCCGACCGTCGAGCAGCAGGCGGCGTACTACATGGCCACCGACGTGGGGCCGGTGGTGCCGCGGATGACGCACCTCTCCGACGACGAGCTGCGGGATCTGTTGCGGGGACTGTGCTTGCGTGTTCTGGACGTCTAGACGGCGTTGTGGGCCAACAGGCTTCGGCCGCAGTCGACGACGGCTTCCGCGGCCGGCCGGGACTTCCAGCCCAGGACCCGCTCGGCCTTGGCCGTGGTGTGCACCGCGCGGCGGCCCAGCGCCGGCATGATCTCGCGCAGAGTGTGGTCGAACAGCGACAGCCCGCGGACCGCCACGTCCGGCAGGTTGCGGGTCGGCGCCTTGGCCCCGGCGTCGCCGAGACCGTCACGCAGGGCGCGGGCCATGTCCAGCATCCACATGAACTCGCCGGTGGCCAGGAAGCGCTGCCCGGCCGCCTCCGGCGTGGTCATCGCCCGGATGTGCGCGTCGGCGAGGTCGCGGACGTCCACGATCTCGAAGCCGATCCGCGGCGTGCCCGGCATTCCCTTGAGCAGCCGGCCGATGATCTGCACCGAGCCCATCGTGCCGGTGCTGAGCACCGGGCCGAACACCGCGCCCGGCAACACCGTGGCCAGCGTCGTCGGGCCGTCGTAGGTGGCCATGAAGTCCCACGCCGCCCGCTCCGCCGCCGTCTTCGACCGTCGATATGGTTGCAGCGTCGGGTCGTTCACGTCCGTCCACACCGTCTCGTCGCTGACGCTTTCGTCCCGATAGGACGATGGGCTGGCTGTGTTCGCCGCCGACGTCATCACCACGCGCTGCACCCCCGCCGCAGTCGCCGCTCGCAGCACCCGCAGCGTGCCGTCGCGGGCCGGCACGATCAGCGCCTCCGCGTCCGCGCCGTGCATGCCCAGCGGTGAGGCCACGTGCAGCACGTGGTCCACGCCCGCCATCGCCTCCGCCCAGCCGTCGTCCGACGTCAGGTCCGCGATCGCGAACCCCAGCCGGTCACCCGGGTCCACCTCCGTCGCCACCGCGCTTCGCACCTGCTCGCCCTTGGCCGTGCTGCGCACCGTCGTCCGCACTGTGTAGCCCCGCTTGAGCAGCTCCGCCACACACCACCCCGCCACGTAGCCCGTGCCTCCGGTGACCAGGACCGTCTCGCCCATCTCCACTCCCTCCGCTCTCGTTAGCCATTCGGCTAATGAATCTACGATAGCACCGGTGGAGGGCGAGGGAGGCGCCGAAAGGGGTGAGAGCTGGGTTACGGGGAACGCGATCGGCCGGCGGGCCCGTGCCCGCCGGCCGATCGCTGCGTCCGCTCCGCGGCTCAGGAGTGGACGAACTGCCAGGTGACCGGGATGTCGCCGAGGTCGGTGCCGCCGGTGAGCTGGACGAAGACGGGCTTGCCCAGGTCGATGTGCGAGGCGTCGCAGCCGGGGCACTGGTCCTTGACCGGCACGGTAACGGTCTGGCCGTTATAGGTGACCTGGACCGAGACGCCGGAGCAGAGGGGGTCGTTGTTGGGGTTCGCGGACGTCCAGTAGCTGGGGGAGACCGCGACCAGGTAGTCGGTGGCGGCGTTGATCTGGGTGCCGCACGAGCCGTAGCCGGCGCTGTCGTAGTAGGTGGCATTGCCGTTGACGGTCTGGTTGAAGGGGATGTCGGCGTACGCGGTGCCGGCGACGGCGAGCGGAATGGCGCCGGCGACGGCCAGCACGACGAGCGTCTTCTTGATGATGGCCATGTGGTGGCAAACTCCTGAAATGGGGGCGAAATGCGAGGTCAGCAGGTGAGGTTGCCGCCGGGGTCGGCGCCGAGAATGCCGGCGAATTGCTTGTAGAGGTTGACCCGGTCGTTCATCTGGTCGACGTTCTGGCCGTTGCACTCCAGGGCGCCGTTGATGCTGCGGATCGACTCGCCGAAGCCGGCGCCATTGGCCATGGCGTCGTGGCCGGTCATCTTGCCGGCGCCGGTCTGGCTGTTCCAGAACCACAGGCCGGTCTTCCAGGACACGGTGGCGTCCGTTTCGACCTGTTTTGGATTGTTGAGCAGGTCGATCCCCAGCGCGTCGCCGGCCGCCTTGTAGTTGAAGTTCCAGCTCAGCTGAAGCGGCCCGCGGCCGTAGTACTGGTCCTGCCCGGCGGGGCAGCCGTAGGGCTGGCCGCTGTCGCAGTAGTGCGGGTAGTTGGCGGTGTTCTGCTCGACGATGAACTGCAGGCCACCGGTCTCGTGGCTCACGTTGGCCAGGAACGCCGCCGCTTCCCGTTTCTGGGTGGCGTCGTCGCCGCTGGTGGTGAAGGCCGGGTAGGCGCCGGTGGCGTCGGTCAGGCCCTGGTAGGTGTAGAAGGCGTTCTTGTTCGGGAACATCTGGTTGAACTGCGACTCGCTGACCGTGAATCCGGCGGGCCTCGCGATGGCGGCGGCCGGCAGCGTGACGGCCAGCCCGACCGTGATTGCCGCGGCTGCCATGGCCGCCGCGACGCGTCGTACGAGCATCGAACTGCTCCTTCCGGAGGAGAGGGAAAACAGGACCGCCTATCAACACAATTGATCCTGGCAAACCCGCCGGAGGTGTCAACCACCGTAAAGCGTGCACTGCGCAGATCCGTATGCGTGCTGTCAGATAACCGGCTGGACATGCGGTTTATGGAAGAAAGATGAAGCCGTTTCTTGTCTGAACATGAGGGAAAGTCACTATGGGAGAGTGGGTTTGCCTCGCTGTCACGCTTCAGGGTGACACCCGAAATGGCGGCCTGATTGATGTGTTCCGCATTTCGGAACGTATTTTGCCCGCGGAATCACCCCGGGGGCAGTGGATCACTGGTTGGGCGTGCAGGGGGGCAGCGCGTCCAGGCCGGCGGGCTTGGCGCCGGTGACCCGGTCGATGTCGATGGCGACGCGGGTTCGACGGCCCGGTCGGCCGCCTGGCTGCGCGTTTGACCCATTTGGCCTCCGGTCGCGTACTGAATGCCGTGAGCGAACGACGACGGGACCCGGCCGAGCAGGTGACGGTCATCGGCGTCGCCGTCGCCGCGCTCGTGGCCGTCGTCGTTGTGGCGCAGGGCCTGGGGTCGGCGGGTGTTGCCACCGCCCAGAAACCGGTTCCGACCGCTGCGCCGCCGTCGGTCGCCAGTTCGACGGCCCAGCCGCCGGCTCGCACGACCACGTCTGTGCCGGCCAAGGTCCAGCTCGCCACCGCCGTCTACGACCTGCGCGCCGGCGCCTTCGTGAGCCGGTCCGGCGAGGACACCCCGTTCGCCGCGGAGTCGCTGACCAAGCTGCTCATCGCCACCGACCTCGCCGCCTCAGGCCGGTTGGCGGGGGACAACCTGGCCCGGGTCAAGGGCATGCTGTCCACCAGCGACGACCAGATCGCCAATCAGCTCTGGACCGCCGACGGCGGGCCGGCGATCGTCGCCCGCGAGGTCCGGGCCATGGGCCTCAAGGCCACCGCCCCGCCGCGCGACCCCGGGCGCTGGGGCGACACCACCATGACCGCGGCCGACGTCGTGCGGATCTACCAGTACGTGATGACCAGAATGCCCGCCGGCCAGCGCAACGTCCTGCTCTCCGACCTCGCCGCCACGGCCCAGGCCGCCGACGGCACGGACCAGGACTTCGGCATCACCCTGGCGGTGCCGGACGGCCAGTGGTGGGCCAAGCAGGCCTGGGCCTGCTGCCGCCCGGCCTGGGACGTGCACACCACCGGCCTGGTCGGCGCCGACCAGCGCTACATCGTGGTGGCGCTGAGCCAGCAGCCCCTGGCCGGCGGCTTCGCTGGCGCCACCAAGGTCATCACCGGCGTGGCCAAGACCCTGGTCGCCGGTCTCGACCTGGCCCCGCGTCCGTAGAAAACTAGAACACGTTCTTGCTATGGGCTCGGTCCGTGGCGGAAGCTAGGGACCATGGACCTGGTTGCCCTGGAGGAGATCCGCCGGCTGAAGTACCGCTACCTGCGCTGCGTCGACCGCAAGCTGTGGGACGAGTTCTCGCAGACGTTCACCGCCGACGCCACCGCCGCCTACGGCACTCCCGTGCAGGGGGAGCCGGTGACGCTGCGCGGGCGTGACGAGATCACGGCGTTCATGCGCAAGCGGCTCGGGCCGGACGTCATCACCGCCCACACCTGCGGCCAGCCCGAGATCGACATCGACGGCGACGAGGCCACCGGCACGTGGGCGTTCCAGGACACCGTGATCATCGCCAAGTACGACGTCGTGATCGTCGGCCACGCCTTCTACGAAGACCGCTACCGGCGCGACGACGGCGTGTGGCGGATCAGCCGCACCGGCTACGAGCGGCGCACCTACGAGGCGCAGATGTCGCTGAAGGACCTGCCGAGTTTCAAGCTCACGTCATAGATCCAGCACCAGGTCGTCGGCGGGGCGGGCGCAGCACACCAGCGTCGCGCCGGCGGCCGGGGGTTCCAGGGGATCGGGCTGGTACTGAACTTCGCCGGACAGCAGCGGAGTCACGCAGGTGTGGCAGACCCCGGTGCGGCAGGCCCAGCGGGTCGGCACATCGCAGGCCTCGGCCAGCTCCAGGAGATTGTCGAAGTCGGGCCGCCACGGGACGGTGAGACCGCTGCGGGCAAAGGTGATCCGCGGGCCGGTGCCGACCGGGCCGCCGGGTTGGTGCGGGGTGGTCGGCACGGCGTCGACGATGCCGGGGTTGATCGCCGGCAGGGCGCCGAAAAGCTCGGAGTGGACGTCGGTGATGCCGAGGTCGCGCAGTGCGGCGGTCATGTCGTCCATGAAGCCGGCCGGACCGCACATGTAGGCCGAAGCGTTGACGGGCAGGGAAAGCTTGGCCAGCGCGTCGCGGTTGAGGCGGTTGCCTTCGGCGGTGTAGTAGACGTGTTCGTGTGCGGCCTCGAGGTCGCCGAGGAGATCGTGCGCCTCGGTGCGGAAGGCGTGTTCCCTGGCGGACCGGGTGGTGTTTAGCCACCACAGCTCGCGCTTGGTGTCGGCCAGGGCCCGCAGCATGGCCAGCACGGGCGTGACCCCGACGCCGGCGGAGAGCAGCACAACCGGGGAGTCGTTGTCCTGCAAGGTGAATTCGCCACGCGGCGAGGCGACGTCCAAGGTGTCGCCGACGCTCAGCTTCGTGTGCAGGTAGGTGCTGACGGCACCGTCGCGCTTGACGCTGATCCGGTACCCGGTGTCGGACACCGCCGACAGTGAGTAGCTCCGCACCTGGGCGGCGGCACGCAACGTCAGGAACTGGCCCGGCTGCGGGGTCGGGAGCACAGAACTGTCCGGTGTGGACAGATGGATGGAGGCGATGGTGCTGCTCTCCGGCACGATCCGCGTCACCCGCAGTGGCCGGAACCCCGGCCAGCCCTCGACAACCGGCTCGGTCCTGGGCGTCAGCAGGTCCTGGAACGAGGCCCGCCAGCCAGGGCTCAGCGCGGGGATGTCGACGGCCTTGCGCAGCTGCGCGACGTCCCGCTTCGGCAGGTAGAGCAGGGCGTCGATGTCGGCGACGTTCATCTCGTGCCGCCCGACGACGGTGCGCGTGATCTCGTCGCCGGCGCGCACCTCACCCTCTTTGACCACCCGCAGGTAGAAGCCGGGCCGGTGCCGGGCGACCAGCAGCGAGGGCATCTCCGGCGCGTTCAGCCGCAGGCCGACCCGGAAGCAGGTCACCCGAGGCTGGCTGACCTCGAACTCGGCGTCCCCGATGCGGTACCGGTCGCCGATGTGCACCTCGTCGTCGAGCAGCCCGTCCACGGTGAAGTTCTCGCCGAAGTTGCCGTACTCCAGGTCGTTCCGGCCCAGCTCGTCCCGCCAGTAGTCGTAGGACTGCCGCTGGTACACCAAAACGGCCCGCTGCTCGCCGCCGTGGCCGCCCAGGTCGCCCTGCCCGTCCCCGTCGACGTTGAGCCGGCGGGCCGTGCGTGAGCCTTCGACCGGGTACTTGAAGATGCCGGTGTGCACGGTCCGGCCCTGCCAGGGCACGTCCGCGGGCATGCCCACGTTCAGCGACAGCAGTCGCGCCACGGTGATCGCCTCCCTCAGCCCTGACGGCTGCGCTGGTAGTGCCGGCGGGCCTTCATTCGGTTGCCACACAGTGCCATCGAGCACCACCGGGCGCTGTTCGGCTTGCTGTGGTCGATCAGGAACAGCCGGCAGTCCGGGTTGGCGCACGGCCGCAGCCGGCCCGGGCTGCCGGTCCGCAGGGCGTCCCAGGCGAGCACGGCCCGGGCCGCGGCGGTGCGTCCGGCCGGCAGCTCGGCGTCCCAGGCCAGGCCATCCCCGGCCAGTGACGCTCGGTAGCCGACGCCGGTCACGAAGGGCGCCAGCTCGGCGGCGGTCGCGTCGCCGCGCACCACGTCCTGAAGTGCGTCGCGCGCGTCCACCACGGCTTGCCACTCGTCATCGGAGGCCTCCTGGCCGTGCGCGACCAGCCAGTCCCGGCCAGCCTCGGCTTCCGCGAGGTTGTCCCGCTGCGTGCCCTCCACCACGGGGGTCGTGTTGAGCAGGTCCAGCAGCAGCGTCTCGTCCGTCTCACTCACTCTAACCTCCAAACCCATGCTTGACAGGTTACAGCAGAGCATGGTTGGGTCTAACCGGTCAAGTAAATTTAAGAGGTTAGAAGCAGAGGAGACGACGTCATGGGACTGGCATGGCAGCAAGGACCCCTGGCCGCCAAGGCGGTCGGGCACTTCCTGACCAAAGAGCCGATGCCGGAGCGCCATTTGTTCGCCGAGCCGCTGCGCCGCCTGATGCGGGTGCAGCTCGGCGGCGAGTGGATCGCCGACAGCGAGGACGTGATCCTGCTGCACGAGCCGGGGCGCTACCCGGTCGCGTACTTCCCCGTCGCCGACGTGGCTCCCGGCGTGCTGGCGCCGGAAACCCGCACCACCAAACACAAGGATCTTGGCGCCACGACCTGGTTTGCCGTGAACGGCGTGCGGCACGCCGCGTGGCGGTTCAGCGACCTGCCGGCGCACGCCGCGATCCTGCGGGACCGGGTCGCCTTCGCCTGGCGGGCCATGGATGCCTTCTACGAGGAGGACGAGCGCATCGTCGGCCACGCCGCCGACATGTACCACCGGGTCGACATCCGCAGGACCTCGCGGCACCTCGTGGTCAAGGACGGCGACCGTGTCGTCGCCGACACCCACCAACCGCTGGCCCTGTACGAGTCGGGCTTCGCGCCCCGCTGGTACGTGCCGCGCGAGGACATCGATCTCCAGGCGCTGACCCCGGTCGACGGGCAGACCTTCTGCCCGTACAAGGGATTGGCCGGCTACTACGACATCGGCTCGCACAAGCGCGCCGCCTGGGGCTACCCGCAGGCGTGGCCGGAGGTCGAGGCCGTGTCCGGCTGGATCTCCTTCGAGCCGGACAACGTGGACGTCTGGCTGGACGACCGGAAGCTGACCCTGGAGCCCGGGCAAAGCGTTGTGCCGCACGGCATCGACCGCGGTCTCGACCCCGAAGAACTGACCGAGAAGGGCAACTGACATGTCTCTGCGGAACCGCACCGTCCTGGTCATCGGCCGCGGCAGCGGCATCGCCCGCGCCGTCGCGCTGGCCGTCCGCGCCGCCGGCGCCAAGGTTGTCGTCGCCGGGCGTGACAAGGACAAGCTGGCCGCCGTCTACGACGACCCCGGCATCACCGTCCCCGTGCTCGGCCCGATCCCGCCCATCGTCATCAAACGAGGCAAGTGATGGACTGTGTTTTTGCCGCGCGTTCCGCGCGGGGCGAGGCCGCTCGTGACCGGTGCCTTCCTTAGCCGGATTTCGCCCGCCGCATCCAGCTCGTGCGGTGGGCGCGTCGGGTGGCGGCGACCGAAATCCGGCGACAGTCCAGGCACCGGCGCGGCCTCGCGAGCCTTGGCCCACCGGGAGCTGACCGAACGGGGCGTGCCGGTCAGTCCCTCGCGGCACAAGGCGTCCGCCGACTGGCTTCCTGGACTTCGCCGACCCCGACGGCAACACCTGGACCGTCCAGGAGATCCGCTGAGCTTCACAGTTCCGGCAGGTCCAGGCGGGCCAGCCGATCCGGGTCAGCCAGGATGTTGATCTCCACGATCCGGCCGCCGCGGACCGTCGGGCAGAACACCGCCGAGGGCCGGCCGCCGGGCATCGGGACGACGCCGGCCTGGCCGTTGATGACGACCGGCCGCACGGTGGCG
>Ga0137412_10004074_pt1 | contig 11682 bp, 10 predicted proteins | sample CZODoug2_1_16fun_FD_122160 | JGI IMG/M metagenome (GOLD analysis project Ga0137412, IMG submission 122160) | Vadose zone soil fungal communities from Angelo Coast Range Reserve, California, USA - CZODoug2_1_16fungal (Hybrid Assembly) | ecosystem: Environmental > Terrestrial > Soil > Vadose zone...
ACACGGCGACCTGGCGCTCTGTCAGTGTCATGCGGCGTATCGGCGCCACCAAGCTCTATGATCCGGACCGGCTCGCGATCGTGCTCGATCACATCTCGCCGGCCAAGACGGAAAAGTACGCCCAGGATCAGCAGACCTCGCGCAATTTCGCCCGCGAGTACGGAATCAAGAAGTTCTACGACGTCGATGCCGGAATCGCACACCTGGTGTTGATGGAGAACGGCCACATCAAACCGGGCGACCTCGTGGTGGGTACCGACTCACACTGCACGATTTACGGGGCTCTGGGCGCGCTCGGCTCCGGAATCGGCTATACCGAGGTGACCTCCATCTGGATCACCGGCAAGTTGTGGATGAAGGTCCCCACGACGATCAAGATCACGCTGCAAGGCCGGTTCTCCCCGGGCGTGAGCGCCAAGGACCTCATGCTGCATCTCATCGGCAAGCTCGGCGCCGATGGCGCGGGCTATCAGTCGATCGAGTTCTACGGCGATGCCATGCCGCAGATGAGTATCTCCGAGCGCATGACCATGGCCAACCTGGCAATGGAAATGGGCTGCAAGTGTGTATTCATTCCACCCGATGCGAAGACCGCGCAGTACCTCGAAGGGCGGCTGCAGGATAAATCCCTGTATCAGCCGGTCTATGCCGACGCCGATGCCGACTACGTACAGCAGATCACAGTCAACCTGTCGGAGCTGACGCCGATGGTTGCCTGCCCTCACCAGGTTGAAAACACCAAGCCGGTGGGGGAAGTGATTGGCACGCGCATCGACCAGGCTTTCCTGGGCTCGTGCGCCAACGGCAAATATGAAGACCTGGTGGTGGCTGCCGGAATTCTGCAGGGACGGCACGTCAGTCCGGGTGTCCGGCTCATTGTCACACCCGGCTCGAAGCAGATCATGTTGGAAGCGATGAAGTCCGGTGTTCTGCAGACGCTGATCGAAAGCGGCGCGCTGGTTACGAATCCGGGCTGCGGCGCCTGCGCCGGCGATGGCGGAACCATGGCGGATGGTGAAGTCTCGCTCTCCACCGCAAACCGCAACTTCGTCGGCCGCATGGGCAGCAGCAAATCCAGTATCTATCTGTCGAGTCCGGCGACACTGGCGGCTTCGGCCATCCGGGGCGTGATTACCGATCCGCGTGAGTTTCTTTAAAGAGAGCACCATGGAATCCAGCATTTGCGGCCGGGTCTTCAAATTCGGCGACAACGTCAACTCCGACATCATCATTGCGGGCCGCTACCTGATCTACATCGAGCCGGCGGACCTGGCCAAACATGCGTTCGAGATGTTGGGCGAGGGCTTCCCCGACAAGCTGCGGCAGTACGATATTCTCGTGGCCGGGCGAAACTTCGGCTGTGGCAGCGCGCGTGAGCAGGCGTCGACAGCCATCAAGGGCCTCGGCATCAAAGCTGTCGTGGCTGCCTCATTTGCCCGTACGTTCTATCGCAACGCCATCAATGATGGCCTCACGATCGTGGAGTCGCCGGAAATTTACGCGGCTGTCAGCGAGGGTGACACCCTCAACATTGATCTGGCGGGGGGCACAATCGCACATGCAGGCCTGGAGTATGCGTTCCCGCAGATTCCCGACTCGGTACGCAAGATCCTGGAGCTCGGCGGACTCGCCAACTATCTCAAGGCGAACCTGGCCGCAGACCGGTGAGGATGGCGGTGGTCTCGTCGGGCAGATCGATCATGACATCGTGTCCGCACGGCAGCTCGTGGGTGGTCCACTGAGGATTGCGGGCCACTGAGTCGCGGAAACGATTGAATGATCCGACCCTTCCGGTCGCGAGCACATACGCCTTGCGGTTGATTCGGTCGATGCCACCTGTGAGCTTCAGGCGTTCATTCAGGGCGGCGAACGGGTGCGGCGTACACAGTGAGTCCACCCACTCCCGGTCCGCCTCATTGACATTGAAGAAGGCGGCGGGGGCGGGCGGTACCGCGAAGTCATTCTCCTCGGTGGCGCTGGCGCGCATTGCCTGTGCGCGTTCCGGCGGCTGCAGATCCATGATCGACTGGTTGTCTGCAGCTAGAAACGCGTCGAGGTACACCAGCGAAGATACCTTTTCAGGTATCAGATCAGCGACGCCGGTGACGACCATTCCGCCGTAGGAATGTCCTACGAGGACGACGTTTTGCAGCCGTTCCCACTTGAATACATTGAGGATGTCAGTCACGTGCGTCGTCAGATTGATCGAGCGGGAATACAGGTGGGCCCGTTCCCCGACGCCGGTCAATGTGGGTGTGAAGACACGATGGCCGGCAGCGCGCAGGCGTTCCGCTACCCGCGAATAACACCAACCGCCGTGCCAGGCACCGTGGACGAGGACGAATGTTGATTGCATGTCTACTGCTCGGTGCCGTAGGCCCGGTTTTTCCACTGACTGCCGCCTCCGAACCAGCGATTCAACGCTGAACCGACAGTGGCCGCCATATAAAACAAAGCGATCAAGGGCAGTGTCAGCGCCCACAGCGGATTGCGGCCGTACCGCAGCAAAGTCGGAATATAGCTGGCTGCGGCCAACAGGCACGCCGCACCCCCGCACGCGCGCTGCCACCCTGTCCCGAATACGAGCGTTGCGACCGGAACGAGCCAGACCAGGGTGAGACCCAGTAATGTGAGCAGCAGCAGCGTCAGTGAGTACCGCAGTTGAGTGAAGGCCGTTCGCGACACCATGTTCCAGATATCCGCGAAGTGAGGGTAGGGACGCACGGATCTGGCCAGGCCCGAGTGGCCCAGATAGAGCGGGCCAACGGCTTTGATTGCCTTGGCGAGCGTAACGTCGTCGATGAGCGCTCCTTTGATGGCTTCGATGCCGCCGATCCGCTCGACAGCCTCTCTGCGAACCAACACAGTGCCGCCCGCAGCGGCTGCAACGCTGGAGCGCGGATTGTTTACGCTGGCAAACGGATAGAGCATCTGGAAGAAGTACACAAACGCCGGCACCAACGCGCGCTCCGCGAAGCTCGTGCAATTCAACCGGACCATTTCGCTGACCAACTCGACGCGCGGATCCTGCAACCGGGTCACGAGCGCCGCCAGGTGCCTCGGGTCGTGAACGATATCCGCATCAGTCAACAACAACACCGGGGCGCTGCTGGCGGTGACACCTTGCGAGACCGCCCAAAGCTTTCCGGACCATCCTGTGGGCTTGGGTTGCCCGCGTAGCACGCGCAGATTGGGGGCAATACCTGCTGCAGTTGCGGTCCCGTCAGTTGAATTGTCGTCGACCAGGGTGACGCGAAAATTCCCTGGGTAATCCTGTGCAATCAGCGAGGCAATGACGGGTCCGATGGTTTCGACCTCATCGCGCGCCGGAACGATGATGTCGACATCCGGAAGCGCCGCCGTGTCGGCAAGCTGCGCGGCCGTGGCGGGCTGCAATTCCGGGCCCGAGGACCAGAACCGGCCATGTAAAAAAACGAGATACAGCCAGATGACGAGCGAGAGAAGGGCAATCATCTGCCAACGATAGCATTTCGGTTTCAGGCGACGAAAGTCGCTGTATCAACGACGCTCCTGTTCGTGCGTCCGACACACGTTATGTGTGATACTCCCAGGTCGGCTTTACGCTGCGACGAGTTTTGTCGCACGGAATATGGGCGCTCCGGTGGCCGCATGGATCCCCTGAAAGATCTGCTGCAAAAAGCGCGTGAAGGCAATGAATCCGCTCGTGCGCAACTGTTTGCCGTAGCCTACGACGAGCTGCGCTCGCGCGCTCGTGCCCAACTTCAGGCCGGCGGCCGCAATACCCTGCTCGACACCACCGTCCTGGTGCACGAGAGCTACATGCGCTATGTGCATGCCGGGCACCTGTCGAATGCGGAGCGGGGCTACTTCTTCTCGTACGCCGCGCACGTCATGCGCTCCGTCATCGTCGATTTCGCGCGCCAGCGCCAGTCCCAGCGCCGCGGAGGTGACGCCGTGCACGTGCCGCTCACCACGCAATTTGCCGAGAACCTCAGTGTCAGTGAAGACCAGATTGTCAGGATCAATGATGCGCTGGATGAGTTGCAGAAGGTGGACGAGCGCCTGGCACGGGTGGTGGAAATGCGCTATTTCGCCGGCATGACCGAGAGCGAAGTGGCCTCGGCCATGGGGGTCACCGAGCGCACTGTGCGCCGCGACTGGCAGAAGGCGCGGCTGCTGCTGGCCGAGTCCCTCCGGTAGGCCTCTCGAGGCCACAGCACCTCACATAATTTCTGTCCCGTAGGCGCTGTCCGTTTTCGCCCTATGGGGAGCGTTTTTTAAACGCCCCCGCTGTCCTCTTTGCCTTCAAATGCGCGTCTGGGTAAGCGAGCACGATTGTGTGACATCGGGCGGGGGCATGCTGATCAATCCAAAACACTGGCCAATTCTCTCGCGGTTGCTCGATGAGGCCCTGGAAGTGCCTCCAGAGGCCCGCGAGCGCTGGCTGGAGTCCCTGAAGGCACCTGACAGTGCCTACAGGGAGGAGCTGCGCAGCCTGCTGCGGCACGGGTCAGTGAACGAGACGGACGACTTCCTGGATATCCTTCCGAGCCTGCGGGACGCGGTCGACAACGCCCGGGCGGCGGTCAGTGTCACGCCCTTGCGGCCTGGAGCAGCTGTAGGTCCGTATGTCGTGGAGCGTGAGATCGGCAGCGGGGGTATGGGTGCCGTGTGGCTCGCCCGCCGCAGCGATGGACTGATCAAACGGCCAGTTGCCCTGAAACTACCGCACCCCGGCCCGCAAGGCGGGCATCTCGCGGAGCGTTTTGCCAGTGAGCGCGACATCCTCGCGGAGTTGTCTCATCCCAACATCGCCAGGCTCTACGACGCCGGTTCTGCTGAAGACGGGCAGCCGTTCCTGGCGCTGGAGTATGTGGCGGGCGCGCCGCTCATTGAATACTGCGATCAACAACGGCTCGATGTTTGTCACCGATTGCGCCTCTTCCAACAGGTGTTGCGTGCGGTCCAATACGCGCACAGCAACCTCGTAATTCACCGTGACCTGAAGCCCTCCAACGTCATCGTCGGGAACGATGGCCGTGCGATGCTGCTCGACTTCGGTATTGCGCGGTTGATTGCCATTGAGCCGCGCGATGAGAGTGGCCGTGCCATTGCCGGACAGGCTGGCGGCGCGCTGACACCGGACTATGCCTCGCCGGAGCAGATCGCCGGGCAGCCGGTTACAACGGCCTCGGATATCTACTCGTTAGGTGTGCTGCTGTTTGAGCTGTTGACGGGCGAGCGGCCATACAACTCCGTGGGCGCGACCCGTGCGCAACTCGAGGAGGCCATTCTCAATCGGGATCCGCAACGACCGAGCGAGGCTCTCAGGCAGTCAGCGATGGCGCAGGGCTCGGCCAGCGCCCGCAGTTGTACGGTCCGCAGTCTCGAGGGCGTCCTGACCGGTGATCTGGATGTCATCACGCTCAAAGCGCTGCGCAAAGCACCGGCCGAGCGGTATGCAACAGCCGACGCGCTCTCGGCCGACATCGAGTGCTATCTCGAGGGGGAGCCGATCGCGGCCCGCCGGAACAACCGCTGGTATCGGTCCCGCAAATTCATCGCGCGTCACAAGCCCTCCGTGCTGGGGGCTGCCGCGGCCTTGCTGGCCATCATCGCCACGGCCGCGATAGCCCTGTACGAAGCGCATGCGGCCGCGGGTCACGCTAGTGCGGCCGCTGCTGAGCGGGACCGGGCGCTCGCGCTGTCATCTCGTAACGAGGCGATCGCCGATTTTTTAAATGTGCTGATCACTGAATCGGCGGGCGCCGAGCGGCCACTCACCAGCAGCGATATGTTGGCTCGGAGCGAGGCGCTGGTGAGTGCGGAATTTCGTGGGAATACCGAGCACCGAACAGCAGTCCTGGATCTGGTTGGGGTGCATTACCGCACCATGGGTGACGAGAAGAGGGCGCTGCGGTTGTTACAGGAAGCGTTCGAAACGATTGCGAGCTCGCCGGATGTGGATCTGCGGCGCAAGGTGACCTGCGATCTGGCCATGACCCTGGGAAACCTGGGGAAATTGCCGGAGGCGCGCTCCATGTTGGCGCAGGTGATCGACGATCCGCATTCCACCCCCCAACAGGTGGCGGAATGCCTGGCTTATCGGTCCGCGGTGGCCCAGTTCGAAGGCGACCCGCAGGGCGCCGTGAAATATGGCCAGCAGGCGCTGCAACGCCTGCGGACCCTGGCCAACCCTTCGGCGGCCACGGAGGCGGGGATCCTGGGGGCCATCGCCGATGGCGAGCGGCTCGCCGGCCACAGCAGTGCGGCCGAGGAATATTTTCGCCAGTCGCTGCAAAAATATGCGCGCGCCGGCCGCGACCACGGGCCCGATGCAACTGTGATCCGCAACAACCTGGCCGTTGTCTACGACGGCACGGGCAATCCCAAGCACGCCCTGCAGGTATACGACGAGATCCTGCAGTCCGCAGCCCAGACTCAGTCGGGGGCGTTGCCGGTTGTCATGGTGGGTAACCGGGCCCGGGCGTTGGAATTGATCGGGCGCTTCGAGGAATCCCGAAATGGCTATAACCGCTGCATCGAGTTGAGTCTGCAGGGCGAGTTGCCGTTGATGCGTCTGCACTGCCTGGCGGGGCTCGCCTGGCTCGCGCGTGAAACCGGCGATCTGAAAGGCGCGGACCACTATCTGCGCGAGGCTTCCGAGTTGGCACGGACCGCGGCGCCCGCCAATGGTCAGCACCAGGTGATTCTGCAGATCGCGCGCGGCCGAATCGCGCTGGCCAACAACCAGCTCGCCGCCGCCCGGGCGAGCCTGGATGCCGCCCTGGCCGAGGGGAACACGGTGTTTTTTCAAATGGCGGCATTGCTGCCGCGGGCCGAGTTGAATCTGAAGGAGAGCCGGCTGGCGCAAGCCGAGGCGGACGCACGGAAGGCGCTGGCGCTCGCACAGGACGCTCAGGGCGGCGTGCCACATTCCAACCGCAGCGGTTTGGCGTGGCTCGTGCTGGGCAAGGTGCTGGCGAAAAAAGGTGACACGGTGGGCGCGCGGCAGGCACTGCTTGCCGCAATCGACCATCTGTCCAACACAGTAGACCCCGATCACCCCCTGTTGTTGCTGGCGCGACAGCTGGCGCAGGGTTGAATGTCATGGTGAATCGGGTCAGCAATCCAAGGGAGGATGATCACATGAATACGCGGATGACCGCGGAGCTGCACACGGCACTCGGGAGTGCTTTCTCCGCGACCTTGTTGGGAGTCGCCATGCGCGACCTCGAGCGTTTGCCGGTCCTGGGAGACAAGCTGCTCGAAGAATTACGCAAGCGGGGCGTTGCCGTGTACCGGCAGCCGGAAAACTCTGCCGGGGAGCCCGGACCATGAGTCAACTGGCTGAGAGGGCACCGGGCAAGGTCGATCACCAACAGCTGTTTGTCAGTCTGTACGACGAGCTGCGCCGGTTGGCGCAACGCAAGCTGCGCCAGGGAGGGGCCGGCAACGCGATGGGCGCGACAACTCTGTTGCATGAGGTGTATCTGACCGTGCACGCCCGTGATGGCGTCGTGTTTCCGGATCACGCCCGTTTTCTGGCCTATGCATCGCGTGCCATGCGCGGCCTGATTATCGACTACGCACGCAGCCGCCAGGCGCTCAAACGGGGCGCGGGTTTTGAGATCACTTCGCTGCCCACCGAGGTTCCCGAACCGGTTGCCGACTCGAATGAGTTGCAGCGCCTGAGCGATGCGGTCGACCGGCTCGCCGCCACGGACTCGCGGCTGGCCGAGGTGGTGGATTTGAAGTATTTCGGGGGCTTCTCGTTTGCCGAGATCGCGGCGATGTGGAACATGTCCGAGCGCACCGTGCAGCGCGATTGGGAGAAGGCGCGGATATTTCTGCACAAGTGTTTGTCGGGCGCTGAGGTTCCATCGTAGTTCGGGAACGAGGGGACTGCACGGGTGTGTCGGGATCGATGTGGCCAATCCGATTGACTACTGTGACAGCACCAAGAGGACGACATGGCACGCCCCAATTCTCTGCAGTCGAAGATCGAGAGCCGCATCGCGGAGAGCCGCGAATACGTTTTCCTGACCCGTGAATTCACAGATCTGAGCGGACGGCGCCAGGTTCTGCGCGCGTTGCGCAAGATCGTCGCAGAGGGCCGCCTCGTGCGACTCGGATGTGGCGTATACGGTTTGGCGTTTACCTCCGGGGTTTCGGAGCGACCCACGCTGTATCACCCGCACGGTTTCATCGGTGCGGCCCGGACAGCCCTGACGAAGCTCGGCGTCGAGTGGGAGCCCACTGAAAGCGAGGTTGCGTTTCAGGAGGGGCGGACGACCGAGGTCCCCGCCGTAGCGGCCGTTCGCATCCGGCGGCGATTTTCCCGCAGATTGAGCTTCGGTCAGACGGAGCTCGTCGTCGAGCGCTGAGCGGTTCGACCCTGGGAGCCTAGGCGATCATGGGCTGCGGGCCCATGTTCGCCGGCGAATTCAGTTGGTCAACCTTCGCCAGAACATCCGGTAACGACGCGGCGGTCACTACGCGCGCAGACATGCGCTGTTGGGGGCGGCTTCCCAACAGGATCGGCATCAGCCCTGCACTGAGTGCACCCTCAATATCCCACACGGGATCGTCGCCGACGAAAGCCGCGTCCTTAGCCGCTACTGCGAGTATTTCCAACGCGCGGCGAAACGGACTGGGGTGTGGCTTTCGCCAACCGACATCCCTGCAGAACACGATCGCGTCGACTGCCGGGAGCAGCCCGTGACGGGCCAGCTCGGCCCGCCAGATTCGTCCGGAGCTGCCCCAGGGTGTATTCGACACAATCGCTGTTTTCACGCCCCTGCGTTTCAGGCTCATGAGCAGCGCCAGGGCATCCTTGCTCACACGGGCGGTCGCAAAAATGGGCTGCAGGAACGCCTCGGACAGGCGCTCGGCCAACTCGGTGTCGATCGCGGAATCGGGGGCGTACTGCCTGAACAACACCCGCAGTCGTTCCTCGAGGGGCCACACGGCGAGGTCGGCGCGCTCCTGGTTCAGCTCCAAGGCCTGGTGCACCAGCTCCGTCCGGGCTTCGCCGCTGAGGGGTATGTGCCCCAACGCCCGCAGGCAGGCGTCCAGTGAGCGTCGGAGGATGGGCATGAAGTCCTGCGGCTGGTAATAGGACACCAGCGTATCGCCCAGGTCAAAAAGTACGGCTCGTATTGGCATTGACGGTCCACTCCCTGTGCTGCCGGTCAAATGCATGCTGTGCGAGCGAATTGTAGCGGTTCCGGGCCTTGGCTTTTCTATAGAATTCGCCGGATGCGTACTTATATTCGAGCACCATTACGGGCGACTGTGTCCATCTGTCGGGTCGCTTTGGGCGTGGCGACCCTCGCTGTAGCGGCCACTGCGTTGGCGGCTGCACCTGCGCCCGCTGCTTCCGCGGCTGCGGCAGGCGCCGACGCGACTGCGAAGCCCACGCATGTTTCGGTTTTGACCGGCGACCAGGTCGTGCAGATCCTGGACGAGACGGTCGATTGGTACCGGACATTGGGTGCGCAGCAGCAGTCGGCCACGCAACCGAGCGACCTGCTGATTCTGTATGCCAACCAACAGACAGCCGACAAAGTGATCGGCCTGGCGTTTGAGGTGGCGCGCGCCAACGCGGAGCTGTTGAGCAGCGAAGCGAACACGGATGACGTCGCTACGGAAACCGCATCTTCCCCTCAGTCGCTGAGCCAACAGCAGAAGCGGCTGGAGGAACAGCGCAAGGCCATCCAGGACGAGATCGCGGCGGACCGGAAATTGATGGCCGCCGGCAAAACGGATCTGCAGGAGAAACTGTCAGAGCTGCAGGGCGAGCTCGACATGGTGAGCGCGAGAAAGAATCTGCTCGACACCATGGCGCTGTTCGTCAATGAGAGCGATGCGAAACGCGCCAAGGCCAGCGCGTTGAAGGCACATATCGACGCGATTGCGGTTTCGATTCCTTCGGCCAACACGGCAGCGCCCGGTGCGGCGCCGGCTGCCCCGGGTGGCGCGGCATCCCAATCGACGCCTCCCACGCAGCTGACCTCGGCTTCCAACAGCACATCTGACCGGATCGGCATCTGGGAGTTGGGTTCCAACGTATTGCGGCTGTCGAAGAAGATGCGCACCATCGATGCTATCGATGAGCGCACGGCGGACCTCGAGCAGACATTTTTGAAGATCCGGACGCCGCCGCTGGAACAACTGAAGCAGTACGCGGCGCAAAGCGACGCTCTGTCAGCGCAGGCGGATAACGCCAACAGCACTACCTTGAAGGGTGTTCGCGATCAGTTCGATACCCTGGCGTGGCTGTTCCAGCAGACCTCGGCAATCCTCATTCCGCTCAGCAAAGAGGGCGTGCTGCTGAAGCAGTACCGTCACAACCTGAGCAACTGGCGTGACGCCATCAAACATCAGTACCACGACGCTCTCGCGGCCCTGGGTGTGCGGCTCGGCGTTCTGGCCCTGATGCTCGCGGTGGTATTCGCTGGCGCGGAGGTTTGGCGGCGGGCGGTGCTTCGCTACGCGCATGAGCCACGGCGGCGCAATCAGTTGCTGATGGTTCGTAAGGTGACCACCTGGGTGTTGGTGGCTGTCATCGTCGGGTTGACGTTTGTGACCGAATTGAGCTCCTTCGCAACGTTTGCGGGCCTGCTCACGGCGGGCGTGGCGGTCGCAATGCAAAGCGTGCTCGTGTCCATCGTGGGGTACTTTTTCCTCATTGGAAAATACGGGATTCGCGTGGGTGACCGGGTGCAGATCGGCACCGTCAGCGGCGAGGTCATCGACCTCGGGCTGGTGCGGATGCACCTGATGGAGTTGAATTCGCAGGGGGCCCTCGGGGCTACCGGCCGGGTGGTGGCGTTCGCGAATTCGATTGTGTTCCAGGCCTCCGGCGGACTGTTCAAACAGATCTCGGGTGTCAATTTCGCGTGGCGCGAGACGACGTTGGCGTTACCGGCGGGTGCGGACTACACGGCTCTCAAGGAGAAGTTGTTCAACGCCGTGAATGATGTCGTCAAGAAGTACCATGACGAGATTCTCCGGCAGACCAAGGAGATTCAGAGGACTACGTCGTCGAACGCGGCAGTGGTTGTGAGTGCACAGCCACAAGTTCAGCTGCGCTTTACCGCGTCGTCAGTGGAAGCGCTCGTGCGCTATCCGGTTGAGATTCAGCATGCTGCGGAGATTGATGAGAAGGTGTCGGAGGCGATGATTGCGGTGATTCGCGGTTGAGCGGGTTGGGGTGCGCGGGTCTAGCCGGGCGTCTGGGCGGGGCGGCGCAGGGCGCGCTGGACTACGAATGTCATCAGGCCGCCGGCGGTGAGGCAGGCTGATAGAAACAGCATGGGTGCCAGGTCGTTGTGCGTCTGATCTCTGATCCAGGGCACGGCGTTCTGTGCAAAAAAGCCGCCCAGGTTGCCTACTGAGTTGATGGCCGCGAAGCCGGCCGCTGCGGCCGCGCCCTTCAGGAACGTTGAGGGCAGCGACCAGAACACCGGCTGAGCCGAGAAAATTCCTGCCGCGGCTACGCATAGCAATGCGAACTTCGGGGCGTTGCCCGGCACAAACACACTGGCGGCGAGGCAGGCGGCGCCGATGAATGCGGGTAGAGCAATGTGCCAGGTCTGCTCGCCGGTGCGTGCGGCGTGGCGAGGTACCCACCATAAGGCCCATCCTACACACGCCCACGGAATGATGTTGAGAAAGCCGTTGACTGTGTTGGTG
>Ga0137412_10004075_pt1 | contig 11680 bp, 8 predicted proteins | sample CZODoug2_1_16fun_FD_122160 | JGI IMG/M metagenome (GOLD analysis project Ga0137412, IMG submission 122160) | Vadose zone soil fungal communities from Angelo Coast Range Reserve, California, USA - CZODoug2_1_16fungal (Hybrid Assembly) | ecosystem: Environmental > Terrestrial > Soil > Vadose zone...
AGTTTGCACAAATGTGTGAGTGCCCGGTGAAAGAAAGCGCGCCTTTCCTTCGTACCGCTCACCGTCGAGTACACCCATCACAGTGCTAGCGTCGCGCGCGATGATTTTGTACGAGGCCGGAATAACGATTTCAAAATCAAAGTGCTTCCCGTCCGTGGATGAGTGCAACAGGACACCTGCCACCCGCAATTTGTTTCCAATCGGCAAATAATTCTGTTCGAGAAAACGCAACGTGGCTGACGGCATGGCGCCTGGCAAAACGGCGACGCAGGTGTGCGTATCAATGCAACGCTGGATCACATTGTCTGCCATCAATCCACGCCGAATGCGTTCCTCAGTAAACGTCTCGATAATGGGATAAAAGCAACGCTGCCGGAAAACCATTTCTCCTCTGCGATCAAAAACGAAGTCACTCGGTTCAGTGAGTTTGAGCGCGTCCCACAAAAGATCGCTCTCCCGTTTCGCCTTGTCTGCCCAGAAAGGGTGAGCCAACAAGGCGACCAATAATTCGCTTACACCGACCAAGGCGGGCATGGGCATGACGCGCCAGATCTTCGCGATATTTCGATTTCGAGCCCAGCGATCCGAAATCGTCAGAGCTGCGCCCGTACAAATGACAAAAGCGAGCGGATAGAAGGGGAGGTAGTCCTGCCGCGTCAGAACGGGCCAAAAGGAAACGAGCGCGGTAAAGAAGAAGCCGGCCGTGACGAAGACAAAACTCCGGCGCGCCGCCACCACGGCCTCTGGCGTCGCGGCCACAATCCGACGCGCCCCGAGAGTGACGAGCGGAAATCCGACGGCAAAGATAATCACCCACCATGCGGGATGGTTGCTCAAACCGGGCACGACGTTGTGATCGAAAACCCAATAGCGGAACTGCGGCCAAATGCCGTAGAGCGCAAACGCGGCCATGATCGTAGCAGGAACAATCAACGCGCTGGCAAAGAACGCTGCCAACGCGCGGAAAATCCGCCCCCAACCGATACCCAGTCGTTCGCGGCCAACGAAAATCAGAGTCATCGAACCCCCGATCAGAGTAGACATGACGAGGAGCAATGTCTTCATGGAGACGCCAAAGCAAAGACCCATGAGGAAACCCGCGATCAGCGCTCGCCGCATTGTCAATGTGCCGCCGAGTAGTATCGACAAGCACAACAGCCAAAGCGGAGCCCAAAGATTATCCGTCCGGAATTCAACCGAACAAAAAGCATAATCGAAGGAAAGTCCCACTAGAATAGCTGCCCAAACGCCGACGCGCCGGGAAAAAAGCAGCGATCCGATCCGATAGGTGCACCAGAAGGCGAGAATGTAGAGCGGTTGCAGGATGACCCGCATCCAGTAAAGAATCGTCCCGCGGTCGCCGATCAGTTTGTAAATCGGTGCACATAGAATCTGAAACAACGGCATGTGGTTATCAGCCAGATCGCGATACTGAACAAAACCGCGAGCCCAACCCCAAACGACGTGCAAATGTTGCGGCTCATCGATGTCAAATCTGTAGTAGGCGATAGTAATGATCCTCAGAAGGATCAGCGCAATGAGAAGTGAAGCCGCAGACGTGAATTCGTGCGGGTAGGATAAACCGAAATAATCGGCTATGCGTCGTGTTAACGCTCGCCCTCGACTGGACGAAGCAGGCGTTGTGGTGGTCGCCGCAGGTCGCAGAGACATGATTCTCAGCAGCCGAGCGCTAGTCCTTGGCAAGAACCTTCCCCGCACATGCGCGCACGGATTCCCAGATGTCGACGCTGAGCACCTTCGCCCCTTTTGCTAATAAGTTTCAACAAACCAGCTAAGAAGACATTCCCCGGCCTCAGCTCCATAAAAAATTTCTATCCGCGTTCAGCGAGTCGCTCCATGGTCCATATTCTTGGTAGATGCTACCCGCCAGGAGTTAAAATTCATTATCTGTTTGCGGCACTCGAAGCGACTGGCTTAGCAACAGTCCGCAAGTCAAAATGGCATTATGTGCCTATCGACTCCAATGGGTGCGCGGATCAACCTCCACGATTGTTAGAGTTCCAGCGGCCACACGGGCAGCTATAGCATCCTTGGGTAAGGCGCCGGCCAAAATTCTTTGCTCTGCGTTGAATGCGTCGACCACAAATGGTTTGCCCGCTCGATAATTTACCAACATATCTCTTCCGCACGTCACATCACCGGGGATTCGTCGCACGCGTTCGACGCTATCAGTCATTGCCCGCTCCCGCATCGCAATCTCGTTTCGAAAACTGGAATCAAATACCAGCCGTACCGGTTGAAGTTGTTTTGACGCCAGCAGCCTTACGCATACGGCAAGCAATAGAATTGCCTGGGCTTGTTCCGATCCAAGGCGGCGCGCTATGGGCCATAACGAAACCTGTGTGAACGCCAGGCCAAGACCCATCGCGACGGCTATAACGAGATCAAATTGAGCATTGATATCCATTCCAGCCCCTCCTTTCTGTAGGAAATATGACCCTAGCGCAATTGCGATGAGCCAACTGCAAAGCTGAACGTTGACATCACGCCGACAAGCCCAAGCATTGTAAAGGCAAGCGACTAAACCGACAGACACCCATTCTAATTCGTCAAAACTGCGAAGCACCCTTTTCAGCGAATAATGCCTGGGAGATAGGATGTTCAGAAAGAAGTTTCCGCCGAACAAGGCATAACAAATTGTGGTACCTGCTATGATGGCGATCGCCGCAACGCAGAAGCACTTCACGGCTTCGCGGCGACGGTATAGGGCAAGCCAGAGGAAAACAGTCACTGGCATGGCAATGATGTTGTGCTTAACGGAGCCCGCCAAGGCCATCACAAGAACGGGCCCGACATATCCGCGGTCATTCGATCTTGCGATTAGAAACCACAGAAAACCAAAGGCCATGATAGCTTCGGCGAGGAGTTGCGGCTCGTTCATTCCGACGTAGGGCATAAAAAATCGGCTCATCGTCGCTACAAAGAATGCCCCGCTAATTCTGGCGGCCACACCACTTCCACCGAGCCGCCTAACGCTCAAGGCGATCGCCATCGCGATCGCAACTGCGGCAACCAGGGACAACAATCTGCCGGCTAACACCGGATCGCCTATAAGCCGCCCAACTAGACCCACAATGTAAAAGGATAATGGCGGATAGTTGTTGGTGATGAGTTGATCGGCAGATGGATAGAGCGGCATCTTACCCATCGCAGCATCAGCGAAATAAGCATTCCAACCCTCGTTGTTTTCAATTTCGACGTTCAGAAAGGCGCGATAAATGGTCCATGCAAAAGACCAAGTCGCTATGACATAAAGCGCCCACCGTAATACACCGAGGTACCGCGGATGATCGACCTTCCTTGTCACCAGGAGCGAATGGCTTTCCAGTTGAACACAGCGCAACGAAACCTAGCGCATCCGGTAAATGACGCCTTCGGCAGTGTATGCCACCGGCTCGTACCGTTCCGCCAGGAGTTTGGCCAGAATCGGAAAGTCCTTCACTGGATAGTACGCACTCTTCGGGTCGGGGTGAACATCGACAATGTAGGTCGGTGGATGCCTGGCAAAATCTTGCTCCAGAATGCCCCAGGCGCCGGGCAAGATCCGGCTGTGAGTATCGAAACCGGGGATCGGCCCTCCGAAAATGTAACCCGTCAGCGGGAAGGTCGTGATGTAGCGGCAGGCAGGACGTCTGTGGGCGTCCAGATAAATGTCCGGACTTTGGCCCCAGACGAAAATCCTGTCGGCAGGGTCGGAATGCGCGAATAAGTATTGTCCCGTCTCAGACGGCGCACGGAACGACGCCAGCCCCGTCCAGTGTTTGATTGAGAAGAAAACGATCGTAAGAGCTAGCCACGCGTAGGTCACTCTGGGTCGCAGAAGCCAGTGGGGCGGCTGAATCGTCCGGGACCAAAGTCGTGCGTAGTAAGGCGCTGCGAGCAACACCAGTGGAGGAATCAATTGGATGTAGTAATGAGGGTAAAAGCGAGCGCCCGCTGCGGCGCCGATCGCCGAGGCAGAAAGCAGCCCGAAAAGCGCTGTCCGTTCTGCCGTCTTCGCAGCCCAAATCTCACTCTTATCCCGGCAGGCCATTATCGCCCCCACTATCAAAGGCAAACAGGCGCCGGTGAACGCCAGGGTAAGCAAGATTCCTTTCTCCCAAAAAACGTGTGGAACGTCATGATCGCTAATTGTCCAGTAAAATGCGTCACGCAGGATGCCTTGTTTCCAAAGCACAATCGTCACGAGACCGACGACTGCGAAAAATCCTGACGTGAGCGTAGTTGCCTGAATAGTCGAATTTATTCGCGTTAAACTGCGGCTGGCACGGTAGCTTGGGAGGAGTAGATAAATGCCGAGGGGAACTGCTGCTATCGCGGCCGGCTGCTTGAGCAGAAAGGCTGCGCCCAGAAGCGCGCCCGCCACAAAGAGCTCGGGTCGCAGTCGCGACGAACCGCGGCGGAACGCGATTGCCCACGCCAAGATGATAGGCAGATTCATTATCATCTCGCCGTCGAACGCCAGGGTCTTCCACGTCCACCAAGGTTGGAACACACTGTAGAAGAACGCAGCAATCAAACCGGTATTGCCATCAAATAACTCGCGGCCGATCACGTAGAGGCCCGCCATTGCGCATAGCGTCCACATGAGTGCGACTATATGAAGCGCTTTCCAGTTGTACTCGCCTGCTACTTTGAATACTGCGGCGTAAGTCCAGAAGAGAAGCGGCGGTTTGCGCTCTACCGCGTCAGCGTAGGGCTGACCTCCGTCAACTATCTCGTTCGCCACCACCGAATACATTTCTTCGCTGTCAATTGGCTGAGGATGCAAAAGAGACGGGAGGCGAATTGCGACCGTGAGGAGGATTATCCCAAGCGCGGCGAAGCGAAATTGGCGCAGCCTATGAGTTGGCACACCCATCATTCGGCAGATTAATTTCTGGATGCGGTCCTCTTAAGGGAATCGTAAATGCCCGTAACTTCTTTAAAAACATCATCAACTGTGATTGCTTGCATGCAAAGATTGTTGCGGCAGACCGATTGCCTGTTGTTGTAGGCGTTCACGCACGGGCTGCAGGCGATGCCGGCCCACAAGGCGATTGCGTTTGGGGATCGCGCGGCAAATAGCGCTGGTGTCTCTGGCCCGAACAAAGTGACGACGTGAATCGGCGTCATCGAAGCGAAATGAGCCGGGCCACTATCATTCGTCACCAAAATCTCACTGCGTGTGTACAGCGCGAGCACCTGCCGCAGAGTCGTTTTGCCGGCAAGCGGGATAACGCGATCAGAGCCAATCTCGTTTGCGAGCTGGTTATTGGGACCCGCTTCGGCCGGCGCACCTGTAAACCCAATAAACAACTCCGGATAACGTTCGAGCAGCCGCCGCGCAAGTTCGACATAACGCAAAGGTGGCCACCGCCTCAGTGGCAGCAAGTCGCTCGCGTTCGGATTGAGCAGGACGAGTGGCGCAGAACCGATACGAGGATTTTCGCGCCGCAGCAGAGCATTGATTTCAGCAACCTCAGACAGGGAGGGCCGAAATCTTGCGAGCGGCTGGTTTTCGGATGGCCTAAAATCGAACGTCGGAAGCGCCGCTGGATCGCGGGTCAACGCTTCAACCATCCCTTCAAACATCTGACTCGTATGGAGATGAGGATTGTATAAAAGCCGGTGCGTCATTAAGTCGCCGCGGTAGGGTCCGTCGCCAAAAAAGGTATGAAACCCAACGCGCGATTTCGCGCCGGTCATAAACGTCAATATCGCGGAGAAACGTGTCAAAAACTCCATATCCACGACCGCGTCGATGCCGATCTTCCGTACCCGTAGCACGGCTCGCATGGCATCAGTCGCGAGTCTGAAAGGGCTCTTCGTCGCGATCGTTATCACATTTCCCTCGGGAATGATTTCCATTGCGTCGAGAATGAAGCGATTATCTTCGAATACGACGAAGTAAACGTTTTCACGCCCAACCATTTCGATCGCACGACAAATCGCGGGATAGGCGAGAACCGTTGAGCCTTGCTCGGCGAACTTGACGAAGAGAATGCGCCGCACCTGGCGCGGTCCCGACCGCCCGGCAGATTCAAAGATTCTCCTGACAAGAGTTAGGATAGCGCAAAGCGGCTCACCAACCCAGCGATCGGTGCGTTGCAAAGTTTGAATGCCGACCGGGAGATCCATTTTTTGGCCCTCCTAAGATGCTCAATCCTCGCGAAAACTTCTGCTAGAAAATAGAAGAATCGCTTTCGCCCCTTTCCGTTCACACGAGATCGCTTGAATGCTCATACGTTTGGGCGGAACGGCCTGTTAGTGTAGTGATAATCCTCTCTCGATGCAATAAAGGTTGTCCTACCTACTCGTGCGTGACCAAAATGCCTGGCGAGAAAATTTTGGCGACCCCAAGTACTCGATTGTAGCGTCGAGACCATTATGAGGGCTGATGTTAGTTTTAAGCCCAGCTATATCGAGCATATTTCGGCGAAAAATGAATCACGACGCTTTTTCTCATGACGCATAACACTGAAATCGCCCGAGCCTCTGAGCAGCTTCACGCGGAGTCAATGAGCCCGACGGAAGCTTTGCTCGACGTCCCGCCACCGGCAGCGGATGTAACAGCGCGTTTAGACGAGACCGGAGTGGAGCTAAAACGCGGCGCGTTCTTGAACACCATCGCGATGTTGGCGTCGAACCTCCGCGGCATATTTACGTTTCTCGTGGCGCGACTTCTCGGACCCGCTGCGCTGGGAACGTTTTCGGTTGCCTGGGCCAACACTGATCTGGCCAGTAAGATTGCAGTTTTCGGACTCGATAACGCCATCACGACGTTTATCGCACGTTCTCAGGCGACCGGCGATTTCGCACGTAGTCGCACCCTCTTCCGCGCAGCCGTTGTCCTTGTTCTCACGCAGTCGTGTCTCGTCGCCGCCATTGGCATCACGGCCCTCGAAATGTTTGGCGATCGATTACAATTTCCGCGAGAGATGGTCTCCGCGCTTGCGTTTGTGCTCTGTGCGTTGCCAGGCATCGCCTTGTATCGGGTCTGTACTTCCATTTCGCGCGGGATGAAGGTGATGAAACACGATATCTACTCGCGAGGCATGACGGAGCCTGTCGTCACGACGCTGGCGCTTTTGATCGCGCTCGGCTTTGGATTCACAAGGTTCGCCCCGGAGGTGGCCGCCGTTTCCGGAACCGCGGCTTCGGGAATTGTCGCACTCGTATTTGCCTCAAGGCTCTTTAGCGGAGTGACAGCCCGCGACAGCGTCTCGATTTGGACTGAAGCAAAACCATTGCTCGCCTACGCCGCTCCTATCAGCATTTATCAGATGCTTAACGCGTTCATCCTGCGGCTGGACGTAATCATGCTGGGATGGTTCATCGGCCGCGCTCCCGGGGTAACTCTCGCGACGGTTGGCGTTTATGCTGCCACAGTCGAGCTTGCGAGCGGCTTACGCAAAGTCAATCAGGCGTTCAATCCCATCTTTGCCCCAGTGGTCGCCGGCATGACCGCAACCGGCAATCAGCAACACGCCGCCGCCACCTACACTCGTCTGGCTGAGTGGATGCTCTGGATCCTGTTACCACTAGTCGCCGTAATGACGCTCGCCGGATCGGTGATCTTGCTGATCTACGGCCCAGCGTTCAGCCAAGGTGGCGCTTGGCTCGGGATCGTCGGCATAGCGTGTGCCACGAACGCGTTTGTGTCATTAGGTGAAACCGTAATCATGGTGCAACGGCCACACTTGAATCTTCTGAATTCTTCGGTCGCCTGCGCGATAGCGTTCGGCGCAAATCTCTGGCTGATTCCTCGTTTTGGAGTGATGGGCGCGGCGTTTGGCATCCTGCTGCCCTACGTGATTCAAGGCATCTTGCGTTTTGGAGTCTTGCGCGTGGTCTTTCGATGGCGCACCTCGTGGAGCACCGTCCGTCGACCGATTTTTACCGGAATCATCGCTTTTGTACCCGCACTGATGAGTCGTTTGCTTCTGGGTGGAATTGCCGGGCAGGTTGTGGCTGCCTTTGTCTTCACCGCAATCTTCGGCGTTGGATGGTTGCGCCACAGACGCTTGGGCAAACCGGCATGATGAAGCGGGTCTTTATCACTGGCGCAAGCTCCGGCATTGGCCTCGCCATGGCTAAGTTACTTGTGGCGGAGGGTCACGAGGTCTGGGGCACATCGCGCAACTCGGAACGCATTCCAAAAATGCCGCAGTGGCATGCGATTCGTCTTGATCTGGCCGATTCGCTTTCCGTCGAGACCGCATTCAATGCCGCGCTCGCCGACGCTGGTTACTTCGATGTTTTGATCAACAACGCAGGCGCCGGTCACTTTGATCCCGCCGAGCTCGTTTCTATGGAAACGATTGCGAGCCAGTTTCAAATTCTCGTTTTCGGTCAAATCCAATTGATGCAACTCGCACTGCGCCACATGCAGGCACGTGGCGAAGGTTTGATCATTAACGTCACTTCATTAGCTTCCCGGCTTCCGGTGCCGTTTATGGCGGCTTACAACGCCGCGAAAGCGGCCATGGCATCCTTTACCATGTCAATCCAGCTCGAGCTCGGTAATTCCCGCGTGCACGTTGTCGATCTTCAGCCGGCCGACATTCGCACCGAATTTAACCAGGGCGTGGCCAAGAGCACCAATGCTAATTCCCGTTACGACACAAAAATCGCGAGGACTTGGGAAGTCGCTGAGCGCAACATGAAAAACGCGCCACCACCGGACCTGGTGGCACAACATGTTCTCAGATTAGTCAACGCTGCTCAGCCGCAGCCGCGCATAACGGTCGGCGATGTATTCCAATCAAAAATTGCGCCTCTGATTTTCAGATTTCTTCCGCAACGTCTTCGGCTGTGGGGATTGAAGAGATATTATCAGATATGAGTCATGCTCGTAATCGTTCTCGTAACTCAGGCTTCCAGCCTGACCCGTCGCGCGGACATCCTTGTCCGCGCATTTGCAGGCTAGAAGCCCGCACGACGCATCAGGCAGGATGCCTGAGTTACATTGGCTACTCCTACTCGTAATCGACCGACCGATCACTGCGTATGACTCGTCCCTCTGAAGCAGTAATTTTGATGGCCGGCCAGGGCTCGCGTCTGCGAGGACCAGACGACGCCTTCCTAAAGCCGTTCGTCCCGGTGCTTGGCCGTCCGTTGATCTTGTACACCCTGGATGTTTTAATCCGCGCGGGGATCAAGACCGTCAACTTCGTAGTCGGCTACGAAAGCGGGCGCATGATCGAGCAGGTCAAGCAATTCCTTCCTTCCGACCTCAGCGCGTCCTTCATCGAAAACCGTGACTGGCAAAAACAGAACGGCATCTCGCTGCTTGCCGCCGCTGGCCACGTCAGCAAACCCTTTCTTCTCACGATGAGCGACCATCTTTTCGACGGTGCCGTGGTCGATCGTTTACTTGATTCTTCTGAGCCGGGTTTCCTCAACATCGCTGTAGATCGAAAACTCGATTCCATTTTCGATTTGGAAGACGCGATGAAAGTCCAAACCTGCGGAGATAGGATCACCGATATCGGGAAAAACCTGCGGCACTACGATGCCATTGATACCGGCTTGTTCGTTTGTCCCGTGGAAATCTTCGTCTATCTCGAGCGGGCGAAGTCCGGCAACCGCAGGAGCGATTGCAGCCTGGCTGACGCAGTTCAATTGATGGCCGGCGATAACAATGTCCGAGCCATCGATATTGGTGACGCCTGGTGGCAGGATGTGGATACGCCGCAGATGCTGAAATATGCAGAGAGACAGATGTCGGAACGCATGCAGAGCGCGACCACTTGAACGGGCGCATCAATGGCCCACCCGACAGCATGCAATTATGATCGTCGCTCCCGTGTGACGATTTCGCCCCGAGCGGTGCTCGCCCTAATCAAAGCCGACGCGCTGAGAACCAGGCTCACGCCAGCGACAGTCACCCAAAGATGAAGGATCCACTGGGCCACACCCAGTAATGCAAGTATTAGAAAAACGACGAGAGCCATGTCGCGTTTAGTTAACTGAAAGAGCCACCACACAAATCGTTCGCCAAGATTCAGTAAGCCTGAATGCCCGATCATGGTACGGTGTCTCGCGTAAAACGACTTATTCAATGTGGACGGAGCAACCGCCGTTTGACTCTTACCAGCTCGTAGGAGCAGCTCGTTGGCAGTAATCAGAACTGCACACACAATTCCTTCACTGGAACGATGAAGACCCAAGCCGAGAGCGAGAACGTAGAGGAGGCTCGACACGAAATCGCAAAAGTAATCCAATCGTTCCCCGAACTTTGATTCCAGGTTCTTGGCACGCGCAATTTCGCCGTCGCAACCATCAAGAATGCTGAACGCTTGAAAAATTGCCGCACCGATGACGATGCTGACGTAATTGCCGCGCACTAAAAATACGCAGGCAATTAGCGGCAAAACAAAGATCGATATTGTCCACGTGCTGGGATGGATGGGAAATTTGAGCAGAACGCTCGTTATCCGACGGGAAATCGGCCGGTTGAAAAACCGTGAAACGAAACCGTCTTGGGGCTTGCTCATCCAGGTCAGTCTTCTCTTCGAGCTTCGATATGTCTCGCAGCACTGTTTTGCAATGTCGTTGCCCGAACATTCATAATAGGTGGAGATAACGAGGAGCAGGAAAATCGAGCATTGGTTCGATGTATTATTCTAAGTGTCATGGTGAATTGCCATTCCTGGCATTTTCAGGTTTCCGACCAACTGCCACGCGCCTTCGGTCTTGCTCCTGTTACTCGTGGCTGAAGGCATCGACGGTTTTGCCAAAGGAAGCGTTAATTTCACTATCGGCAAACTCATCGACGGGCTTAAAGCGTTTGAGCGATTTGTAAGGCTTGTGGGCGGACGGCTTTGCGAAGTCAGAGCGCCGGCTAGATTCAACACGAGTTCTCCTTCTTCGCGCCGATCACTTCCAGAAGGGTTAGGAACTAGCCTAGTTGCTTGACGTCTATGACTGTGATAGGAGGACGAATGCTCGATCTCCAGCAGATCCGTCGCGTTTTTGACACCAAACCGTGGGCTGCGCACCTGTACGTGACCGAACAGTGCAACCTGGATTGCCACTATTGCAACGAGTTCAACAACTCGATTCCGCATCCGGCCCTGGCTGATCTCAAGAAGTGGATGGACCACATGCGGAAGCTCCGCGTCATGCGCCTCGGACTGCAGGGGGGCGAACCGCTCAAGCATCCGGACATTGTGGAGGTAGTGCGTTACGCAAAATCCATCGGTTTTCGCAAACTGAGCATGTCCACGAACGGGTTTCTCCTGAACCGCCAGCTCCTGGCGGACCTTGAAGAAGCGGGCCTCGATAAACTGCAAATTTCCGTGGACCGGATGACGCCGATCCCAAGCACACGCAAAGCGATGAAGTCGATCGTGCACAAGCTCGACTGGTTCAAAGATTCGAAGATCAAGCCGCAAGTCAGTGGCGTCCTTTTCAAAGAGACGCTCGATGAGATGGGACAGGTGATAGACACTTGCCTCGACTTGGGCATCCCGGTCCACGCGCGCGTGGTCCACGATGATCTCGTGCACGACCGCGCCTTGCGCGATGCAAGTGCGAGCGAGCCACTGCTCCGCTTTCTCGACCACCAGGAGAAACTGAAGCGCAGCGGCCAGAAAATTCACTCGAGCTGGAACCTTTTCGCTTACCAAAAGAAGATGCTGCGGCAGGAACCGGTCGAATGGACCTGCATCGC